>OGCL01000237.1_pt1 | contig 63447 bp, 57 predicted proteins | sample 1570041 | NCBI WGS metagenome assembly OGCL01 (sample SAMN06266162, study PRJEB24511) | hot springs metagenome | isolation source: Hot spring water | place: South Africa: Limpopo | collected 2015-06-22
GGAGATCTCCACCAAAGGGTCGCCTGCCGCGACCTCGGCGCCATCCTCGAACAAAACGCGTTTGATTGTTCCTGCGAAAGGCGCCGGAATGGTCGTGAAAACTTTCATCGCTTCAAGAACGCAGAGGCCCTGCCCAACTTCCACCTGCGCATTTATCTGCGCAAGGGCTGTAGCACCTGGGCTTGCCGCCTGGTGAACTATTCCGGACGCTGGAGCCCGGACAATGGTTTTCGTCTCAACAGCTGCCTCTTTCAAGCCATCGGCGAGAGACACCACGGTGCCGGTGCTTTCCTTAGTCGAAGAAATCGAAGCGGGTGCATGTAAGGGCGCATTGCGGATAACAACAGTCGTGCCGTCTTGGGTGACGCGCATCTCCTGAACGCGCGAACGCCCCATGTAATCGAGAAGTGCTTTGATCTTATCCAGATCCATGTCGTCCCTCAGAAACCGATGGAGCCATTTTTTGAGCGGAATACTCTGGGCGGCTCGAAGGTTGGTCGAGGTCAAGATTTACACAACAGCGAAGTAGATGGGGGCAGACAAAGTTCCTATGTCACCCATACTGCTCAAGGCCGGTGACTGCCGCGTGTCGCGCTATGATGATGCCAACGCGTTGCCATGATCGCGCCGGACCACGCCATTTTGCCGAGGCGATAAAATGAAAACATGTACGCAGTCGGCATTTTTGCCACAGCTCCCGTCCCCAAAACAAAAGCACCGAGCCTTGGCTCTTGAAGGGAACGAACCCTAGATCCCGCTGTTGCTTCTCCTGCGGAGTGCAAAAGAACCAGTTAAATCTGGATGCTATCGCCTCCAGCTGAAAAGGGCCTTCACGTACAATGTCAGCGGCGGGGGGCAACAGCGCGAATGGCGGACATCGGAGCTGCTTCCGAATGCTCTAGCAAGAATGTAGCGGTTTACGTGCATCGGCCTTACTGAGGGAGATAGGCGCACTCAATTTATAAGGCTGCCCCGCGACCAGGAGAGCTTTACCTACGACGAACAAGAGGCCCCAGACTGGGGACAAATCGGACAATCATACGTGCAGTTGGCGATCATTCGGCGCCAACCGCACATAAATGCTTCCATAGAATGAGACGGTCGGCTGCTCCCTTTAGAATTCTGCAGAAGCTCCGACCCACAGAGTGCGGCCGATGACCCATGGGTTGCTGGTCGATGAGGTCGCATTGCCAAGCTCGTTGAGGAGGTTAACGACCTTGAAGTTCAGCGTCAGGCCGTGATCTTCAACTGATGCGAATTTGTAGGACCCGCTCAGATCAACGGTAAGAACTGAGGCGAATGCTTTGTCCTCCCAGATGTCGTGTTGCACGCCGTCGATGCTCTCGGTCTCGCCTGTGTCCTCAACGCCATCATAGGCGAAGTTATAGTTAGCGGAGAGCCCGAGCGTCAGGCGTTCGTCGAAAAAGCTACCCGAGAGACCAACCTGGGCTCGGAGCGGAATGTCCATATTGCCGGTTACAACGTTGAAGCCTGCCTGCGTGTAGGACCTGCCCTTGTAGGAGATCCGATCTTCCAGATCTTCCTCGTCAACGAAATAGCTGTCGGCGGAGACGTTGCGGTCGGCCCAAGTAACAGAGGCGGAAAGGACTGACTCATCCGCCGGGTTCCAGCTGGCTGCCGGCAGTTCCTTGGCATACTCGGCGGTGAAGGAGTCATAGGACCCTTCGCCGTTGTTGGTCAGGACATAGGACGTACTCGTAGGTGTCTGGGTAGAGTATTGGTCACGCGAACTGCGGTGCAGGTACCGGAAGCGCCAGTCACCTTCGGTCAAGGGATCCGTGAAGTTAATCGACGCTGTGAATTCGTCCGTATAAGGCGTCTTCAGGTCCGAAGCGTCGAGAGTGTAGTAGGTTTGTGTCGGGGTCGTTGGGAAATCGCTGACGACGCCTGTTGAACTCGGCGTCCTCGTATAGGAAATAACGCGCGGTTGCTGATTGCGGATTGCGTAGGCGAGGTTTGCAGCATCGTAGTACCGGTTGAAGCCTCCGGAAATGCTGAAGTTGTCGGTCGGCGTCACGGTGGCGACAAAACGCGGCGCGATGTTGCAGGCAAACCTCCATATCATGCTCATTGCGAATTCGGTGGAATTGCAGCCGGCGCGCTCCCGAACTGTCCGCCCATAAGCAATCATCAGCTGACTGAAACCTATAAAAAGCAAGTGCGTAGCGTCCGCGATCGATTGGATGGCGGGTGGCCCACAGCGCTGGCAGGCGATGCCCCAACTCGAAGATCTTCTGCTCGGTGGTCAGACGACGAGGATCCCAATCTGTTTGCCAAAGGCCTACGGCCAAAGCAGGAAGCAGCAGCCAAGCAAGGAACAAATTTATAAGGCCGCCCAGCATGGCCACGAACATCAACAGATATTTCGGCATCCGCGATGTCCTATGAGATGATCGGAATTCATCACGGTCCACATTTTGACGCCACCTGTAGGTGTTCCGCTGTAAAGCTAAACCTGTACGTATGCTGCTCCAACGGCACAAGATTTGTCCGCCGCCCGCAACATAGGTCTTCGCCGCGCATGGCGTGGCAGCTTGATGTGGAAAGCGCGCCTGATTACCTGGCCTTCATGGAGACGAGCGCCGCGGATTGGATATCTACGGCTGCCAATCCTTCATCTGCAGCACGTTTCCTCCTAGCTTCTGAAACGCCCGCTGGCGACATGAAAACACGATAATCTGCTGATCTCGAGACTGCCTGTGGAGTGCGTCGAACATCTTTTCGATGCGGTCGTCGTCCGAGTAGACCAGCGCATCATCGAGGATGACGGGGGCCGGCCGGCCGTCACGCGCGAGGAGCCGCGCAAACGCCAGCCTCGTCAGCACTGACAACTGCTCCCGCATTCCGCCGCTCAGGCGGTCGACATCCTCTTCCTGCCCATTGCGCAGGATGGTCTGGGGTAGAAGCGTCTTGTCATCGAAGGTGATCGAAACATCGTCGAAGAGCAGTCTCAGCAGCGGCCCGAGCTCAGCCATGACAGGTTTGAGGTAGAGTTCTCGAGCCTCAGACCTGGCATTTTCCAAGGCGGTGGTGACGCGCTGGAGGACAGCCACCTCCCTCTCATATGCAGCCACCCGCGCAGTCGCCGCAGTGAGTGCCTCCGAAGTCTCGCGCCACTTCTCTTCCACGGCTTCGTCGGATTGTGCCCGGATCTCTGCATTCAGGCCGGACATGGTTTCCCGCAGCGCATTGATCTCCTTGTCGACTGCTGTTTCGATCGAGCGAGCACGCGTCAGCGCCGCCTCGATCGAGGGGAGATCACCGGCATCTTCACCCAGTTTCCGGACATGTGCCTCCGCCTCAGAAAGCGATTGGTCCAGATCGGCTAGCGTGGCCGACAAAAAGCGCTCGCGCTGAGCACGCGCTTCTTCCGGCCCGAGGACCACAGCCAATTGTGACTGATCGGAAATCAGAGACGCCAATCGCGTCTCCGCGGCGACGAAGGCGTCGTCGGCACGAGACTGGTCTGGCTCTACCTCACGGAGGGCGAGACGCGCCTGCTTGCGGCGTTCTTCGGCTTGTGCCAGCGCCGCCCGAAGCTGCTCCGGATCCTCATCCAGGTTGAAACCCACAAGGCTGATGGTGTTACCTGCTTCGACTTCCTCTCTAAGTTTCGCCAGACCCTCTGGAGCAATGAAGGACAGCCGGTCTTTCAATCCCCGCAAGTCAGAATCGGCCAGTTGTGCCCTTGCCTGCCTGTCTCGCGCTGCAGGAAGGCTATCGACGCCCATTGACGCAAGAAGGGCGGTTCTTGCCGCTTCTGCCTGCACTATTTGGTTGTTGCTCCGACCGGGGCGGTTCGAACGCAAGGTAATTGTCCCAATTCCTGCGACTTCAAGCCGAGCATGTCCGTCGTAGGTACGGTCTTCGCCATCTACCAAGGGCTGACCGTCGAGGGTCACCGTTCCGGCTGGATCGGCTGCGTAGTGGACTGAGACTGACGGGCGAGCCGCCTCATGGATGGCACGCAGCTTGGCGATTTCGACTTCGCATGCTTGCAGTTCCTCGATGGACTTTGTCGGGATTTGCAGAAGTGCGAGTTGAGCCTCACCCTCTTCAATGCTCTGACGTAGCTTCTCCGCCTCGGCCAATCGTTGCTTCAAGTCGGCCAGGCGTTTGTGCGCCTCGTGTGCCTTTGTTGCCGCGTCGAAGCGGGTTAGCCGCTCGCGAAGCTCCTGCTCCTCAGCCTCCGCCAGATCCACGTTGTCACGAGCCTTTTCGATCGCGTCGGACACCTCGCGGCGCCGCTTTATCGCTTCAGCCCTATTGTTCTCTGCAGAAGCTACATCTTCTTGCAAAAGGGCTGCCTTCTCCCGAGCTTCAGTAAACGCCTTGAATTCCCGCTCTGCCGCGCTTCGCCTTTCGCGGACAAGCTTCAGTTCTGCTTCTGCCGTCTTCAGTTTCTCATTCTGCGCCTTGGCCGCATCGAACCTGCTCTGGGCTGTCTGAATCGCCGCCTTGCGCTCTTCTCTTTCTGCAGGACTGTCGAGTTCGACGAGCTTCGCTGCTGCGTTCGCGCGTTGGTCCAACGCTTGGCGCAATCGGGTTACCTCGGCTGCCAGCCGCACCTCATCCGCGGCGAGCCTATCCCGTTCATCGATCGCAGCTGCGTAGCGACCGCCAGCCTTCGGTCTGCCGGTAGCCGTGACCATGTCTGACAGGGCTTCTTTCGCGGCCGACATGATCTCAGCCATTCGGCGTCCGCCGGTTACTGCCTCTACCTCTCCCTGGACGGATTCGAGCAGGCTTTGGCGGACTTGCTTTTCCCCCTCCTCCTCAGTCCGGCTTCGCTTCTCCATGCCCGTGATACCCTGGCGCACCCAGAGGAGGCCTGCAGGTCCAGAGGTCCCTCCCCTGATCAGGCGGCTGATGAAGTTCTCTGCCTCATCCGCCTGAGCGACGAGACGGCCGGATACAAGATCCACTACACGGGCTGAGCGCCCACCATAATACTGCTTGGTAATTCGGAAGCTGCTCTCGCCGGTCGTGATATCGGCTTCCACCAACGGGTTCCCACCGCTATAGGGGCGCAGTCTCTGTACATCGCCCGGGGTGCCGGAATGAGGTTGGAAGAAAAGTGCATGCAAGGCTTCAAAACTCGTGGACTTGCCGTACTCGTTGGCGGCGCAAAGTACGTTTACTCCATCTCCGATCCCTTCTATGGCAACGCCGCGACCGCCAAACCGTTTGACGTTGAAAAGGCGCAGGGCTGAGATCTTCATGGCGTGATCGCCTCAGTATAGGAGTAGAGGCGCATCAAGGCCGCTCGCGCAATCTCACGCTCAGACAAGGGTCGGCGCTCATCCTTAGACTCGGCGAGCAGAGCATTGGCAGCTTCACGCAGGGCGCCACCGCGATCGATCTGGTCCAGTTCTTCGAGCTCGCATTCCGTGACCAATCCATTCTGGTCTAGCTCCAGAAAAGCGAAATCCGGAACTGCCCTTTGGATGGCGGCCACAAGCTCAGCACGCGCCGCAAGGCGAGCATGCCCAGTTGCCACCACCCGGATCAGCGAGTTCCTACGTTCCCTTAAAGCCGGAAGAAGAGAATTGAGAGCAGCCTCTGGGGCGTCGCCTTCGATCAAATGAAGATCGAGGTTACGCCACGCGAACGTCGCTGTGGGCAACGCCTGAATATCTGGGATACCCGACGAGCCGGCAATCGTGACCAGAAGAGCCGTACCCGGCGCGTCATGCTTGAAACGGTCCGGCTCTGGTGTCCCGCAATAATGAGTCCGCGGGTCTACACCGACCATGCCGTGCCAATCGCCGAGCGCGAGATAGTCGAGCCCTGCACGTCTTGCCCGGTCTGGTGCAATCACCTCGGAAGAGGCTCCCTCTTCTGAAAAACTGCGAATGGCACCATGGGCAAGCCCAATGCGCAGCGTGCCATCGGGTGTGGCTTGACCATCCATCCATTCGGTCAAGTCTCGGCCGGGGCGGCGAGTGGTGCAGGGTGCGGGGAACAGGACGACCCCACTCGCCAACTCGATCGGCCGGGGCTCGACCGCAAGCACGACGTTTTCAGGTGCTTCTGCCTTTAGCGTCGTCCAGAGCTGGGTGGCCTGCAGCGAATCGTGATTTCCCGGCAAGATCACCCATCTGATCGCGGGGTCATGCGCCATCTCGGCAAACGCCTGTCGTCGCACATGGGGAGCCGGAGTCTCGGTATCGAAGGTGTCTCCAGCGAGCAGCACCGTTGTAGCGTTTTGCTCGCGGGCATGTGCAGCCAGTCGATTGATCACGTGATGTCTTGCTTCGCGCAAGCGGCTGGGCAGGTCACCCTCGAAGTTGCCGAAACGCTTTCCGAGATGAAGATCGCTGGAATGGATGAATCGAAACATGACTACTCGGGTGTGTGGGCGGCCGACGCAGTACAACCTTGCAAATACCCGGTTCTAGCTCATTTTCGCAACTGGCGCGCACTGCTTAGAAGAGCACCAGCCCACCAAGCCTGTCCACTGAATGATGATCCACGGGTCGGCCTGTGTTGGTGGTATTTCCAGGCTCGGCCGCTTAAGAGAAGTTGCCAGCCTATTTGGCGCTTTGACGTGGAGAGGGCTGAGCTGGAGTCGGCCTCATGGGAGCGGGCGGGGCAGGTCGTGACACGACCTGCGACGTCGAGGGGTTCAGGCCACCTTTTTTCACGTAACCCTCAGTTATAGGCCGAATGCTCCAGTTATTGCCATTTGGCGTCTTAGGGGTGCCGCTCATTGAAGCTCCTTGGTATTCGCTTGAGTTGCGGGAAATTCGATGTGCATTCCTTCTGGCTTTCTAGATATATAAATTCTGGGGCTTGCGAACAACTGCGCGCCGTCAAAATCGTAAACGATAGCGTCTCGAAGAACCACCTCGCGCATTTTGCCGGTCTCCGAAAAAACTGCAACCCAGCCTGAATAAACAATCCTATTCTCGAAATCGCGAACGTGAATGTATTCCGAGGACGCGTCGGATGAGTTGAACGTGAAGTCCCAGACGTCCTCATCGCCATAGGTTTTGGTCGCCCCTATCGACTGTAAAAGTCGGGTCATCCATTTGTAATTTACAGCATAGAGCCAGATGATCCCTAGTACGAAACCCACGATGGTGGCGACCGCGATCTGTATGACGATCGCGCTCGTGAGCAGATTCTGCCTCTCTATCTTCGATAGATCAATTATGATGAAATCGAACCCGAACAGCCAGTACCCTGCGAATGCGACTACATAGCTTGCCATTCCGAAGAGGAACGACTGGAACACGAACTCGATTTGCGTCGGCCGGGATCGCGAGCCAAAGCGAGCATCAAGATGCGTCCAAATCACACCTGGCAGGAACAGGAGAGCGAGTTGAATTAGGAACGGGCTAGGCGTCAAAACATCCCCTCGAATCGAAGTACCTTTAATTCAACATCTGCGCCGCGAACACGGATGTGAAGACCTCCCGTCTGGGGTTGGTGAAATATCACGGGGGCGAGGAGCGTCCAATGTTGCAGGCGTACCGTGGGCGGAGCGTCGAGCTGGCTTTGCCTTAACAGGAATCGAACTTGCGGCGCGTCCATAAGTTATAGCTTTGTCAATTAGCTAGCTTCACAATGCGGCGTATGCTAAATTATGGAACTACTTTGTGATCGCGATGATCATGCTGCCACCAAGACTTCTACGCCGCGGCGTTCGAATTCTTTGGCCACACGATCCGATATCCCATCGTCGGTGATCAAGGACTGAATTACGTCGAGGGACCCGAGACGAGTGAATGACGATCGCCCGATCTTGCTGGAGTCGGCAACGAGATAGACGTGCGCAGCCGCTTTGATCATTGCTTCCTTAAGCTGAAGATCAGCAAAGCTCGGATAGGTGAGCCCAGCCTCCAGATCGACGCCGGCGGTTGCCAGAAACAGCTTTCCGGCAAAGATATTGCTGAAATACTCGACCGACTTGTCGCCCGATAGAGACAATGTCGGCGACTTGAACTGACCTCCTGGCATATGGACCGCGAACGTCGGCACCGCGCCAAGAATGATCGCGATGTTCAGCGCATTTGTGATAAGTGTCAGGTTGCGGCGGTTCGTCAGCCGCATGGCGATCTCGGTCGTCGTCGTGCCCGCGTCAAGGATTAGCGTTTCGCCATCCTTCACCAGACCGGCGGCCAGAGCGCCGATCTTGCGCTTCTTGTCCATGTTCTCCTGGTGATGCAGAGTCATGGTGCCGATCTGCGGCGCGACCGCATTCAGATAGGCGCCGCCATGCTCACGCGTGATGAAGCCGTCATTCTCCAAACGTTCAAGATCTTGACGGATTGTTGCTTCCGAAACGTGGAAGGCTGTAGCCAGCTCGCGCACTCGCGCCGAGCCCTCTTCCTGCAGCCATTCAAGGATCCGCCTTCGCCGCGGCTCGGAGAGCAAACCAACCATGGATTCGGAAGAATCGTTTTCTGTCTTCGCGTCCATGTCGACAAACCTCGAATTTCGCAAGCAAATAGCAGTGTTTCGATTTTAACCCACGGCTTCCTTACAACAAGTGGCTACCGGTTGAAATCCTCATCAGGCCTGGCTCTGCAGAACCACTCGGGACTGCAGCTTCTGTTGCACCTGATCGACCACGACCGCGGCGATAATTACCAGCCCTTTGATCACTGTCTGCCAAAAGGAAGAGACACCCATCATGATCAGGCCATCGGCCAGAATGCCGATCACGAAAGCACCGACGATTGTACCGCCAATACGGCCGCGTCCACCCGACATGGAGGTCCCGCCCAAGACGGCGGCTGCAATGGCGTTTAGTTCGAAGGTCTCACCCGTAGCCGGATGGCTCGCCTGCAGCTGAGAGGCGATGATCAGACCAACCAGAGCTGCACAGAACCCGGAGAACATATAGACGAAGATCTTGATGCGATCGACATTGACGCCGGAGAGCGCAGCTCCTCGCTCGTTACCACCGACTGCATAGATGTGGCGACCGAGCGGTGTCCGCGTGGCTAGGTAGGCGGCAGCAAGCGCGACGACAACCATGATCCACACGGAGACCGGGAAACCGAACAAAGTGCCAGAGCCGATCACCCGGAACGTGTCGGAGCCATAGTCGGGATTGCCGGCAAGGTTCGGAAAAGTCCGGCCGTCAGAAAACAGCAGTGCTGCCCCGCGCGCAACATACAGCGTGCCGAGCGTGGCGATGAAGGGCGCGACATTGAGCTTGGTGATCAGCAGCCCATTGATCAACCCGATGAAAACACCAACGACGGCGACGATCAGGCAAATCTCGAGCGTATTTAACTGCAGGCTCCAACCGATCTGGAGGTCGATGCCGTAAAGAACCAGCCAACCGGCAACCATGGCACACAGGCCGACAATCGAACCGACCGAGAGGTCGATCCCGCCTGAAACGATGACAAAGGTCATGCCGATGGCAAGTAGCGCATTGAGCGCCACATGTTTCGAGATGATCAGCATGTTCGCACCGGTGAGAAAGTTCGGCGCGGCGATGGCAAAAAAGGCGAAAACCAGTATCAGGGCCACGAAGGTGCGCATCTTCAGGAGAAGCAGCAGCATCGAGGTTTGGGACGAGGGGCCGGCGACCTTGCTGCCCTGGGCGATAACGGGACTGCTCATGTGGATTTGACCTTGTTCAGATTGGGCGTGGCGGCGGAGATGACGTCCGCTGCGGCGGCGCCGGCGGGAAAGTCGCCGGTCAGCCTGCCATTGGCCATGACGAGAATGCGATCGGACAGAGCAAGCACCTCTTCCAGATCGGATGTGACGAAAAGGATGCCGAGACCATCGGCGGCCAGCTTGCGCATGGTGCGGAAAATCTCCGCCTTAGCGCCGATATCAATGCCGCGGGACGGCTCATCCATCAGGAGAATGCGCGGGCCGGTCATCAAGGCCTTGCCGATGACGACCTTCTGCTGGTTGCCGCCTGAAAGGCTCGAGACGGGATGTTCGAGGCTGGCGATCTTGATCGCCATGCGCTTGACGAATTCCACCGCCTTGGCGGCTTCGGCCTTCAGGCTCAAGTGAAAACCCCGGGTGAAATCCCCAAGCGAGGAGAGTGTGAGGTTTTCGCGAATGCTCATGATCTGCACGAGGCCATCGCGCTTTCGGTCCTCGGGGATCAAAGCCAGCCCGCGACGGATCCGGCCCGAAACGCTTCTTTCGCGAACATGCTCTCCGCCGATAAAGAGTTTTCCGGTGGAGGCGGGATGCTGCGCCATGATGCATTCCAGCAGTTCGGACCGCCCGGCCCCCATCAGGCCATAGAGGCCGACGATTTCGCCAGCGCGCACCGAAAGCGACATGTGATCGACCACATAGCCGCCCGCCGGACTGGGCAGCGATATCTCCTCCACACGAAAAACCTCCTCGCCCAGGGCGTGGTTTTCGGTCTTCGGAAATTCCTTGGATGCGCTGCCGATCATGTTGGAGACGATCCAGGGGATATCGACCCCCTCCATCGAGCGCGCACCGGTAATCACGCCGTCCCGCAGAACGGTGATATAGTCGCCGATGCGGATCAGCTCCTCCAGGCGATGGGAGATATAGACAATGCCGACGCCCTGGCGCTTCAGATCGCCAATGACGCGGAACAGCACCTCGACCTCTGCCGCCGAAAGGGCCGAGGTGGGCTCGTCGAGGATCAGGATGCGCGCATTTTCCGCGAGTGCCTTGGCGATCTCCACGATCTGCTGCTGGCCGATCCTGAGGCTCCCGAGCAGCGTATCGGGATCGATATCCTGTTCCAGCCGCTTCATCAGCGCAGCTGCGACGGCCCGTTGCGCCGCCCGGTCGATATGGATACCGCCGATTGTCTTTTCGTGACCGACGAAGATGTTTTCCGTCACCGTCAGGTTGGGAAACAGATTGAGTTCCTGGAAGACGATGCCCACGCCATGGCGGGCGGCATCCGTGCGGTCAGCAAAGACCACAGGCTTGCCTTCGAGGGTGATCGCGCCACCATTCAACTGCTCGACCCCGGCGATGACCTTCATCAGAGTGGACTTGCCGGCACCATTTTCGCCGACCAGCACATTGACCGCCCCCATGCGCAGATCGAAGTCGACATTCTTCAAGGCCTGCGTGCCGGGATAGATCTTGGAGCCGGAGCGGATCGTCAGCCCGATCGGATGGGTCTCGCTCATGGCGCAACCTCGATCAAAACCGGGGTCACCAGCGGCGTCTCCGTGGCGGAGCGCATGACGGTCGCGCCGAGAAACTCCACTGTCTTGCCATTCAATGACCCCTCGGCGGGCAGAGCGGAGACCGCCCGATCATTCAGCGCCCGACCGAGCCGGGCATATTCGATCTGGTCGCGAAACGCCGAGAAATCATAGAGCGGCGTCGCATCGCGCAGCGCCGACCCCTTGACAACCGGGCCAAGCTGCAGGATCGCATCCGCCGTCCCGTCGCCGTCGAGATCGATCTCGGCAATTGCCGCCTTCGAGGCGCGGTTTTCGGCGACGACTTTGCCCTTGCCCTTGACCACGAAGTTCCAGCCACCGCCGGCACCCCCAACACGCAGGCCGTATTCGCCCCCAGCTCCATCCAGCCCGGCCGTGACGGCCTCGCGCAACGCGGAGAGATCGACCGCTTTTTCAGACAGCGCCGGAACGAGTTTCGCGTCGAAGGTTTCGGACACGAGGGTAGCAATCGGATCGGCGGCCGCTTCGTCGGCGCTCACGGTTTTCACGAGCTTGCAGCCCGAAAGGCTCAACGCGACCACGAGGCCCGTTATGAACAGGATGGGTTTCATCATCAAACGACCATTTCTTCAACAGAGGCGGCCACCCGAAGCGCAAACGCACCGGGTGGCCTTCAAGCAAGGCGTCACTGCGCGAGAGCAAAGGTCTCGAGCTTGGAAGCGTTGTCCTTGTTGACCAGAATGCAGTCCATCAGCTGCTTTTCGTCGACACCCGTCGAGCCAGTCTTGATGAACTTGTCCGCCTGTTCGACGGCCAGCTGGGCCTGCTGATAGGCAGGCTGCAGAACGGTTGCCTTGATGCCATCCTTCAGAATGGAATCACGGACATCGTTGGAGCCATCGAAGCCGACGACGATCACATCCTTGCGGCCAGCAGCCTCAAGTGCCGCATAGGCGCCCATGGCCATGGTGTCGTTGCCCGAGATGACACCTTTGATATCGGGATGCGCCTGCAGGATCGATTCCATCACCGTATAGGCTTCGGTCTGCGACCAGTTTGCCGTCTGGCGCGCCACCATCTTCATGTTCGAGTACTGGTCGATCACATCGTGGTAACCCTGCGAGCGGATACCAGCATTCGTGTCTGACTCCTTGCCAACGAGCTCGGCATAATTGCCGGCCTCACCCATCAGCTTGACGAACTCTTCCGCCCCGAGCTGCGCACCCTGATAGTTGTTCGAAACGATCTGCGACACGGCTACACCGGTCGCCGTGATTTCGCGGTCGATCAGGAAGGACGGAATACCTTTGTCCTTGGCTTTCTGGATGGCTGCTACCGATGCATCGGCACCCGCATTATCGAGGATGATGGCCTTGACGCCGGCCGCAATGGCAGAATCGAACAATTCATTCTGCTTATTGGCATCATCGTCATGGACCATGATCATCGTCTCGTAGCCAAGCTCCTTGGCCTTGGCCGCCGCACCGTCTGCTTCCGCTTTGAAGAACGGATTGTCGTGGCTCGGCGTGATGATCGCAATGGTATCGGCCGCCATGGCGAAGCCCGGCACGAAGCCGGACAGAGTCATTGCGCAGACAGATACAAGCAAACGGCGTGAAATTTTCATGAGAACCTCCCTCTCTCCCAGCCACCTCCTCGTGACCTGACGCATTTCTTATCGAATGTTTTCGAATTGTGTCAATCTATTTTTATTTCAGCTGCATTTTTGCGAGCATTGACGCTTCAGAGACCACCTACAAAAGAGACAAGTCGCTAACAAGAGAGCATTGCAGTTAATTGAAGGCAGAAAAATGAAAGCCCCTTGTCGTGAAGTCAAAATTATGGGAGACATCGACATCAAACGCAAACAAACGAAAGACATTCGTGCCAGTCATAGGTGCGGCAAACGCATCAGAGCCACGGCAAACGGACCTGTGGACGGACGGATGGATTTCCCAAACTGGAGGACGCATTCCATGACGACCCAACGCTTCGGCGCCGGAATTTGGCATTTCGCAACCTATGTCGATCGCTACGCAACCGACGGCTACGGGACACCGCGCAGTGTCATCGACGCGATTGATCTTGCCGGCCAGGTGCGTGACCTCTCGGTCGTCGACATCAACTACCCGTTCTTCGGCGGAAACTTCACCAACGCCGAGATCAAGGCAGCTCTCGACCGCAACAATCTTGGGGTCATCGGCATTACGCCTGAAATCTACACCCGCGAGTTTTCCAAGGGCTCCTTTACCAATCCGGACGCCGGTATTCGCAGACGCACGCATGAACTGGTCACGGAGGCCTGCGATCAGGTTCGCTACTTCGGTGCCGACTATGTGAAGCTCTGGCCCGGCCAGGACGGTTGGGACTATCCCTTCCAGGTCGACTACGGCACCCTCTGGAAGCACTCGCTCGACGGTGTCGGTCAGTTGGCTAGCGAAAATCCCGATCTCAAATTCGTCATCGAATACAAGCCGCGCGAACCACGGGTGCGTATGAGCTTCGGCTCGGTCGCCCGCACGCTTCTCGGTATCGAGAAGATAGGCCTGCCGAACATCGGCATTCTCCTGGATTTCGGCCACGCGATCATGGGCGGGGAATCCGCCGCAGACAGCGCGCAGCTCGCCATCGACTATGGCCGGCTTTTCGGCATGGACGTGAACGACAACTATCGCAGCTGGGATGATGATCTGGTCGCGGGCAGCCTGCATCCGATCGAGCTGTTCGAGTTTTTCTATGTGCTCAGGAAGAACAAGTGGGAAGGTGTGTGGCAGCTCGATCAGTTCCCCTTCCGCGAGGACAGTGTCGCGACCGCGAACCACGCGATCGACTTCCTGAAAGCCGCAGAAAAGGGCCTCGGCGCCCTCGATCTCGACGCCCTGAAGGAAGCGCAGAGCCGGCACGACGCCATCTCAGCCTTGCGGATTGCCCAGAAGGCTCTGTTCGGCGCCATGTGAGCGCCGGCGCAGTAAGTGTCGCCTCAGACGGAAAGGCTTGTTGAATGCTGAAGAACGATACCGTTCAGACCATCCGGGAGAAAGCGCTGTGGATGCGACGTCGCGCCTTCCAGATGGTCCATGACGCTCAACTCGGGCATCCCGGCGGGGACTTCTCCGCCATCGATATCATCGCCACGCTGTATTTCGGCATCATGCAATACGACGCGGCGAATCCAACTCTCGAAAGCCGCGACCGGTTCATTATGTCGAAGGGCCACGCAACTGGCGCGCTTTACACGGCACTCTGCGCTGCGGGCTACTATCCCGAAGACTGGCTCAACACCTACATGCAGCCGAATTCAAAGCTGAACGGCCACCCGAACAGAAACTACCTGCCGGGTGTGGAAACCAATACCGGCCCGCTCGGACATGGCATGCCGGTCGCGCTCGGTATCGCCATCGCTGCACAGATCTCGGGGCAGGCCCATAGGACCTTTGTGTTGACCGGCGACGGTGAACTGCAGGAGGGTTCAAACTGGGAGGCGGCGATGACGGCCGGCCATCGCAAGCTTGAGAACCTGACCCTGATCGTCGACCGCAACCGTCTTCAGCAAGGCATGGGCACAGAGGAGACAAACGGCCTCGATCCGCTCGATGAAAAGTTCAACGCCTTCGGCTGGGAAGCCATTATGGTCGACGGCCATGATGTCGGCGCTCTCCTCGACGTCCTGGCGGCTCCGCGCATCGGCAAGGGCCGTCCGCTTTGCGTCATCGCCAACACGGTGAAGGGCAAGGGTGTCTCCTTCATGGAAAACAAGGCATCGTGGCACCATGGCGTGCCCAACGCTCAGCAGTATGAAACCGCCATGGAGGAATTGGTCTGATGGCTGCTCCCGCCACGAAACAGGACGGCTTCCACGATTGCCGTGACGCTTGGGCACGCACACTTGAAGAATTGGCGGCCCACGATCCTCGCATCGTCGCCGTCGTAAACGACTCCGTCGGATCCTCGAAACTGGGCGGCTTCCAGAAGGCCTTTCCCGAACGCCTCGTCAATGTCGGCATCGCCGAGCAGAACATGGTGGGCGTTGGCGCGGGCCTTGCCAATGGCGGCAAGATCCCCTTCGTCTCAGCAGCCTCCTGCTTCCTCACCGGCCGCGCTTTAGAGCAGATCAAGGCTGACATTGCTTACGCGGGTTTTAACGTAAAGCTGGTCGGCCAGTCCTCCGGCATCGCCTATGGCGAGCTTGGCCCGACGCACCATTCGATCGAGGACTTTGCCTGGCTCCGTCCGCTGAACGCAATCACCGTGATCGCGCCGGCAGACGCCTGGGAAACGGCGGAAGCGGTCAAGTGGGCTGCAGCTCATAAGGGTCCTGTCTACTTGCGACTGAGCCGTATGCCGGTTCCAGATCTTGATATCAATGACCGCGTCTTCCGTCCTGGAAAGGCAGAAATTGTTCGAGACGGCAGCGACGTCACCCTGATCGGCTGTGGCACCACCGTGCACATCGCCCTCAAGGCTGCAGATACGCTGCGTGCAGAAGGCGTCTCGGCCCGCGTCCTGAATATGGCGACGCTGAACCCGCTCGACGAAGAGGCGCTCGCTGCTGCTGCCGGACAAACCGGTGCGATTGTCACCGTGGAGGAAGCCAATATCCGCGGCGGACTGGGCGGCTCCGTGTCAGAATACACAGCCGGACATCAACCGGTCCCGGTCGAGCGGGTCGGTTTTCCCGGCTTTGTCGTCACGGGCTCCGTCGACTTCCTCTTCGAGCATTACGGCATCACCCCCAATGGCATTGCTGCAGCGGCCCGCCGGGCGCTGGCACGCAAGCGGTAAGTTCGATGGCGCAACATATGCCACTCATCATCGCCATCGATCAGGGCACAACCAACACCAAGGCCGTGCTCGTCGATGCCGCAGGCAAGGTCCTTGCCAAGGCTTCGGCACCACTGACATCGAACTATCCGCGTCCGGGCTGGGCCGAACAATCGGCCGATGCCATCTGGACAAGCGTGCAGTCTGTCATATCGGACATCGTTTCAGGCAATCATGGCTCCATCGCCGGCATTGCCATCAGCAACCAGAGAGAGACTTTGGTGGTCTGGGATGCGCAGACCGGCGAACCGCTGGCACCCGCCATTCTCTGGCAGTGCCGCCGGACGGCGGCAGACTGCCAGGCGCTGATCGATGCAGGCCATGACGCAGCCGTCGCCGACATCACAGGGCTGGCGATCAATGCTCTTTTCCCGGCCTCGAAGCTCGGTTGGGTTATGGGAAATGTCGCGTCGGCGCGGGAACTCGCCGAGCGGGGGCGTCTGCGGGCCGGCACGGTGGACAGCTGGCTCCTCTTCAAGATGACAGGCGGCCAGGTCTTCGCAACAGATCATTCGAACGCCTCGCGCACCATGCTCTTCGACACTTCAATACTGGAGTGGAGCCCGAAACTCTGCAGCCTGTTCGATCTGCCGGTTTCGGCGCTGCCGCAGGCCCTTCCCTCCAACAGCCGCTTCGGCGAAACCGCAGAGGGAACAACGGCGTTGCCCACAGGTACGCCGATCCTGGCCATGATGGGTGACAGCCATGCCGCTCTCTACGGCCACGGCGTCCGCGCTCCGGGCCTCGTCAAGGCCACCTATGGCACGGGCTCGTCATTGATGACACTAACCGACAGGCGCGTCTTGTCCGGGCATGGTCTCTCCAGCACGATCGCCTGGTCCGATGAAGGCGGCGTCGCCTATGCACTGGAAGGCAACATTACAGTTTCGGCCCAGGCGATCGCCTTTGCCGCGACCTTGCTGGGGCTACCCGGTCCTGCGGAATTGTCCGATCTGGCGCAGACGATTTCCGATAGCGGCAAGGTGGTTTTCGTCCCTGCCCTCGCCGGTCTCGGCGCGCCGCACTGGACCGATGGTGCCACGGGAACGATTTCCGGCATGACCCATGCCACGACGCCGGCTCATATCGCCCTCGCGACGATGGAGGCCGTCGCACTTCAAATCGCCGACGTCTTCGAAGCCATGCAGCAGGATGTCGGGCTGGCACTGTCCGGCCTGATGGCAGACGGCGGCGCATCGGCGAACAATTTTCTGATGCAGTTGCAGGCAGACGTTGTGAACCGGCCAGTGCTGCGGGGTGATCAGCCGGAAGTCGGCGCCCTAGGAGCGGCTGCCATGGCATTTCGTGCACTTGGTGTCACGACACCCGCACCCTCCCACGCTCGCCGTTTCACTCCCGGAACCATGCCGGAGGCAGGGCGCGTCGACCTCCTGATGCGTTGGCGCGCCGCGATCGCCCGTGTGAAAACACCGGTTTCGACCTCCGCGTGAACGTGGCCGAAAGAAGCACACTTTCGGCCACGGCAAGGCGTCAGGCGGCAACCGCAGCGCTGTCTGTCTGCCTTGCGACATGGAGCGCAAGGTCAGCAATCGTGATCAGCGGCAGTTGATGCTTCAGGCAGAACTCGCGCAGTTCCGGCAGGCGCGACATGGTTCCATCGTCATTCGCCACCTCGCAGATGACGCCTGAGGCCTTGAGGCCCGCGAGCTTCGCAAGGTCGACTGCCGCTTCCGTATGGCCGGGGCGACCGAGCACCCCCTCGGGATGCGCGCGAAGCGGGAAGATATGGCCAGGACGGGCGAAGTCCTCGGGCTTCGAGCTTTCGTCCAGCAGCGCGCGAACGGTCGCGGCCCGGTCGACCGCCGAGATCCCGGTCGTCGTGCCATGGATGTAGTCGACAGAGACCGTGAAGGCGGTCTTCAGGTATTCGGTGTTGCGTGGCACCATTAGCGGTATGTCGAGCGCATCCAGACGCTCGCCTTCCATGGCAACGCAGATCAGGCCGCGGGCATTCTTCATCATGAAGGCGACCGCTTCAGGGGTAATCTTTTCCGAAGCGATGATGATATCGCCTTCGTTCTCACGGTCCTCATCGTCCACGACGACGATCATGCCGCCCTTTGCGAACGCCGAGATTGCATCTTCAATTTTCGAGACTGTCATTTCAATGCCTTTCAAGGGTACCCCGCTTTCGCGGTAAAACACGACCTTGCGGTCGCAATTTTCCCTTGGGCGAACAAACGCATGCACCCGCCCTGACGAGCGGGTCAACACACCTTGTCCTCTTTCATCCGGACTATACCGTCGGCTCCGGCGTCTCACCGGATCTGCTAACTCTTGCCCTGACAAGAGCGCTCGCGGGCTCCCGGCGAAGCCGGATACCGCCGGTGGGGAATTACACCCCGCCCTGAGAACACTTCAAATGTAGAGAAGCTTCATTTCACTGCCAAGCAAAAAGCAGGGCTTATGCGCATTTGACTGAAAATTTCGTTTCAAGCCAACCGCGGCCACTGCGACTTTCGTACTAGCCAAGACGTCCATGGTGGCGGAGCACCAGGCCGACGGCACCCAGACAGTTGTCGTTGTCGAGGAACTTGCCGACGACAAATATTGGCAGATCGCCGTCCACGTCAGCAGGCTTCACGAGCGTGTACTTGCTGTAGCTCGCCCGCATTGGAGCGAGCAGAATGTCGCCGGCAGCCGCAAGCGCACCGCTAATGACAATCATCCGTGGATTGAGCAGTGTACCGACCGACGCCAACCCCCGACCGGCGACATCTCCCGCATCCTCGATCAGCCGGCGCAGACCGATATCCCCCGCCAATGCTTCCTGGACGAGGCTCGACAATGTCAGGCTCAGTCCGCTGCGACGCTCCGCAACGTTAATCAGCTGCGCTCCTCCGCACTCAAGTTCGAGACAGCCCCGATTACCACAACTGCACAGGTCACCATGCGCGTTGAGCATGATGTGGCCCACCTCGCCGGCCGTCCCGGCATAGCCGCTAAGCACCCGCCCATTGGCAACAATAGCCCCTCCAATCGTCAGGTCGTGCTTGAACAAGAAGAAATCCTCGACGCCAACCGCGGCCCCCCACATCATCTCGGCAAGTGCAGCGCAATTGCTTTCCTTGTCGCCAAAGATGGGCTTCTCGAGCACCGGCTCGAAGGTGGCCCGCAGATCGACACCCGACCAACCGGGGATCGAGGCACCTCGCAGGATACGACCATTGGCAGCAATCGCGCCCGACACAGCGAAGCCAACACCCAGCAGGCCGGAAAATGGCAGGCTGTGCTCCTTGTAGATGTTGTCGATTGCCTGCTTGATGACGCGCGTCGCTTTCTCTGGGCGGTAGTCCCGCTCAAGGGGGATAGCAATGTCAGCGATAACATTGTGGGCGACGTCAGCCAGCACAACGCGTGCTTCGTTACGAGCGAGCAGCACACCAAGGCATGTGCCGGCCTCAGGGTTAAGCGAGTGCGCGATCGCCGGACGCCCGACACCGGGACTCCGGGTCTCGACTTCCACGATTAGACTCGACCGCCTCAAGTCGGAAAGGATTGTCGATACGGTCGAGCGGGCAAGACCCGTCGTACGGGCGATCTGCGCTGCACTAACGGCACCATGCCCACTCAAGGCCCGAACCACCCGCGCCACGGGGGAATCGACATGACGTTCGCTGAGCAAGCCCCGCAAATCGTCACTGATCATATTCGCCATGCATGTCTCCTTGCATCAGTGCCTGATATCGTTCGAAGGACGTCGGCGCGCCAGATCTACACTATTGTCTCTTTCGACGAAATAGGCCTGCGTATTTTGCGATAAATAGGCTGAAAAGCACAACAAGTTTCGCCCAGCACCCACAAGAATCGGCTGGAATAGCTCTCTCAAACAAGGGAATTATGTCACCCATGACATAATTGCCTTGACAAGTACGCACGGCGGCGATCTAAAAGAGGTCGAGGATGAGAATAAACCCAACGGGAGGAACCTATGACTTTGAAGACTTCCATGCTGCGCAAAACACTGCTGGCGAGCGCCATCGCCATGGCGGGATCAAGCGTTTATGCGCAAGACGTGACCATCTGGACCCTGAACTTCAGCTCCGACGAGGCAAACAACACGCTCCAGAAAGTCGCAACAGATTTCGAAGCGGCAAATCCCGGCATCAACGTAGAGATCGTTACGCGCGGAGTTGATGACCACAAGACTGCATTGCGTGTCGCAGCAGGTTCCGACAAGGGCCCGGACATTTACTTCAGCTGGGCAGGACCGGGCCTCGGTGGTGAATACATCAATGCCGGCTTCAGTCTACCGCTCGACAAATACTACACTCAATACAAGTGGGACGATACGCTCACCGCGTCGTCGCTGTCTTTCTCTAAGATCTATGAAGGGGGCCGACATGGCGTACCATTCACCTTCAAGGGCGAGGCCCTCTATTACAACAAGGCGCTGTTCAAGCAGGCGGGTATCGAAAAGCTGCCGGAAAGCTACGACGACCTCGTCGCGGCTGCCGAGAAGCTGAAGGCCGCAGGCATTCCCGCGATCACGTTTGGCGGCACGGTCAACTGGCATGTGATGCGCTTGATGGATGTCATTCTTGAATCGAAATGCGGCGCTGAAAAGCACGACGCATTGATGAACATGAAAATCGACTGGTCCACCGAAGCCTGCGCGACGGCGTCGTTCACTGAGCTCGACACCTGGAGCAAGAACTACATCCTGAGCCCGTTCATGGGGATCGATCAGGCTCAGTCGTTCAACCTCTTTGTGGCGGGACGGGCCGCGATGATGCTGGAAGGGGACTGGCTGGTACAGCAGCTGTCGGAAGCCGGCAATCTTGACGACTATGATGTCTTTCCGTTCCCGACCGGGACCGGGCGACTCTATGGCTTCGCCGAGTATCACTATATCAGCAGCAAGAGCCCCAACCCTGACTTGGCAGCAAAGTTTCTCGACTATTTCAACTCGACGCCCGTGCAACAGAAGTTGCTCGGCAAGATCAGCACGACCTCAGTCAACAAGAATGTCACCTACAGCAACCTGCGTCCCATGGATCAGAAATGGCTGGACATCTTCAACAAGTACACTGATGTCTACATGAACGGCGACCAAGCCTTTCCCCTTGACGTGACCACGGAATACTTCCGCGTGATCAACGAGGTCGCAAGCGGCAACATCGCAGCCGCGGACGCTGCAACACAGCTGCAGACATTCATCAGCAATCGCAAGTAACTGCGTGAGACCCGGCCGCCAGCTCCTCCCGGGTCTGGCGGCCGGGTCCGTGCCAGCCTGGTCATCGCGGCCAGCGGAGAGCAAACCATGCAGACGACCAACCTCGCCAGCGACCAGAGACTGCAGGCCGCCCTGCTGGTCACGCCGGCCCTGATCATCTACGGTGTTTTTGCCATCTATCCGATGGTTGACGTCGTCGTGCTGAGTTTCCAGAAATGGAATGGCCTGGACGCCAACCGTCAGTTCGTCGGGTTCTCAAACTACATCGGCATCTTCACCAAGGATCCGGTCTTCTGGGTTGCTTTCCGCAACACAGTCACCTGGACGGTATTGTCGACAATCTTCCCGCCGCTCTTCGGTCTATTGCTGGCGCTTGGCCTCAATCAAAGACTGTTCGCTCGCAACAGCCTGCGCGCAATCTACTATTTGCCGGTCATCATTGCGCCGATCGCTGTCGCGACGATGTGGCGGTGGATGTACGATCCGTTTTTTGGCATTTTCAACCAGGTTCTTTCTCTGCTCGGCCTGCAATTCTGGATCAAGGACTGGCTGGGCGCACGAGACGTGGCACTCTATTCGGCTTTCGTCGCCTATGTCTGGCAGACGGTCGGCTTCTCCATGGTGCTATTTCTCGCAGGATTGCAAGGCGTTGATAAAAGCCTTGAGGAGGCGGCGCGGATCGACGGCGCCAATCGTTGGCAGCGTTTCCGCTTCGTCACCCTGCCGGCCCTGCGTCCAACGATTACAATCGTTCTCGTGTTGTCGGTTATCTCTTCATTGAAGGCCTTCGACATCATCTACGGCCTGACGGGCGGAGGGCCGGCACAGTCGACTCAGATGCTGGCGCTGTGGGCCTTCACCCAGTCAATGCAGATCTTCGACTTTGGCCGCGGTAGCGCGATCTCGACAGTCCTTCTCCTGATAACGCTGGCCATTGTCATTCCCTACATGCGCTGGGCGCAGAAACGCGAGGAGTCCAGCGAATGAGTGTCCGTAAGATCGAAGCCTTAGACAATGCAGCGATCGCTGCACCACCCCGCGACTGGGTACTGGTCGGTCTGTGGATTGCGCTTGCAATGGTCGCCGTGCTGTGGGTGGCGCCCTTCGTCTTCATCATTTTCACCTCACTCAAGTCCATGGCCGCAGTGATGGGGTCGAGCGCCTTTTCGCCGCCAACAGATCCGCAAATCTCCAACTATGTCGCAGCATGGAACCGAGGGCGTTTTGAAACGACGTTCACCAACAGCGCAATCATCACGGTGATCAAGGTGCCACTCGGCCTGTTCATATCGGCCATGGCCGCCTATGCGCTGGCGCGGATCGAGTTTTCTGGACGCAAGGTGGTCCTCGTACTGATCCTGTTCGGCACTATGATACCGTTTCAGGTCATGCTCGCGCCGCTCTTTACCCTCGTCAACGGCTTCGGCCTGATCGACACCTATCCGGGGGTAATCCTGCCCTATCTGGCCTTTGGCATTCCCTATCAGGTTTTCATCCTACAGAGCTTCTTCCGTGGTGTCCCGAAGGAACTGACCGAAGCAGCACGCATTGATGGCGCCTCGCATTTCGTCATCTTTCGCAGAATCTTCCTGCCGATCAGCCTGCCGGTACTCGCGGCTTTGTTCATTCTCGATTTCGTCGCCACCTGGAACGAGTTCGCGATGGCTTTGGTGCTGCTGCAGGACCAGGGCATGTGGACCCTGCCGCTTGGCCTCTCTGCCTTTCAGGGGCAGTTCTCAAGAGATTATGGCCAGCTCAATGCGGCGATCGTCATGACGGTGCTGCCGGCAGCACTCGTCTATTTGATTTTCCAGCGCTACTTCGTCTCGGGGCTGACCTCCGGCGCGGTTAAGGGCTGATTTCTTCCTCCCCCCTAAAGGACCGAGATATGACAAAGACCGTGATTGCCAAATGGGATCTGTTTGAAGCGACGCTGAACGGCCCAACAGACGGCAACCCATTTATCGATGTTACCTTCGAGGCAACGTTCATTCATAAAAACCGCAGGGTTCGCGTGCCCGGCTTCTATGACGGCGATGGTGTCTACAAGGTCCGCTTCATGCCCGATATCGAGGGTGATTGGCACTACACTACCCGCTCCTCTGCATTGGAACTCGACGGAAAATCCGGCGTCTTCGAGGCAGGTTCCGCGCGGCCTGACGTGCATGGCCCGGTCCAGGTCGCAAACAGATATCACTTCGCCTATGCCGACGGCACGCCCTACCTGCCTTTCGGCACGACCTGTTACGCTTGGACCCACCAGCCCCTCGACCTGCAGGCGCAAACTGTTGAGACTTTGAAGAAAACGCGTTTCAACAAGATGCGCATGGGCGTTTTCCCCAAGGACTACCCGTTCAACGTGAACGAGCCGCTAATGGATGTCTATGACCGCGACGCCGACGGTGAACTTGATTTCGACCGCCCCAACCCGGTCTGCTTCCGCCATTTCGAACAGCAGGTAAAGGCGCTTGGCGAACTCGGCATCGAGGCCGACATCATCATCTTCCATCCCTATGACCGATGGGGTTATTGCGACATGAGCGCGGAGCAGGACTTCCGTTATGTCGCCTATCTGACGGCGCGGCTCGCCGCCTATCGAAACGTCTGGTGGTCGCTCGCCAACGAATACGACTTCCTGCTCGACACCAAGCCCATGCAGCAATGGGACCGCTTCTTTCAGATCATCGAGGAGAACGATCCCTACAATCACCTGAAATCGATCCATAACGGCGACGTTAACGCCAATTATGACCATCGTCGCCCGTGGGTCAGCCATGTCTGCATCCAGAACTGGGACGTCAAGAAGACCCAGGAATGGCGCGAGACCTTCGGCAAGCCCGTTGTCAATGACGAGCCGGAATACGAGGGCAACATCATGCTGTCCTGGGGCAACATCTCCGCCCAAGAATTGGTGCACCGCTACTGGATCTCGCTCTTGCGCGGCGGCTATGTCGGGCACGGGGAAACCTTCATGCACGAGCAGGACATTCTCTGGTGGGCAAAGGGCGGGCAGCTCTACGGCGAAGCCTGGCAGCGCATAGGCTTTTTGCGAGACCTGCTCGAGGAAGATGCGAGCGAGGGCCTGACACCGATCGGCGTGATCGGCGGCTGGCCCTGGAGCCGCGTATCGGGCGCCCGCGACGGCGATGTGACCTATATCTACCTGGGCGAACACCAACCGGTCATCTGGGCCCCCGGCCTTCCCCTCGACGCAGGCGACTACGCGGTCGACATTATCGACACCTGGGAAATGACGGTTACCCCGGCGAAGATCGTCGATGCCCCGGCGAACCACCCAACCCGTCATGGCGCCGTGCTGCGGCCCCGACGTCCCGATGCGGCATTTGCGGTGGAACTACCGGGCAAGCCGCATCTTGCCATCCGCGTCAGACCCAAGCACTGAAGGGAAACGAACGATGGCTACGGTCCAGATCCAAGCAGTCCGCAAATCCTATGGGGCTCTGCAGGTGCTACACGGTGTCGACATCGACATCGCCGACGGTGAATTCGTAATACTTGTCGGGCCCTCAGGCTGCGGCAAGTCCACGCTTCTGCGCATGGTCGCGGGGCTTGAGGATATCACCGGAGGAACCGTTGCGATCGGCAACCGCGTGGTCAACCACGTCGAACCGAAAGACCGAAATATCGCCATGGTGTTTCAGAACTACGCGCTCTATCCGCAAATGACGGTGGCGCAGAACATGGGCTTCGCGCTTGAGCTCGCCGGCGTGCCGAAGACCGAGATCAAGCAAAAGGTCGAGGCGGCCGCCAACATTCTCGGTCTCGAACCACTGTTAGGCCGCAAGCCGGCCCAACTGTCCGGCGGGCAGAGGCAGCGCGTCGCCATGGGGCGGGCTATTGTGCGCAATCCGCAGGTTTTCCTGTTCGACGAGCCGCTTTCGAATCTGGACGCAAAGCTCAGGGTTAAGATGCGCGCCGAGATCAAGGCCCTGCATCAAAGGCTGAAGACAACGATCATCTATGTCACGCATGATCAGGTCGAGGCGATGACCATGGCCGACAAGATCGTGGTCATGCAGGCGGGTCGGATCGAGCAGATCGGCACACCGCTCGAACTATACGACCACCCGAAGAATGTGTTCGTCGCCGGCTTCCTCGGCTCCCCGGCGATGAACTTCATCGATGGCGCGGTCGGCCTTGCGCCCGCACCGCAGCTGCGTGTTTCCGAGACGCTGTCGATTCCGCTCGGCGAGATCCCGGCGAGCGCGCTCAATCGCGATATCATACTCGGAGTGCGGCCAGAGGACGTGCTGCTCACCGAATCAGGGGGGATCCACGCGACGGTACTTTTAGTCGAGCCCACGGGATCGGAAACCCATGCGGCGCTTCAGCTCGGTCGCCAGACCATCACCGCTGTCTGGCGCGAGCGCGTCAACGTGCGGCCCGGTGACGAAGTCAACCTGCTCTTGAACGCGAGAAATCTCCATTACTTTGATCCCGTCAGCAAAGAGCGACTGTCCTAATCGCAGCGCTCCTTGCTCCTGGCCGCAAGTCAGGCAGCCGACATCTACCTTGAAAGGGAGCAAAACCGATTATCTGTCGGACTCGTCGCTGAGCCCACGGCGGGTTTGCAGAGGTCTCCCAAGAAGCGTTGTGAAAGGTGCTATAAATCAGAAACCGACAAGCTGCTTCTGTAACTCCGCAATTCTACGGATAGGCAGTAGATCCATCTGGTTTACGCGTGACCTTGCGCTCCCAGTGGATGTAGTCATCGTTCTGAAGCGCGTTTTCGTCGATCTCGATCCCCCAGCCCGGTCGATCCGGTCGAAGCTCCATGTGACCGTCCACCGGGATGTATGGATCGACAGCCCACGGCGCATGCCCATGCGGTTTAAACTCAAGCACCTTGAAATTCGGCTGAGCAGCACAGAAATGCACATTCACGGCGGTTGCAAGTGGCCCCATCGGATTATGCGGGGCGACCGTCACATAGTGGGCTTCGGCGATAGTCGCGATTCGGCGCATCTCCGAAATACCCCCGACAACGCAGATGTCCGGCTGAATGATGTCAGCACCCCGCGCTGTCAGGAGCGACAGGAACTCGAAGCGATTGTAGAGGGATTCCCCCGTCGCCAACGGCACGGTGATCTTCGATTTCAGTTCCGCCCAGGCGGGAATATGTTCCGGACGGATAGGCTCTTCATAGAAATACGGATCGCTGGGCGCTATGGCTGCTGCAAGCTGTACCGCCTGATAGGGCTCAAAGATTTTCGCATGGGCGTCGAACGCAAATTCGAAATTGGAGGAGGTGATTTCACGGATGCGTGCAAACCAGTCTCCCGTTTCCTTGACCAATTCGCCCCAACGACCCGAGTGCAGATCCCGGCGATAGGGGCTCAGTTTAAATGCTGTATAGCCGTATTCTTCGTGAAGCCGCTGGGTCTCATCCTTGGCATGCTCGGCATCCGGGGCCGTGTAGACACCACAGTAGACGCGGACACGGTCACGGACATTGCCGCCGAGCAACATGTAAACCGGCAGACCTGCCGCCTTGCCCGCAATGTCCCAAAGGGCGTGATCGATTGCAGAAATCGCCGCAAGCCCCATCGCACCAGGCGGAAAGCGGCATTGCTGGTTGAGCTTCAGAACGAGAAACTCGACCCGTCGCGGGTCTTCGCCGTCGATCTGATGGAAAAGATAGTCGAACAGCGGTGGCAGAGCCCAGTCGGGTCCGTGGTTGTAGCATTCGCCCCAACCATCGATCCCTTCGCTTGTTTCGATTTTCAACAGCAGACGGGGACGATCGTCGACCCGTTGCATATATGTCTTAAAACCGGTGATATACATATTCGTCCCCCGTCAGGCCGCGCGCGCTTCAGCGGTTACACGATCGACCAAACCGCGCAGGATCCGTCGCTCCTCGTCATTGAGGGCAACCACACCAGGAATACGAACCGGGCCGACTTCCATCCCGAGCATGCCGAGCGCCTCCTTGACCACCGTCACGTTCGCACCGTTGTTGTATTTGGTGCGTAGCGCCTCGAAGTCGGCAATGCCGTCGATCAATGTTCTCGCCCTCGCGTAGTCACCACTCTCCAATGCGTTATGGATGGCGTGAGAGCGCTCTGGAAAGACATTGACCAAGCCGGAGGTGAAACCGCGTGCGCCTGTCGCGTAGAATGCGGGTGCCCAACCTTCGGCCAGGCCGCAAACCCAGATAGCCGGCGCGTCTTGCGTAGAACGAATAACCTCTGCGAGGAGCATGAGGTTCGGCGATGCGAACTTGATCCCGGCAATATTCGGATGAAGCGCCATTTGCCGGAAATCGCTGACTGACAGGCTATCGCTGCGGACATAGGCAATGACGGGTACGGTGCAGAAATCGGCGAGTTCCAAAAAATAGCGCGCTTGGAAGGATGGGCCTGCGAACGGGTCCATCGGATGATGAGCCATGATCGCATCTGCTCCAGCTTCTATCGCGTCACTGGCAAGCGACTTAGCGTCGCTCAGCGAGCGACCAACTGCAGCACTGACTAGCGCCTCGCCATGGGCCGCCCTAATAGTGGCGCGATGAACCAGACGGATCTCCTCAAGCGTGAGGGTGAAAAATTCGCCGGTATTGCCCGCAGCCATCAGATTGTGAACCTTGGCCGCCGCCATCTGCCTGATGAGGACTTCAAGCTTCGCCGTGTCGACGCTCCCGTCCGTATTGTAGGGTGTCACCGGAACCCCGGAAATCCCGGTCAGCGCCTTCCGGACGGCTTCAAGTCTGTCACTCACGTTAAATGTCCTCTTTCTTACCAAAAACAATTGCCAGGTAGATGTCACCGGAACGCACGACGTGATCCCGCATGCTACGTTCCGCGCGATCTGGATTCCTCTCAACAATGGCCTCAGCAATGGCCCTATGCTCCCCAAGGGCCCGCTGGCGCTCTGCAGGATCTGAATGAATCACCCGACGAATACTGGCGTCGTAAAATTGCTGGCGCTCGATCAGACGAGCCAGGTATTCGCAGCGCGAGGCGCGGTGAATTTGCTCGTGAAAAGTTTCGTTAAGGGCGATGAGTTCGTCGGCATTACCAGAAATGGTTGCCGTTTCCATTAGGCGAACCGTGGCCTGCAGGGCTTGGCAAGCATCGTCGGAGACGCGTTTCGCTGCCAGGTGCCCGATCATTGATTCAAGCGCTGCACGGGCCAAGATCATCTCTTCTGCCCAGCCCATGTTGAAGCGGATAATCACGCCGCGCCGCGGCAGCGTCTGAACCAGTCCTTCTGACTCCAGTTGCCGCAGAGCCTCTTTGATCGGTGTCGTGCTCACCCCAAACTGTTCGGCGAGCTGGCGTTCATTGATCTTTTCATCAGGCGCAAATTTGCCACCGATAATTGCTGCCCGCAGTATCCGGTGGACGTGGTCCCGCACCGTTATCTGGACCGACGGATCAAGTTTTGCGATCCGTCCGCCGGGGTCCGTCTGATTGAGCTGCTGCACCATTTCGCAAATTCCTGTTGACGAGCAAATCTTGATGTGAGATCTGATATACCAGATTTCACATGATTGTCGATATGAAATTTGTGAGGACATGTGATGAGGTTGAGGAGCCTCACAGGAGGGAAACCCATGCTAAGACGCCAGTTCATGACCATTGCCAGCGCCCTTGCGATTGCCGCGGCCATGCCCGTTGCCGCCATCGCAGAGACGCCGAAAGACCAGCTCGTCATCGCCGTGAACATGTCCTCCATGCGAGGGCTCGATCCGCACGAATTGAACCAGCTCGAATCCGCAGAAGTTGTCGCCAATCTCTATGAGCGGCTAATCACGCTTGCAGCAGACAAGATCACCGAGCCGCAGCCGGGCCTCGCTGAGAGCTGGACCATTGCGGAAGACGGCAAGACCTTCACCTTCAAGATCCGCCAGGGCGTGACCTTTCATTCCGGCAATCCGCTGACGGCCAAGGATGTGGTCTGGTCATTGCAGCGTCTGGTCAAGCTTGGCCTTGCGCCTTCTACCGACCTTCGCCAATGGGGCTTTTCGGCGGAGAATGTCGACAGCCTAATCCGTGCGACGGATGACCAGACGGTGGTGGTGGAGACGCCCGAGGTATGGAATTCCAATCTGATCCTGTTGTCGCTCGCCAGCTTCTCGACATCGATCCTCGACAGTGCCTTCCTTGCCGACAAGAACAAGGATGGCGATCTCGGACGCGAGTTCCTGCAGACGGCGGATGCGGGTTCAGGCCCCTATTCGCTGCGCACCTGGCGCGCCAATGAAATGTTGATTGCCGAGGCCTTTGAGGACTATTGGCAGGGCGAGCCGGCTATGCGCCGCGTGCTGATGCGCCACCTTCCGGAATCGTCTGCCCAGCGCCTGCAGCTCGAAGCCGGCGACATGGATGTCGCGACCCGGCTTTCCTCCACCGACCTTGCGGCACTCGACGCCTCGGGCGACGTGACAATCCAGAAGACGCCGGGCTTCGGCTTCTACTATGTCGCGCTGAACCAGAAGGACGAGATCCTCTCCAATCCCAAGGTGCGCGAAGCCTTCCGTTACCTGATCGACTATGACGGCCTCTCTGCTACCGTGATGAAATATTACGGCATCAAGCAGCAGAGCATCATTCCCGCCGGCCTGCCGGGCGCAATCGAGGACAATCCCTACAAGCTCGACATCGAGAAGGCCAAGCAGCTTCTAGCAGAGGCCGGATATCCGGACGGCTTCTCCAAGGTCTATTACGCGACGCCCGTGACGCCCGAATACGAGGTCGCACAGGCCTTGCAGGCCAATGCGGCCAAGGCCGGCATCAAACTGGACCTTCAGGGCGGCGACCATATCGGCAAGTTCCGCGAGCGCGCCTTCGAGATCTTCTCCGCCCGCTCGGGCGAGCGCCTGCCGGATCCGCATGCCGTTCTCGCTTCGTATGCGACGAATGCCAACAATGCGGACGAGGCAAAACTGACGGGCCTTCTTGCTTGGCGCTCGGCCTGGGATGTTCCGAAGGACATTCAGGACATGGTTCAGGCGGCAGCACATGAGACCGACCAGGCCAAGCGCACCGAGATCTACACCAGGATCAACCGCGCCTATCTGGAAGCATCCTCGCCCCTGATCACCTCCTTCCAGCGCACGGATGCCAAGGCGGTCCGCAACGCCGTCAAGGGCTATCAGGGCCACTCGACCTGGCTCACCCGCTGGGACACCGTGACCAAAGGCGAATAATCGTCGCCGCAAAGGACGCCAAACTTGACCACCTCCCAGACGACCGTGGCCAAGGCGCCGGGCAGCAGGAAACTGCTGTCCGGTGCCCGAAAGATCGCCACCTCCTTCGCCGTGATCCTGACGACGCTGCTTGGCCTGCTCGTCATCACGTTTGCAATCGGCCGCCTCGTGCCAGCCGACCCGGTCATTGCCGCGATCGGCGACCAGGCGGACCAGGCGACCTATGAGCGCGTCTACAAGGAAATGGGTCTGGACCAACCGATCCTGGTGCAGTTCGGGACCTATCTCAGCAACATTGTCCACCTCGACTTCGGGCAGTCGCACATCACCAAGAATGCCGTTTCCAGTGATCTGGCACGAGTGTTTCCGGCCACCATCGAGCTTGCCACGCTGGCAACCCTGATCGGCGCCGGTTTTGGCGTCCCGCTCGGTGTCATCTCCGCCGTGCGCAAGGGCACCTGGGTCGATCATCTCGGTCGTGTCGTCGGACTTCTCGGTTATTCCACGCCGATTTTCTGGCTCGGCACGATCGTCATCTTGGTCTTCTATGCGAAATTCGGCCTCATTCCCGGCGGCGGGCGCATCGACATTTACAATGAAGGCCTCGTCGAGGGACCAACCGGTTCGCTGATCGTCGATTCCATCATCGCCCGCGAATGGGACGTCCTGTGGAGCGCGCTCCACCACCTCGCCGCCCCTGCCCTAATCCTCGGTTATGCGGCGATGGCCTATCTCAGCCGTATGAGCCGCAGCTTCATGCTGGAACAGTTGCGCCAGGAGTATATCCTGACCGCCCGCGCCAAGGGTCTCAGCCAGCGTTCCGTCGTCTGGCGCCATGCCTTCCGCAACATCCGCGTCCAGTTGCTGACCGTGGTTGCGCTCGCCTATTGCGGCCTGCTCGACGGCACCGTCCTGATCGAGACCGTCTTCGCCTGGCCGGGCCTTGGCCAGTATCTGACGTCGGCCCTGTTCTTCGCGGACATGAACGCCGTACTCGGCAGCGTGCTGTTGATCGGAATGATCTCCATCGCCATCAACCTCCTGTCCGACATCGTTTATCGCTTCATTGACCCAAGGACGCGCTGATAGCCATGACAATTTTCGGGTCCCTTTCTAACCTGCACCACTGGCTGATCAGCGAGGACTTCACCTCGACCCGCCAGGCGAGGCTGCATAGTTACTATGTCGGCTGGCTCAGCCTTGTCGCCAACCCGCTCGCCCTGCTTGGGCTTGCCATCGTTGTGCTGCTGATCGTGGTTGCGAGCCTTGCGCCCCTCATCACTGCCTATGATCCCTTCGCCCAGGATCTGGCGCTCGCACTGCAGGCGCCATCCTGGCAGCACTGGTTCGGCACGGATGAGTTCGGCCGCGACGTCTATACGCGCCTGATCTACGGTGCGCGAACCACGCTCTATATCAGCATTCTCGTGACTGTGATCGTCGCCCCCATCGGCTTCGTCGTCGGGGCAACGGCGGGTTATCTCGGTGGATGGGTGGACACGGTGCTGATGCGCATCACCGACATCTTCCTGTCCTTTCCAAGCCTCGTTCTGGCGCTTGCGTTCTCCGCCAGCCTTGGGCCCGGCATTGAGAATGCCGTGATTGCCATTGCGCTCACCGTCTGGCCGCCGGTCGCGCGCTTAGCACGTGCTGAAACGCTGACCTTCCGGAATGCCGATTTCGTAATTGCCGCCGAACTGCAGGGGGCCAGCATGCTACGCATCCTGCGGCGTCATATAGTGCCGCTTTGCGCGCCCTCGATCATCGTGCGCCTGACGCTCAACATGTCGAGCATCATTCTGACGGCAGCCGGCCTCGGCTTCCTCGGGCTCGGCGCTCAGCCGCCGATGGCGGAATGGGGTGCCATGGCAGCCTCCGGCCGCCAGTACCTCCTCGACGCCTGGTGGCTGACCACCATTCCCGGCATCGCCATCCTGACGGTGAGCCTCGCCTTCAATCTGCTGGGCGATGGGCTCAGAGACATTTTGGATCCGCGCAATGCATGAGATGTCAAACCCCATTCTGACCGTCGAGAACATGTCGGTCGAGTTTCCCACCCTGTCTGGTGTCGTGACCGCCGTACGCGACGTTTCCTTCTCCGTCGGACGCGAGAAAGTCGGCATCATCGGCGAGTCCGGCTCGGGCAAGAGCACGACCGGACGCGCCCTGATGGGGTTGCAGCCACCCAAGGCGATTGTTAGGGCAGATCGCATGCATTTCGAGGATATCGATCTCCTCGAGGCCAGCGAGCACGACATGCTGGCCGTGCGGGGACGGCGCATGGCGATGATTCTGCAGGACCCCAAATACTCGCTCAATCCGGTCATGAGCGTTGGCGAGCAGATCGCCGAAACTGTGCTGCTGCACGAGAAGGTCTCAAAGCGCATGGCGCGCGAGCGCACGCTCGCCATGCTGCAACGCGTAAAGATTAGAGATCCGCAGCGCGTCTTTGACCTCTATCCGCATGAGGTATCCGGCGGAATGGGACAGCGCATCATGATCTCGATGATGCTGATCGCCTCGCCCTCGTTGATCATTGCCGACGAACCGACATCGGCGCTGGACGTGACCGTGCGCCAGGAAGTCCTGTCAATCCTCGACGAACTTGTCGTCGAGCGCAATATCGGCCTGATCTTCATCTCGCACGATCTTAATCTGGTCAGCAGTTTCTGTGACCGGGTCATTATTATGTATGCGGGACGGATCGTCGAAACGATCGCAGCGCGCGACCTCAACAACGCAACACATCCCTATACTCAAGGCCTGCTCAATGCGCTTCCAAGCCTTGATCGCCCCCGCGACCGGCTGGAAGTGCTGGCCCGTGACCCCCTCTGGCTGGAGGCAAACTGATGGCCATGATCGACATCGAAAACCTGACTGTCTCCTACGGGAAGGGCGAAACGGCAGTACAGATCGTCAAAGGCGTGACCTTCCAAGTCGAGGAAGGCGAGAGTTTCGGCCTTGTGGGCGAGAGCGGTTGTGGCAAATCGACGATCCTTGGCGCGCTGGCGGGACGCAACCGTCAGTGGACCGGCAACATGCGGATCACTGGTGAACCAATCGGTGCCCAGCGCAGCCGGGCGCAACTCGCCCGCCAGCAGATGGTATTCCAGGACCCGTTCGGATCGATCCATCCGCGCCACACGATCGGCCGGACATTGCTCGAGCCATTAGAGATCCACGGGATCGGCGACAGGCAGGAAAGGATCGAAAAGGCACTGACCGATGTCGGCCTGCCGCTCGCTTTTCGCTATCGCTATCCGCACCAGCTGTCCGGTGGTCAGCGCCAGCGCGTTGCTATTGCCCGCGCGCTGATCCTTAAGCCACGCATTCTCCTACTGGACGAGCCGACCTCCGCACTCGACGTCTCCATCCAAGCCGAGATACTGAACCTGCTGAAAGACCTGCGCGAACGAGAAAAGCTCACCTATGTCCTGGTCAGCCACGACCTCGCGGTAGTCGCCCATCTTTGCGACCACGTCGCCGTCATGCAGCACGGGACCTTTGTGGAAATTGCCGACAAGCAGCAGCTTGTCGACGGCAGGATAGCGCATCCCTATACGCGCATGCTTCGGGACGGGAGCCGGGGATATATGGCCGCTCGAAAGGATTAGCTCCTCGCGTCGAAGTGGTTGGCATTGAAGGGTTGTGGACGAATGCGGCTAGTTGGCGTCGCCTTGATGGGATTCTAACCGTCGGCCCCGGCGTTAATCCGATAAGGAAGTGAAAATCCAATCGTTTCGTGTAAGCGGAGCGTGGGCTGTAGCGTAATGTTAAGCTATGTAACTACGTCCAATTGCAAGTCACCACGATCTGTCAGTCTGCTGGCCCGTGCGGCAAGTGACGCGACGGCGAGCGCTCTATTGCAGGCACAAGAACGTTCCGAAGCTCACCTTCGAGGTGTCTCAGTCGCGGATATAGCTTCGACTGTCGATCAGGGCATGACCAAGCATGCTGGAAGTGGTTGTGGCGCTGAAAAGCACGGACGATCTCATGCCTTCAGGACGAGATCTTGTGCCGAGACAGTAAATGCCGCCTGACCGTTCACGAGCACGATACAGCGAACTGATCGGCGCCTTCATATCAGGTCGCACTACCGATCCCGCCTGGCTCAACGATAGGCGCAGCAGCTTTCTGCTTTGCATTCCCAATTTTTTGCAGATGCTTCACCCTTTTGCACAAACAAGTCGTAGCTATTGATCGTGGCGATCAAGGGCTTGCCACCACTAAGTGCAACCGCTTCGTGTTTGGAGACCTGGATCGTGCGCCCGCTCAGGCGCTTTCGCACCCTCACCTCTGCATCCGCAACTCGTAAACCGACGCCGGAGGCAGGTTCCAGGCCGTCCTGCCGATGCAGGTCACCTCCAGCGACAACCGTCGCGCCACCTCCCTGCGGACCGGTGGGACGTGGCCGTAGGTGAACTGGTAGAATGCTCCAGTCGGTCGCCCAGCTTCACTCTGCCTAAGAACGGCACGCGCTGCATGCAGGATGCGCATCTGGGATGCTGCGCTCATCGCCAGAAGCGGCAGGCCCGACACGATCGCCCCAGGGACCTCCGCCAGACGTGCGTGCGCATGGCGTGCCAAGTCTTCTGCCCGGGCACAGACCACATCCACACCCGGAAAACGGCGTCGCAAGAGAAGAGTGAAAGCAGGTGATTGCTCAATCATCAAAAGCTGTCGTGGTTCCACACCGCGCCCTAGAAGGGCGCGGGTAAAGGCGCCTGTTCCTGGTCCAAGCTCTATTACCGGCCCCGTGCCTGGTCCTATCCTCGAGGTAATCAGTGCTGCAAGAGCAGCGCCCGAAGGAGCAATCGCGGCGATAGCAAGCGGATCTGAAAGCCACGCCCGGAAAAAGGTTGCACCGTCGCTGCCGGCAAGGGTTGCTTGCAGCGTCATGACACGGCCGCCAGACGCGCATCATCGACCGCCACAACAGGTGCGACATCACTAGGACGCATCCGGCGCATACCATTAGCCGGCGAAATGACCGGAGTGTAGCCCAGCTCCTCTCGCGCTCGACTTGTATCGATGGTGAAATCCTTGCCGATCAATCGCAGCATCTGCCGGGTAATCGGTGGCTCGCCCTTGCGGCGGAAGGCTTGCCAGACCGCCCCCATAAGACCGGCCATGGCCCAGGCAACGCCAAACGGCACACTGCGATCCTTGGGGGTAACCCCACGGCTGCCAAGCAGTCGCGTCAGGAAAGACTTTAGTGTGGTGTCTTCACCGTCACTCACGAAGAAGGCTTCCCCGCCCGATCCGCAGTCGGCGGCGAGGATCAAGGCTTGGCACAAGTTATCGACATGGCAGGTAGACAGCGCCTGCCCCCACCTGCAACCCATTGGAACTGCCCCTTGCGCACGGTCTCGACCATGTGGTCGAGGGCCGGCATGTCCGGTCCCCAGATGAAAGGAGGACGAATGGCGACCGTTGAAAATCCGGCACGACGACCATTTGCCGCCAGCAGCACCTCCTCCGCTTCAGCCTTGGATGTCGCATAAGGAGCAAACGTCATCTTGTGCAGGGGCAGGATTTCGGTCGCGCCACGCATGGGTTCGGGACGGCCCATGACGACAGCAGCGGCGCTGACATAGACGACGCGGCGCACGCCGGCACGCTCAGCCGTCTCGATGACTTTGCGGGTGCCGTCAACGTTGATCCGGCGAAACTCAGACATCGGTCCCCAGAGCTTGAAATGCGCGGCGACGTGGAACACGACCTCGACGCCTTGCATGGCCTTGGCGAGCGAAGCGCGGTCTAGAAGGTCGCCTGCGACCGGCTCAGCACCCAGGCTCTGAACGCCCGCCAGCGCTTCTGCGCTGCGACCGAGCGCGCGGACACGCCAGCCATCAGACTGAAGGCGGCGGATGAGGTGTTTGCCAACGAATCCGGATCCCCCGGTGACAAGGGCAAGACGGGATGTCGGCTGGGAGGAATTGCTGCTCATGACGCTCTCCTGGGTTGCTGTGGTCCCAAGGTGCCACAGCAAGAGCGATTACACAATACATATTATGAAATCTGTTACATGTTGCTCTTCGTTCGGGTCTCGGATATGACCTGCGCATGACCACTGACGCGCCCGACCATCGTGACCGCATCCTCGACACGGCTGCCGAGCAGGTTCGCCGCTTTGGCGAGGCAAAGACCAATGTGGTCGACATCGCCAAGGCCATGGGCCTGTCACATTCGGCGATCTACAGGCACTTTCGGTCAAAGGCGGAGATCTTCGATGCTTTGGCTGCACGCACCATGGCCGAGGAAGCCGAACTGGCCGCCCGCTTCGTGAATGCCGATGGTTCTGCGGGTGACCGGCTGCGCGGTCTCATCCTGGCGCTCCACCGGAGCAAACGCGCCAAGCTAGGGGACGACCCTGAGATCCATGGTCTCTACCGCCGGATTGTCACAGAGCGCCCCGACCTTGTCGCTGACTACGCGCGACGCATGACCGAGCTTGTCCGGCAGGTGCTTGAAGATGGGGTAAAGCGGGGCGAGTTTCAAATCCCTGATCTCAATGTCGCCGCCGGCGTGGTTCGTGATGCGGTCACGATTTTTGTCCATCCTGCCCATGTGGAGCAAACTGTCGTAGTCGGGCTGGATATGGAGCCAAGGCTTCGAGCGATGTTGGATGCTTTGCTCGCGGCTTTCCGGAGAAACGAGTCGGTATGACCGGTAATCCCTGCAATCAGTCATTCAATCAGCCGCGACAGACTGCATCGGCTAAAACCAGATTATGCGTATCCTGATGCGAACATCCGCTTCTGGCGCAATCTCGCCAAGAAGTCTCTCGGCCCTAACCCTCCATTCCACCACTGACCTACACATGTCTGACATGGGGTGGTTTTTGACACGGCCTGCTTCCGGATTCGAACCGTCAGATGCTGCCGTTTCGGAGACGTCGAAAAATCTCGGCCTCTGGATCGACACCGGATGTCGTAGCAGCCCAGATGACGCAGGTTGCCCCCTGTTGTGCGTAGACGGCGATCCGACTGCCCGGACCACTTCCGCTGTGTCCGATGGGATGGTGTAGCGGGTCAGTTGCCCGCAGCATCAGTCCCAAACCGTATGCCGGATCAGGATGAAGCGCTGAGCGGTACTGTGGGAGCGGCTTAGGTTGGAGCATCCTGGCAAGCGACCGGGGTGCAACAAGATGCCCTGCCAATAAGCGGCGAAGAAGCCGGGCCGCGTCCTCAGCCGTGCCCACGATGGCGAGTTTGGCTGAGGCAAGCTCTGCGGGATGGAAAACGAGATCCGCAAGAGCATCGGCGAGGGGGAGTTCCGACGCTTTCTCGATCAATTGAGCGACCACCAGGTAGCCTATATTCGAATAGGTCCAACCGCGACCAGGTTCGTATCGCAAACGATCTGCCTCGACCGCGTTCAATAGATCATCAACGGACCAAGGCGCATGCCTGGCCTCGACATCGGCATGGTAGCTGGGAAGGGAGCCGTAGTCTGGCAACCCCGCTTCGTGGCGTAGGAGTTGGGCGGGTGTGTATGTCTTGTCCTTGACGACTTCGTCTAGGCTGACCCTGCCTTGTTCCGACAGACGTAGCAGTGCGATTGCGAGCGTCGTCTTGGTGAAGCTCCACCAAGGCAACAGGAACGCGCCCCCCGTTGCGACCACTTCGCCATCTTCCCGGATAAAGACCCTAGCTTCCATGCGGCATTGTAAGGCATTTTCAATGCCTTCGCGAGCATGGTTCGCCTTCCGGAATAAGCCATTGCTGGCAACTTAGTGGACAGGGGCGAAATCGGTCCTTCATCGACGGCGAGGGGGCCTACGTTTGGACTGGGCGCTTCTGCGTCCGGACGACCGTCGGCCCGAAGCCGTCATCAACTTGTTGTAGAGAGTCGGGAAGCGTGCGACCGTCCTCTGCGGAAACGTAGTGCCCATGCTTTCACTTCTGTCGCTTCATGGCTCAGTCCGAAACGAGACCGAGCTAGCTGATTTCTGTCACTAGCTTGCACCTCAAGCCCGCTTCATCGCTCCTCGTGGTACCTTTTCGCGGGCAGGTGGATATACCGTCTCTAGACGTCGTTCCAATCGCAGCATTGATGCGGCTGATGCTCTGAACCTGGCGACCGCGTGTCCAGTTGAGGTCTGCCATTGGTGTACAGGCGACATGAGGCGCCTTTCAGCACCCATGACGACTGCCCCTTCGTCAGACCTGGAGGTGCACAGCAGTCATAGCGTCGCAGTTGATGGGATATGAACCCGCGACCCGCAATTCCTTCAGGTGCAGTCGGTATGAATCGAACCGCATAGTGTCGGTTGATTGACGCCGGTGCGCTCCCTGTCCTGCTGGATCTTCTGTCGTCAGTTGACCGAACGGCACTGCGCTCGTACTGAGACAATGGCATCGACCCGTCCAGCTTCCTTCGAATCTGTCGCAACATGAAGCTTCGTCAGAACTTCACCACGAACAACCTGAATGCCGCGATATCTCAGACTGGAGATCGCGATGTCGAGGTCCGGTCGAAGCGTGCAGGCGCGCTGGCAACTGGTGAGATCAGCGTCCTTGCCCTCGGTCACGTTCGAGTATTGGCCGGAAGGCTCTATGGACAGCACCCATTTGAGGCAACGGTTAAGGCTGAGCCCGGCCTTGCAGTTGAGGTCAGAATGAAGGGGCAAAGCAGATCTTTCGATGTTGACGAGCCTAGTCGCAGCATCGAGGTGTCACCCATCTCCTGTTTTCTCACTGCCTCGCCGGAACCGTCAACGTGGCACGTCAGCGCTCCGAGCCAATCGGAATTTGAGACCGTTACCTTCGAATTTGCAGCCGAATTCTTCGATGACCTGCAACGTTTGGATCCTTCTTATGCATCAAGGCTGAAGTCACTCTCGTCGAGAAAAGTGGCGTTAGCTTTGACGCCCAATAGGCTTCTGCTCAACTTGGCGGAAAGAGCAATAACAATCGCTGGTGAAAAGCCCGACGGTTGCGAGTTGCGAGCGTACGCGCTGGTGATTGAAGTGCTAGCGCAGCTGCGAACAGAGCTGATGGGTGGAAGTGAAGGTAACCTGAGGTCGCCACCCGCTGATCTAGCGGACAAAATCGTCGAATTCATTGACGCACAAGCCCACGCCCGATTGTCCTTGTCAGAGGTCGCGGCTCACTTCCATGTCAGTCCTTCCCTCGTCAAATCGAGATTGTCGCAGTTCTCGCGAGGAAGCTTTTCAGAACTGCTTCAGGCCTCATTGATGCGCCGGGCGTTGCAAATGGTGAACGACCACCTGTCTGTTCGCGCTATAGCGGAACTGCTCGGGTACTCTTCACCGGAGGCCCTGACCAAGAGATTCACAAAGCACTACGGCCGGCCGCCTACTGATATACACAAAATGACCCATCGGACAGAAAACTAGTCCATTCGGACAGCTCGCGTGAGTGGACTCTAGCCGCGTTTCCGCCAATAAGATGACAAATTAAGTCATCTATAGGCGCCCAATGTCCAAGCTTAGATTTTGTCTCTCCTGCTCCGTGTGCTTGTCACTTTTGCCCGCAGCTCCAACAGCAGCTCAGGAGCAAGGCGAAACCGTCTTGGGCGAAATTGTTGTCAGCGGAGAAAGGACAACGCGATCTCTGATCACCGTGCTCTCGGGAATATCGGTCTTCGTTGACACCGCTCCTGAACTGGGCGCAGCTGGAGTTCAGGTGAATGATCTTGTAGGCAAATCGCCCAATGCTTTCGTGCAAGGCAAGAGCGAGCTGCCATCGTTACGCGGTGTGCAGGGCGGTGGTGCTGGCGGATTGGTGTCGGCTTTGACGACAGGCGCGCCGCCTCGGCTGCCGGTGATAGTAGATGGAGTCTCGCGCCCGACCAGTCTGGTGAATTCCTCCTTCACCTCTCTCTGGGATGTTCGACAGGTAGAAGTGTTACGCGGGCCACAGTCACTGCTGCGTGGACGTGTGGGGATTGCGGGCGCCATGGTGGTCGAGACAAATGATCCGAGTGATGTGCTGGAAGGAGCTGTCCAAACCGGCATCAAGGTCGACGGGTACAACGGACCGGAGTACGTCATCAATGGCATGATTTCTGGGCCGATAACCGACGACATCGCCGGCCGCCTGACGGTGGAGCGCTCCGGTGGAGACGACGCACGAGAAGTCGTAGGCGGTGGTCAAGACTGGATGACTGAGTACGAAATGCTCCGCGTCCGAGGCAAGCTGATAGGCACATTAGATCTAGGAGAATACACCACTGACTGGAAGCTTCTGGCCGACGTTCAGGACGGAGTGACCCCGCAGACACGAAACAACGTTCAGGGACCCGCCCTGACCGGTCAGAACTTCTCAGAGCGTCTGATTTTGCCAACGTCGCCGACCCGCAGCTTGGACACTTTCGCCACGTCTTTGGGGTTTCTAACAAACACGGATTTTGGTGACTACCGACTGGAGACAGTCTCTTCTTTCAGCCGAGATACTTTCGACAGCGTTGAGGAGCAGACATACGCGAGCTTTTTCGACGTGAGCGAAGATGTCTGGTCGCAGGACGTGATCCTCCATTTTGGTGAGGGAGATCTGCTCGCCGGAGAAATCGGCGGTCTCGCAGGACTAGCCCTTGAGCGGCGCCATCAGGATGTGCTCGTTTCCGGTGCAATCGGGGCAAGCCTCGACATCACATCCGTTTCGACATCGCTGTATTCGGATTTGCGATATGGCCTGACTGACCAACTGGATCTGTTGGCAGGCGCTCGTGTCCAGCGTTTCGACGATGAACGTTTTATCGAGACAGCTGTGGCGTTCCCTCCCCCGCTTGGCACTGTCAGAGGCACGGAAAGCTATGACGAGGTAGAAGTTGCTCTGTTGCCACAGATAGGTTTGTCTTATCAGATCGATCCAGACCAGACGATCGGGGCCACCATCCGCCGTGGATACAACCCAGGTGGAGCAGCAGTGAACTTTTTCACGGGTGTTCCCTATCAATATGACAGCGAGACGGTTTGGACCTTCGAGACAACTTGGCGAAAAGCGCTTAATGGCGGCGACGCGAACATCGGCATCACCGCCTTCTATAACTTGCACGACAATCCTCAGTTCTACGGCGAAACCGTTCCTGGAGATCGTCGAAGCCTGGCGGTCTCAAACCAGCGCAAAGGGGTGTCCTACGGCCTCGAATTGGTCGGAGACTGGTTAATTGCTGAAGCTCTTCAGCTGAACGCTTCCGCAGGTCTCTTGCACACTGAGATAACCGAAGCTGCACCTGGTACTCCAGACATCGAAGGCAATGACTTCGGCCAGGCTCCTTCCTTCACGGCATCGCTCGGCGCGACTTACGAAATACTGGAGAACTGGAGCGTCGATGGACGGGTGACCTACGTCGGCGAAGCGAACAATGATTTTAACAACGTGACGGGCGATGAGGTGGGCGACTACGCGATCGTCGATGTCGGTAGTACCTATGTCTGGGATCACCTGACATTCAGGGCCTACGTCAACAACCTGACGAATGAAACCGGCATCACCCGCCGAGTGTCTGGTGGTTATGCCGACGTGACGGACCCGCGCACATTTGGCCTCACGGTGACTGCGAAGTTCTGATGATCACGCGCATTCCTCCTGTCTGGATCCTTGCGGCGATCGCCCTTTCCCAGGCGATCGTCGGTCAGTTCGTGATGTTCGGCCTTCCCCTGTTTCTCCGCGAAGCAGGTGTGGGATCCGAGATCACCGCGATGATCTTCCTTGCGGCCATTCCATATGTTGCCAGGTTTGTCTGGGCACCTCTAGTCGACCACTTTGGCTTGAAGAACCTAGGCCACTACCGCAGTTGGCTCATCGGAAGCCAAGCAATTGTTGTAGCGGCGGTGGCTGCGCTCTGGATGTGGGGCGATCCTGCCAACGATGGAATGCGGACTATCCTTATGTTGCCTCCGCTAACCATCGCGCTCGGGACTCAGCTTGTTGCGCTGGCGGGAATGACGACAACGTTGCTACACTCTGAAGATTACGGCCGCGCGGCATCTTTACAAAGCGCAGCAGCGGGCCTCGCCGGGTTCCTCCTCGGGGCGGTAGGCCTTTATCTCTTGGGCAGCCTGGGCTGGCGCGCAGTTGTTGGTGCTGTTTTTCTCCAGTCAGCGCTCAGCCTTCTTCTGATCCTGCTCCACGAGCTGGATCAGAAGACAATCAAGAGCACGACAACCTCCGTCGCCCATACCTTCGCAGCCATCTTCTCCCTCTTTCGGCGGAAGAACCTGGCTGCTTTGTTCATCGTTCTCACTGTCACCACCGTGGGGATAGATATCGGTTACGGTATGAAGTCGCTGATCCTTTCAGACGCGGGCCTAGGTGTACAACAGGCTGGCCTCTGGGGCATCGTTGTGGCAAATCTCGCCGGAATGCTTGCGGCATTGGCGGCCCGTAGCCTGATCGCGCGCGTCGACGAACTCAAGGTCTTGTTGGTGCTCGGCGCCTTGTCCGGCGTCTGGACACTCGGGTTCGCCACTGTGCTAACAGTTGATACCGATGCGCGCCTGGCAATCGCATTCATCGTCGGTGCGGTCGCTTTGGTGTTCGCGGGAGCTGTGGTTTCCCAGTCATTGCTGATGCGTCTGGTTGATCATCGCACTGCGTCCACGGAAATTGCCGTGTTCGGCGCCCTTGGCGGCGTCGCCGCACTCCTCATCAATGCAGTGGCATCCGCAGCGCTGGATCGAATTGGTTTGCCCTCCGTTTTGCTAGTCGGAGGAACTGTTTCGCTGGCTGGTGCGGCGGTTGGGGCCTGGATAGCGCGACACCAAAGACTTCTGAAGGTGGCAGCATGATCAAGGTTTCAACGTCAGTTGCAGCATCCTCAGCCGATAGCATCTTTTCAGCGCTCAAAGACCATATTGTTGAACATGGATTCTCTCCGTCGCAGGCGGACACGCGCCGACTGACGATCGAACACCAGGGAAACGTGCTATCCATAAAACTGGAGCCTGACGCGCTGGCTGTGGACATAGAGGCCGTCAGTGCAAATGCGCTGTTCTTCCTGAAAGAAGCTGTTGCACACCATCTCGAAGAATGTGATCCGGAAATCGCAGCGAAGCTGCGCTGGCCCGACCACATGGGAGAGTCGTTTCCGCCCAATTTTCGCGAACTTATAGTACTTGAGCGACTTCGGCCTATCCCAGGCATGACGCGATTGTGGCTTAAGGGCGAGAATCTTGAACCGCTCACCCAAGACGGCATGCACGTGAAATTGATGCTTCCCGCTCAGTGTGGGCGTCTTCCAGCATGGCCCGGGGTCCATGCCAATGGAGCAACGCGTTGGCCGAAGGGCGAAGACCGGTTGCATGTGCGTTACTTCACGTTGCGACATGTGAACCCGGAAGCGGGCAAGATTGCCATCGACTTCATGGATCACGCTGGCGGAAACATCTCAGACTGGGCTGTGTCCGCGGTCGAAGGAGATGTGATTGGCGTGATGGGGCCTGGAGGAGGCCTGCCTCTTAAACACGATGGGCGACCTGCCATAATCGGCGGAGATATGACGGCGCTCCCCGCGATAGCCAGGATGCTTGAAGAGCCGGAATGCCCGCTGGAAGGGCATCTGCTGGTCGAGATGTCTCAAGAAGCTGATGCCGCAGCTTACCTGCCTGCGAGCGGCCTTAAACTGCACAGATTTGGCTTGGGCCGCTTTAACAGTGAAGCGCCATCGAAAATGCTCGAGCTGGCCGCAAATGGATGGCAAGGTCTCATCTGGTTCGGAGCCGAACATGGCGCGGCAGAGGTTGTCAGGAACCACCTAAAATCGGTTGACTTTGACTATAGAAGTGACGGCCAGGTGGTCGCCTATTGGCGTGCCGGTATTCGTGGGGACGCCCGTCGGGAAGATTGACGACGCGAGCATCGCCACGCTAGCCTCGCTCCATGCCGGGCGTGGAATGGATCAAACAGATCGTCGCCTTGAACAGGTTCGAACCGACGGCCTCTTAGCCGAAGTCCTGACCATCCCACGGGTTGATTACTTTCAATCCAGCTGCCTTGAACGGGCTCGTGTCTCTCGTTGCCACCACGAGGCCCCGCTCTGCAGCTGTCGCCGCAATCAACCCATCGGCCATACCGATAGCTTTACCGGATACTCGCGCGTCTGCCATTAGTTCGGAATAGTACCGCGACGTGCCTATAGTGAACGGCAGAATACGCGAAACAAAATGAGGCAGCACCTCATCCTCGAGACGGGTGTGTAGGATGGCTTGACGCCGCCCAACAGGCATTGACGCTATCCCAAACCGAAGCTCCGCGACTGATATCGCAGAGATAAAGAGCGTTTCGATTGCCTGGGCATCCAACCAAGCTATCACCTCTGCTGCAGGAGCCGGCTTCCACGGCTCTGATATCACGTTGGTGTCTATCAGGATCATTCGAAAGTCATTGGTTCAGCCGATACCGTTTCGCGCTTCTGCAGAGATTCAACATCACTGTCGGACAAGTCAGCCTCTCGACCGATATCCACGAGCAATGACCCAAGCTTTACGCGTTGCGACGGACGAACAGCATCCTCGAGGATGGCACGAATTTCTGCCTCAGTGCTCCGGCCATGATGAGCTGCTCTCACACGCAAAGCGCGGTGAGTTTCATTGGAAAGATTCCGAATGGTAACTGCCGGCATCTTCACGACCTCGCTCAGCCATTAACGATGATATCATCATAATGCATATGATATCATTGCTCAAGCGGCTCTCGAAGAAGCAGGGGGGAAATCAGAGCCCACTTTTTGCAAGCCCTCGCCATCAATTATCCATGACGTCATATGTTGAGATAGACGCCTGACTTCTGCGAGCTGCTTGTCTGGCCGATCGCATCCAGGTGAGTAGTGGAACAACATCCGCAAACCGACGCTTGCCGGACGACGTTATAGCTTTCAAATAATGATCGGAAAAATTTCTTTTATCGCTCACTTTATTGCGGTATTTTGGTCGATAAATGTGGAGTTTATCACCCATGGCTTGGCTGGGAATTCGAGGAGTGGCCGAAATTCGAGTGGAACCCTGAACTTCTCTGGGTCAGAGAGCAGGCATTCAGGGAAAATGCGGCAATTGCCGTCGGCACTATGCGCCATTTGTACAAAGCCGACCGCGAGCAGGTAGTGGTCGAGCTGCTCAGCACCGATGCTTTAAGTACTTCGGCGATCGAGGGTGAAGTCCTTGACCGAGACAGTGTGCAATCGGGGGCTTGAGCGCCAGCAACTGCGCGACAATCACAGGCGCTCCGCCCTCGACTGTTACGCGCGACCTCTCGGATCTGGTGGAGAAAGGCGCGCTGCTACGCAGCGGTGAACGCAAGGCAACGCGCTACAGGCTGAATTTTGAATTTAGCGCATAAGCGACTTTCTCTACCTCTGCATCCTCCCTGGGCTGATGTGCGAGCGTTTCCTCAACCTCCCGCAAATGAAGTAGCGGCATCAGTTTCTATGCGACACAGTACTGGCGCCATCAAACGACCCCCCATGCCCGAAACCTCCCCCTCCCCGTCATCTCTCTCAACCCCAGTTCCTGCACGATCCGCCTAGCCCCTTGCGGCGTGACCTCAAGCGTCTTCGCCACCATGCCAGCTGAGATCAACGGCCGCGCCATGACAAGGTCGACAAGCTCGGGCAACCGCGATGACGTCCGTCGTCCCTCCAGTTTGCGCATCAGCATCTGCCGCGCCAGCACCAGCCGGTCATGCTCCTTCAACCCCGTCTCGGCGGCAATCGTGAGCGCTCTTGAGATCGCCAGCAACCGCGTCTCGCGATTACGATGCCGGCGCCGATCGACCGAAATGGCTTTGAGCCCAAGATTGATGGCCGCGAGATGGGTGCCGGTGGTCACACCGCCTTCGCGCAGGAACGAGGCGGCCAGCAGCCGGCCGAGCCAGGGCACGTGCTGGAGGACGGCGATCTCGTTCCAGGCGTCGAGCGCTACGATGGCGAGCAGAACCGGCGGTAATTCCTGGGCACGAGCCAGCACGGCCTGCCACTCCTCCAGCCGCTCGTCCTCATCCCAGTCGAGATCGTAGACGAACGGATCCTTTTCCGGAGCGTTTTTGGCGCGACCTGGTGTCTTCGCCTTCTCAATGGCCGCCTCGGAGCGGGCGATCACAGCATCGATCGAGGCGAAGGCATCGTCCAAACCGTCTGTAGCTTCATCCTCCGCCTCCCCTACCCCGCCCGAAGTTTCCGACCCCTCGACCTCCCCCTCTGGCACCCCCTCCCCGTCGCCACCCAATGATGCCGCGGGCCACGCCCGCCCGCGGAGGGAGGCGAGGCCTTGAGCAGAGAGCGCCCAGGCGGGTGGATGGGCGGCGATGCGGCGGCGGGTTTTCAGGATGTCGCGAGCGATGGTGAGTTCGTGGGTGGGGGCGCGGATGTCGCGGAGTGCATCATGCAGGACGAGGTCCTCGAGATGGACAAGTTCTCCATCGACCCAGAGTGAGGCATGCGCGTCGAGGAAATGCGCGCGCTCGAGAAAGCCATCGCCGACGGGAGAGCGGGCGATGCGCTCATCGAGACGAGCAAGCGCGACGGCGGCCTCGGAGATCGGCCGCAGCAGTACATGGAGCAAATCCGGTGGCACCAGGGATTCCTGTTTCCGGTAATTCATGATTCACTCCCGTTATGACGAAGCGCCGCCTGCCCATGGTCGAGCATGCCGACACGCTGTCGCTCAAGGCGCTGCGCGAGCTTGTGACCGGTCTGGTGGAGCGGGCTGATCGGGCAGACGCGCGGATTGAGAAGCTCGAAGCTGAAAACCAAAGGCTTCGCGATGAGAACGATCAGCTCAGGCTCGAGAACACCCGGCTGAAGATCGAAAACCAGCTTCTGCGCGACGAGATTGCGCGCCTGAAAAACCTGCCGCCCCGCCCACCCTTCAGACCGTCGGGTATGGAGAAAGCAACCGGTGACAAACCGCTCTCGGCCAAGGATCCGGCATCCCGGCCGCGAGGGCCGAAGAACGACACGAAGCGGGTGACGCGTGAAGAGGTGCTGCCTGTCAGTGTACCGGTTGGATCGCGCTTCAAGGGCTACAAGGACTGCTTCGTCCGGGATCTGGTGCTCAGGGTCGAGGTGGTTCGTTACCGGCGGGAGTGCTGGGTGACGCCGGAGGGAGACACCATCACAGCACAGCTGCCTGCGGGGATACGAGGAGGCTTTGGACCCAATCTGAGACGGTTTTGTCTGATGCTGCACGCGCATGGGCAGGTCACGACGCAGCGAATGACGACGTTGCTCAACGACGTCGGCGTCGAGATCTCCAAGCGCCAGGTGGTGCGGTTTCTGACAGAAAGGCTGGATGGCTTTCATGCGGAAGATGCCGCCGTCCTCCACGCCGGCCTCGTCTCGGCGCCCTATGTGACGGTCGACGACACCGGTGCCCGTCACGCCAACCGCAATTTTCATACGACGCATATCGGCGGCGAGCATTTCACAGCCTTTCGCACGGCGTCCTCGAAGTCGCGGCTGAACTTCCTCGCCCTGCTGCGCGGCGACTATCAGGACTATGTTCTCAACGACGCCGCTTTTGCGCTGCTGGAAGACCGGCAGGTCGACCCTGCCCTTGTTGCCCGGTTGAACACCCATGAACCGCTGAGGTTTGCCAACCGGGTGCCCTTCCTCCAGCATCTCGCCGAACATGGCATCGACATCTTCGACACGGAGACGCTTCGGCCATTTGCGGAGGCCGGCATATGGGGCGCCATCCGCCATCATGGCCTGGTTGGAAACGCGGTGATCGTCTCCGACGATGCCGGGCAGTTTCGGGTTGGTACACATGCGCTGTGCCGAGTAGGTGGGGACGTTACCATCCCCACCCCTCACAGACCCGGACGAGCAGATTTCCCGCATCCGGTTCCTCATAGTAGAGTTTGGCTGACAGTGGCGAACTTATGGACGATCCTAACTGGCGGCAGTGGATGTCGTTTGAGGATCTCGTTGAGACGTGTCCACCGGACTACGCTTTGGCGATCTCGACGCGACAGCCATTTCTGCCATATCCTAACGACCTGATGAGCGAACCATCGCAAACGTCGATCATTGCCACCAACACCATAGTAGGCGAAGTGGCCCCGCAGCATCGAAGAGAGATGGCGGTGCTGATCGCGGATCGACCAATGCCGATTTCGTCGACACCAGTCACTGACCGCGGCCAGTCCTCGAGCAAAGCGGCCCTTGGCCGTGATTTGCATCAACATGTCTTTTCCTCTGCGCGACCGTCCCCATACGTGGGTCAGGCCAAGAAAGTCGAAGCTGCTGGCGTCCGTTCCTGGATGCCGTGTTCGCTCCGTCTTTCGCGGGCGAAAGTCAACGAGCCGCGTCTTGTCGGCATGAAGCGTTAGCCCAAACCGTTCAAGACGCTTGCCCAGCACGGCCAGAACCCGTTGGGCGTCGACAAGATTGTCGAACGCCATCACCGCGTCGTCAGCATACCGTGCGAGGGTGCAGCCTCCCCGGAGCCGTGGTCGGACCTCCGTCTCGAACCAGTCGTCCAGCACATGATGCAGGAAAATGTTCGAGAGGCAGGGTGAGATCACACCTCCTTGCGGGGAGCCCAGTGTCGTTCGGCGCAGGAGACCGTCTTCGACGGCGCCTGCTCCCAGCCATTTGTCGATCATCCGTCGGATGATACCATCTGTCACTCGCTGGTCGAGAAAAGCCCGGAGTTGAGAGTGCGGGATCGTGTCGAAATACTTGCGTATGTCGATATCGACGACCCAGTAGAGCCGCTTACCCCACACCTCGCCCCGCAATGCGTGGAGCGCGTGGTGGGCGGAGCGACCCGGTCGGAAGCCGTATGAGCAGGGGTAGAACTCCTCCTCGTAAATGGCCTCCAGCACCATCGTGACGGCACGTTGCGCCACCTTGTCTTCGAAGGTCGGAATGCCGAGCATCCTTTGTGACCCGTCCGCCTTGGGTATGTATGCTCGCCGGACAGGCGGCGCACGATATCGACCTGACTTGATGCGCCCCAGAAGGTCCAGAAGTCTGGCCTCAAGGTTCACCTCATAATCTGTCGCTGTGACGCCGTCGATCCCGGTGGCACCATCCTTGCGGGTGAGCCGGTAGGCCTCCTTCATCCATTCCAAATCGATGACATGGTGGAGCGAGCACAGTGCCACACCCCGTTTCGTCCTCGCCAGATTGGCTATCCGTTGTCGGTTCGTAGACAGGTTCGTGGGGTTCAGTGTCCCCTCCCATGTTTCAGGTCAACGGTTCTCTACACATGACGCCTCCCTTCGCTCCGGCGGGTCCCGGTGAGCCCAGTTCCCCAACATCGACGCTACTATGAAGGCGCTACGACTTCCCGCTCACGCAAACCCGCTTCCTTATGGTTTCGGTCACAGGCTCCACATGCTCCTCCGTCGTTTGTGATCGCCAAGGCGCTCCCGAGCTGCGCGGAGGACGCAGCCCGAGCCCGGAACCATGGTCAGCCGGGGTTCCCTGTTCCGGCGTTCTTGCCTGTGGGCGCAAGCGGGATCTCTCAGGTTCCCTGGTCATCCCTCCTATGCCTTTGCCCTGTTCCAAGACCCCGGCCGAGCCGGCAGAATCTCGCCCTAACGATTCTGCCGTTGCTGCCCCCGGGCCCAACAGACCGAAGGCTCTCAGCGACAACATGATTTCGGGGCTAGCCCAAGGCTTCAGAATCCGCTGTCTACGCTTCACGAACGACGTTGCCGTCGCCCATGCAAGACTCGCTTCCGGCCGGCGGGCTGCGCCTTTACCGGGAGGGGGTCGAACCCTCTGGATGACGCCGAAAGGTTTCAGGTTCTACATTCCATTCTCCTTTCCAGGGCTTGCCCTGACGCAAGTTGGGTCCATGCCGAACGGCTGCTGCACAAGCTGATGCCGGCCACGCCCGGCCAGGTGAAGCACGTCGAGACCCTGCGCGAGCTCATCTGGCACTTTTACAAGGCTCTCAAGGCCTATCGACGAAGACCTGACCCAGCCATGGCCAATGGCCTGCAGGCGCGCTTTGACCGGATTTTCTCGATCCGCACCGGCTATGGCGATCTCGACAAACTGCTGTTTCGGCTGAGGCGTCGCAAGCCGGAGCTGCTCATGGTTCTTGAGCGCCCGGAGATCCCGCTTCATACAAATGCGTCGGAGCGCGATCTGCGCGGCTTTGTCATCAAGCGGAAGATTTCCGGGGGCACGGTCAGCAGAAACGGACGGCAGGCGCGTGACAGCATGCTGGGCCTTTCGAAGACCTGCCAGAAGCTCGGCCTGTCGTTCTGGCACTATCTGGGCGATCGGCTGGGGGTCGGCACATCGCACCCAGCCATTCCCCCACTGGCCACCATGATCGTTGCCAGGTCCTGAGCGCATCACCGACGTTCTGGCTTTGGGAAGGACACGACCTTGCCGTCGTCGGACTGGATCTGACCCGCGGTGTCGAGCACGTGGACGCCGGTAGGTTTCAGCAGAGTCGGTGATACATTCCATTGACGGTTATCATCGGCATGCACCGTCACCGTCTTCTTGTTGCGGCGGATGACGACACCACGAACCAGAACACCGCCAGGGCCTTCAAACTCCACGCCGCTTCCGACCCTGATTTCTTGAAGGGCCGCGGTAGTTCGCTGGTGATGCAAATACTGCAGACGCTCGACGATGCGCGCGTTGAGTTCGATGAGGGTTGCCTCGTCAAGGCTGTCGATATCGATCTGCCGCATTTGCTCCGCCCCACTCTCCTGTTGATCGTTCACGCCACCATGCCAATCGCCACTTCGGCAGACAACCAGATGCCCACGGATCGGCTTGTTTTCGCGCACTGCCACCGGTGTGGCTTTTACTTCCAGATTTCAATCCGGGGAATGTCATACGCCAGTTGGGTTCTGGCGCTAAACTGGAGACGATTTTCAGCTAATGATTTCAGCGAGGCCCTTTGCCAAAGCGATTTCACGATCGAAGCTCGCCGGCGGCGCGCCCGGTCTTGGACGAGCACTGGTCGATGGCGCGTCGAATGGCCCGCGAGCTGGACAAAATCCTGGATGGCGGCAATCCGAAACATGCTGCCATCAAACGCGCGGCGGCTGAACTGCGGCTCACCACCCGGCAAATCTATAATCTCCTGGCCCGTTACCGAGCCGATCGCACTGTGACCAGCTTGCTTCCTCGCACCGCTGTCAGTCGGCGCAAGCGGCTGCCGGAACAGGTGGAGGCGATCATCGCGGCCACACTTCGCGAGAAGTGGCTGACGCTTGAGCCGACCCCACTTGCTCCCGTGGTCGACGAGATCCGCGCGCGGTGCGAGGAAGCCGGTCTTGCCGTTCCCTCATATGTGACGGTCGCTCGGCGCATCCCGATGTTGTTTTCGCCTGAAGAGATCGCGAAGAAGCGATCGGCCAATCCAAAGCACTTGCTGCGGCTGAAGCCGCGTCCCGGCTATATCCATGCGCCGCACCCGCTCGCCGTCTGCCAAATCGACCATACGCCGACCGACATCCATTTCGTGGAGGTGGTCGATGGCGCCGGTGTGTTCGTCGGCCGACCCTATTTGACTGTCATCACCGACGTGGCGACGCGATCCATTCTCGGCTTCTGCCTCACCTTGGAAAAGCCGTCGGCTCTATCCGTTGCGCTTTGTCTCGCCCAAGCCATGTGTCCGAAAGATACATGGCTTGCAGCGCGCAATCTCAATCACGCCTGGCCGATGTTCGGTCGACCGCAGCTGCTCGTCACGGACTCGGCAATGGAGTTCAAGGGACACGCCTTCCAGCGAGGATGTGACGATTATGGGATCAGGATCCGATATCGCGATCGCGGCCGGGTCCATCAAGGCGGCGTGGTTGAACGGCTGCTGGGAAAGCTCAACGTGGTCCTCGCCACCTACCCGGGCTCTTCGGGCCGTTCGGTGGCCCACCGCGACGAATATCCATCCGAGCGGCGCGCCTGCCTGAGCTTCGCCGATCTGGAGCGCTGCGTTGCGCTGGCCGTGATCGATCACAACCTGCAGGAAAATTCCAAGACCCTGAAGGTTCCCATGACGGAATGGCAGCACAACGCAACCGCCCTGCCTCATTTCGACGATGACCCGCAGCGCGTGCTGTTGTCGTTCTTGCCGGGGACGGAAAGGCAATTGTCACCGCAAGGGATCAGCATGTTCGCCATGCACTATTATTCGCCGTGGCTGAGCGCCGTCGTTCCCGAACGTGACCGGCTCGGAAAGCTTGAGGTGCGATACGACCCCCGTGACATCAGCCATGTTTACATCCGCGACCCGGAAACAAGACAGTTTCGGCCGGTCGAGCGACGCGACGGCCAACTGACGTCAGTGACGCTGTGGGAGCATGAGGCGGAACGCACCCGTCGGCGTGCGGCAAACCACCGCTCAAGCACTGAGAAGGTGGCGCTCCGCCGCGAGATCGCAGCCATTGTGCAATCGGCGAAACCCTCCCGGCGCCAGTTGCGTGATGCTGTCCGCAAGGCCCATGCCGCTGCGGCGGAGAAGTCTTATGCAGTCATGCAACCGCGGACGCCTCCTCCCGCCGAGCATCCCCCGCGCCAGAAGAGCCGCTTGCCGGTGGAGGACTGGTAGCAATAGTGGATCATTTGCTCGAGCACGTCCGACCGTATCTTGACCGTGATCAGGAGGAAAGGATCGCCTATATCCGCGCGCCACGGTGGATAGGGCATCATGCCGCCCAGGATAGCCATCGGCGACTTGCCGAGCTTCTGTTACGGCCTGCGTCTTTGCGAACCCAGGGGCTGATGTTGGTCGGCCCCTACGCCAACGGTAAGACGATGATTGCCGAGCGGTTCGCCGTCGAGCACCTGAGAACCTCGCCCAAGCAAAGGGTATGGATAGCCCAGACACGCGAAGGCGCCGGCCTTGGCCATTTCTATGCCAGCATTCTCCAGGCGCTGCGGGCGCCCGGCGCCGATATGTGGAACCTCGGCCGCAAGGCCGAGCAACTCGATCACTTGTTGGCCAGCGTCAGGCCGAGGGTGCTGATTTTCGACGAGTTCCACAATGCGTTGCGGGGCCGTGCGCGCGACGTCGAAGCCGTATTTGCTTTCCTGCGGCGGATTGGCCGCCAGTATGACATCTCGCCGGTGCTGATTGGCGAGGTGGCCGTCTGCGATTTTATCAACGCCACCAGCGAGATGGCGAGCCGCTTCGACCTGGTCGCAGTTCCACGCTGGCAATATGACGAGAACTATCTCATGCTGCTCGACAGTCTCGAAGCCGCTTTGCCGCTGGCCAAAAGCTCGGATTTGTCGACCGAACCGTTGGCCCGGATAATATTCAGCCTGTCGGAAGGCCTGATCGGTGAAATCGTCACCATCGTCACCAAGGCAGCTGTCGCGGCGATCAGATCCGGGAGCGAACGCATCACCAAGGCCGGAATCGACGAACTGCACCATGTGCCGGTCTCGCAGCGGCGCAGCAGGGCCTTGCGCGAGAGCCTTCTATGATGACGGCCGACGCGCGCACGCCGGCAATCAGCATTCGCGAACGATATGGTGACGTGGTTTCTGACCTGTGGCCGGTCACCGTGATGCCGCAGCCAGACGAATTGCTATCAAGCTGGTTGCACCGGCTTGCCTATGCCAATGGGGTAGCCCCGAAAGCATTCGCGCGCGTGCTCGGACTTAATCCGGGAATGTGGTCGGCCGCCCTCGATCTGAGGCTGCCGGCCGACATAGCAAACCTGCTGTATGCCAAAACGGGCGTCGCGCCCGATCAGCTCGCGGCGATGACATTGTCGCAGGATCTGCCCAAACAGCTCTTGCTGCCGCTACGCTACAACGGGCAACGCGACAGTTCTACGTGGCTGCAGTTCTGCTGCCGTTGTTTGAGCGAGGATGCGCAACCCTATTTCCGGCGTCGATGGCGGCTGGCGACACGGGTTTCTTGCACAGAGCATGGCTGTCGATTGCGCGATCGATGTCCGTCCTGCAACAGCTCCATTGCAGTCTTTGACCAGAGCGAATTCGTGCCGCAACATTCTTGTGCTGCGTGCGGCTACGACTTACGCCGCGCACCAATCCCTTACCTCAGTCCAATGACGAGAACGTTCGACCGATGCATCGACAATGTATGCAGCCTGGAAGCAATCGCCCACTCCCCATCAGGACCCATGCTTATCCGTCGGCTCTTGAGCTTGCCCAGTGCAGGCGGATACTACTCGGCGATGATCCTCACCAGTCTGTCGACAGCGGCAAGGGCTTACTGCGCCGAACTTCTCAATTGCCCCAGTGAAGGGCCGGTGGATGACGCCGAGGATGAGGAACGCAAAGCACGCCGTCTGAGACGCCTGATTCCGCCGCCGTGTGATCACCCCGCCTGGATCGAGCTTCTGGCGAACGCTCTCAGGCGAAGCAGAGGACGGCCGAATGTCTCGAAAGGCAAGGAGCCGACTATAAAGCTTCCGGACCTGCTAGGCGCCTATGCCAGAATGAACCCAGGTCCCGGCCGTCGCCGGGTGCAGGAGATGATTGGAACCTAAAGAAGCCGCACAGGACCTAAATCGTCACTCCTCCAGTACGTCGCTCTCAGCCAGCCCAAGCGCGGTTTCCTTGAGCGCCTGCCGGCTGAGCAGCCCGGCGTCCTCGAGCCCCTCCAGATCGGGCAGGTCACGCAGTGTCTCAAGGCCGAACGCCGACAGGAAATGCTTCGTCGTCACATAGGTGTAGGGCGCGCCGGGTGTCGGGCTGCGCGGGCCGGAGCTGAGAAACCCGGCATCGCGAAGGCCGGCAATCGTGTCGCGGCTTATCTCCTTGCCGAACATGTTGGACAACTCGCCGCGGGTCACCGGCTGCAAGTATGCGATCGCCGCCAGCACCGCAGCCTCGTTTTCGGACAGCGACGCGGCGACGCTACGCGTTGGCGCCTGCGAGGCACGGATCGCAGACGCGTAAGCCGAACGGCTTCGATGCTGCCAGCCCCCGGCGACCGCAACGATGTCATAGGGACGTGACCGCAGATCCTCGCGCAAATCATCGATGATGAGATCGATGCTGCAGCCGCAACCGACCACGCGCGCCAAAATCTCACGGCTGACCGGCTCGGCGGCGGCAAAGATCACTGCTTCCACCCGCAGCATCCATTCGCGCCAGCGCAGCTCCGGCGGCAGATCTTCGAGCTCGCGATCGAGCAACACTTCGTCCTGCGGCCGTGACTTCCGTCGTGTTGCGCTTGATCCCGCCATCGTCACAACCCAAAAATCCGGAACGAAGTTCGGCCGGACAGTTCACGCACCGCGCCAAAACTTTCCAGCCGCTCGAACAATCGCGTCGCCGCCCAGCGGGAGAGATGGCTGCCGGGCGCGGAGGCGGGCATGGCATCCTCGTTGAGCAGCTTTTCGATGACGACGCCGGCGCCTTTGGTTCGCACCTTCGGCGCCACCGCCAACAATGTCTCGGCACGCCGGCCAATGTCATTGGCCTGCCGCAAGGCCTCGACCGTGGCGGACACGAGCGCCAGGCACACCGTCCGCGGGAAAGCGGGCTCCCCGGGCCGCACCCGTCCGCGGCCCCCGATCGTCTTGAACGCTGCGCCATAACGCTCACCCATCGTGAGCGGCACGCCACACGCCCAGGCGAGTTTTTCCGCGAGCAGGCGGTCGGCCAGCCACCAGGCCAAAATTTCGGCATCTGGCCGGGCGGCGCAGATGTTGGTGACAAGGTCGGCGACGACGAAGGGCACAGCACGACCGGACTGAAGCGCGCCGTCAAATAAATCGGCAATTTCGCTCAGGCCCTCGCGACGCATCCCCATCAGCGCCGCTACCTCCTCCAGAACTTTGCTGCTGATCGGCCGCTTCTTTGCCGCCAGTTTCTGGAATGCCAAATACATAGCTCCGGCCGGCCCGGGATCGTTGCCAGGCGCGGTGAGCAGCACCACATCGCGCAAGCCCGCCTCGCCTTCGTTGCGGCCAATCAGCTGCACGGCCGAATGCGAGGCCCTAAGCGCCAGGCGCTGGCGCCAGCAGCCCGCCCAGACGGGTTCGGCGCGCACCAGATCGTCCAACGATTTCAGGGCGATGCCGGCGGCAAAGGCGGCATCCGTCTCGCTCATATCATGGTGGCGCGAGGTCGCCCAGGCCGGCAGAAGCGGCACGGCCGCCGGCGTGATCGGAGTGGCAAACGGGGAGCGGCGGCGCGAATCCATGCACCAGAGCATAATCGAGACGCGCGGTTTGTGCTATCAATTTCCCACAAAACCGCACAGCTTGTCATGATTGTTTTATGTCCAATAACCTTCCATTACCGGACATATGGTGATAGGCTTCCGAACCATGGAAATTTCCCCGGCAAACACGCCCAAAATCGACGATATTGATGACGGCGACCTTCCCGCCGGCGTCGAGCTCGTCGTGGAAATGGGCGCCGCGTCGCGGCCGGCGCGGCTGGAGGCGCTGGTCGAGACCGCGACAGCCTACGCCAACGCCGCCAGTTCCGAAAACACCCGTGACGCCTACGCCAAGGACTGGCGGCATTTTACCGCCTGGTGCCGCCGCGAGGGCTTCGAGCCGATGCCGCCGTCGACCCAGGTGATCGGCCTCTATATCGGTTCTTGCGCTGCCGGTGATCCGAAGCACAAGTCCCCTGCCCTGTCGGTCGCGACGATCGAGCGGCGCCTCTCCGGCCTCGCCTGGAACTTTACCCAGCGCGGCACGCCGATGGACCGCTCCGACCGCCATATCGCGACGGTTCTAGCCGGCATCCGCCGCAAGCACGCCAAGCCGCCGCGGCAGAAAGAGGCTGTGCTGGGCGAAGACATCAAGGCGATGGTCAACACGCTCGGTCATGATCTGCGCGGTCTGCGTGACCGGGCCATCCTGCTCCTGGGTTTCGCCGGCGGCCTGCGCCGGTCCGAGATCGTCGGGCTCGACATCGTCCGCGACGATCACAGCGACGGCCATGGCTGGATCGAGATATTTCCCGGCAAGGGCGTGCTGGTGACGCTGCGCGGCAAGACCGGCTGGCGTGAGGTCGAGGTCGGTCGCGGCGCCGTGGACCAGACCTGCCCCGTTGCTGCTCTCGAGAACTGGATCCGCTTCGGCCGGATCGCCAGAGGCCCGCTCTTCCGCCGCATCTTCAAGGATAACAAGACGGTCGACGTGGAGCGGCTTTCCGACAAGCATATCGCCCGTCTGGTCAAGCAGACCGCGCTTGCTGCCGGAGTCCGTTCCGATCTGCCGGAAGGAGAACGGGCGGGGCTGTTCGCCGGCCACTCGCTACGCGCCGGCCTTGCCTCCTCGGCCGAGATCGAGGAGCGTTACGTCCAGAAGCAGCTGGGCCACGCCTCGGCCGAGATGACGCGCAAATATCAGCGCCGACGCGACCGCTTCCGCACCAATCTCACCAAGGCGTCAGGGCTTTAAGAGGCCCTCCCCTGCCCCGGAAATGAAATCGTTAGGTCAAAAATGCGGGCTGGATTTTCAGCTTAGCGCTTCAATTGAAATCGGGAAGTAAAAGCCACAACAGCGGCCTCGGACATCGGTCGAAGCAGGCTCTGGATGGGCGATCTGGCAAGATCGTAAGACATTGAATTTATGGTAAATGATTCGTTAAGCGAAAGCTATATGTCACTTACAGTTCCGTACATGATATAGATGAGCTCGAGGTCCCTGACCCCCGATAAGTAACCCTTATCAAAGGTGATTGATCTCGAGTCGAAAATCAGAAAGAATCCGGTAAATCCCCGGCCACCGGCCGTCAAAACCGTCGATCCGGAGCGTTTTTCAGTGATCAAGCAAGCTGGTTCGAAGAACCCCGTCGAGCGCCGCGCAGACGAACTAGATACGATCGCCGCCGTCCTGCCGATCGACCGTCGCGATGAACTGGCTGAACTGCTCACCGACCAGGACATCGAAACGCTGCGCCACCTGGTCAACGAGGGCATGGGCCAGAACACCCTGCGCGCCCTCACCTCTGACCTTACCTATCTGCAGGCCTGGTCGCTGGCCGCGACCGGCGCCTCCCTCCCTTGGCCAGCGCCTGAAGCTTTGCTGCTGAAATTTGTCGCCCACCATTTGTGGCACCCCGACCAGCGTGACATCGATCCTCATCATGGCATGCCAGCTGACGTCGAGCAGAGCCTGCGCGATCAGCGGTTCCTTCGATCCTCCGGCCCGCATGCACCAGACACGGTGCGCCGGCGGCTTGCCACCTGGTCGACGCTGACGAAGTGGCGCGGCCTGACCGGCGTCTTCTCGTCCCCCTCGCTGAAATCCGCGATACGCCTCGCCGTTCGGGCGACGCCGCGGCCAAGGAAACGCAAGAGTGCGAAGGCCGTCACCGGCGACGTGCTGGCTAAACTGCTCGCGACCTGCAGCACCGACAGCCTTCGTGACATCCGCGACCGGGCAATCCTCATGGTGGCGTTTGCCTCGGGCGGTCGTCGTCGCAGTGAGATTGCCGGTCTGCGCAGAGAGCAGCTCACCGTCGAGGGTGCCCCTCCCCTCCCCTCTCTCGCTATCCATCTCGGTCGCACCAAGACATCAGGTGCCGAAAGCGATGAGATCGTTTATCTGACTGGCCGGCCGGTGGAGGCGCTCAACGCCTGGCTTGCGGCTGGAAGAATCGAAAGTGGAAGCATTTTTCGGAAGATAGATCGTTGGGGCAATGTTTCGAAGCGGGCGCTGGAGCCGAGTGCGGTCAACACGATCGTCAAGCAGCGGGCGGCGATGGCGGGGCTGGAGCCAAGGGAGTTTTCTGCGCACGGTTTGCGATCGGGTTATCTGACGGAAGCCGCCAATCGCGGTATCCCCCTACCCGAAGCTATGGAGCAGTCAAGACATCGCTCCGTTCAACAAGCATCGAGCTACTACAACAGCGCTACAAGGAGGAGCGGCCGGGCAACAAGGCTCCTCTGATGTCGGTGTCGGCCCAAAGCGGACATGCGAGGGCTGGGAACAAGGCGCTTACTTTCGTGCATACCGCGTAACCTACGCGCTTCGGCGGAACTCCAGAGGCGTCTTCCCAGTCGCTGTCTTGAACGAGCGCGCAAACTGGCTCGTCCCGCCGAAACCTGAAACCGATGCAATCTCACCGATCGGTAGCCGGCTCTTGGCTAAAAGTTCCATTGCCCGCTCAAGCCGTCTGCTCAAGACATACTGATGGGGAGTTTCGTTGAATGTGGCCTTGAATGCGCGAGCAAAGTGAAAGCGTGTTAGATCGCAAAGCGATGCCAACTCGTTAAGCCCAAAGTCACGACCGAGATTTTCATCGATATAGGTCAGGACCAAGTCCTGCCTGGCCCTGCTGAGATGACCCGATGGGACGGAAAGAGGTGGCATTGAAGCCTCCTGCGACAGTCTGAACATCTCCAAGGCTGCCGTAAGGCCCAACGTCTCGGCATACATCTGGGATACGGGGCGCTTCTCGTCCGCCATCATGGTGGCAAGTTTTTTCATTGTCGCACCTAATAGATCGTCCTTGAAATAGACGTGAGGTCTTGCCTCAAACGAAGTGAATTCGGCCTGTAATTCTTCTTGCATGGCCGAAGGATCGAAACACACAACTGTAAATTAGTTCATGCGGTCAGCCGGCTTAGCCCAACCGGTTAGCCTTTGATCTTGCGGTACGAACGTCATCCGGCCCCTGAGGTCGCCGCCGACAATTGGCTTGTCGCCTGCAATTTCCATTTCGCCGTCATGTAGGATCAGATCGTGGTAAGCTAGATAGTGGGACCCTCCGTCCCATTGGAAATCGTACTCAACAGGAAGCTTGAGGCGTGAATACTGAACTGAGACGCCGCGCCAGCTCGTTACGGCGTGCTTTTCAATGGGGCGCTCGATGCCTCGGAATTCCAGTTGCAGTTCGGGATGAGCATCCATGTCAAAATCGTTCAGCCTAGATTTGTGCTGCCTAAGTCGGTTCATCCACAGGTCGACGGCGCAGTTTGAGGACTAGCAAGAATAGTCGAAAATGCGCAATTTATGTACGCATCCAGCGGAATATTCACGAATCGTAAACGCCTCCGTCTGAGAATTAGCACCATCAGATTTGACGGTTGCTCGAAGCTTGCCGGATTGGCCGACAGGGCGCGCGTCTACATTCGGGGGAATGAAATGTTGGGATTTGGCGGTGTTGACGCAAAGGCCGTGATGGAAGCCATGAGCAAGTCTCAGGCGATCATTGAGTTCAAGCTGGACGGGACCATCCTGACGGCAAATGAGAACTTCTGTCGCGCGCTTGGCTATCAACTCTCGGAGATAGTTGGCAAACATCACCGAACCTTCGTTGATCCTGCGGAAGCAAACAGCCAAGAATATAGGGACTTCTGGGCAAAGCTCGCACGAGGCGAATTCGATAGACGCCAGTACAAGCGCATCACCAAGGATGGGGGTGAGATTTGGATCGAGGCTTCCTACAACCCCGTATTCCGCGGGGGCAAGCCGTATAAGATCGTGAAGTTTGCGACCGACATTACCCGGGAAAAGCTCAAGGCTGCTGAAGACACCGGCAAGCTCGATGCGATCTCCCGCGCCCAAGCGGTTATCGAATTTTCTCCTAAAGGCGAGATCCTCACTGCGAACGAGAATTTTCTGAAAACGCTCGGCTATCAGCTTTCAGAGGTTCAGGGCAAGCATCATTCGATGTTCTGCGAGCCTGCCTACACGAACAGTGACGACTACCGTCGCTTCTGGGGGAAGCTTGCGGGTGGTGAGTTCATATCTGACGAATTCATGCGTTTTGGAAAGGGCGGGAAGCCGGTTTATATCCAGGCTTCCTACAATCCGATTTTCGACATGAACGGTAAGGTCTTCAAGGTTGTGGAGTTTGCCACTGACGTGTCGGACCGCGTACAGAACGTTGAGCAGCTCGCCGCAGCGATGCAGGCGCTTTCGGCTGGCGACCTTACTCAGGAACTCCGTTCACCGTTCTTGCCGGCGCTCGAGAAACTGCGCGTCGATTTCAATGAAACGTCATCGAAGCTTCGGTCGACGCTGCAGAACATCTCCCAAAACGCCGGAGCCATCGCGGCAGCATCTCAGCAGATCCAGTCGGCTTCCAACGATCTGTCGAAGCGAACCGAGCAGCAGGCCGCGTCCGTTGAGGAGACGGCTGCCGCTCTCGAAGAGATCACGACAACTGTAGCCGATTCCAGCCACCGAGCTCAGGAAGCTGGCACGCTTGTCCGTCGAACCAAGGAACACGCCGAGAACTCCGGGAACGTCGTTGGGCAAGCGGTCGATGCCATGGGCAAGATCGAGCAATCGGCATCAGAGATCGCGAACATCATCGGCGTCATCGACGAGATCGCGTTTCAGACCAATCTGCTTGCATTGAATGCCGGCGTTGAAGCGGCGCGCGCGGGCGATGCGGGCAAGGGATTTGCTGTCGTTGCTCAGGAAGTGCGAGAGCTTGCGCAGCGCTCTGCCAAGGCGGCAAAAGAGATCAAGGAACTCATCAACACCTCCAACGAACACGTCAAGAGCGGCGTGACGCTGGTTGGTAACACTGGCAAGGCGCTCCAGGAAATCGTGAGCCAGGTCGTACAGGTGGATGGCAATGTTGGCGCTATCGTCGAAGCTTCAAAGGAGCAAGCAACTGGGCTGAAGGAAATCAATACCGCCGTCAACACCATGGATCAGGGCACTCAGCAGAATGCTGCCATGGTCGAAGAAACAACGGCCGCCGCTCACAGCCTGGCGCGGGAGGCAGAGCAGTTGTTCGCTCTCCTTGGCCAGTTCAAAGTCGGTGAAGGTACCGTGAGCCACCGAGCTCCGCCTGCCGCTGCGAACGCCTCGTCACGGCCTGTGGCATCTCCGGCACGTCAAATGACTGCGAAAGTTGCTCATGCCTTCCAGGGTAATGCCGCCCTTAAGTCCGGAGACAGCTGGGAAGAGTTCTGAGGCTGGATGCCCGGAAGTTGTATAAGACGCCGTGCGGCAAGACAGAGTGCTCCAGTAGCACTTTGTCCTGTCTGTCCAAAAGAACTGCCGAGTTGGAGGAGGAGAAAATGGGGGTAATCTTGCAGTTCAGGTCATCTGGCGCGCGCGGTGAAGGCGGCCAACCTGAAGCAGCTCCGTCAACGCTTTCGGATTTGGAGCAACTCCTGCTATCTATGCAAGCCGTAGACGGCGCTCTGTCTGCGGTAAGAAGCTATTTGTTGGCCGAAGACTCTCAACGCACAACGGCTGGTACGCCAGACGGTTCACGACAAATCTAGACTTACTCTGGAGTTCGATGTCGAATGGCGCTTTGAATGACGCCCCTCACGTCGACACGGTTCGTTGCGATGTCCCCGTTTGGCGCTAGCCGTCGAACCGCACCATTAGGTATACCTCCTGAGACAGTCTCTGTGAGGCGCAAATCAGTGTATCATTTGGGTCTTTTTTCGATTTTTGGGACAGCATCCCGGGCAGGTCTAGAAGCTATTGAGACGTTCTTGGTTTGCTCGGACTCCAAGAAAATCAAGAAGGCGTGGAAAGAACGCTGGATGAAATGCGGCACGACTGCCATACCACTATGCCCCCTACCCGTTGCGCCGTTATAACCGCTCACCCCGTTTTCCGATCTCCGTTCGCATTAGCGCGCATCAGCGACATCAGCATTGGTCCGAGCCCGAACTCCCCTACCCTCGCTCGGCGCGTGAGATCGCGGAGATATCCACCTGCCGAGTTGATATGCCCTGCCCTCTCCAGGATTGCAGCCATGGCAACCGCCGCGTTCTCCGGCCCCATCACCTCACACGCTTCCTCATAAGCCGACGGGCTGACGCCAAGCATCGATCGAACCACCACCGCGGCCCCCATCAGCTCGCGCCAATGGGAGATCGTGCCCCCGGGCCCGTAGTCCAAAATCTGCGGGCAGGCTTTCAGGACCATCGACAGCGGGAACGCCTTCATCTGTTCCGGCTTTGCCAACGGCTGAGCAACCTCTTTGGGTGCTACTTCCAGCTCGACGGCTCCGCCCTGCTCTTTTCCAGAGCTAGGTTCAAAATCATCGATGGATTCGGGTTTTGAATTCTGTATGTGGCAGCCGTTTTGAACAGCACTGCCGTCCATATTGTGAGAATCTAGCTGATTTTCCAGAAGGTTGAGGATTTCGGTGCGTAAAAGCTGCATCTCGTCGAGGATTGCGTCCACCTGGTGACGATCAGGATTGCGGGGAAGTCGGCTGACAATGCCGACATACATGTCTTCGATGGCTTCCCAGTCGCCGTCAGCCCCCTCCTCCATCGCGGCGGAGATCAGCTTGCGCAC
>OGCL01000238.1_pt1 | contig 62231 bp, 67 predicted proteins | sample 1570041 | NCBI WGS metagenome assembly OGCL01 (sample SAMN06266162, study PRJEB24511) | hot springs metagenome | isolation source: Hot spring water | place: South Africa: Limpopo | collected 2015-06-22
GGCCGCGCGGCGCGCGCGGCGCTCGCGCACTGGTTGCGGCTGCGCCCGAGGCTCGCGGCGCCGGGCGAGCGCGCCCTCTTTGTCGGCGCGCGCGGCCGGCGCCTTGCACCGGCGGTGCTCGGCCGGCGCCTGCGGCGCCTGGCGCGCCGGCAGGGGCTCGACCCGGCGCTGCACCCGCATGTGCTGCGGCACAGCTTTGCGACGCACCTGCTCGAGTCGTCGCAGGATCTGCGCGCGGTGCAAGAGCTGCTCGGCCACGCGAGCATCGCGACGACGCAGGTCTACACGCACCTCGATGCGCAGGCGCTCGCGCGCGTCTACGATGCGGCGCACCCCCGCGCGCGTCGGCGGTGAGCGAAGCCGCGCTCGTCCTCGCCGCCGGCCGCGACCGCTCGCTCAGGCGGCACCACCCGTGGATCTACGCGGGAGCGATCGCGCGCGTAGAGGGGGAACCGGCCGCCGGCGACACCGTGCTCGTCCTGAGCGCGGCGCGCGAACCGCTTGCGCGCGCCGCCTACAGCCCGCAGTCTCAGATCCGGGCGCGCATCTGGACTTTCGATCCGCGCGAGCGGGTCGACGCCGCCTTCATCGCGCGCCGCATGGAAGCGGCGATCGCGCTCCGGGCGCGGCTCGCTCTGTCGCAGCACACGAACGCGCTGCGCCTCGTGCACGGCGAATCGGACCGGCTGCCGGGGCTCATCGTCGACCGTTACGACGACGTGCTCGTCGTGCAGTTTCTGTCGGCCGGCGCCGAGCGCTGGCGCGAGACGGTGCTCGACACGCTCGCCGCGGCGACGGGCTGCACCGCCATCTACGAGCGCTCGGAGGCCTCGGTGCGCGCGCTCGAAGGGCTGCCGCCGCGCGCCGGATTCGTGCGCGGCCAGCGCGATGCGCGCCGTTGTCCGATCGTGGAGTACGGCTTGCACTTCCGCGTCGACGTGGCCGAAGGCCAGAAGACCGGCTTCTACCTCGACCAGCGGGAAAACCGCCAGCGCGTGCGCGCGCTCGCGGCCGACCGCGCGGTGCTCGACGCCTTCTGCTATACGGGGGGCTTTGCGATCGCGGCGCTCGCCGGTGGCGCACGGCGCGTGCTCGCGGTCGAGAGCTCGAGCGCGGCACTGGCCGTGGCGCGCGAAAACCTCGCCGTGAACGGACTCGAGGCCGCGCCGGCGAGCTTCGTGCACGCCGATAGCTTTGCGCACCTGCGGCGCCTCTGCGCGGCGGGCGAGCGCTTCGACCTCGTCGTGCTCGATCCGCCGAAACTGGCGCCGGCGGCGGCGCACCTGCGCGCGGCCGCGCGCGCCTACAAGGACATCAACCTGCTCGCGTTCCGCTTGCTCGCCCCTGGCGGGCTGCTCGCCACGTTCTCCTGCTCGGGCGCGGTGAGCCCGGCGCTCTTCCAGTCGATCGTCGCCGGCGCAGCGCGCGACGCCGGCGTCGATGCGCGCATCCTCGAGCGGCTCGGCGCGGCGGCCGATCATCCCGTCGCGCTCGAATTCCCCGAAGGCGAGTACCTGAAGGGGTTGCTCGTCGTGCGCCTCTAGGGGCGCTGCGCGCGACCGTCCGCCGCCGCGCAGGGTACAATCGGCCGCCACCCGAGCGCGACCATGGACCAAGACCGGATGGTGCCGGTGACCGTGCTCACCGGCTTTCTCGGCGCGGGCAAGACCACCCTCCTCAATCGCATCCTGCGCGAGCGCCACGGCGGGCGCGTGGCCGTGATCGAGAATGAGTTGGGCGAGGTGGGCGTCGACGCCCGGCTCGTCGAGCGGAGCGACGAGACGATCGTCGAAATGAACAACGGTTGCCTGTGCTGCACCGTACGCGGCGATCTCATCCGCATCCTCGGTGAGCTCAAGGCGCGGCGCGAGCGCGGCACGGTCGCTTTCGACCGCGTCCTCGTCGAGACCACGGGCATGGCCGACCCCGGACCGGTGGCGCAGACCTTCTTCACCGACGAGGAGATCGGCGCGTACTACCTGCTCGATTCGATCGTCACGGTCGTCGACGCAAAGCACGCGCAGCGGCAGCTCGACGAGTTCCGGGAGGCTCAGCAGCAGGTCGGCTACGCGGACCGGATCCTGCTGTCGAAGACGGACCTTGTGAGCGGCGAGGAGGTAGCGCGGCTGAGCGAGCGGCTGCGGCGCATGAACCCGCGCGCGCCGATCCGGCCGGTGCACTTCGGGCGTGCGCCGATCGCCGAAATCCTCGATGTGCGCGGCTTCAACCTGAACGCGCTGCTCGAGGTCGATCCCGCCTTCCTCGAGGCTCGGCCGCACGAGCACGCCGACGCGGTGCAATCCTTCGTTTTTCGCGCCGAGCGACCGTTCGACGCGGCAAAGCTGGAAACTTTCCTGTCGCAGATCGTGCAATTGCACGGCACGGAGCTGCTGCGCTACAAGGGCGTGCTCTGGCTCGAGGGCAGGCGGCGGCGCGTCGTGTTCCAGGGCGTACAGCAGATGATGGCCGCCGACCTCGGCCCGCCGTGGGCGAGGCAAGAGCGCAAGGAGTCGGTGCTCGTGTTTATCGGCCGCAACCTCCCGCGCGAGCAGATTCGAGCCGGCCTGGAGCGATGCTGGGCCTGAGGCAGGCCGACCAGGCGCGAGGGTGCAGCAGAGCGGCGACTCGGGTGCAAGCCGCACCCGAGGGGCAGACGCGCGGCTCTTGCGGCGCGTGCTCGCTTTCGTGGCTTCGAGGCCGGGCTTTCTCGGCGCTGCGAGGCGTCTTCAGCTAGCGGCGCGTCGCGCCCGCGCACGAGATGCCGGACGCCAGCCTCTAGGCGTCTCGTCGCGGGGCTTTCCTGCCGCGTCGCGGCCGCGCCCGGCCGCACGGCGAGCCTCTGCGCGCTGGTGAAAGCCTGCTCGACCGCGACGTGCGCGGGCATAGCTTTTTTGAAGGGGGGGCGCTGCTTCCGCCCGGTCCCGCTGTGCGCGTGACGGTCTCGCCGGCTCCTCGCCTAGAATCGAGGGGATGGGCGAATGGCACGGGACGACCATCCTCTCGGTTCGCAGGGGCGCTCAGGTCGCGCTCGGCGGCGACGGCCAGGTGACGCTGGGGAGCGTTGTCGTCAAGAGCGGTGCCCGCAAGGTGCGCCGGCTCCACCACGACCGCATTCTCGCGGGCTTTGCCGGCGGCACCGCCGACGCGTTCACGCTTTTCGAGCGCTTCGAGGCGAAGCTCGAGAAGCACCAGGGCAACCTGCTGCGCTCGGCGGTCGAGTTGGCCAGAGACTGGCGCACCGACCGCACGCTGCGCCGGCTGGAGGCCATGCTCGCCCTTGCCGACCGCGAGCGCTCGCTCGTCGTGACGGGCCTCGGCGACGTGCTCGAGCCCGAGCTGGGCTTGGTGGCGATCGGCTCGGGCGGCCCCTACGCGCAGGCGGCCGCGCGCGCCCTTGTCGAGCATACGGCGCTTTCGGCGCGCGAGATCGTCGAACGGGCCCTTGCCATCGCCGCGGACCTGTGCATCTACACCAACCACGAGCGCACGATCGAGGTGCTCGAGTGACGGCGATGACGCCGCAGGAGATCGTGCACGAGCTCGACCGGTACATCGTCGGCCAGGCGCGCGCCAAACGCGCCGTGGCGATCGCGCTGCGCAATCGCTGGCGCCGGCTGCAGGTGGCCGAGCCGCTGCGGCAGGAAATCGTGCCCAAGAACATTCTCATGATCGGCCCCACAGGCGTGGGCAAGACCGAGATCGCGCGCCGGCTCGCGCGCCTGGCCGACGCGCCGTTCGTGAAAGTCGAGGCAACCAAGTTCACCGAGGTGGGCTACGTGGGCCGGGACGTCGACTCGATCGTGCGCGACCTCGTCGAGATCGCGGTCAAGGACGCGCGCGAACAGGCCAAGCGCCGCGTGCGCATGCGCGCCGAGGAAGCGGCCGAGGAGCGGGTGCTCGACGCACTGCTGCCCGGCCTGGGCGGGCTGCCCGAGCGCGGCCTCGAGGAGTCGGCGACGCGGCAGAAGTTTCGCAAGCGCCTGCGCGAGGGCGAACTCGCAGAGCGCGAAATCGACATCGAGATCGCGGCGGTCGCACCCCAGATGGAAATCCTCTCGCCCCCCGGGATGGAGGAGCTCACGCAGCAGATCCAGGGCATGTTCCAGAACCTGACCGGCGTGCGCCGCCGCACGCGCCGCATGAAGGTGCGCGAGGCGCTTGCCGCGCTCACCGAGGAGGAAGCCGCGCGCCTGGTCTCCGAGGAAGACCTGCGCGCGCGGGCGCTTGCCAACGTCGAGCAGAACGGCATCGTTTTCCTCGACGAGATGGACAAGATCGCGAACCGCGGCGAGACCGTGGGCGCCGACGTCTCGCGCCAAGGCGTGCAACGCGACCTGCTCCCGCTTGTCGAGGGAACGACCGTGACCACCAAGTACGGCATGGTGCGCACCGATCACATCCTGTTCATCGCCTCGGGCGCGTTTCACCTCAGCCGCCCCTCGGACCTGATCCCGGAGCTGCAGGGCCGGTTCCCGATCCGGGTCGAACTCGATCCGCTCGGCGTCGAGGACTTCGTGCGCATCCTCACGGCCACCGACGCGAACCTGGTCGAGCAGTATCGCGCGCTGCTCGCCACCGAGGGCGTCAGCCTCGCATTCACGCCCGAGGCGGTTCGGCGCATCGCCGAAATCGCGCATCGGGTAAACGAGGCGACCGAGAACATCGGCGCGCGGCGCCTCTACACGGTGATGGAGCGGCTGCTCGAGGACGTGTCCTTCGAGGCCGGCCGCGGCGGCGCGCGCACGGTCACGATCGACCCCGCGGACGTGGACGCGCGCCTTGCGGCGCTTGCCGGAAACGAGGACCTCGCGCGCTACGTGCTGTGAGTCGGCGCGCGTAGAATCGCCCGCATGAACGCGGTCAGTGGCAGCGCAACGCCCGCGGCCGAGAAGGCGCGCATCCTCACCGAGGCGCTTCCCTACATTCGGCGTTTCCACGGCTCGACCCTCGTCGTCAAGCTGGGCGGCCACGCCATGACCGACGCGGCGCTCAAGGCCGGTTTTGCGCGCGATGTCGTGCTTCTCAAGCTGGTCGGCATGAACCCGGTGGTGGTGCACGGCGGCGGTCCTCAAATCGAGGAACTGCTCGGCCGCCTCGGCAAGAAGGGGGAGTTCGTGCGCGGCATGCGCGTCACGGACGCCGAGACCATGGACGTGGTCGAGATGGTGCTCGGCGCGCAGGTGAACAAGGAGGTGGTCGAGCTGATCCTGCAGGCGGGCGGCAAGGCGGTCGGCTTGACCGGACAGGACGGGGGACTGATTCGCGCGCGCAAGATGCTCGTTCCGGCTGGCGGCGACTCCGACGAGCGGCTCGACATCGGGCAGGTCGGCGAGATCGAGTCGATCGATCCGAGCGTCATCCTCGCCCTCGAGCAGGGCGGTTTCATCCCGGTGGTTGCCCCGATCGGCACCGGCGCCGACGGCACCACCTACAACATCAATGCGGACTTGGTCGCGGGCAAGCTGGCCGAGGTGCTGCGCGCCGAGAAGCTCATCGTGCTCACCAACACGCCCGGCGTGCTCGACCGCGACGGCCGCCTGCTCACCGGGCTTACGCCGCGGCGCGTCGATGCCCTTGTCGCCGAAGGCGTCGTCTCGGGTGGCATGCTGCCCAAGATCGCCTCGGTGCTCGAGGCGGCGCGTAACGGCGTGCGCTCGTGCCACATCATCGACGGCCGGGTGCCGCACGCGCTGCTCCTTGAAGTGCTCACCGACGAGGGCGTCGGCACCGTCATTCGCAGCAAATAAGGGGCGGCGGTGCCCGCGCCGCGCTCCGCGCGCTAGGTCCTGGGCCGTGCACCTGGTGCGGCTGCCGCCCTCGCAGCGCGTCTGGGTCTTCGACCTGGACAACACGCTGCACGATGCACGGGCCGCGATCTTTCCGGCGCTGCACGGCCGGATCAACGCCTTCTTGCGGCGGGAACTGGGGCTGTCCGATGCCGAGGCCGACGCGCTCAGGCGGCGCTACTGGCAGCGCTACGGCATGACGCTCGCGGGCCTGGTGCGGCATCACGGTACGGACCCGCGCCGCTTCCTTGCCGAGACGCACCGCTTTCCGGAACTGGCCGACTTGCTCGTGGCCGACAACGTGGTGCGGCACGCGCTCGCCCGGCTGCCGGGGCGCAAGCTCGTCTTCTCCAACGCGCCACGCCCCTACGTGCAGGCGGTGCTGCACGGGCTCGGGCTCGGGCGCTTTTTCGAGGCGGTCTACACGATCGAGACGATGCGCTTCCGGCCCAAGCCGTCGCTTGCCGCGTTTCGCACGCTGCTGCACACGCACGATCTCGATCCGCGGCGCTGCGCGCTCGTCGACGATGCGCTCGAGAACCTGCGCGCGGCCAAGCGGCTCGGCATGGCCACCGTGTGGGTCTCGGCGCGCGTGGCGAGCGCGCCCTACGTGGACCTGCGCGTGGCCTCGGTCACCGAGCTGCCGCGACGAGTGTTCCGGCACGCGACGGCGGCAGCGTAGAATCGGCGCGCTCTCGATGCCGCGCGCAAAGGGCGACCGCAAGCTCCAGATCCTGCAGGCGCTCGCCGGCATGCTCGGCGAGCCGCAGGGCGAGCGGATCACCACGGCCGCGCTCGCACACCGACTGGGGGTGTCGGAGGCGGCGCTCTACCGGCACTTCGCCTCCAAGGCGCAGATGTACGAGGGGCTGATCGAGTTCATCGAGAATTCCGTCTTCACGCTCGCCAACCGCATCGCCGCCGACGAGCCGGACGGCCGCACCCAGGCCGGGCGGATGGTCGAGATGCTGCTCGCCTTTGCCGAGAAAAACCCGGGCATGGTGCGCGTCATGACGGGCGAGGCGCTCGTCGGCGAGCACGAGCGGCTGCGCGCGCGCATGAACCGCTTCTACGATCGCTTCGAAGCGGCGCTGCGGCAAGCGCTGCGCACCGCCTCCGATGGAGACGCGGCGCCGCGCGCTGCGCTCATGACGCGCTACGCGATCGGCTGCCTGCACCAGTACGCGACCTCGGGCTTTGCGCGCCGCCCGGTCGAGGGCGGCGCGCCCGAGCGGCGACTGCTGCTGTAAACCCTTCTCAGCGCGGCCGCGCGGCACAGGCCGTGCACTGGGGATCGCGCACCAGCCGCACCGTGCGCCATTCGCCGCGGCGCGCGTCGTAGACCGAAAGGCGCGCCCTCCCGGCCGGCTGCTCGCTCAGCCCGACGAGGAGCTTCACCGTTTCGAGTGCCTGCAGTGCACCGAGGGCACCGGTCATCGGCGCGAGCACGCCGAGCTGGGCGCACTCGACCTCCTCGGCGGGCACGCTCTCGGGGAATAGGCAACAATAGCAGGGCGAATCCGGCGCGCGCAGGTCGAAGACCGCAAGCTGTGCGTCGAAGCGGATCGCCGCGCCCGCGACGAGAGGTTTTCCGTGCGCGACGCAGGCGCGGTTGACGGCGTGCCGCGTCGCGAAGTTGTCCGAGCAGTCGAGTACGACATCGGCACGGGCGACCTCCCGGTCGAGCGCTTCGCCCGCGAGCCGGTCGGCGACCGGCACCAGCTCGACTTCGGGGTTGACCGCGGCGAGCGCTTCGGCGGCCGCCTCGACCTTCGGCCGCCCGATGGCCTCGGCGCGGTAGAGGATCTGCCGCTGTAGGTTGGTGAGGTCCACCCGGTCGCCGTCGGCGAGCACGAGCCGGCCGACGCCGCAGGCGGCGAGGTAAAGCGCGGCGGGACAGCCCAACCCCCCCACGCCAACGACGAGGGCGGTCGCGGCGGCGAGCCGCCGCTGGCCCTCGACGCCGAATTCGGACAGCAGGATGTGCCGGCTGTAACGGAGCAGCTGGCGGTCGTCCATCGCGGCCGCCGCGCCGGGGTCTGCGCTCAGTTCGGCTTTGGACTCTCCGCCTGTAGTGCAGGGGGCGACTTCAAGACCGGCTGACCCTTCAGGTGCGCGATCGCCTGTTGGAGCTGGAAGTCGTCCTTCGAGCCGAGTTCGATGGGTGCCGGTCGCTCGCCCGCAGGCGCCGCGGGCCGAGGCGTAGGCGCCGCCTTCGGTTGCTCATCGCCCCGCTCGCCGTTGGGCAGGTGCCGCTGCAGGTCGGCTTCGCGCACGCGTGTCACGGCCGACGCGCCCGGCTCCTCGACGACGATGTCGGGGGTGATCCCCTTGGCCTGGATCGAACGGCCACTGGGGGTGTAGTAGCGGGCCGTCGTCAGCTTGATCGCGGTGTTGTTGCCGAGCGGCATGATCGTCTGCACCGAGCCTTTGCCGAAGGTCTGCGTGCCCATCACGACGGCGCGCTTATGGTCCTGTAGCGCGCCGGCGACGATCTCGGAGGCGGAAGCCGAGCCTGCGTTGACGAGCACCACCATCGGCACCGTCTTCACCGCGGCCGGCAGTCCCTTCAGCACGTCTTCGCGCGTGCCTCGGAGGTAGTCCTCCGGGGTGGTGAAGTAGCGGCGCCGCGCGTCCTCGGTGCGACCGTCGGTGGAGACGACGAGCGCCTTCGGTGGCAGGAACGCGGCCGACACCGCCACCGCCCCGTAGAGCAGCCCGCCCGGGTCGTTGCGCAGATCGAGCACGAGGCCCTTGAGCGGGCCTTCCTTGAACAGCTTGTCGAGGTGGCGCACGAGGTGCTCGGCGGTGCCTTCCTGGAACTGAGAAATCCGCACCCACGCGTACCCGGGTTCGATCATCTTCGACTTCACGCTTTGCACGCGGATGATGTCGCGCGTGAGCGTGATGACGAGAGGCTGCGCTTCGCCCTTGCGCGAGATGGTGAGTGTCACCTGGGTCTTCGGCTTGCCGCGCATGCGCTTGACCGCCTCGTTGAGCGACATGCCCTTCACCGGCGTGTCGTCGATGCGGATGATCAAGTCTCCCGGTCGGATCCCCGCGCGGTGCGCCGGCGTGTCCTCGATCGGCGAGATGACTTTGACGAACCCGTCTTCCATGCCCACTTCGATGCCCAGTCCGCCGAACTGTCCCTGCGTGCCGACCTGCAACTCTTTGTACGCCTCGGCGTCGAGGTACGCCGAGTGGGGATCCAGGCCCGTCAGCATGCCGTTGATCGCCCCGGTGATGAGCTTGCGATCCTCGACCGGCTCGACGTAATGCTGCTTGACCGCACCGAAGACCTCGGTGAACGCGCGCAGCTCCTCCACCGGCAAGGGCGAGCGCGCGGCTCGATCCGCGATCGCCTGGAAGTGCAAGCTGGCGAACACGCCGGCGAGCGCACCGATCAGTACGAGCCCGAAGCTGCGCAGATTCCCTTTCCACATGATGGCCTTGCCCTCCGGCGGCAGCGCCGCCCTGTAGCGGCTCAGTATAAACCCGGCGCGACGGGCGGGCGTAGCTGCGCGCACCAAGGGCCGACTTCAGGCCCGGGCGCGGCCCTGGGCGGCGACCGCGGCGATGCGACGCTCGACCTCAGCCGGCTCGCCGAGGTAGCGGCGGCCCGCCGGCTTCATCGCTCGGTCGAGTTCGTAGACGACCGGGATTCCGGTCGGGACGTTGACACCGACGATTTCCCCGTCCGGGATTTGCTCGAGATGCTTCATGAGTGCCCGAATCGAGTTCCCGTGCGCCGATACGAGGACTCTGCGGCCGGCGGCGACCGCCGGCCGCAGCGTGCCTTCCCAGAAGGGGATGACGCGCGCCACGGTGTCGGCCAGGCTCTCGCCGAGCGGGCACTCCTCGGGGGCGAGCTCCGCGTAGCGCGGCTCGCGCGCCGGGTTTCTCGGGTCGGAGGGGTCGAGCGCAGGCGGCCGGACCGCGTAGCCGCGCCGCCACTCGCGCACCTGGGCCTCGCCGTAGCGGGCCGCCGTCTCGGCTTTGTCGAGGCCCTGCAGCGCGCCGTAGTGGCGTTCGTTCAGGCGCCAGCTCTTTTCCACCGGAATCCAGAGCAGATCCATCTCGTCGAGCACGATCCAGAGGGTGCGAATCGCCCGTTTGAGCAACGACGTGTAGGCGATGTCGAAGCCGAACCCGGCCTCGAGGAGCAGACGCGCCGCTGCGCGCGCTTCCTCGACTCCCTGCGCAGACAGGTCGACGTCGGTCCAGCCGGTGAAACGGTTTGCGCGGTTCCACTCCGATTCCCCGTGGCGCAGCAGGACGAGGCGGAACATCGCGCCGATTATAATGACCCTCCTGCCACTTGCCCCTTTGCGCGTGCCGCGGTGGATTTCGTCAAGGAGAACATCCTTCTCATTCTCGTCGTGGCCGTCTCCGGCGCGATGCTCCTTTGGCCCATTGCGCGCCGCAGCGTCGGCGGCCCGTGGGTCGATACGCTGCGGGCCACGCAGCTGATCAACCGCGAGGAGGCAATTGTGCTCGATGTGCGCGAGCCGTCGGAGTTCGCGCAAGGACACATCCTCGGTGCGCGCAACGTTCCGCTGGGCGAACTCGAGCGCCGCGCCGAGGATCTGGCCCGCTTCAAGTCCCGGCCGGTCATCGTCTGCTGCCGCTCCGGCAACCGCTCCGCGGCGGCGCTCCAGGCGCTGCGGAGAACTGGCTTCGAGCAGGTGTACAACCTGTCGGGCGGACTGGAGGCGTGGCGCCAGGCGGGACTGCCCGTCGAAGGCGAGGGCAAGCGGTCGTGAGGACGCGCGTGCGCGTGTACGAGACGGCGAGGTGTCCCTATTGCCAGGCGGCCGAGCGCCTGCTCGAGCGCAAGGGCGTGCGCGACATCGAGCGGGTGCGCGTCGATCTCGACCCGGCGCAGCGCGAGCAGATGGAGCGCTTGAGCGGCCGGCGCACGGTCCCGCAGATCTGGATCGGTGATCGCCACGTCGGAGGGTTCGACGACTTGGTCACGCTCGACCGGAGCGGCGAACTGGATCGCCTGCTCGCGGGCTGAAACGACCCACGCCGGGAAACGCCATGGCCGAGACCGCCGCGCAGCCGACGTTCCAGATCGAGAAGATCTACGTCAAGGACCTCTCGCTCGAGCTGCCGAGCGCGCCGCAGGTTTTCTTGCAGGCGGAAACGCCTCAGCTCGAAGTGCAGCTGCGCAGCGGCGCGCAGAAGTTCGCCGAGCACCTCTACGAGGTGGTGCTCACGGTCACCGTGACGGCGCGCGCTGCCGACCGCACGCTTTTTCTGGTCGAGGCTGCGCAGGCCGGTATCTTCACGCTGCGCGACATTCCCGAGGCGGAGGTGGACCCCGTGCTGGCGGTCGCCTGCCCGACGATTCTCTATCCTTACGCGCGCGAGGCGATCTCGGACCTGGTGACGCGCGGCGGCTTTCCGCCGGTGCTGCTGGCGCCGGTGTCCTTCGAGGCGCTCTATGCGCAGCGGCGCCAGTCCGAGGCGGCGGGTCCGGCCGCCGCGCCGCAGTAGAGGGAAGGCGGTGCGCGCAGCCGGCGTCGTGCTCGTTACGCTTGCCGCGCTCGCCGCGCCGGCGGCCGCCGAGTTCCGCAGCGTCGAGGCTCCGGCCGCCGTCCTCTACGACGCACCGTCGCGCGCGGCCAAGCCGGTCGCCGTCGTTTCGCGCCACTATCCCGTCGAGCTCGTCGTGGTCACCGAAGGTTGGGTCAAGGTGCGCGACCACACCGGAGCGCTCTCGTGGCTCGAGCGGCGCCTGCTCGCCGAGCGGCGCACCGTGCTCGTCACCGCCGCTTCGGCGCCGGTGCGCGAGCGGCCCGAGGATGCGGCGCCGGTCGTGTTCTTCGCCGCGCAGAACGTCGCTCTGGAGCGGCTCGAGGCGGGTCCGGTGGGCTGGCTGCGCGTGCGCCATGTCGACGGGGCGAGCGGTTTCGTGCGCAGCGCCGCCGTCTGGGGCGACTGATTCGGCGCGTGCCCGGCGGCGCGGGCACCGTGGCGGTGCTAGGCGCGGGCGCCTGGGGAACGGCGTTCGCCGCCGCGCTCGCCCCGCGGCGGCGCACCGTGCTCTGGGCGCGCGATCCGGCGCAAGCCGCGGCGATCGCCGCGCAGCGCCGCAACGAACGCTACCTCCCGGAGATCGATCTTCCCGAAGCGCTCTCGGTCACCGCCGATCTGGAGGCGGCGCTCGCCGAAGCGGTGCTCACCGTCGCGGCGACCCCCCTTGCGGGATTGCGCGAACTGTGTGCGCGCCTGGCTGCGCGCGCGCCGGTGCCGCCGCTCCTGTGGTTGTGCAAGGGCTTCGAGCCGGGCACCGGCCTGCTTGCGCACCGCGTCGTCGCCGAGGTGCTTGGCAGCCGGCACCGGGCAGGCGCACTCGCCGGGCCTTCCTTCGCACTGGAAGTGGCGCGCGGGTTGCCGTGCGCGCTCACGCTGGCGGCCCGCGACGCCCGCTTTGCGCGCGCCGCCGCCGCGGCGCTACACGGCGGACGGATGCGTATCTATTTCACGACCGACGTCGTCGGCGTGGGAGTCGGCGGTGCCCTGAAAAACGTCATCGCGATCGCCGTCGGCGTGTGCGACGGACTGGGCCTCGGTCAGAACGCGCGCGCAGCGCTCGTCACGCGCGGTCTGGCCGAAATGATCCGCCTCGGCCGCGCCCTCGGCGCCCGGGCCGAGACGCTCATGGGGTTGGCCGGCGCGGGGGACCTCATCTTGACGGCGACCGGCGACCTGTCGCGCAACCGGCGCGTCGGGCTCGAGCTTGCGCGCGGGCGGGCGCTTGCCGAGGTGCTGGCACGCCTCGGCCACGTCGCCGAGGGCGTCCACTCGGTGCGGGAAGCCGCGCGCATCGCCGCCCGGTGCGGGGTCGACATGCCGATTTGCGCGACCGTGCGCGAGCTGCTCGAAGGCAGCACGACGCCCGCCGCGGCGCTCGAGCGTTTGCTCGCCCGCGAACCGAAGCACGAGTGGCGCGGCCTCAGAGCGCGCCGGCAAAGCCGTGCTGGCGCCACGCCTCGTAGACCGCGATCGCGACGGCGTTCGCGAGGTTGAGGCTGCGGTTGCCCGGCCGAAGCGGTAGGCGCAGCCGCGCCTGCGGGGCAAAGCTCCCGAGCAGCGCCTCGGCGAGGCCCGTGCTCTCGCAGCCGAAGACGAGCGCGTCGCCCGGCTCGTAGCGCACGGCGTCGTAGCGCACGGTGCCGCGCGCGGTGAAGGCGTAGCGGCGTGCGCCCCCAAGTGCCTGCACGCACGCCGACCAGTCCCGGTGCACGCGGACACAGGCGAGATCGCGGTAGTCGAGGCCGGCGCGGCGCAGCGCCCGGTCGGCGAGCGAGAAGCCGAGCGGTTCGACCAGGTGCAGCGTCACGCCGGTGTTCGCGGCAAGGCGAATGACGTTGCCCGTGTTGGGCGGGATCCGGGGTTCGACCAGCACGACCTGGAACATCACGACTCCCCGGGCGGCAGTGCGCGCGCGACCACCCACGCCCAGACGCGCCCGGCGCCGGCGGCTTTGAGTGCAGCGGCGGCGGCCTGCAGGGTCGCGCCGCTCGTCATCACATCGTCGACGAGCGCGACCGTTTCGCCCGCCAGTGGGCGCGTCGCGCAAAACGCCCCGCGCACGTTGCGGCGTCGCTCGGCGCGTGGCAGTTCGCTCTGCGCGAAGGTCTCGCGCGCGCGCCGAAGCAGCCCCGCCTCGAGCGGCGCGCCGCGCGCGCGCGCGAGCGGGCGGGCGATCTCGAGCGCTTGGTTGAAACCGCGCTCGGCGAGTCGGCGCGGTGCAAGCGGCACCGGGACGATCAGCTCGGGGGGCTCGGCGTCGGCGACGGTGCGCGCGAGCGCCTGGGCGAGATAGGGAGCCAGGGCAAGCTCGGCTTGAAACTTGAGCGCGTGCACGAGCACGTCGGCGGGGAAGGCGTAGGCGAAGGCCGCTGCGCTGGCGTCGAAGGCGGGCGGCTCGCGCTGGCACGCCCCGCAGGGTGCGCCCGCGGGCGCGGGGAGAGCACAACGCGGACACACGGGCTGCGCGAGCCGGGGCAGCTCGGCTTCGCAGCCGGCGCAGAGCAGCTCGCCGCCACACTTGCCGGCGCAGAGGTAACAGACGCCACCGAAAAGCTGCGCGGCAAAGCGCGCCAGCAGTGTCGCGGACACGGCTCATCTTATACTCGAGCGATGCTCGATGCGGCGACGGTGCGCCGGCGCTTTGCGCGCGCGGCGGCAAGTTACGCCGCGGCGAGCCGGGTCGAAGCGGAGGCGGGCGTGCGCCTGCTTGAGCGCCTGGCGATGATGAAAGTCGAGCCGCGGCGGGTGCTCGAGGCCGGCTGCGGGCCGGGGCGCGAGACGGCGGCGCTTGCGCGCCGGTTCCGCGACGCCCGCATCCTGCTCGTCGATTTTGCCCTGCCGATGCTCGAGCTTGCGCGTCGCGCGCCGGGCGCGCGGCCACGGCTGTGGCGCCGGCCGCGCGCCGCGGCGGTGTGCGCCGTGCTCGAGCGGCTTCCGTTTGCGCCGGCGAGCGTCGAACTCGTCTGGTGCAACATGGTGCTGCACTGGCTTGCCGATCCCGAGCCCGTGCTCGCCGAATTCGCTCGTGTGCTCGCACCGGGAGGGTTGCTCATGCTCTCGACGCTGGGACCGGACACGCTTGCCGAGCTGCGCGCGGCCGCAGGCGAGGCGCGCGTGCATCGCTTCTACGACGTGCACGAGGTGGGCGACCGGCTCGTAGCCGCCGGCTTCGCCGATCCGGTCGCCGAGGTCGAGCGCATCACGCTCGTCTATGCGGACGGTGAGGGTTTGCTTTCCGATCTTCGCGCCTCCGGGCAGAGCTGCGCGCTCGCCGCGCGCGCGCGGGGCCTTGCCGGACGCGGTTTTCTTGCGCGCCTGCAAAGCGGCCTGGAAAAAGGGCGCGGCGGCGGCCGCTTTGCCGTCACCTATGAGCTTGTCTTCGCTCACGGCTGGAAGCGAGAGCCGGTGCGTGCCGCGCGCTCCGAAAGGGCGCCTGTTCGCTTCCACGGTGCGCGCGCGGGCGCGAAGCCGGGCGAAATCGACGCTTAGCGCCCGGTTTTTCTTGAGGACACCCGCTTGACTGTGGTAACTTTGCCCGCCTTTGCGCAGCGCCACTACACGCGCAGCCAATGCGCCGATGCAACCGCAGCCGCTCTCCCTGGCAGGCCCTACGGAGCCTCCCGCTTACCGGCGGGAACTTGCGCGCAACTGCGCCGTTTCGCCGCAAGCGCTGGGGGCGGCCTACGCGGGGGCGGTGTTCGTTGCGCTGGCCGGGGCGGCGGCATGGGCTGCCGCGGGCGCGTGGCTCGCATTGCCGTTTGCGGGGTTGGAGGCGCTTGCCTTCGCGTTCGCCTTCGTCGCCCACGCGCGCGCGATGCGTGATCGGGAGCGGGTCGAGCTGCGCGGCGGGCGGCTGGCCGTTGAGCGGTGCGAGGGTGGTCGAAGCGAGCGCTTTTTGCTCGAGGCGGCGTCCGTGCGCGTGTGCTACGAGCAAGGACGGCTCATCGTGCGCAGCGCCGGCGCGCAGGTGGAGCTCGGCCGGTACCTGGACGAAAAGCGTCGGTGCGCGTTAGCGGGTGAACTCGCTGAGAGGCTGCGCGGCGCCAAGGGCGGATAAAAAGGAGCAGCAGGATGCGCAGATCGGGAATCGGACGGGTGGCCGCGCTTTGCGCGGCGGCGGCGCCGGGCGTCGCGCAGGCGCTCGAATGGAACCTTGCGCCTCCGGCCACGCGCATCGCCGCCGAGATCCATGAACTGCACGCCTACGTGATGGCGCTGGTCGCCGTCATCTTCGTGATCGTGTTCGGTGCGATGTTCTGGTCGGTGTACCGACACCGCAAGTCGCTCGGTCACGAGGCGGCCCAGTTCCACGAGAACACGACTCTGGAGGTCCTCTGGACCGTGATCCCCTTGGGAATCTTGGTGCTCATCGCCTGGCCGGTGACAAGAACCGTCATTGCGCAGAAAGACACGAGCGGTGCGGACATCACGATCAAGGTGACGGGCTACCAGTGGAAATGGGGTTACGAGTATCTGAAGGGTGAAGGCGAGGGCATCCAGTTCGTCTCCAAGCTGGCCACGCCGCGCGACCAGATCGAGGGCCGCGCGCCCAAAGGCGAGAACTACCTGCTCGAGGTCGACCAGGAGTTGGTCGTTCCGGTGGGCAAGAAAGTGCGCGTGCTCACCACCGCCGCGGATGTGATTCACGCCTGGTGGGTGCCGGCCTTTGGCACGAAGCAGGACGCGATCCCGGGTTTTATCCGCGACACGCACTTCCGGGCGGAAAGGACGGGTGTCTACCGCGGTCAGTGCACCGAACTCTGCGGCAAGGACCACGGGTTCATGCCCATCGTCGTGCGGGTGGTGGCGCCGCAGGAGTACACGGCCTGGGTGGCCGAGAAGAAAAAAGCGCTCGCCGCTGCGGCCGACGATCCGGCCCGGGTCTGGACGCGCGAGGAGCTGGTCGCCCGCGGCGAGAAGGTGTACGCCGCGCACTGCGTCGCCTGCCACCAGCCGAACGGCCGCGGCACGCCGCCCGCGTTCCCGCCGCTCGATGGTTCGGCGCTGCTTGCCGGTGCAAAGGAAAAGCCGATCCAGGTCGTGCTCAATGGCGTCGTACGCGATGGCAAGCCGACGGCGATGACGGCGTTCGCAAAGCAGCTCTCGGACGCGGAGATCGCCGCCGTGCTGACCTTCGCGCGCAACGCCTGGGGCAACCGCGTGGGCGACTTGGTGCAACCCTCGGAAGTGCGCGCGCTGCGGAAGTAGGATCCGCTCGTATTTCGAACATTCCCCCTGCAGGAGAAAGCACGATGAGCGCAGTTCTGGACGGCCACGGTCAGGTGCACGGAGCGCACGAGCATCGTCCGAGCGGCGTGTGGCGTTGGATCACGACCACCAACCACAAGGACATCGGCACGCTCTACTTGTGGTTCAGCTTCGTCATGTTCCTCGTCGGTGGCGTGATGGCGCTCGTCATCCGCACCGAACTGTTCGCACCAGGTCTGCAGTGGGTGGATCCGGACTTCTTCAACCAGATGACCACCATGCACGGCCTGATCATGGTCTTTGGCGCGATCATGCCGGCGTTCGTCGGCTTTGCGAACTGGCAGATCCCGATGATGATCGGGGCGCCGGACATGGCGTTCGCGCGCCTGAACAATTTTTCCTTCTGGATCTTGCCCTTCGCCGCGCTGCTGCTCATCGCCTCCTTCTTCGTGCCGGGCGGGGCGCCGGGCGTGGGCTGGACCATGTACGCGCCGCTCACCGTGCAGATGGGCGTGGGCATGGACCTCACCATCTTCGCCGTTCACCTGCTCGGCATGAGTTCGATTCTCGGCTCGATCAACATCATCACCACCATCCTCAACATGCGCGCACCGGGCATGACGCTGATGCGCATGCCGCTCTTTTGCTGGACCTGGCTCATCACCGCGTACCTGCTGGTCGCCGCGATGCCGGTGCTCGCGGGGGCGGTGACGATGACGCTCACCGACCGACACTTCGGCACGACTTTCTTCAACGCCGCGGGCGGCGGCGATCCGGTGCTGTACCAGCACATCTTCTGGTTTTTCGGCCACCCGGAGGTGTACATCATTGCGCTGCCGGCCTTCGGCGTGATCTCGCAGGTGATCCCCGCGTTTTCGCGAAAGCCCCTGTTCGGCTACACCTCGATGGTGTACGCGACCGCGGCGATCGCGATCCTCTCGTTCATCGTCTGGGCCCACCACATGTATACGGTCGGCATGCCGCTCTTCGGTCAGCTCTTCTTCATGTACGCGACGACGCTGATCGCGGTGCCCACCGGCGTCAAGGTGTTCAACTGGATCGCGACCATGTGGCGCGGCTCGCTCAGTTTCGAGACGCCGATGCTGTTTGCCGTCGGCTTCATCTTCCTGTTCACGATGGGTGGGTTCACCGGACTGGTGCTCTCGCTCGCGGCGGTCGACATCCAGCTGCACGACACCTACTACGTGGTCGCGCACTTCCACTACGTGATGGCGATTGGAGCGGTGTACGCCGCCTACGCGGGCGTCTACTTCTGGCTGCCCAAGTGGACCGGCCGCATGTACAACGAGCGGCTCGGGCAGTGGCACTTCTGGCTGTCGACGATCTTCGTCAACATGACCTTCTTCGTGCAGCACTTCGCGGGCCTGGCGGGCATGCCACGACGCATCCCGGACTATCCGCTCATGTTCGAGACCTGGAACAAGATCAGCTCGCTGGGGGCCTGGGGTTTCGGCTTGACGCAGTTGCTCTTTCTCTACATCGTCATCCAGGCGATCCGTAGCGGCGAGAAAGCGCCGGAGCGGCCGTGGGAGGGCGCCGACTCGCTCGAGTGGACGCACTTGCCGACCCCTGCGCCGCACCACTCGTTCCACACGCAACCGGTGTTGCGATGAGCGCAGACGAGCTGCGCCGACGCAACCTGCGCACCGCGCTCGTGCTCGCGTCGATCGCGCTGGTGACCTTCACGGGGATCGTGGCCAAGTATTGGCTGCTCAATGGCTGAAGCGACGCGCATGGACGAGGGGCGCCGCGGCGAAAACCGCCGCCTGCTCGTGCGCCTGTCGGTGGTCGCGGTGGCGATGTTCGGCTTCGGATTCTTGTTGGTGCCTTTCTACGAGCGCATTTGCCTTGCCCTCGGCCTCGAGTCGCTGGTCGAACGAGCGGTACCGACCAATACGCAGGTCGACCGCAGCCGCACGGTGACCATCGAGCTGGACGCGAACGCGCATGGCTTGCCGTGGCGTTTTCATCCCCTTGTCACCTCGGTGAGCGCGCACCCTGGCGAGTTGGTGCAAGTCGAGTACGAGATCGTGAACGTGCGCGAGGCGCCCGTCACCGGCCAGGCGATCCCGAGTTACGGACCGCCCCTTGCCGGCCGTTACTTCCAAAAGCTCGAATGCTTCTGCTTCCGCCAGCAGACGCTCGGGCCGGGCGAAACGCGGCGCATGCCCGTCGCCTTCGTGATCGATCCAGCGCTGCCGCCGGAGGTGCACACGATCACGCTCTCCTACACGTTCTTCGAAGTGCCCGCCAAGGGTGGGCGCAGCTAGCGGCGTGACGAGGCGAGGGGTGACGGTCGGCGAGATGGCGCAGGCCGTGCTGTGGGCAGCGCTGGGCGTGCGGCGGCGGGCCGACCATGGACAGGCGGCGCGTGCGCCGCTGGCGGTCGTGGCGGGCGCGCTCGCTTGCGCTTTCGCCTTTGTCGCGACACTCGCGCTCGTCGTTTGGATGGTGACCAGTTAGGGGGAAGAAGGCATGGGACAGTCGGCAACTCCCGGGACGCGCCAGGAACACTATTTCGTGCCAGCGCCGATGGCGTGGCCCCTCTTCTGCGGGCTTGCGCTCTTCCTGATGGCGGTGGGCGCAGTCCTTGTCTTCAACGGCGCGCGCAGCGGCTGGGTGTGGATTGCGGCTGGCGCGGCGCTGCTTGTCTACCTCATGTATCGCTGGTTCGGAGACGTCATCCGCGAGTCCGAAGGCGGCAAGTACGGCCGCTGGGAGGACGTCTCGTTCCGCTGGGGGATGAGCTGGTTCATCTTCTCGGAGGTCATGTTCTTTGCCGCTTTTTTCGGCGCGCTGTTCTGGGTGCGCGTGTTCTCGGTGCCCGACCTCGCGAGCCTCGAGCACAACGCGCTGATGTGGCCGGGCTACGACGGGCGCTGGCCGTCGGCCGGGCCCCTGTTCGAGGGCGCGTTCACACCGATGGCGGCGTGGGGCATTCCGGCGCTCAACACGCTGCTCCTCCTCTCCTCGGGCGTGACGGTGACCATCGCGCACTACGCACTCAAAGCGAACAACCGCCCGCGCCTGAATCTTTTCCTGTTTCTCACCATCGTGCTGGGCGTGACCTTCCTCGCGCTCCAGGTCTACGAATACGGGCACGCCTACCGCGATCTGAACCTGAAGCTGAGCACGGGCGTCTACGGTTCCACCTTTTTCATGCTCACCGGCTTCCACGGCTTCCACGTCACGGTCGGCGTGATCATGCTGACCGTGATCCTGCTGCGCTGCCTTGCCGGCCACTTCCGCCCGGACCACCACTTCGGATTCGAGGCGGTCGCCTGGTACTGGCACTTCGTGGACGTCGTGTGGCTTGCCCTTTTCGTCTTCGTGTACTGGCTGTAGCGTACGCGGGTGCCGTGACGCGCTCAGGACAGTCGTCCCGGGATCCAACCGAAGTAAAAGCCCGCCATCAGGAACAGGAAAAGCGCGACCGAAAGGCCGACGCGCACGGCGAGCGCGTGCACGGCGCGCCGAGAAGCGCTGCGGTCGCGCATGACGAAGACGAGCGCCGAGCCGAGGCTCGCGACGATGGCAACGAGCGCGACGATCACGACGTAGCGCACCGGGGGCAGTCTACCGCGCGCCGATGAGAATCGCCGGTCGAGCGTTCCGCCCACGCGCGTGGGCGGCGGCGCTTGCCGCGTGTGCCTGCGCGGCCGCGGTGCTGCTCGGCAACTGGCAGCGGGAAAGGGCGGCCGAGCGCCGTGCGGCGGAGGAGCGCGCGGCGGCGGCCGCGCGCGAGCCTCCCGTGATGCTGCGCCCGGATCCCGCGGCCGCGGCGGCGCTCGCCGCGAGGCGCGTACGCGCTCACGGCCGCTTTGCGGCCGAGTACACGGTCCTGCTCGAGCCGCGCCCGCACCAGGGTCAGGCGGGCTACCACGTCGTGCAGCCGCTCCGGCTTGGCGAAAGCGACTGGCATGTGCTCGTGCTGCGCGGCTGGATCGCGGGCACCGGCAGGCGCGAGCGGTTGCCGACGATCGACACGCCGCAGGGACTGATCGCCGTCGAGGGGATCGCGCTCCCTTCCTTGCCGCGCCCGTACGCAGCCGGTTCAGGGGACGCGACCGACTGCCCACCGGCCGGCGCACCGTGCCTTGCCCACCACCTCGAGGTCGAGCCCTTTGCGCGTCACACGGGACTTGCCTTGCTCCCGGTCGTGATCGAGCAGCACGGTGGCGCGGCCGACAACCTGCGCCGCGACTGGGAGCGGCGCGAGGGCGCATGGCGCAAGAACCAGATGTACGCGCTCCAGTGGTACGCGCTCGGCGGCCTTGCCGTCGCGCTTTTTCTGATTCTCTCCTGGCGGCCGGAGAATGGCCCGTCCTGAAGGGGCCGAGCGTCGCGGCCGCCTGCGGCTGCTCGCGATCGCAGCGCTTTTCGCTGCACCGGTCGTGCTCGGCGGGATCGCCTATTGGGTGCGCTGGGCGCCCGGGACGGCGGTGAACTACGGCACCCTGCTCGCGCCCAGTGCGCTCGAGGCCGAGCCATTGGCGGCGTTGCGAGGGCGTTGGGTGCTCGTGCAGCTCGATTCAGGAAGCTGCGACGAGCACTGCGTGCGAAAGCTCTACCTCATGCGCCAGGTGCGCCGCGCGCAGGGCGAGAAGATGCGCCGCATCGAGCGCCTGTGGCTGGTCACCGACGCGACCGCTCCTGCACCGGGGCTCCTTGCCGCCTACGAGGGCACGCGCGTGGTCCGCGCAACGCGGGAGCTGATCGATGCCTTTCCGGCCGACCGCGCGCCGACCGACCACATCTACCTCGTCGACCCGATGGGCAACCTCATGATGCGCTTTCCCCGCGATCCCGATCCGAGCCGGGTGCTCAAGGACCTCGAGCGGCTGCTTCGCTACTCGAGTTTCGGATAGAATCGCCGCCTTCGATGACGGCCCAGCCGCTGCTTGCCAGTTCTGCGCGCGGTGCGCGCGCCTTCCTCGAGCTCGCCAAGCCGCGCGTGGTCGCACTCATCGTTTTCACCGCGGTGATCGGGATGCTGCTCGCTGCGCCCGGCGGCGTGGCGCTGGGGCTTGTGGTGACCGCGACCGTGGGCATCGCCCTCGTCGCCGGCGCCGCCGCGGCGGTGAACTGCTTGGTCGAGCGGCACCTCGATGCGCGCATGCAGCGCACGCGCAACCGGCCGCTTCCGCGCGGCGAACTCACGGCGATGCAGACGCTCGTGTTTGCCGGTGCGGCGGGAGGCGTGGGGCTGTGGCTGCTCGGCCAGCACGTCAACGCGCTCACGATGTGGCTGACGCTGGGCACCTTCGTCGGCTATGCGATCGTCTATACCGTGGTCCTGAAGCCCCTGACGCCGCAGAACATCGTCATCGGGGGCGCGTCGGGGGCGATGCCGCCCGTGCTCGGCTGGGCCGCGGTGACGGGTGAGGTGACTTCCGAGGCGATGCTCCTCTTTCTGATCGTTTTCGCGTGGACGCCGCCGCACTTCTGGTCGCTTGCGCTTTACCGCGCCGAGGACTACGCGCGCGCGGGCGTGCCGATGCTACCGGTGACGCACGGGCGCGCGTACACGGCCTGGCAGGTGCTTCTCTATACGCTCGTGCTCTTCGCGGTGTCGCTGCTGCCCTTTGCCGCGCGTATGAGCGGGTTCGCCTACCTTGCGGCCGCGCTTGTCCTCGGCGCGGTCTACCTCGGCTACGCGGTGCGTCTCGTGCGCGCCTACAGCGACGCGCTCGCGCGCCGGGCTTTCCGCTACTCGATCGTCTATCTGGCCGCGCTCTTCGCCGCGCTGCTCGCCGACCGCTGGGTCTTTGCCTGAGGGCCGCGCCGGCGCCGCGCGGGCGCGCTGCGGCGAAGATGTGTTTGCGCGACGGCGCTCAGGCCGCGACGGGTGCTGGAAGCGCAGCGGGCGCCGACACGAGCTTGCGCATGCGTTCGAGCGCCTTTGCCTCGATCTGCCGGATGCGCTCGGCCGAGACGCCGAATTCGCGCGCGAGCTCGTGCAGCGTGGCGCTGCCCTTCTCGCGCAGCCAGCGCGCCTCGATGATGCGGCGGCTGCGCGCATCGAGGCTCTCCAGCGCGCGCGCCAGCGCCTGCGCGTTCACGCGCTGCGTCTCTTCGGCCTCGAGCAGGCGCGACGGTTCGTGATCCGGGTCCGCAGCGAGGTAGTGCACGGGCGCGTAGTCCTCGTCCTCGTCTTCGGCGTCGAAGGCGACGTCGCGTCCGCCGAGCCGCGTCTCCATCTCGGTGACCTCCTCGGGGCGGACGTTGAGTTCCGAAGCGACCCGGCCGACCTCCTCGCGCGAGAGCCGGGCGAGCCCCGACTTCATCGAGCGCAGGTTGAAGAACAGCTTGCGCTGCGCTTTGGTGGTCGCGACCTTGACCAGCCGCCAGTTGCGCAGGATGTATTCGTGGATCTCGGCCTTGATCCAGTGGATCGCAAAAGAGACCAGCCGCACGCCGCGCGCCGGGTCGAAGCGCTTGACGGCCTTCATCAGGCCGACGTTGCCCTCCTGGATCAGGTCGGCGTGCGGCAGACCGTAACCGAGGTAGCCGCGGGCGACTGCCACCACCAGCCTCAGGTGCGACAGGACGAGCTGGCGCGCGGCCTCGAGGTCTCCGTGCTTGCGGTATCGGACCGCGAGGTCGCGCTCCTCCTCGGCCGAGAGGATCGGGAAGCGGCTCACGGCCTGAATGTAAGCGTCGAGGCTGCCCGCGGACATGGGCAGCCGCGGCAGCGCAGGAAGGTTCATGCTCGCTTGCACCGTATTTCCTCCATGAGTGGAGTGAAGTTTAGCACTCTCCGCGTTGGAGTGCTAAGAGCAAACGGGGTTCCTCGCGAGAATGAAGAAAAATTCCTTCTAATACAATTAGTTATTAGGATGTTTGCGCCGACTTCCTATCAGCCCAAGATGGCGGCTGCGTATTCGCTCGCCGAGAAGGGTCGTAGGTCGTCGATGCCTTCGCCCACGCCGACGAACAGTACCGGTACCGGTCTACGCCGCGCGATCGCGCAGAGTACCCCTCCCTTTGCACTTCCATCCAACTTGGTGACGATGAGCCCGGTCAAGCCGAGCGCTTCGTCGAAGGCGTGCACCTGCGACAGCGCGTTCTGGCCGATGTTGGCGTCGAGCACGAGCAGGACCTCGTGCGGTGCACCCGGGAGCGCCTTTGCGGCGACGCGTTTCACCTTGCGGAGCTCCTCCATGAGATGGAGCTGCGTGGGTAGCCGCCCTGCCGTGTCGGCAATCACGACATCGACGCCGCGCGCAGCAGCCGCACCGATCGCGTCGTAGACCACCGCGCCGGGGTCCTCGCTCTTGAGGCCGAGCACCGGAATGCCGTTTCGCTCGCCCCAGGCGGCGAGCTGCTCGCGCGCGGCGGCCCGGAACGTGTCGCCGGCGGCAAGAAGGACGCTACGGCCCTCGCCCTGCAGCCATTTGGCGAGCTTGCCGATCGAGGTCGTCTTTCCGGACCCGTTCACGCCGGCCACGAGGACGACGAACGGTCGCGCTCGTTCCGGATCCAGGCGGCGCTCGAGCGGGCCGAGCAAGGCGGTCATCTCCGCGCGCAGCGCCTCGCGCAGCGCGCCCGCCTCGCCGATGCGCTCCCGGCGTGCACGCTCGCGCAGCTGTCCGACGAGCGCCTGCGTCGCCTCGACGCCGCAGTCCGCCGAAAGGAGCGCGGTCTCCAGCTCTTCGTACAGCGCCTCGTCCACGGCGCGGCCACCGGCAAGGGCGGCGAGTCCCGCACCCAGCGCGGCGCGCGTGCGCGCAAGGCCGGCTTTGAGGCGCGCGGCCCAGGAAGCGGCTGCTACCATGGGAGGGCGTTGAAGTGTAACAAACGCTTCCGGCCGCCCTCGGCGCGGGGGCGCATCCGCATCGTGGGCGGGGCGTACGGAAGCCGACGGCTATCGGTGCCGACGCGCCCCGGCTTGCGGCCTACGCCCGACCGAGTGCGCGAGACGCTGTTCAACTGGCTCGGGCAGGAGCTGGCGGGGCTGCGTTGCCTTGACCTCTACGCGGGAAGCGGCGCGCTCGGCTTCGAGGCCGCCTCGCGCGGCGCCGCGCGCGTGGTGATGGTCGAGCGCGACGCCGTGGCGCTCTCCGCCTTGCGCGAAAATCGCGCCCGCTTGGGCGCGGCCGCCGTCGCCATCGTCGCGGGGGACGCGCGGCGGTATCTGGCACGCGCGCGCGAGCGTTTCGACGTGGTTTTCCTCGATCCGCCTTTCGGGCAGAATCCCTTTCCGGGTCTGCTCGGCCGGCTCGAGCAGGTGCTGGCGGCGGACGCACGCGTCTACGTCGAGTCCGCGCAGCCGATCGAACCCCCGCCGCACTGGCGCGAGCTGCGCCGAGGTCGCGCCGGAGCCGTCAGCTTCCAACTCTTCATACGGGATGCCCCATGATCCGAGCCGTTTATCCCGGCACCTTCGATCCCCTCACCCGCGGCCACGAGGACCTCGTGCGCCGCGCTTCGAAGCTCTTCGACGTGGTCATCGTCGGAATCGCCGACAGCCGCGCCAAACGCCCGTTTTTCACGCTGCAAGAGCGGCTCGAGATGGCGCGCGAGGTGCTCGCCGACGTCGCCAACGTCACGGTGGTGGGTTTTGCGGGCCTGCTCATCGAACTCGTACGCGCGCACGGCGCGCGCGTGGTCGTGCGCGGCTTGCGCGCCGTCTCGGACTTCGAATACGAGTTCCAGCTGGCCGGCATGAACCGCGACCTCTATCCCGAGCTGGAGACGGTCTTCCTGACCCCTGGGGACCAACACATGTTCATTTCGGCCACGTTGGTGCGCGAGATCGCGATCTTCGGCGGCGACGTCTCGAAGTTCGTGCACCCGCGCGTGGCCATGCGGCTGGCCGAGAAGTCGAAGGCGCTGCGCCCGGACTGAAAAGGGCCTTGCGGCGCACAAACGGCGGCGCGCGCTCAGCGCTGGCAGCGGGCGCACCAGTAGGTCGTGCGCGCGCCGTGCCGGCTGCGCCGGATCGTGGCACCGCAGCGCCGGCACGGCTCGCCCGCGCGCCGGTAGACGAGTGCGCGCAGCTGGAACTCGCCGGGTGCGCCGCCCGGCTGGGCGTAGTCGCGCAGGCTCGAACCGCCGGCACGGATCGCCTCGCGCAGCGTCGCGCGGATGGCGCGCGCCAGACGCTCGCAGCGGGCGAGGGAGAGGCGCGCCGCCCGTGTCGTCGGCCGCACGCCGGCGCGAAAGAGCGCCTCGGCCGCGTAGATATTGCCCAGGCCCGCGATCGTGCGCGCATCCATGAGCAGCGACTTGATCGTCGCACGCCGACCCCGCGTCAGGCGGTAGAGCGTGCGGCCGTCGAAACTCGCCGCGAGCGGCTCGGCGCCGAGCCCGCGCAGAAGCGGATGCGCCTCCGGCGGCCCCGAGGTGCACAGCAGCGCACCGAAGCGGCGCGGGTCGCGCAGGCGCAGCGCTCGGCTGCCGAAGACGAGGTCGACGTGGTCGTGCGCACCGGGGGGATCGCGCGACGCCACGAGGCGCAAGCTCCCCGACATGCCAAGGTGGACGATCAGGTGGGCGCGCGCAAAACCGAGCAGGAGGTATTTCCCGCGGCGGCGCACGGCGAGCAGCCGCTCGCCGGCCAGCGCGCGCACCGCGCGCGGCACCGGATAGCGCAGCCGTGCGTTACGCACGACGACGGCGCTGAGCCGCCGACCGACGAAACGGGCCGCGACGGCGCGGCGCGTCACTTCCACCTCGGGGAGCTCGGGCACCCGCGCATTGTGCCCGGAGCGCGCGTTTGCTTGTCGCTGCGGTCAAAACTCCCTAGACTGGCCTGCGCCATGCGCCGCCCGATCGCACGCGTCGCGCTGCTCTTTGCGGCTGCGGCTTTGGCCGCCCGCGCCGGCGGAGTCGAGCTCGCCCAGCCTTCTGCCGAGGCGGGTGCACCGACGCCGCCGCAACGACAGCTCCCTGCGCTCGAACTCGACAAGGAAACGCTTTTCCAGTTCCTGCTCGGCGAGCTCGCCGCGCAGCGCGGCGAGCTCAGCCTGGCTGCGCGCAGTTTCGTCGAGCTTGCCCGACGCACGCGCGATGCGCGCATCGCCCGCCGCGCCGTCGAACTGGCGAACGCCGCGCGCAACACCGCGCTCGCGCTCGAAGCCGCGCGCGTGTGGCAGCAGGCCGAGCCCGATTCGCCGCAGGCGCTGCGCGCGCTCGCGCTCCTGCTGCTGCGCGAAGGACTGCTCGAGGAGGCCGAGCCGCACCTTGCGCGCGTGCTCGAGGAAAACCCCTTTGCCACGGCGAACGCCTTTCTGCAGCTGGGGCAACTGCTCGTGCAGAATGCGGATCGCGCCCAGGCCCTTGCGCTGCTCGAGCGTCTGGCGGCGCGCCACCCAAAGCTGCCCGAGGCGCACTTCGCCGTCGCCCAGGCCGCCGCCGCCGCCCGGCGCGACGAGGTGGCGCTGCGCGCGCTTGCGCGTGCGAGCGAGCTGCGGCCCGATTGGATGGCAGCCGCCCTGCTCGAGGCTCAGCTGCTCGAGCGGCGCGCGCCGGCGCGCGCCGCGGAGCGGCTCGCCGCTTTCCTCGAGCGGCAACCCGCGGCGCGCGAGGCGCGGTTGCAGTACGCGCGCCTGCTCGTCGCCGACGGGCGCAGGGCCGAGGCCCAGCGCGAGCTCGAGACGCTGCTCGCGATCCACCGCGACGACCGCGAGGCCGTCTACGCCGCTGGCGTGCTCGCCATGCAAGCGCGGCTCTACGACTTCGCCGAGAGCTGCTTCCAGCGTCTGCTGATGGCGGGCCCGCGCGAGGCGGCACGCGCCCGCTTTGCGCTCGGCCAGCTCGCCGAGGAACGCCGCGACTGGGGGCGGGCGCTCGAGTGGTACGGCTCGATCGATGGGGGTGAACAGGCGTTCTCCGCCCGGCTGCGCACCGCAAGCGTGCTCGCCCGGCAGGGCAAGGTGGAAGAAGGGCGCGCGCTCCTACGCGCAATCGAGGCGGCAGAGAACGAAAGGATCACGCTGCTGCTTGCCGAGGCCCAGCTGCTACGCGAGGCGGCGCGGCACCGCGAGGCCTTCGATCTGCTCGACGAGGCGCTGCGCAAGCAGCCCGAGCAACCGGAGTTGCTCTACGACCAGGCGCTCACCGCCGAGAAGCTGGACCGGCTCGACGTGCTGGAAAGGAATCTTCGCAAGCTGATCCAGATCCGCCCCGACCACGCACACGCTTACAATGCGCTCGGCTATACGCTGGCCGACCGCAACCTGCGGCTCGAGGAGGCGCGGGCGCTGATCGAGCGCGCCTTGGAACTCGCGCCCGACGACTCTTTCATCATCGATTCGATGGGCTGGGTGCTCTACCGCATGGGAAATCTCCAGGGTGCCCGCGAATGGCTGTGGCGCGCCTGGCGCGGTCGTCGCGACGCGGAGATCGGTGCCCATCTGGGAGAAGTGCTCTGGATGCTTGGCGAGCGCGACGAGGCCGAGCGCATCTGGCGCGAAGTCGAGGAACACAGTCCCGACAACGAAACGCTGCGCAAGACAGTCGAGCGCCTGCGCCGGTGAGACCCCTGCGGCGCGGCGCGACTGCAGCGTGCGCCGTGCTGGCGTTGGCCGCGTGCGCGCAGCTTGCCCCGCTCGGGGACCGTTCAGGGCTCGTCTTCGAGTTGACGGGCCGGTTTGCGGTGCACACGGACAAGGACGCGGTGAGCGGTCGCCTTGCTTGGCGGCACGCCGCCGCGGGCGACGAGCTGCTTGTCACCTCGGCGCTCGGCCAGGGGCTCGCGCGCCTTGAGCGCGACGCGGGCGGCGCGCGGCTCGTCGACGCCGAGGGGCGCGAGCACCGCGCGCCAGACGCCGAGTCGCTCGCCGAGCGCGTCCTCGGCTACCGGCTTCCTCTTGCGGGCCTTGCCCATTGGGTGCGCGGGCAGCCGGCCGAAGGACCGGCCGAAGAAAAACGCGACGCGGCGGGTCGTCTGACGTGGTTACGCCAGCACGGCTGGACGGTCGAGTATCTCGGCTGGGAGGAGTCCGAGGCGCGGCCGACGCGGCTGCGGCTCGGTTATCCGGGGCTCGAGCTTCGGCTGGCGATCGACGCATGGCGCTAGCCGAAAAGACCGCTTCCGCCGCGCCCCCTGGCGCGGGTTGGCTCTGGTTTCCGGCGCCGGGCAAGCTCAATCTCATGCTGCGCGTGCTGCGCCGCCGTGAGGACGGCTACCACGAGCTCCAGACCGTTTTCCGCCTTGTCGATCGCGCAGATCTCGTCGGCGTGCGGGTGCGTGGGGACGGACGCGTGAGCCGCGTGGGCGAGGTCACCGGCGTGCCCGAGGCTGACGACCTCGCACTGGCTGCGGCGAGGCTGCTGCAAAGCGAAGCGAAGGTGCGCCTCGGCGCAGACCTCACGCTCGACAAGCGGCTGCCCGTCGGCGGCGGCATGGGCGGCGGATCGTCGGACGCGGCGACCGTGCTGCTTGTGCTCAACCGCCTCTGGGGAGCCGCGCTCGACCGGCCGGCGCTCGCGGCCCTCGCGCGACGGCTCGGCGCCGACGTTCCCTTCTTCGTCTTCGGCCGCAACGCCTGGGGCGAAGGCATTGGCGAGCGACTGACGCCGATCGAAGTGGAGCCCGCCTGGTACGCGGTGCTCGTGCCGCCGGTCGCGGTGTCGACCGCCCGCATCTACGCCGACCCCGCGTTGACACGCCAGCGCGAACCTCTCACAATACCGCGCTTTTTTCGCGGACCCGGCGCGAACGATCTGGAGCCGGTCGCGACGCGGCGCCACCCGGAGATCGCCGTTCACCTCGCGTGGTTGCGCGCACGGGCGCCGCAGGCGCACATGACGGGCTCGGGCGCCTGCGTGTACGCGGAGTTCGCGACCGAGAGCGAGGCGCGCGCTGTGCTCGCCCAGCTCCCGGACACGATGCGCGGCTTCGTCACGCGCGGGCTGGACCGGCACCCGCTCGGCGACTGGGCCGCGTGAACGCATACGGTGGGGCGTCGCCAAGCTGGTTCAAGGCACCGGATTTTGATTCCGGCATTCCCAGGTTCGAATCCTGGCGCCCCAGCCCTGCGCATTCGGTTGACGCGGCACGGACGTTGATGGCGGCGATACCGCTCGAGCGGCTGATGGTGTTTACCGGTAATGCGAACCCGCGCCTTGCGCAGGACGTCGTGCGCCACCTGAACCTGTCGCTCGGAAAGGCGCGGGTCGGTCGCTTCTCCGATGGCGAGGTGCTGGTGGAAATACTCGAGAATGTGCGCGGCAAGGACGTTTTCGTGCTGCAGTCGACCTGCGCGCCCGTGAACGACAACCTGATGGAGCTGCTCGTGATGGTCGACGCGCTCAAGCGCTCCTCGGCGGCGCGCGTCTCGGCGGCGATCCCCTACTTCGGCTACGCACGCCAGGACCGGCGTCCGCGCTCGGCGCGCGTGGCGATCACCGCCAAGCTCGTTGCCAACATGCTCGCCGCGGTGGGGGTCGGGCGCGTGCTGACGATGGACCTCCACGCCGACCAGATCCAGGGTTTCTTCGACATCCCGGTCGACAACGTCTACGCCGCACCGGTGCTGCTCGGCGATGTGTGGAGGCAGCGCTACGAGAACCTGATCGTCGTCTCGCCCGACGTCGGCGGCGTCGTGCGCGCGCGGGCGCTCGCCAAGCGCCTCGACTCGGACCTCGCGATCATCGACAAGCGCCGCCCGCGCGCCAACGTCGCGGAGGTGATGAACGTGATCGGCGACGTGGAGGGTCGCAGCTGCGTCATCATGGACGACATGGTCGACACCGCCGGTACCTTGTGCAAGGCCGCCGAAGTGCTCAAAGAGGAGGGCGCAACGCGCGTCGTTGCCTACTGTACGCACCCCGTGCTCTCGGGGGGGGCGGTCGCGCGCATCGCCGCCTCGCCGCTCGACGAGCTGGTCGTCACCGACACCATTCCGCTGCGCGAGGAGGCGCGCACCTGCGCGAAGATCCGTCAACTTTCGGTGGCGGCGTTGCTCGCCGAGACGATCCTGCGCATCTCAACCGAGGATTCGGTCAGTTCCCTGTTCACGGAGTGAATCGTGCCATCGCGGCTCCGCGGGCCGGCGGTGCAAGGAAAGGAGGCGTAAATGAAATTCGAAGTGGTCGCGCAGACACGGAAAGTGCAGGGCACGGACGCCTGCCGTCGGCTGCGGCGCGCCGGGCGCGTGCCCGGCGTCGTCTATGGCGGTGACCGACCGCCGGTCGCGATCGAGCTCGAGCACCGCCCGCTGCTGCGGCAGCTCGCCGACGAGCGCTTCCACGCCTCGATCCTGACGCTCACGGTGGACGGCCGGTCCGAGCCGGTGCTGCTGCGCGCCTACCACATGCATCCGGTGCGACCGCAAGTGCAGCACGTCGACTTCCAGCGCGTCGCCAAGGACCGCAAGATCCACGTCAAGGTACCGCTGCACTTCGTCAACGCCGAGCGCGCCCCGGGAGTGAAGGAGCAGGGCGGCATCGTCAACCACGTGATGAACGAGATCGACGTGCGCTGCCTGCCCGACGACCTGCCCGAGTACATCGAGGTGGACATGAGCGCGATGCGCGTGGGCGACGTGATCCACGCGCGCGATCTGCACTATCCGAAGGCCGTCGAGCCGGTGCTGCATCGGGGCGAAAACCCCGTCGTCGCGACGATCATCGTGCCTGCGCTCGTTACCGAGGAGGAGGCCGCCGCCGCTGCAGCGGCGCAGCCGGCGCCGTCCGAGGTCCCGGCGAGCGAACAGGCGCCCGCAGCGGCGGCCGGGGCGGAGAAGGCGGCCGACAAGAAAGAGAAGAAGTAACCCCTGCCCGCGATCCGTCTCCTCGTCGGCCTGGGCAACCCTGGGCGCGAGTACGAGCGCACGCGCCACAACGCGGGTGCCTGGCTCGTCGAGCGCCTTGCCGCCGCCGCGGGCGTCGCGTTGCGGCGCGACGCGCACTACCGGGCGCTGGTCGGGCGCCACGCGGACGGCGCCTGGCTGCTGCTGCCGCAGACTTACATGAACGAGAGCGGTCGGCCGGTGCAGATGCTCGCCTCCTTTTTTCGCATCGCTGCGGAGGAAATCCTCGTCGCCCACGACGAGCTCGACTTCCCGCCGGGGGTGGCGCGACTGAAGAAGGGCGGCGGCATCGCCGGCCACAACGGCCTGCGCGACCTCTCGCAGCGGCTCGGTTCGCACGACTATTGGCGGCTGCGCATCGGAATTGGCCACCCGGGGGCGAAGGACGCGGTGTCGGACTACGTGCTCAGCCGGCCCCCGGCGGCCGACCGCGAGGCGATCGACGCTGCCCTTGCGCACGCCCTCGAGGTCCTGCCGCTCTGCCTCGCGGGGGACTTCGCCGGCGCCATGCAGCGGCTGCACGCCGCTTCGGTGAGTGCCCACACCGAGGTCGCCCCGCAGGCGGGGCGGGCGCGTCGCGACGGTGACGCCCCCGCGTGAGCCTTGCCTGCGGCATCGTCGGCCTGCCGAACGTCGGCAAGTCCACGCTGTTCAACGCCCTGACGCGCGCGCGCGTTGCGGCGGAGAACTATCCCTTCTGCACGATCGAGCCGAACGTCGGCGTGGTCGAGGTGCCCGACGCGCGCCTTGCGCAGATCGCCGCGGTGGTGCGTCCCGAACGGATCGTTCCGGCCACCGTCCGCTTTGTCGACATCGCCGGGCTGGTCGCCGGCGCCTCGCGCGGCGAAGGGCTCGGCAACCAGTTCCTCGCGCACGTGCGCGAGACCGATGCGGTGGTGCAGGTCGTGCGCTGCTTCGACGATCCGGCGGTCGTGCACGTCGCCGACCGCGTGGATCCGGTCGCCGACATGGAGGTGATCGCGACCGAACTCGCGCTCGCCGACCTGCAAGCGGTCGAGCGCCAGCTCGCCAAGCTCGAGAAGCCGGCGCTTGCGGGCGGCGACCGGGAGGCGCGACGCCGGGTGGTGGTGCTGCGCAAGGCGCGGGAGGCGCTCGACCGCGGGGTGCCGCTGCGGGCGGTGTCCTGGAGCCGGGAGGAAAGCGCGCTGCTCGCCCCCTTTTTCCTGCTCACGATGAAGCCGACGCTCTATGTGGCCAACGTCGGAGAAGGCGGGTTGGCTGGCGATCCTTGCGTCGCCGCGGTCGAAGCGCGCGCTGCGGCCGAGGGCGCCGAGGCCGTCGCGCTATGCGCGGCGCTGGAAGCCCAGATCGCGGACCTCGCACCGCAGGACAGGGCAGCCTTCCTCACCGACCTCGGCCTGGAGGAGCCGGGCCTTGCGCGTCTGGCCCGCGCGGCGTACCGGCTGCTCGGGCTGCAGACCTTCTTTACCGCCGGCCCGCGCGAAGTGCGCGCCTGGCAGCTGCGCGCCGGAGCGAGCGCGCTCGAGGCCGCGGGCACGATCCACAGCGATTTTGCGCGCGGTTTCATCCGCGCCGAGGTGACCGCATGGGAGGAGTTTGTCGCCTGCGGTGGCGAGGCGGGGGCGCGCGAAGCAGGTCGCACGCGGCTCGAGGGGCGCGACTACGTCGTGCGGGACGGCGACGTGATCCGCTTTCGCTTCGCGGTCTGAAGCGGTGCGCCGGCGGCGCGCGAGCAAGGCGGCGCAGGGCCGAGCGCCACCCGCGCGGCCCTGCGGTACGATCCCGCCGTGCGCCGCCGAGCTTTTTTTCTTTGCGGCCTCCTCGCGCTTGCCGCCTGCGCGCTTCGCGTTTCGGCCTTCGAGCGGCCCCAGAACCGCGATCAGGCGCTCGCGGGGCTCGCTTCGCCCGCTGCCGAGCAGCGCGCCGTTGCGATCAACTGGATCGCCAACCACGGCAGCCTCGACGATCAGCCGTTCCTTCTCGCGCGCCTGCACGACGAGAGCCCCTTCGTGCGCGGGTTCGCGGAGCAGGGGCTGTGGCTGCTCTGGAGCCGGTCGGGCGAAACCGAGGTCGACCGGCTCATGCTCGAGGGCGTCGAGGCGATCCAGGCCGGGCGCCTGGCCGATGCGATCGCAGCCTTCGGCGCGGTGATCCGCCGCCGGCCCGACTTTGCCGAGGGGTGGAACCGGCGTGCGACCGCGTATTTCCTCGCCGGCGACCTCGAGCGCGCGCTCGCGGACTGCGAAGAGGCACTCAGGCGCAATCCGTACCACTTCGGTGCGCTCGCCGGTGCCGGATGGATCCACCACCGCCGCGGCGAGCGCGATAAGGCGCTCGCCGCATGGCGCCGGGCGCTCGAGGTCAACCCGAACCTCGAGGGCGTCGCGCGCGCCCTCGAGGCAGTCGAACGAGGCGCGGGGCGATGAGGCGGCAAGGCGTGGGCCACCCCTTGGGGGGCGGCCGGTGAGAAGCGGAATCGCGGTCCGCTCCATCGAGCGCGCCGACGCGCAGGCGGTGCGACGCCTGGCGGCCTTCGGCGTCGCGACCGTGCACGAGGCGCAGGGGCGCTCGGGACTCATGCGGCCGGTGCTGCGGCCGGTGTGGCCGGGTGCACGCGCCTGCGGTCCGGCGCTTACCGTCTATGCGCATCCCGGCGACAACTGGATGTTGCACGTCGCCGCCGAATTGATCCACCCCGGCGACCTCGTCGTCGTCGCCCTCTCCTCGGACTGCGACGATGGGCTGTTCGGTGAGCTGCTCGCCACCTCCTACCGGGCCCGCGGTGCGGTGGGAGTCGTCATCGACGCCGGTTGCCGAGATACGGCCGAGATCGAGGCGATGCGCTTTCCCGTGTGGGCGCGGGCCATTTCGGCCAAGGGCACCGCGAAGGCAACGGTCGGTTCGGTGAATACGCCTGTCATCTGCGCCGGTGCGCTCGTACGTCCCGGCGACGTCGTGCTCGCAGACCGAGACGGCGTGGTGGTGGTCGCGCGCGAGCGCGCCGCCGAGGTCGCCAGCGCGGCCAAGGAGCGCGCAAAGCGGGAGGAGGAGCTACGCCGGCGGCTCGCGGCGGGCGAGCTCGGCCTCGACCTTCACGGCATGCGCGAGGCACTCGCGCGCGCCGGGCTGCGCTACCGCGAGCGGGCCGACGAAGCTTGACGCCGATCGGCTCGACGTCGGTGCGCGCATGCGCCTCGCCGCTGCAACCCCGTCGACGCCCCTGCCGTGCGCGCGCAGCGTCCTTGCGCTCGCGGAGCGCGAAGAGCGCTTGTCGCGCGGCGCGACGCAGGCGTTGCAGAGAGCGGAATTGTCCTCCTCCCGATTTCGCGCCGCCCGGTGTCCGAATCCCTTGCCGGCCGTTCGTGCGCGCAAGCGGGGTTGCACGCGAGCGCGCCTTGCGCGCAATCGCTCGCCTACGCTGCGAGCGTTCCTGCGCGCGCGCGGATCGCCTCGACCGACTCGGGGTTGACAAGCGCCGAAAGATCGCCCGCGTTTTCGCCCAGAAGCGCAGCGCGCACGACGCGGCGCATGATCTTGAGGTTGCGCGTTTTCGGAAGCTCGGGCACGAGGACCACCGCGCGCGGCCGGAAGGCGGCGCCGAAGCCCCGCACGATGAGCTCTTCGAGCTCGCGCGCGAGAGCCGCCTCGTCGTCCGCGCCGGCCTTCGGCGCACAGACGACGACGGGGGCCTGGCCCTTCACCGCATCGGGCACACCCACGACGGCGGCCTCGGCAAGCCGGCCCGTGTCCATGACGAGCGCCTCGATCTCCGCCGGGCCGGTGCGCTTGCCGGCGATCTTGAGCACGTCATCGGAGCGGCCCCAGATGTACCAATGCCCGTCCTCGTCGCGGCTTGCAAAATCGCCGTGGTGCCACAGGCCCGGCCAGGTGCTCCAGTACGTCTCGAGGTAGCGCGGCGCATCGTGCCACAGCCCTTGCGTCAGGCCGATCGTGGGTCTGCGCATGATCAGCTCGCCCACGGTCCCGGGCGGCACGCTCCGGCCGGATTCGTCGACGACATCGGCGCCGGTACCCGGGATCGGCGTATTGAAAGAGCAGGGCTTGAGCGGCCGCAGCAAGCAGCAGCCGAGGATCCCCATCATCTCGGTTCCGCCGGAAAAGTTGAGTAACGGCACGCGTGCGCCCCCGACGCGTTCGAAGAGCCACTTCCACGCTTCCGGCGTCCACGGCTCTCCGCTCGAGATCATGATGCGCAGGGCCGAGAGGTCGAAGGCGCGCCACGGTTCGCTTGCCTGCGCCATGAAGGTGCGCGCAGTCGTGGGCGCGAGGCCGAGGTAACTGACGCGGTGCTCGGCGACGAGCCGCCACATGCGCTCCGGCTCCGGGTAGTTGGGTGCCCCCTCGACGAGCACGAGCGTGGCGCCGGCGACCGGCGCGGTGTAGACGACGAGCGGTCCGACCACCCAGCCCATGTCCGACATCCAGAGCATGCGGTCCCTCGGGCCGAGGTCCATCGTCACCACGAGGTCGAGCGCCATCTTGAGCGGAAAGCCGCTATGCCCGTGCACCACCCCTTTGGGGCGTCCGCTCGTGCCGGAAGTGAAGACGAGCAGGTAGGGCGCATCGGCGGGCAGCTCCTCGATCGGCGGCTCGACCGGGCGGCCGGCGACGAGGTCGTGCCACCAGTGGTCGCGGCCGTTTTTCATCGCCACGGGCTCGCCCGTGCGCCGCACGACGACGAGGTGCCGTAGCCCGGGGACTCTTGCCGCCGCCTCGTCGGCGATCGCCTTCGCGAGCACCGGCTTTCCGCGCCGCGTCGTTCCGTCGGCCGTCACGAGCACCGAGGCGCGGCCGAGCTCGAGCCGGGCCGCGATCGCCTCGGGACCGAAACCGGAGAAGAGCGGCATCGCGATCGCGCCGATCATCGGCACGGCGTGCATCGCGAAGACCGCCTCCGGCAGGTTCGGCAGGTAGATCGCGACCACGTCGCCGCGGCGCACCCCGAGCGCGCGCAGCGCGTGCGCAAAGCGCGCCGCTTCGCGCGCGACGTCCGAGGCGCTGTAGGCGATGCGCGCGCCGTCCTCGCCTTCCCAGACGAGCGCGGTGCGGTTCCAGGCGGGCGTTCCGCGCGCGCGCTCGAGCGTGTTCAGCGCAAGGTTCGAGGTCGCATCCGGAAACCAGCGTACGTGCGCCGGACCCTGCGAGTCATCGAAGAGGCGCTGCGGCGCGCGCAGGAAGCGCCAGTCGAGGAAGCGAACGAGGGCTCCGTAGAAGCGCTCGGGATCCTCGACCGAGACGCGCAGCAGCTCCTCGTAACTGCCGAATCCGCCCTCGCGCACGAAGCGGGCGAGGTTGCACCCTTCGGCCAGTTCGGCCGTCGGCTGCCACGCCCAGCGCGCCGTGCGCGGGTCGTTCACCGCCGCGTGTTCAGATCCCACCGAGGCAGACGAACTTGATCTCGAGGAAGGGTTCGATGCCGTACTTGGAGCCTTCGCGCCCGATGCCCGACTGCTTGACCCCGCCGAAGGGGGCGACTTCCTGCGAGAAAATCCCCGTGTTGACGGCGACGATTCCTGCCTCGAGCGCCTCGGCGACGCGAAACACGCGCCCGATGTCGCGCGCGTAGAAGTACGCCGCGAGACCGTACTCGGTCGCGTTGGCAAGGCGCACGGCCTCCTCCTCGGTGCGGACGCGGAAAAGCGGCGCGACCGGCCCGAAGGTCTCCTCCCGGAACAGGCGCATCTGATCGCTTGCCTCGGCGAGCACGGTGGGCGCGTAGAAGAGGCCGCCCAACTTCCTGCCCCCCGTGAGCAGCTTCGCGCCCCTTGCGAGCGCATCGGCGACGTGCTCTTCGACCTTGGCCAGCCCTTGCGCGTCGATGAGCGGGCCGATCGCCACGCCCGGCTCGGTGCCGCGGCCGACCTTGAGCGCCTGCACGCGGGCGGCGAACTTCTGCGCAAAAGCGTCGAAGACGCCGTCCTGCACGAAGATGCGGTTTGCGCACACGCAGGTCTGGCCCGCGTTGCGGTACTTGGAGGCGAGTGCACCCTCGACCGCGGCATCGAGGTCGGCGTCGTCGAAGACGATGAGCGGAGCGTTGCCACCGAGCTCGAACGAGATCTTCTTCACCTGCTCGGCCGACTGGCGCATCAGGAGGCGACCGACCTCGGTCGAGCCGGTGAAGGTGATCTTGCGCACGACCGGGTTCGAGGTGAACTCGATCCCGGCCGCGGCCGGGTCGCTCGTCGTGACGACGTTGAAGACCCCTTGGGGCAGTCCCGCGCGCTCGGCGAGGGCTGCGAGCGCAAGCGCCGAAAGGGGCGTCTGCTCGGCGGGCTTGAGCACCACGGTGCAGCCGGCCGCAAGCGCCGGCGCCACCTTTCTCGTGATCATCGCGTTCGGGAAATTCCAGGGTGTGATCGCGGCCGTGACACCGACCGGCTGCTTGATGACGAGGAGCCGCTTGTCGGGCTGGTGCTGCGGAATGATGTCGCCGTAGACGCGCTTCCCCTCCTCGGCGTACCACTCGATAAAGGAGGCACCGTAGGCGATCTCGCCGCGCGCCTCGGCAAGCGGTTTCCCCTGCTCGGAAGTCAGGATGAGCGCAAGGTCCTCCTGTGCCGCCATCACGAGGTCGAACCACCGGCGCATGACCGCGGCGCGCTCCTTTGCAGTCCTCGCCCGCCAGCCGGGCCAGGCCTCGTGCGCCGCCTCGATCGCGCGTCGGATGTCGGCGACAGCGAGGTCCGGCACCCGCCCAAGCAGCGCCCCCGTGGCCGGGTCGGTCACGGCAAAAGTGGCACCGCGCGCGGCGGCGACCCATTCTCCGCCGACGAAGGCGCGGTCGCGAAGGAGCGCGGGATCGGAAAGGGCGAGCGTCGCAGGGGCGGCGGGAGCGTTCATCGCAACCTCCGAGAAGGGGCGAAGAAGAAGGCGGAAAAAATTCTAGCGCGGGCAAGCCCGCTTCTTCGGAACGCGGCCGCCCTTACGCCGAGCGCCTATCGCCCTCATAGGCGGAATCGATCCTGCTGCAGTGCACGATTGCGCCGCTTGCCGCCTCCCCGTAGCCTACGCCTTTGGCTCAACAAAGGGGGATCCCAAGTGCTCGCTACCCGAAAGATCTTCGCCACCCTCTGTGCCGCGGCCGCGTTTGTGGCCGCGCCTCCTTCCCCGGCGCAAGATGCGCCGGTGCGGATCGGCTATGCGATCGCCCGCACCGGGCCATGGTCGGTCGGCGCGCAAACGACCCAGGAACCGAACTACATCCTATGGGCCGAGCGCGTGAACGCGGCCGGGGGACTGAACGTCAAGGGGGTGCGGCGCAAGGTCGAACTGCTCGGCTACGATGACCGCAGCGAGGCCGAGACGGTGGTGCGCACCTACGAAAAGCTGATGGCGAGCGACAAGGTGGACCTGATCCTTCCGCCGTGGGGGACGGGGGCCAATTTCGCGGTGATGCCGCTCATCCAGAAGTATGGCTATCCGATGATCGCGCCGACGGCGACCGGGCGCCGCCTGCTGCAGATGAAGAACCCGTATTTCTTCCCGATCCTGCAGCAGCCTGACCGCATGATGGCCGCTCTCGGCGAGTTCCTCAAGGCGAGGGGCGTGCGCACTGCGGCGGTGATCTACGTCGACGAGCTCTTCGGGCTCGAGCAGCTGGCGGGGCTCGAGGCGGCGTTCAAGGAAAAAGGCATCCAGGTCGTCGAGAAGAAGAGCTATCCGCTCGGGGTGAAGGACCTCAAGCCCGTGCTCGACGACATCAAGGCGAAGAACCCCGAGGCGTTCATCTCGCTGTCTTATCCGCCCGACACTTTCCTTGTCACCGCGCAGGCGCGCGAAATCGCGTTCAACCCGAGAGCCTTCTACGCCGCCGTGGGCACCGCCTTCCCGATTTTCCGGGACAAGCTGGGACCGACGGCCGAGGGGGTGCTGGGCCTTGGGACGTGGAACCCGAAGTCGAACCCGGCGGCAAAAGCGTACTTCGACGCGCACGTCGCGCGGCACAAGAAGGAACCCGATCGCTGGGCGAGCGCGCACGCATGGGCGGCGCTCGAAATCCTCGAGCAGGCGGTGGCGAAGGTGGGGCTCGACCGCAAGGCCCTGCGCGATTACATCGCGCAGACCGAGTTCGACACCGTGATCGGCAAGGTTCGCTTCCGCGACGGCGAGAACGTCACCACTCCGGGGGTGGTGAGCCAGTGGCAGGGCGGCGAGTTCGAGGTCGTCTGGCCGCCCGACCGCGCGACCGCGCCGGCGCTCTTCCCGAAGCCGGGCTGGAGGTAGCCTTTTTTCTCGGCTCGCTCCCCGGCCGCCTGCGGCTGGCCGGGCGGGCGGGCGCATCGGCACAATGGGCTTCTGGATCGAGCTCGCCGCGACGGGCCTGATCAGCGGCGGCGTGTACGCGCTCGTCGCGCTCGGGCTCAACCTGCAATACGGCCTGATGCGCATCATGAACATCGCGCACGGCGAGTTCCTGATGCTGGGCGCGTACGCGACTTGGCTCGCCTACACCCTGCTTGGCATCAATCCCATCGCCTTCTTGCCCGCGGTCGCGCTCGCGCTCTTTGGCGTCGGCCTGGCCGTCTACCGGATCTGCTTCGCGCGCATCGCGCGCACCGCCCCGGCGGTGGAAGCGCTCGAGGCGCGCAGCCTGCTCGTCGGCTTCGGCCTCATGTACCTCGTGCAGAACGCGGCCTACCTTGCCTGGGGCGCCGACTTGCGCGGCTACTCCTTTCTCGGCGAACCGGTCGAGATCGCGGGCGCGCGTTTTGCGGCCAACCGCCTCGTCGCCTTCGGCTTCGCGGTCGCCGCGAGCCTCGCCCTGCTCGCCGTCCTGCGCTGGACGCTGTTCGGCAAGGCGGTACGCGCGATGATGCAGTCCCCGGCGGGGGCGCAGCTGGTGGGCATCGATACGCGCCTGCTGCACCCGCTTGTCTTTGGCGCTGGGCTTGCGTTCGCTGGAGTCGCCGGAGCGCTGTTGTCGATGGTCTACGAGATCACGCCGTCGATGGGCGAGCCTTACACGGTGACGGCGCTCATCGTGATCGCACTGGGCGGACTGGGCAGCGCCGGGGGCTGCCTCGCCGGCGGGCTGCTGCTCGGCCTGGTCGAGACCTTCGGCGTGCACTTCACCAGCCCGTCGCTGCGCATGTTCTTGTCCTACGCGGTGCTGATCGCGGTGTTGATCGCCCGGCCCAAGGGGCTGTTTGCGCGATGACGCGCGCACGTCGCATCGCAACCGGCTGCGGCGCGACGGCGCTCGCACTCGCCGCGGCGCCGTGGGTGTTGCCCGAGTTCTGGCTTTCGCTTCTGCTCACGTGCCTGCTCTACGTCGCGCTTGCCTCGAGCTGGGCGATGTTCAGCGGCGCGACCAACTACCTGTCGCTTGCGACCGCGGCCTTTTTCGGCATCGGCGCCTATGTCACCGCCTGGGGCTACGGCGCGCTCGGCTATGCGGGCGCGGTGCTGGGCGGTGGACTGGCGGCCGCGGCATTCGCCGCCGCGGTTGGCGCTGCGATCCTGCATCTGCGCGGCGCTTATTTCGCGGTGCTCACCTTCGGCCTTGGCGAGCTCGTACGGCACGCGATCACTTTTGCCGAGAAGACCTGGGCGCGCACCGTCGGCCGCGTGATCGCCGACCCGCCGGAGGCGGCGACCGTTTACTTGGCCGTGCTCGCCCTTGCCACCGTGACGGTGCTTGCCTGCGCCGCGGTGCGCGAGAGCCGTTTCGGCCGCGCCCTGGCGGGCATCGGCTCGGACGAGGAACGCGCCGAGACCCTGGGTGTGCCCACGCGCGCGTGCAAGATCGCCGCTTTCGCGCTGGCGGCGTTTTTCGCGGGAGCGCTCGGGGCGGCCATGGCGGTGCGCTGGACCTACATCGAGCCGGCGTCGGTGTTCAACCCCTTTATCGGTTTCCAGACGGTGCTGATCGCGATGGTCGGCGGGGCGCAGACGCTACTCGGACCCATCGTCTCAGCGGTATTCTTCAGCGGCCTGACCGAGCTGCTGCGGCTGCGCTTCCCGTACGCGTACCTGATGGTGCTCGGGGCGCTGCTCGTCGCGCTCGTGCTGTATCTGCCGGGCGGGCTCGCCTCGCTCGGAGAACGGTTGCGGTCGCGGCTGCGGCGCTTGCGGCTGGCCGATGGCTGACCCTGTGCTGCAGGCGCGCGCGGTCACGGTGCGCTTCGGCGGACTGGTCGCGGTCGACCGTGTCGACCTGGAGTTGCGAGCGGGTGAACTGGCGGGGCTGATCGGTCCGAATGGCGCCGGCAAAACCACCTTCTTCCACACGCTCTCGGGCGTGCGCGCGCCCGACGCCGGGCGAATCCTCGTTGCCGGCGAGGACCTGACCGGACGGCCGCCGCACGTGTACGCGCGCCACGGCGTTGCGCGCACGTTCCAGACGCCGCGCGTCTTTCGCGAGATGTCGGCCGAGGACAACGTGCGCTTTGCCCTCGAATTCGCGGGACGCAGCCGCACGCACGCGCACGACGCCTTCGACGACGCGCGCACCATCCTTGGTTTTCTGGGGCTCGCCGAAGTCGCGTCCATGCCCGCGGGCGGTCTCACCCCCGCCCGTCAGCGGCTGCTCGAGATCGGGATGGCGCTCGGCGCGCGGCCGCGCGTGTTGCTGCTCGACGAGGTGGCGGCGGGGCTGACGCACGCCGAGCTCGAGACCGCGGCGCTGCTCGTCCGGAGGGTGCGGGACGAGCTGGGCATCGCGGTGCTCTGGATCGAGCACGCCGTGCGGGTGCTCCTTGCCCACGTCGAGCGGGTGCTCGTGCTGCACCAGGGGCGCTGCATCGCTGACGGCGATCCCCGCTCCGTCGCGCGCGACCCGGCGGTGGTGGAAGCGTACCTCGGCGACGAGGCCGGCGCGCTGCGGGAGGCGGCGTGAGCGCGGCGGTCTCGGTGCGCAACCTGTCGGCCGGTTACGGGCCCATCCGCGTGCTGCACGACGTCTCGCTCGAGGTGCCCCGGGGCGAGCTCACGGTCATCGTGGGCGCCAACGGGGCGGGCAAGACGACGCTGCTGCGCGCACTTTCGGGCCTCATTGCGCGCTCGGGGGAGGTCACCCTCGATGGCGAGCCGCTGCCCGATTCGCCGGCGGCGATCGTCGCACGCGGCCTGGTCCAGGTGCCCGAGGGACGGCAGCTCTTCCCGCAGATGACGGTGGAGGAAAACCTCGAGCTGGGCGCCTGGCGTGCGACGCGGGCCGAACGCGCCGCTCGGCTCGCCGAGGCCTACGGCATTTTCCCGCGCCTTGCAGAGCGGCGCCGGCAACTGGCCGGCACCATGTCCGGCGGCGAGCAGCAAATGCTCGCAGTGGGCCGTGCGCTCATGGCGCGGCCGAAGGTGCTTTTGCTGGACGAACCCTCGCTCGGACTGGCGCCCCGGGCGGTGGATGACCTGCTGGCGACGGTGCGGCGCATCCGCGATTCGGGGATCACGGTACTGCTCGTCGAACAGAACGTGGCCAAGGCGCTCGCGATCGCCGACGGCGCGTACGTGCTCGAGCGCGGAGCGGTGGCGATGGAAGGGCGGGCCGAGACGCTGCTGCGCTCGCCCCGCCTGCGCGATGCGTATCTCGGCGCCGAGGCAAAACCCGGTGCGACGACCTGGAAAGGAGGGATCTTTATGCAGACGTCCCAGACCACGGCGGTGACCATCGCCAGCGAGAACGCCTGGAAAGGCAAACTCTTTACCGGGCGCTGGCAGACGGCGCGCGGCGGAAGCCGTCCGGTGATCGAGCCGGCCACAGCCCAGGTGCTCACCGAGGTCGGCTTCGCCGACGTCGAGGACGTGCGCGAAGCCGCCCGCACGGCGCGCGAGGCGCAGCGCGCCTGGGCCGAAACGCCCGCCGAGGAGCGCGCCGACGTGCTGCGCCGCGCGGCGCAGCTGCTCGAGGCGAACGCAGAGTCGCTGCGACCCTGGATCGTCCGCGAGACCGGTTGCATCCCGCCCAAAGCCGACTTCGAGATCCGTTTCGTCACGCGCATCCTCATCGAGGCCGGTTCCATTGCGACGCAGCCGCCGGGGGTGATGCTGCCCTCCGGACCGAGGCGCATGAGCTTCGCTCGGCGCGTGCCGCACGGCGTGGTAGGCGTCATTTCGCCCTTTAACTTCCCGCTCATCCTGTCGGCGCGGGCGGTGGCGCCGGCGCTCGCGCTCGGCAACGCGGTGGTGCTGAAACCCGACCCGCAGACGCCGGTGACGGGCGGCTTCATCCTCGCCCGACTGTTCGAGGCGGCGGGCCTGCCAGCGGGCCTTTTGCACGTGCTGCCGGGCGGTGCGGCAACCGGTGAGGCGATCATCACCGATCCGGATATCGCGATGATCTCTTTCACCGGTTCGACCGCGACCGGCCGCAAGGTCGGGGAACTCGCCAGCCGGCATTTGAAGAAGGTGACCCTCGAGCTCGGCGGCAAGAACTCGACGGTCGTGCTCGAGGACGCGGACCTCGACGTGGCCGCCTCCTGCGTCGCCTGGGGCGCGTACCTGCACCAGGGTCAGATCTGCATGGCGACGGGCACGGTGCTCGCGCACCGCGCGGTTGCGCGCGACCTGACCGAGCGCCTCGTCGCCAAGGCCAAGGCGCTGCGGGTGGGCGACCCCTTGCGCGAGCAGGTGGCGATCGGTCCGATCATCAATGCGCGTCAGCTCGAGCGCGTCGACGGCATCGTCAAGGACGCGCTTGCCAAGGGCGCGGTGCTGCGCGCCGGAGGAGCGCCGAACGGGCCGTACTATCCGCCCACGGTGCTCGAGGAGGTCCGGCCCGGTATGCGCATCCTCGCCGAAGAAGTGTTTGGGCCGGTGGTCGCCGTCGTCCCCTTCGATACCGACGAGGAGGCGATCGAAGTGGCGAACGGGACCGAGTACGGGCTGTCGGTGGGCGTCATCACGCAATCAGTGGAAAGGGCGCTTCGCTTCGCCGCGCGGCTGCGCTCGGGGATCGTGCACATCAACGACCAGACGGTGGGCGACGAACCGTGGGTGCCTTTCGGCGGCACCAAGGCCTCGGGCAACGGCGGTCGCCATGGTGGTGTCGCCAACTGGGAGGAGTTCACGCAGTGGCAGTGGGTGACGATTCAGGACCGCGCCACGCCCTACCCGTTCTGAGCGGCGCACCGCGCCGGTCGCGCTGAATGCCGGGCGCCGACTGGCGGTGGCTCGCCGCGCCGGGACTCGCGCAGCTGCCCGAGTTCCTGATCGCGCTCGCGATCGGCCTGCTGATGGGCCTCGAGCGCGAGCGTGCACCGACGGCAAAGGCGGGGCTGCGCACCTTTGCGCTGGTGGCGCTGCTCGGTGCCGCGAGCGCCGTTCTTGCCGGGCACTACGGCGCTCCCGCGCTCGTCGCGATCGGCGCGGCGACGGTCGCCGCGACGATGATTGCGGCGTACCTGCGCGACCCCCAGCCGCCGGAGGATCCGGGAACGACCACCGTTGTCGCCGCGGTGCTCTGCTTCGCGCTCGGGGCGATGGCCACCTCGGGCTACGCGCAGCTCGCGGTGATGCTCGCGATCGCGGCCACGGTCTTGCTCGCCTTCAAGGCGGAGCTGCGTGGCGTCGCGCAGCGGCTCGAGCGCCGCGACCTCGCCTCGGTGCTGCAGTTCGCAGTGGTCGCCTTCATCGTCCTGCCGCTGCTGCCCGACGCGCCCTACGGGCCTTACGACGCACTCAATCCGCGCCAGGTCTGGGGCATGGTGGTGTTGGTTTCGGGCGTCTCGCTTGCCGGTTACGTCGCGCTTCGCCTCTCGGCGGGCGGCGCCGGGGTGGTCGTCGTCGGCGCGCTCGGCGGGCTTGTCTCGAGCACGGCGACCACGCTCTCCTACGCCCGGCGCGCGGCCGCGGACGCGCGGCTGACGGGCCTGGCCGCCGCCGCGATCGTGATCGCGAACACCGCGGTGCCCCTGCGCCTTGCGCTCCTTGCGGCGGTGGCCGCCCCGGCGCAGCTTGCCGCCCTTGCGCCGCTGCTTGCCGGGGCGTTTCTGCCGGGGGCGTTTGCCGCGGCGGCCGTGCTCCGCGGCACAGGCGGTGCACCGCCGTCGGTGCCTGTGGTGCGCAATCCGACCGAGCTGCGCACCGCGCTCGCCTTCGGCGCCCTCTACGCTGCGGTGTTGCTTGCCGTCGCGTGGCTGAACGCAGTCGCCGGCAGCCGGGGCGTATACGCCGCGGCGGCGCTCGCGGGGCTCACGGACGTGGACGCGATCGCGCTCTCGAGCCTGCGCCTTGCAGCGCTTGGCACGCTCGCCGCCGACGCGGCCGCGCTCGCGGTGGCGGCGGCGCTCGCGGCCAACGTGTGCTTCAAACTGGGCGTCGCCTTGCTTGCGGGCGGCCGAGCGCTCGCGCGCCGCTGTGCGGGGCCTTTCGTCGCGGTGCTCGCGGGCCTCGCCGCGGCGGCGCTGCTCGCACGCTGAGCGCTCAGGCGAACGCGAGCGCGATGGCGGCGCCGATCGCACCGCCGGCGATCACATCCGACGGATAGTGAAGGCCGAGCACGACGCGCGATAGCGCGATCGCCACAGTGAGTGGAACAAGGAGTGGCGCGAGCGCCGGATAGTGCGCGAGCGCAACCGCGGTGAACGCGACCGCGTGGAGGGTGTGGCCCGAGGGAAAGCTGAAGCGGTCGAGCGGGACGGCCGCGGCCCGGATCGAGGCGTGCACCTCGAACGGGCGGGGGCGGCGCGTGCCGCGCTTGAGGAGCTGGTAGACCGCAAGACCGATCGCGCCGGCCGCCGCCATGCGCAGCGCCACCTCCGGCCCGTCGCCGGGGTCGAGAAGCGCGATCGCTCCGATCAGCGCGTACCAGACGGGGCCGTCGCCGAGGCGGCTTGCCAAGCGCGCCGGCACGAGCACCGGCGCATAGCGCGTGGCGCGGTTGAAGCGCTGCCCGTAGCGCTCGTCGAAACGGCGCAGGCTCGCGAGCGCCGCCTCAAGCGCGACCCTCGGCCAACGCATCTTTGCGCTCCCGAGCCTCGACGAGCGCAGCCTGCAGCTCGTCCACGGCACGGTCCCAGCCGAGCCGCGCGACCGCGGCGCGCGCAGCGCGCCCGATCGTGCGCGCAAGGGCGAGGTCGCAGCCGAGCTGGACGACCTGCCTGACGAAGGCGGCGGCCTCGCCCCTGGGCACGCGCGCGCCCGTTACGCCGTGCACGATGTGTTCGCGGGCCGCAGCGTAGTCGAAGGCGATCACGGCAAGGCCGCTCGCCATGGCTTCCAGCGTCACGTTGCCGAAGGTTTCCGTCACGCTCGGGTACAGGAAGAGGTCGGCCGAGGCGTAGTGCACGGCGAGCACCTCGTCATCCAGCCGTCCGGTCACGACGGCGCCCTCCGGCGGCGGGGTGAAACGTGCCGTAAGCGGACCGTCGCCGACGATCACGAGGCGCGCCGCGGGTCGGGCGGCGCGTAGCGCCCGGAACGCCTCGAGCGCGAGGCCGAGGTTCTTCTCGGGTGCGAGCCGACCGACGTAGAGCGCAACCGGCGTGTCCGGCCCGGCGCCCCAGGCGGCGCGCAGCTTGGGCGAGCGGTGCCGCGGCGCAAAGCGCTCGGCGTCGATGCCGCGTCCGGCGACGCGCAGCCGCTCGAAGCCGAGCGCCGAGAGCTCCTCGACCAGTTCGTGCGTGGGCACGAGCGTGCAGTCGGCGCGGTTGTGGAAGCGGCGCAGCCACGCGAGCGCCGCGCGGTGCAGCCACGGAAAGCCATAGTGCGCGGTGTAGGCGTGAAAGTTCGTGTGGAAGTCGGTGACCACCGGCAGGCCGAGCTTGCGCGCTGTGTGCAGCGCGCTCCAGCCGAGCGGGCCTTCGGTGGCGACATGCACCACCTCGGGCGGCCGCTCGCTCCAGTCGCGCAACAGCGTGCGCACGATCGGTAGCCCCGCGCGCAGCTGCGGGTAACGCGGCAGGGGAAAGCCGGGCGCGAGCAGCTCCTCGTAACGAGACTCGAGACGCGGGCGATCGGACGGCCCTTGGCGCGGCCGCACGAGGCGCACCGCGTGGCCGCGGTTGCGCAGTCCCTCGACCATGCGTCCGAGCGTGCGGGCGACGCCGTTCACCTCGGGCGGAAAGGTCTCCGTCACCATCGCGACATGCACGGTGGGGGAGCATCGCCGCACACCGTGTCGCTGCGATGACGGCACGGTGACGGTTGCGTGACACGCCGCGGCTAGCCAAAGAGCACGAGCAGCCAGACGAAGCCGGCCAATGCGAGCGCAAGCATCACCGCCGCGCTGCCGAAGTCCTTTGCACGGCGCGCGAAACGGTGTTCGTCGAGCGAGACGCGGTCGACCGCGGCCTCGATGGCGGAGTTGAGCAGTTCGACGACGAGCACCGCGAAAACGCTGCCTGCAAGGAGCGCCCGCTCGACGCCGTCGCGGCCAAGGAGCAGGCCAAGCGGCATGAAGAGTGCGACGAGCGTCACCTCGATGCGGAAGGCCTGCTCGACGCGAAACGCCTCGCCCAGGCCGGTGAGCGAGTGGCGCGTCGCGGCGATCACGCGCGCGAGCCCCTTTTTGCCTTTGTGGGGGCTTTCGCCCGCTGCCTGCGCGCCGGCACTGGCACCGCCGAGCGGCTCCTTTGCCTGCGCAGCGCGGCCGCCGCCCGGCGCGGGCGCTTCGTTCACGCCGCCGCTCCCGCTATAGGAAGTCGGGCGAAACGACCGCGCGGACGATGACGCTCGTCTTTCCTTCCCTGTCGCGCCGTGCAATCCACCACAAGCCGCCCTTGCGGATGCTCAGGTCCACGCTGCTGCCGGTGACGAGCTGCGCGGCGACCCGCCCGAGGGTTGGCTGGTGGCCGACCACGATGGCAACCGTGCCGCGCCGGTTCGGCCAGTCTACCAGTTCGAGCACGTCGCTCGCCGTCGCTCCCGGCCCGAGCCGCTCGCTCACGAGCGGTTCTACCCCGAGCGCCTCGGCCGTCTGGCGGGCGCTGCGCACGGGGCTCGCATAGACCGCGTACTTCGCAGGAAGCCGCTGTTCGAGCCATGCGGCCACCCGGGCGGCCTGGCGCAAGCCGCGCGGCGAGAGCGGCCGCTCGGCGTCCCGCAACGCATCCTCAGGCTCGGCATGCCGCCAGAGGACGAGCTCCATCCGGCGGTCGACGGGGTCGGGCATCGCCGTGGGGGCGGCAGAACGCGCGCGCTACGTCCGTTAAGCGATGGACCGATGACGGCCGGCGCTTCGCGCGCAAACCCGCGCCGGCCTCAAGCCCTCGCTCCCAGCGGCGAGGGTGCGACTTTTCGGCGCCGCCAGGCGGCGCACCTGGGTGCCGGCGCGGCCGGGGCTGCCACGGAAGACTGGCGCGCCGGTGGCAGCGGGCCGAAGAGGTACTTCGCGCTTGTCTCGAGAAAGCGTCGCTGCGCGTCCATGGTCTTATCCTCCTCGGACGCAATCCTCGGTGGCGCGTATTTCACGCGGATGAAGCAAAGCGCGGCCGTCATCATCGCGTCACGCGACGGCGCGAGCATGACCGGTGCCGCTACGGCACCGCGGCTTGTAGCGCGCAGAATCAAAGAGAGGAGTCGTTGTCATGCGCTCACCGTTCGATGAGGAGATCTCCAATCCTTTGCCTGTGACCGTGACGCCGGTGCACTGGGAGCGGCGCCGGGCGTTGCAGGGGGGACTTGCCGTTTTCGTCGCCAGCCTCCTTCCGTCTGCACTCGTCGGCGGCTGCGCCTCGCCCATGGGCCGGGCTCAGCCCTTGCTCGGTTTCGCGCCGATCCCGCCGTCGGCGGAAGACCGGGTGGTCGTCGCCGCCGGGCACCGCGCGCAAGTGCTCGTCGCCTGGGGCGACCCTGTGGGTGCCATGGCGGGCGCGCCCGCTTTCCGGCGCGATGCGGCCAACAGCGCCGCCGACCAGGCGCTGCAAGCGGGAATGCACCACGACGCGATCGAGTACTTCGATCTGCCCTACCGATCGGGCAGCTCGCGGCGCGGCCTGCTCGCGATCAACCACGAGTACACCGACGACGGCTTGTTGCACCCCGACGGGATGCGAACCTGGACGGCCGAAAAGGTGCGCAAGTCCATGGCGGCGCACGGGGTTTCGATCGTCGAGGTCGAGCGCGCGAGCGAGGGCTGGCGCGTCGTGCGCTCGTCGCGCTACGCCCGGCGCATCACCGGGTTCACGCCGATGCGCATCGCCGGCCCCGCGGCCGGCCATCCGCTACTTCGCACCGCGGCCGATGCCGAAGGAGTGCGCGTGCTGGGCACGCTCAACAACTGCGGCGGCGGCATCACGCCCTGGGGCACGTATCTCACCTGTGAGGAAAACTTCGACGGCTATTTTGTGCACGGCGGTGCGGTGCCGCAGGAACTGCGCCGCTACGGCGTCAGGGCCAAGGGCGCGGGTTACCGCTGGCACGAGCACGAGGAACGCTTCGACGCGGCCCGCCACCCGAACGAACCGAACCGTTTCGGCTGGGTGGTGGAGATCGATCCTTACGACCCGGCCGCGGTGCCGGCCAAGCGCACCGCCCTCGGCCGATTCAAGCACGAGGCGGCAATCGTCGTCCTTGCCGACGACGGCCGCGTCGTCGTGTACATGGGCGACGACGAGCGCTTCGAGTACATCTACAAATTCGTCTCCGCAGACCGCTACGACCCGAAGGACCGGGCGGCAAACGGCAACCTTCTCGATCGCGGCACGCTCTACGTCGCGCGCTTTCTCGAGAACGGCGGGGGCCTGTGGGTGCCGCTGCCCGCGACAGCCGAAGCGCTCGTGCACACGCGCCTGGCCGCCGATGCGGCCGGTGCCACGCCGATGGACCGACCCGAGTGGATCGCGGTGCATCCGGTGACGCGCGAGGTGTACGTTGCGCTCACCAACAACAGCCAGCGCGGCGAGCCAGGCCGGCCCGGACCGGATGCGGCCAACCCGCGTGCGCGCAACGTCTACGGACACATCGTGCGCTGGCGCGAACAGGGAGGAGATCCGGCCGCGACCAAGTTCCATTGGAACGTGTTCGTCCTCGCAGGCGAGGAGAAAGGCTTTGGCAGCCCCGACGGACTGTGGTTCGACCGCCGGGGGGTGCTGTGGATCCAGACTGACGTCGCATCCGGTGCGCTCAACCGCGGCCCCTATGCGAAGCTCGGCAACAACCAAATGCTCGCCGCCGACGTCTGGAGCGGCGAGCTGCGCCGTTTCCTCGTCGGTCCGAACGGCTGCGAGATCACGGGCGCGACCCAGACGCCCGACGGCACCACGATGTTCATCAACGTGCAGCACCCGGGTGAACCGGCAGCCGAGCGCAGCGACCCCGATAACCCGCGGGCGGTCTCGAACTGGCCGGACCACGCCCCCGACGGCCGCCCGCGCTCGGCGACGCTCGCCATCTGGCGCGAGGCGGGCGGCGCGGTCGGAAGCTGAAGCGTCGTCGCTGTCATCAGACTGTAACGTGGAAGCCGTAGAGTGCTGCAGCGCAAAACAAGCAGAGGAGACGACATGAAGTTTTTTCCGTGGGTAGCGATCGCCGCGGGGCTCGTGGCAAGCGGGCCAGCGTTTTCGCAGCAGGTCATCAAGGTCGACGGCTCGAGCACGGTGTTCCCGATCACCGAGGCGGTGGCGGAGGATTTCCAGAAGGCTGAGCGTGGCAGGGTGCGGGTGACCGTGGGCATCTCGGGCACGGGCGGCGGCTTCCGCAAGTTCTGCCGCAACGAGACGGACGTGCAGAACGCCTCGCGGCCGATCACCAAAGGTGAAATGGCAGAGTGCGCCAAGGCGGGGGTCCAGTACATCGAACTTCCCGTCGCCTTCGACGCCCTTACCGTGGTGGTGAATCCGTCCAATAACTGGCTCGACAATGGCATCAGCGTGGCCGAGCTGCGGCGCATCTGGGAGCCCGGCGCGCAGGGAAAGATCACGACCTGGAAGCAGGTGAACCCGTCTTGGCCGGACATGCCGCTCAGGCTCTACGGGCCAGGGGCCGATTCGGGGACGTTCGAGTACTTCACCGAGGCGACGGTGGGCAAGGCGCGCTCGAGCCGCGGCGACTACACCGCCTCGGAGGACGATAACGTGCTCGTGCAGGGCGTGAGCCGCGACAAAGGCGGACTCGGTTACTTCGGCTTCGCGTACTACGCTGAGAACAGGGGTCGTCTGAAGGCGGTGCCGATCATCTGGAAGGACGGCGGCAAGGCCGTTCCGCCTTCGATCGAGACGGTGGAAAACGGCACCTACCAGCCGCTTTCGCGTCCGATCTTCATTTACATCAACGCCAAGTCGCTCGAACGGCCGGAGGTGAGCCAGTTCGTCGAGTACTACATGAAGAACGCGCCGAGGCTCGTAAAAGAAGTGAAGTACGTCCCGCTTCCCGAGCGCGCGTACGCGCACAACCTGCAGGTTCTTGCCAGGCGCGTGCTCGGCACCCGGTTCGGCGGCGAGAACCGGGTCGGGCTCACGATCGACGAGCTGATCAAACTCGAAGCGAAGCTCTGAGCCGCAGGACGCCCCGGTCGGCGGTCGGCGAGCGGAGGGAGCCCCCCTCCGCTCTTTTTTGCGATTAGAATTCCGAGCACTTCGTGACCCACGGTATCGCTCCAGCGGGGCTCGAGGCGGCCGGACTGCGCACGCAGACCAGACTCGTACAGGGTGTCGATCGATCGCGCCGCGTACGCGAGCGCCTGATCGAGGCGGTCCTTTTTCTTTGCGCGTTTTCGGCCGTGGCGACCACCGTCGCGATCGTGGTGATCCTGGTCTACGAGTCGCTCGGCTTCTTCGAAACGGTGAGCGTGGTCGACTTCCTGACCGACACGCAGTGGACGCCGCTCTTCGAGGATGCGCACTACGGGATCCTGCCGCTCGTTTCGGGCACTGTGGTGACGGCGGCGGTGGCGCTCTCGGTCGCGGTGCCGCTCGGCCTGGTCACCGCGATCTACCTCTCCGAATTCGCACCGCACCGCGTGCGCGAGACCGTCAAACCCTTCCTCGAGCTGCTCGAAGGGGTGCCCACGGTGGTGTATGGCTATTTCGCGCTGCTTCTCGTGACGCCGCTCCTGCAGCGCGTGTTTCCCGACCTGCCGGGGTTCAACATGCTCAGCCCCGGGATCGTGATCGGCATCATGATCATTCCGTACGTGAGCTCGGTGTCGGAGGATGCCATGCGCGCCGTGCCGATGGCGCTGCGCGAAGCGGCCTACGCGATGGGGGCGACGCGGTTCCAGACGGCCGTCACGGTGGTGCTTCCGGCCGCGACCTCGGGCGTGGTGGCGGCCTTCATCCTGGGCGTCTCACGCGCGATCGGCGAGACGATGGTGGTGGCGGTGGCCGCCGGGCAGCAGCCCAATTTCACCTGGAATCCGATGGAATCGGCGGCGACGATCACCGCGTACATCGTGCAGGTCGCGCTCGGGGATCTGCCGCACGGTTCGATCGGCTACCAGAGCATCTTCGCCGCGGGCCTCGTGCTCGTGCTGATGACGCTGCTTTTCAACGTCCTCGGCCACCTGTTGCGGCGGCGCTTCCGGGAGCGCTATTAGAAATGGCGCGGGCGACGCACGGGCAGAGGCTGGCCGAGTTGCGCGCGCTCATCCGCACGCGCAAACGCGCCGACCATGTGTTCGCGGTCGTGGGTCTGGCGTGCATGATGGTCGGGGTGGTCACGCTGCTTGTGCTCTTCGTCGACCTCATGATCGACGGGTTACCGCGGCTGCGGCCGGAGTTCTTCACCCACTTCCCGTCGCGGCGGCCCGAGCAGGCGGGCATCCTCTCGGCGTGGGTGGGAACGGCGCTCGTCATGCTCGTCACCGCGGTGGTGGCGGTGCCGGTCGGGGTGGCCGCCGGTCTGTACCTCGAGGAATACGCCCCGCGCAACTGGATCACGGACCTGATCGAGATCAATGTCACCAACCTCGCCGGCGTGCCGTCGATCGTCTATGGGCTGCTCGCGCTCGGTCTGTTCGTGTACGCGCTCGGCCTCGGTCAGAGCATCGTGTCGGCGGGGCTGACGCTCGCGTTGCTCATCCTCCCGGTGATCATCGTCGCCACGCGCGAAGCGATCCGCGCGATTCCGCAGGCGATCCGCGAGGCGGCGTACGCGGTCGGCGCGACCAAGTGGCAGGTGTGTGCCGACCACGTGCTGCCGTACTCGATCGGCGGCATCCTCACCGGCGTGATCATCGGCCTTGCGCGCGCCATTGGCGAGACCGCGCCGCTGATCACGATCGGGGCGCTCACGTTCATCGCGTTCCTGCCCCCCTCGCCGGTGACGACGACACCGCCGTATCTGTCTTTCGAATGGCTGCTTGCGCCGTTTACCGTGTTGCCGATCCAGATGTTCAACTGGGTGTCGCGCCCGGAACAGGCGTTCCATGTGAACGCCGCCGCGACCGGTATTGTCATCATCGTGCTCACGTTGGCGATGAATGCGGTCGCGATCTGGCTGCGCTACCGCATTCGCAAGAAGATCAAATGGTGAAGCCATGACCGCGATCTCCTTAACCGCCGTTGTCGAACCGTCGGTCGCGGCGGTCCCCGAGCGCACGCCGAAGGCCTATGCGCGCAACCTCAGCTTCTTCTACGGTTCGGTGCAGGCCCTCAAGTCGATCGACGTGCCGGTGTACGAGCGGCACGTGACCGCGCTCATCGGCCCCTCGGGTTGCGGCAAGTCGACGTTCTTGCGCTGTTTCAACCGCATGCACGACCTCTATCCGGGCAACCGCTACGAGGGCGAGATCCGGCTCTACCCGGACGATATGAACATGCTCGCACCGGAGGTGGACCCGATCGAGGTGCGCATGCGCGTGGGCATGGTGTTCCAAAAGCCGAACCCCTTCCCGAAGTCGATCTACGAAAATGTGGCCTATGGGCTGCGCGTGCGCGGCGAACGCTCCGAGCGCCTGATCGAGGAGAAGGTGGAGCAGGCGCTGCGCGGCGCCGCGCTGTGGGACGAGGTCAAGGACCGTCTGCACGATCTCGCGTTCAACCTCTCGGGCGGTCAGCAGCAGCGCCTGTGCATCGCCCGGGCGCTGGCGATCGAACCGGAGCTGCTGCTTTTCGACGAACCGACCTCTGCGCTCGACCCCATCGCCACGGCCAGCATCGAAGAGCTCATCACCGAGCTCAAGGAGCGGGTGACGATTCTCATCGTCACCCACAACATGCAGCAGGCGGCGCGGGTGTCGGACTTTACCGCGTACATGTACCTGGGCGAGCTGATCGAGTTCGGGCCGACCGACGAGCTGTTCGTGCGCCCGAAGAACAAGCAGACGGAGGACTACATCACCGGCCGCTTTGGCTGAACAGGAGAGGCGCGATGGGCATCGCGGGCGAGCATAGTTCCAAGCAGTTCGAGGCCGACCTCGAGAACCTGCGCACGCGGGTGCTGCAGATGGGAGGCCTCGTCGAGGCGCAGATCCTCGCCGCGATGGAGGCGTACAGCAACGGCGCGCGCGAGTTGGTCGAGCGGGTGGTCGAAGGCGACCGCCGGGTCAACGGCTACGAGGTCGCCATTGACGAGGCGTGCAAGCACATCGTCGTGCGGCGCCAGCCCGCGGCGGTCGACATGCGCCTGATCATGGCGACGGCCAAGATCGTCACTGACCTCGAGCGCATGGGCGACGAGGCGGAGAAGATCGCGCGCATGGCGGCGGCCATCCACGAGCACGGCGGCTACCACGCCCAGCGCTTCCCCGCGATCCGACACGCGGCACAGATCGCAGTCGGACTGCTGCGCCGGGCGCTCGACGCTTTTGCGCGCCTGGACGCGGCTGCGGCCGCCGAAGTGCTCAAGGAGGATCGGGCGATCGACGACGAGTTCCGGTCGGTGCTGCGGCAGCTGATCACCTACATGATGGAGGACGCGCGCACCATCTCGCCCGGGCTGGAGATCATCTGGGTGGCCAAGGCGATCGAACGCATCGGCGACCACGCGAAGAACGTCGCCGAGCAAGTCATCTACATCGTCAAAGGCACCGACGTGCGGCACATCGCGGTGAGCGAGGTGGAGCGCGAACTGTTGCGGGAGTGAGGGTGACGGCAGCGCCGACCGTACTCGTGGTCGAGGACGAACCGGCGATCCTCGAGCTCATGGCGCTACACCTGGAGGCGAGTGGATTCGCCGTCTGGCGCGCGCGCAGCGCCGAGGAGGGGCGGCGGCAGCTCGCCGAGCGGCTGCCCGACGCGGTGCTCGTCGACTGGATGCTGCCAGGGCAGTCGGGGTTTGCGTTCGCGCGCGGGCTGCGCGCCGAAGCGCGCACGCGCGAGCTGCCGATCCTCTTTGTCACGGCGCGCGGGGCGGAGCCCGACAAAGTCTCGGCGCTCGAAGCCGGTGCCGACGACTACGTGACCAAACCGTTCTCGCCGCGCGAGCTGGTCGCGCGCCTGCGCGCGGTCCTGCGTCGGCGCGCGCCGCTCGCCGATGACACCCCGATCGAGATCGACGGTCTGCGGCTGGTGCCCGCGGCGCGCTCGGCCGAAGGTCACGGCCGGCCGATCGCGCTCAGCCCGACGGAATTCCGGCTGTTGCACTTTCTGATGGCGCAGCCGAACCGCGTGCACACGCGCGCGCGCCTGCTCGACGCCGTCTGGGGCCGCGACGCGGCGATCGAGGAGCGGACCGTGGACGTGCACATCCGGCGTCTGCGCCAGGCGCTCGCCGTGACCGGCCACGATCGGCTGATCGAGACGGTGCGCGGCGGCGGCTACCGGCTGCGCGACGCCCGCGCATGAACGCGCTCGCGCTGCTTTTCGCGACGGTGGCAACGGTGCTCGCGGCCTTGCTCTGGCGTGAGCGCCGCCAGTTTCGGCGCCTGCGCGCTTGGCTGCGCGAACGCCGGCTCGGCGATCCGCCGGAGGGGGCGGGCGCCTGGGGCGAGGCGTTTAACCTGCTGCACCGCCACCGGCGCGCGCACCTCAAGCGCGTCGCGCAGCTTGCGCGCCTTGCGGTGCGCATGCGCCGCGCGGCGCGCGCACTGCCCTATGGGGTCACGGTGCTCGATGCGCGCATGCGCATCGTCTGGGCGAACCCGGCCGCGCAGGCGCACCTCGGCGTGGACGCCGAACGCGACCGCGGCGCGCCGATCGCCAATTTCTTGCGCGAGCCGGAGGCGGCCGCGTACCTGGAGGCGCGCGCGTTCTCCCAGATGCTGCGGCTGCGCCATGCGGAGGCGATGCTCGTGCTGCAGTTCGTGTCGCTCGAGGAGGGCGGCTGGATGCTGCTTTCGCGCGACGTCACCGCGGAAGAGAGGGTCGAGGCGCTGCGGCGCGACTTCGTGGCGAACGTCTCGCACGAGCTGAAGACGCCGCTCACGGTGCTCACCGGTTTTCTAGAGACGCTGCGCGACCTCGACCTCGACCGCCAGCGCATGCGCGACTACGTGCAGCTGATGCTGCCGCACGCCGAGCGCATGCGGCGCATCATCGAGGACTTGTTACTGCTCTCGACGCTCGAACACTCGCCGCCGCCGCTCGAGCAGACGGTGGCGATGCGGCCGATGCTGGAACGGTTGCGCGCCGAAGCCGAGCAGCTGGGCCGGGGCGCGCATCGCGTCTCGATCGAGGCCGCCGAGGCGCGCGACTTGATCGGCGCCGAGACCGAACTGGCGAGCGCTTTTTCCAACCTGGTCTCGAACGCGGTGCGCTACACGCCCGCCGGCGGCGAGATCCGCATGCGCTGGCTGCCGGCCGGCGCCGGCGGCGCCGAGTTCGTGGTGGAAGACACGGGAATCGGTATCGACGCGGAGCACCTGCCGCGCCTGACCGAACGCTTCTACCGCGTCGATCGCGGGCGCTCGAGCGAGACGGGCGGCACGGGCCTGGGGCTTGCGATCGTCAAGCATGCGCTCGCGCGTCACCAGGCGACGCTCGAGATCCGAAGCACGCCGGGTCGCGGCAGCCGCTTCGCCGCCCGCTTTCCCGCCTCGCGCCTGCGCGCCGATCAGAACGTTCCGGCGTAGGCGCCGCCGTCGATGAGCAGATTCTGGCCGGTGATGTAGGCGGCCGGCACGCTGCACAGATAGGCGCAGGCGGCGCCGAATTCCTCGATCGTCCCGAAGCGGCCGGCCGGAATCGCCCGCTCCATCTGTGCCCGCACCTCGGCGGCGGGGCGCTGCTCGCGCGCGGCGCGGAACTCGACGTTCGCGCGCAACCGATCGGTCCAGAAGCGGCCCGGCAGCAGGTTGTTGATCGTCACGTTGTGCGCGACCGTCTGCCGCGCAAGGCCCGCGACGAAGCCGGTCAAGCCACTGCGCGCGCCGTTGGACAGACCGAGCTCGGGGATCGGTGCTTTCACCGCGCTCGAGGTGATGTTGACGATGCGGCCGAAGCGGCGGCGCATCATGCCATCGATCACCGCCTGGATCATCTCGATCGGCGCGAGCATGTTCGCCTCGAGCGCGCGCAGCCAGTCCTCGCGCCCCCAGTCGCGAAAGTCCCCCGGCGGCGGTCCACCCGCGTTGTTGACCAGGATGTCGGGGTCCGGGCACGCGGCAAGCGCGGCCGCCCGCCCCTCGGCCGTGGCGATGTCGCTGGCGACGGCGACGACCTTTACGCCGGTCGCGCGCCGGATTTCCTCGGCGGTCGCTTCGAGCGTCTCGCGCCCGCGCGCGGTGATGACCAGATCCGTGCCCTCGCTGGCGAGGGCCATCGCGCAGCCCTTGCCGAGCCCCTTCGAGGCGGCGCACACGATCGCGCGGCGGCCGCGGATGCCGAGGTCCACGCCCGCTGCGCCTAGCGCCTGCGCCCGAGCAGCGCGCCGAGCGCGCCGCGCACGATCGCGCGCCCGATCTGCGAGCCGATCGTCCGCACCACGCTGCGCGCAAGCGTCTGCGCGAGCCCCTCGCGCCCCCCGCCGCGCGCACTGGCGCCGCCGAGGATCGCGCCGGCGAGCCCTTCGCCCGCGGCCTGCGGCAGGGCGCGCGCGCGCAGTTTTTCGTAGGCCGATGCGCGCTCGACGGCCTGGTCGTAGCGACCCGCAAGGGGGGATGCGAGAAGCCGCTTGCGTCGCTCTTCGGCCGCAAGGGGTCCGAGCCGGCTCGGCGGCGGCACGACCAAGGCGCGCTCGGTCACACCGGGCCGACCCTTTTCGTCGAGCAGCGACACGAGGGCCTCTCCCACCGCAAGCTCGGTGACCGCCCGTTCCAGATCGAGCGCCGGATTCGGCCGCATCGTCTGCGCGGCCGCGCGCACCGCTTTCTGGTCGCGTGGCGTAAAGGCGCGCAGCGCGTGCTGCACCCGGTTGCCCAGTTGCGCGAGCACCGTCTCCGGGACGTCGAGCGGGTTCTGCGTGACAAAATAGACGCCCACCGCCTTCGAACGGATCAGTCGCACCACCTGCTCGATCTTCTCGAGCAGGGCCCGAGGGGCATCGTCAAAGAGCAGGTGCGCCTCGTCGAAGAAAAAAACGAGTTTGGGCTTTTCCGTGTCGCCCACCTCGGGCAGACGGTCGTAGAGCTCGGCAAGGAGCCACAGCAGCAGCGTCGCGTAGAGCTTTGGCGCGCCGATCAGCCGCTCGGCGCTGAGCACGTTCACGACGCCGCGGCCGCGCTCGGTGCGCAGCAGGTCCTCGACCTCGAGCATCGGTTCGCCGAAAAAACGGTTCGCCCCCTGCGACTCGAGCGCAAGCAGCGCGCGCTGGATGGCACCGACGGAGGCGGCCGACACCTGACCGTAGCTCACGGTGTACTGGCGCGCGTTCTCGGCCACGTGCTGCAGCAAGGCGCGCAGGTCCTTCAAGTCGAGAAGCAGGAGCCCCGCCTCGTCGGCGACGCGGAAGGCGAGCTGAAGGACGCCCGCCTGGGTCTCGTTCAGCTCCATCAGGCGGGCGAGCAAGAGCGGCCCCATGTCCGACACGGTCGTGCGCACCGGGTGCCCGTGCTCGCCGTACACGTCCCAGAACACGACCGGACAGCCTTCCCAGTGCGGTTCGACGCCGAGCGCGCGCCGCCGCTCGGCGACGCGGGGGTTGTCGCCACCGGGCTCCGCGATACCCGCGAGGTCGCCCTTCACGTCGGCGAGGAAGACGGGAACGCCGAGCGCGGAGAAACCGTGCGCGAGCGCCTGCAGCGTCACCGTCTTCCCCGTGCCGGTCGCGCCGCTCACCAACCCGTGACGGTTTGCGAGCGCCGGCAGCAGGAAAAGCTCTTTGGCGCCGCTTCGCGCAAGGAGGATCGGCGCTGCCATGACGATAAAATTATGGCATGGCGGGTCACAGCCGGTGGGCGAACATCAAGTTTCGCAAGGAGCGCGCCGATGCCCGGCGCGGCCGCGTGTTCACGCGCTTGATCCGCGAAATCACGGTCGCCGCCCGCCTGGGCGGGCCCGATCCGGCGTCGAATCCCCGCTTGCGCCTTGCGATCGACAAGGCGCGCGACGAGAACCTGCCGGGCGACAACATCCAGCGCGCGATCCAGCGCGGCGCCGGCCAGCTGGAGGGCGCGGCGTATGAGGAAGCGCGCTACGAGGGCTACGGGCCCGGTGGCACGGCGGTGATGGTCGACTGCCTGACCGACAATCGCACGCGCACGGTCGCCGAGGTGCGGCATGCGTTCACGAAAAACGGCGGCAACCTCGGCGCCGACGGCTCGGTCGCTTACCTTTTTCGGCACTGCGGACAGTTCGTCTTCCCGCCCGGTACGCCGGAGGAGCGAATCATGGAGGCGGTTTTGGAGGCGGGTGCCGAGGACGTGATCGTCAACGACGACGGCTCGCTCGAGGTGGTCTGCGCTCCGGCCGACTTTGCGCGCGTAAAAGCGGCGCTCGCGCGCGCAGGCCTTGCGCCCGCCCTCGCCGAGGTGACGATGAAGCCGACCAGCGAGACGCTGGTCTCGGGCGAGGACGCGGTACGGCTGCGGCGGCTGCTCGAGGCGCTCGAGGCGCTCGAGGACGTGCAGCACGTCTACACCACCGCGACCTTCGAGGAGACGGGCGCCTGAGCGCGACGCGCCCCGCCCTGGAGCCGCCGAGGTGAGGATCCTCGGGCTGGACCCCGGGCTGCGCTCGACGGGTTTCGGCGTGATCGAGGCTGCGGGGGGGCGCTTGCGCTATGTGGCAAGCGGCCGCGTGCGCTCGCAGGGGCGAGCGCTCGCTGCGCGCCTGCGGAGCCTGCACGAGGGGGTGGCCGAGGTGGTGGCACGCCATGCGCCGGCCGAGGTCGCAGTCGAGAAGGTGTTCGTGAACGAAAATCCCGCCTCCACGCTCGCGCTCGGCGAGGGACGCGCGAGCGCCATCCTCGCCGCTGCCCTCGCCGGCCTGCCCGTCGCCGAGTACACGGCGCTGCAGGTCAAGCAGGCCGTCACGGGCACTGGCCGCGCAAGCAAGGAGCAGGTCAAGCACATGGTGCGGCGGCTGCTCGCCCTGGCCGGAGAGCCCTCGGCGGACGCCGCCGATGCGCTCGCCTGCGCAATCTGCCATGCGCACGGCCGACGCCTGGGCCCGATCGCCGTGGCCCAATACCGCCGGCGCAGGGGGCGGCTGCGGTGATCGGCCGCATCCACGGTCGGCTGGTGGCCAAGCAAGCGCCTCAGGTGCTGGTCGAATGCCACGGCGTGGGCTACGAGCTCGACGTACCGATGAGCACCTTCTGCGCCCTGCCCCCGACGGGCGAGACGGTGACGCTTCATACCCAGCTCGTCGTGCGCGAGGACGCGCACGCCCTCTACGGCTTTGGCACGCTCGCCGAACGTACCGCCTTCCGCGAGCTGATCCGCGTCTCGGGCGTCGGTGCGCGCACGGCACTCGCGGTGCTCTCGGGAATGTCGGTCGCCGAGCTCGCGCAGGCGGTGGCCGAGCAGCAGGCCGGGCGGCTCGTCCGCATACCGGGCATCGGCCGCAAGACCGCGGAGCGGCTGCTCCTCGAATTGAAGGGCCGGCTCGCCGAGGCGCTGCCCGACGCGGGAGGGCCGGGGCAGGCAAGCGGAGAGGTCCTGCACGCACTCCTTGCGCTTGGCTACAGCGAGCGCGAGGCACGTGCCGCGGTGCAGGGGCTTCCCACCGGCCTCAGTGTGGCGGAGGGCATCCGCCAGGCGCTGCGCGCCCTTGCGCGCACTTAGAACGGAGGCTGCCGCCGGTGCACGGCGTTTGTGAGATAGTTTCGGGCATGCCCCTCGGAAGGCCGACGCGACCGACCCGCATGGCGCGCGGCGGCGGGCCCCGCACCGCGCAGAAGGGCGTGTGATCGAGACCGACCGGCTCGTCTCGGCGGCGCCCCTTACCGGCGAGGAGGAGCGCCTCGACCGCACGCTGCGGCCGACGCGGCTTGTCGAGTACATCGGCCAGCCGAAAGTGCGGGCGCAGCTCGAAGTGTTCATCGCCGCTGCGCGCGCACGCGGCGAGGCGCTCGATCACCTGCTGCTGTTCGGTCCGCCGGGACTGGGCAAGACGACGCTCGCGCACATCGTCGCGCGCGAGCTGGGAGTGAACCTGCGCCAGACCTCGGGACCGGTGCTCGAGCGGCCGGGTGACGTCGCTGCGCTGCTGACGAACCTCGAGGCGCGCGACGTCCTTTTCATCGACGAGATCCACCGGCTTGCGCCCGTCGTCGAGGAGATCCTGTATCCGGCCCTGGAGGACTACAAGCTCGACATCGTGATCGGCGAGGGGCCGGCGGCGCGCTCGATCCGGCTGGACTTGCCGCCCTTTACGCTCGTTGGGGCGACGACGCGAGCGGGCATGCTGACCAATCCGCTGCGCGACCGTTTCGGCATCGTCGCCCGTCTGGAGTTTTACGAGCCGGACGAGTTGGCGCTGATCGTGCGCCGTTCGGCGCAACTGCTCGATTGCCGCATCGACGAGGCCGGCGCCTTCGAGATCGCCCGCCGCGCCCGGGGTACGCCGCGCATCGCCAACCGCCTGTTGCGCCGGGTGCGCGATTACGCCGAGGTGAAAAGCGACGGCCGGGTGACGCGCGAGCTCGCCGACCGGGCGCTCGGCCTGCTCGAAGTCGATGCGCTCGGACTGGACGTCATGGACCGCAAGCTGCTGCTCGCCATGCTGGAAAAGTTTGGCGGCGGTCCGGTCGGGCTCGACAATCT
>OGCL01000241.1_pt1 | contig 62045 bp, 42 predicted proteins | sample 1570041 | NCBI WGS metagenome assembly OGCL01 (sample SAMN06266162, study PRJEB24511) | hot springs metagenome | isolation source: Hot spring water | place: South Africa: Limpopo | collected 2015-06-22
TCCTCGATAGCTCAGTCGGTAGAGCGCCGGACTGTTAATCCGTAGGTCCCTGGTTCGAGCCCAGGTCGAGGAGCCATAAGATTCAAGCACTTAGCCCGCTAGCCAGCGGGCTTTTTGCTATCTGAAGGCTTTTTTGCTGCATTTTTGCTGCACTCTCCTGCGCGTGACTTGCTGCGGCAACGCTATACTGATTTTTCAGGAGTTAGCGATGGCAACGATCACCAAACGGGGTGACTACCAGTTCCAAGCAATCATTCGCCGCAAAGGCTATCCATCTCAAACCAAGACTTTCGAGTCCCGGGCCGACGCTGAGCGCTGGGCACGGGAGGTCGAAGCCAACATCGATACCGGCTATTTCCGGGACCGGCGTGAAGTAGAACGCACTACCCTCGGTCAAGCCCTGCAGAAATACCTTGAGCAGATCACCCCCAAGAAACGGGGGCTGGTCGCCGAGCGCAATCGAATCCTGCAACTTCAGGCTCATCCAATATCGTTACGCCCTCTCGCCAGCCTGCGCGCCAAGGATTTCGTAGAGTATAGAGACGAGCGACTGAAACTGGTCAGCGCCAACACGGTCCGGCTCGAGCTGGCGTTGCTCTCTCATATTTATACCATTGCCATTAAAGAATGGTCAATGCCGCTGATGCACGAACTGCGTAATGTCCGCAAGCCTCAGGCGGGACCTGGGCGGGAGCGGCGTTTATCCGCTGAGGAAGAAAAGCGTCTGCGCAAAGCCATCTATCGCCCTCAGGCTCGTGGCGCCGAGGTTTGGCTTGAAGCATGCATTGATATCGCCCTCGAAACAGGAATGCGCGCTGGGGAAATCCTTTCGCTCGAATGGCGCCAGGTCAAACTCGATGCCGGCACGATCCGTCTGGATATGACGAAAAACGGTAGCGTTCGTACCGTGCCACTCACCCTGAAGGCCGCCGAGACTCTGCGGCGCTTGCCCCGGGATATCAGTGGCAAGGTTATCCCGAACTTCCACGACACCTCCGGACTTGACCGTGCTTTCAAGCGCGTCTGCAAGGCAGCAAAAATCACTGACCTGCATTTCCACGACCTCAGGCATGAGGCCGCCTCCCGCTTCGCGCCACTGATGACGGTGCAAACGCTGGCGAAAATCATGGGCTGGCGGTCCATTCAGATGGCGATGCGCTACTACAACCCCACCGACAGCGAACTGGTCGAGGTGGTACGCCGGGCGCAACTGGCGGCGTAGCCTGCCGAGTTAACACAAATAGGATGGTCGTCAGGATCGAAGGCCGCAAGCCTTCGATCCTTGACGCCATTCAGCACAACCAACTACATTGCAACTGCTGCCGCAAACAACGGTAGCCAGGATTGGCGTCCTGACTGGAGCACAACGATATGGCATGGCCTCAACCATGCCATTTGTCGTTGTTGCGGTTCGTCCCTCTATGGGCGGCCGTACGGGGGGAACCGCAAGGTTCGCCGGTGCTCCATCGGTACGCCAACTCCTGTATTGGCCGCCCACCCGATTGGCGTCGCGTGGGCAAGCAATCCACCAATGGAGCACCCACATGAACGATTCGCAGACAACCATACCGGATAACCCGGACAGCTTTACTGCTGCCATCAAAGCCGCCTACCCAAGGATGGCAGCTTTGCTCGAAGCACACCCGGAAATCAACAACGGGAATTTCCGGTCCCAGGCTACGGCCATTGCGATGGAGAATGGCAGCCTGAAATCCAAGCGCAAGAAGTTCTTCGAACTGGCCGACGTCTTCAACAAGGCAACGGGCAAATTTGCCGTCTGTAAAAAAGGCTGCGCCCACTGCTGCTACATGCCCACGATGATTTATGCCCATGAAGCCGACATCCTCGGGCAGGCGACGGGCATCAAGCCAGCGCCTGTGCCTTATCGCGACCGCTCAGTCGTGCTCGCGGATGCGGTCAGGCAGTTCGGCCCGCCATGCCCCTTCCTCGGCAAAGACAATAGCTGCACCGTGTACGATCATCGTCCGCTCATCTGCCGGCTACACCACTCGTTGAATAACAACCCTGACGACTGTGTCGTCTCCGAAAGTGGAACCAAGGCGCCGATAGCCAAAATCGATGCCGACGTGATTGAAGCGCCCTACCACGCACTGGTCTTGCGCCACGCATCGAGGGAGCCCTGGGGCACCATCCAGATGTTCTTCCCTAATCGGTTATGAGTAGTGCCGCCTGCGCGTTTTAATCGCGCGTAGGCGGTTTGTTTACCGGCTTGGCGCTCGGCAAGGAATTACGCCACGGCACCACGTGAGTTAGCCCAGTCTCAGGGGAATGCCATGGCAAATCTTCTGCATGTGGAACAGAAACGGGGCCTCCCCAGAGTAGCCCCGGCCACGTGCAAACTGGATCAGCTCCCAGCTCTGACTCCGCACGCCAGCAAACCCTGGCTGCCGTGCAATAAGGCGCAATGTTTCGGCGACCGCAGATTGTTTTCTGTGAGCAAGCTGGTCGCCAAGCAGGGCATACCAGTCGGCCATCTCCGATTTCGACCGGCGCCATGTCCAGCTTGTGCCTCCGCGTTTCGGTAGACGTACCAGTTCATAGCCCAGCCAGGACAGCCGACGGTTACCAAATACGGAACCGAGTTCTTCCTGTTCCGTGACCGGGCCAGCCCCCTCGGTCACGAGCAGCACCCATGCCACTTCAGGAACTGAATCAGGAACCCTTTTGGTGCTGTTGAATGAAACAGCCAGCGCGCTTTCCGGATGCGCCGGAGTGTCCAATGTTGATTCCTGATTGGTGCCCAAATCAGGAACCATGATTGGCGCCGTCCCTGACCCGAGACCGGGTTCAGCCTGAGTGCCAACATACCCCGGCCAGTACATAACCAGAGCGGCATTCGCCAGCCCCTTTTTCTTGCGCGTTATCCGCTGCGCGGGCGAGCACCCGACACCGTATTTGTCGTGGAGTTTTTGGGTGAGCCCGATTGCCTTGTGAGCGGGACAGGTGCCGGTGATGTAACGCGTGTAGCCACGCGTTACCAAGTCCAGGGTGCGCGAAAGCGCCGCAGATTTCGATTGAGAGACCGGGGTTGAGGCGGGTTTGGGCAAGGACATGACGGTACTCCATGAATGAACATGTCTTCGTATAGTGCGGGGAGATCCCTTTTTTGCGGGTTCGTCACGAACCCGCATCGTTGCAGTGTGATTTGGTGTGGCGAAGCCACACGTATTGATGTTCCTATGTGAACGTGCGCGGATTTCCAAAATCCGCCTATACAAAAATAGGACAGAACACCTTTGCAGGGCAGCACCCCGGCGATCACCGGAGAGTGCGCATGCCCGGCGGCTTGCCTAGTGGGTATTCAACGACAATGAACACGAGTACCCACCGGGCAGGCCGCCAACTGCAAAACACACTGACCGAAAGGTCTCGCCGGTTCGCCAAACCGGCAGGAACAGGATCGCCAATCCTGTTCCGAGCAAACGCTGAAGCGCAGTGCCTTTAATCGGGCTCGCTGCATTACGACGGGCGCTGGAAGGTGCAATTCCTTCCTTCGACCCAATCCGTTCCGGGGGATTCCGGATGACGTTGGGCGACCATGAAACGGCGCACGGGAGGCAATGCCCGTGTGACCTGGTCGAGCGTGAAAGCGGGTTCAATCCCGCCGATGGGGCGTACCGGAAGGGCGCAACTTTTGCCGCACACGACGGCTGATGAGGTGGGCTCGAATTGACGAGTCAGTCGCGTAAGCGACGCCAGTGATGGCACAGGGGCATGAGGGGAAACCTGGATTGCCCGGCACCTTCGGAAACGAGGGGTCTCTGGATAGCTCAAGCGTGTAACGGCACCCAGAAGGGTGCTGTGCGGAATGACGGTGAGCCATAGGCGTGAAGCCGTGGTTCGTAGTTGATGAAGCAGCAGGTGAGTAAGGAAGGGGCTATGGAACATCGCCCTCCTGAAATCTACGGAAAGCCGGAAGGCTAGCCTAGCTGTGGAGACAGTGGCGCACCGCCATGCAGTAACCTCGACCTAATTGGGGAACCTCTCGCTGACTGCGCCAGGTGGCACTGGTGCAGGCTGACTGCGAGAGGGGGAGATTCGGCAAGTAGGGTTTGATCTCATCGGTGATACGACCGAAACCATGAGAGAGCGGGAAACCACGTCAGGAGTTGGCACTCCTGTCCCGAAAGCCGGAAGCGTTTTGCGAAAGTGTGTATTGGGCTTGGCGGCCCATTGCAGTGTTGGGTCGGGTCTCGGGTTGGCCCCCGAGATTCGAAAACTCCGGGTGGTACCGGGACTAGCGCGGCAGGAAAACTGGGGGCTGGAATCGCAGGCCTGATGGCGACGATCTCAGTTAAAAGAGGATATTTCTAACTCGGCCGGGGGGCGTTATCGCTCCCCGGCTGTCTGGCTCCTGCTGAGTTGCATTAATCTCCCCATCTCGAATCGCCGCACTGCTCTTATTGACCCAACGGGAAAACGACACGGCCAGCGTCAGCGTTGCAGGTTTTTCTGGGCGATAGTGTCGGGCTAATTGAGTGTGTGCAGGTTGCTGGCCTTTTTGCCTGTTCGGCGCGCGATTTGTTCTGCTTTGGTCGGACGACCGGGGCGGCGAGGTGTGAAGTCGAGCCTATCAGTGGTAATCGGCTTAGGCCGATTTTTTTCGTATTGGGCATCTAGCCAGGCGTCCACGTCACGCTGCCGAAAGCGCAGGCGCCCACCCAGATTCAGGCAGTCGGGTAGTGAGCCGCCGATGCTGTGGCGGTTGTAGATGGTTTGAAGGGCGAGTCCTGTCACTTCGGCCAGGTCCTGTGCTGTAAGAAGGCGTTCCATGCAATCATCCTGTTTTGTGCCGGAGCTTTCCGGCTAAAACTAGTATAGGAACGATCAGCAAAACTTGACCGCAGCTCGGCCGAAGCAGACTCTCAGCGAGTGTCAAGAGCAATGGGCGTTTTATACAAAACTCCGGACACGGCTACTCATTAAGGTGAAGGCCGGGAAGCCCCTGCTTTTTTATGCATTTTCGATTGTTTTATTCGGTATGATTGGCTCCGGAACGACTTGAAGCTTAGGGGCGCTGATGGCTTCTTGCGAGTCGGGCCAGATCGTGTCTTTTTCTTCAAGCAGCAGCTGTTTTTAGAAAGGAACCACCCGATGTCAGGCAAGTTCGAAATCTATACAGACAAAGCAGGTGAATACCGATTCAGGCTCAAGGCTAGTAACGGCCAAACGATCCTGGCAAGTGAAGGCTACAAGACCAAGGCAAGTTGTTTGAATGGGGTTGAGTCGGTTAAGAAGAATGCACCGAACGATGCGCTATACGAGCGTAAGCAGACACAGGCAGGGAAGTTCATGTTCAACCTGAAGGCAAGTAATGGTCAGGTGATTGGGACCAGCGAATCCTATGAAACTTCGGCTGCCCGTGACAATGGGATTGAATCTGTTAAAAAGAATGCCCCGGAGGCTACGGTGGTCGAGCTCACTTCATAAGGCTTTATCTTGCCGCTTCTCTCCCTGAGAGTATTTAGGCCGGGTGATCCCCGGCCTTTTCTTCGTATGACGGGAGTTCGGCCAGAGCGGCCTTTCGTCCGAGGTATTGAATCGGGCTGCAATCAGTCGCTTAGCCGCCACACAGTTCGCAGAGTGACCATAATGCCGAGGCAATCCATGGCAAACGTCATAAACTGGGCGTTATGTGAATCAGGGTAATGGATACCCTATCAACGGGGATCAATATGAGTATTGCAGGCATACGCTCCAACCGAGGCGATGGCTACCAAACCTTGGTGGCATTTGATTGGGCATTGACAGTCTTGTCTGACGAGAACTATCAATGGCTTGAAATTGATTCGATAAATTATCTAGTCGACGATGTGGTCGTCGGTAAAGCCGACGGCACACTGGTCGCTTGCCAGTGCAAAAAAAATCAAATCGATTGCGAGGCATGGTCGATAACTGACCTCGCCGATGAACTGGATAAAGCAGCTAGACTGATCAAACAGAATAAGAATACCGAAGTTCGTTTCTATTCACGCAACAACTTCGGGGAGCTTGGAAAGCTGAAAGAACACAGTGCGACTCAGCACGATGAGATCACCTATAAAACCAGTTTTGGCATCGCAAATCAGAAAACAGATACTACCCTCTCGAAATTACTTTCCACTGCCGCTCCAGGTCTTTCAACCTACGAATTCCTCCGCCGTACTGAGTTTGAAACCAGCAGCGCTCTGGATCGCATGGAAAGTCAGCTACGAGAGCGTTTGCGTAGCATGGCCAGTAATCCAGATGCTGCATTTAACGCGCTCTGGGTTCGTCTAGATCAATTGGGGGGGCGCATGAGCGGCGATGGTTCATCCGCAAACGCTCAGCATCGATTCACCAAAAATGATCTCGAAGGCTTTCTTCTCAAGGCGGGAGCGCTGCTGGTTCCTCCCGTGAATATTGCCGAGGTACGCGCATCATTTTTCAATACCTCAGCCATCGGCAGATCATGGCGGCGTGATGTGGCAGGTCAGCGGATACCTAACCCGGTGGTGAACGAACTGCTCGCTGCCATCAATGCCGGGAAACGCGCCATCTTGCTCACTGGTTTGCCTGGTTCGGGAAAAACCTGTGTGATGCTTGAGGTACAGGAGACCTTGGAGCGACACGCACAAACCCGCTCAGATATCGTGACGCTCTTCATCCAGTCGCGCGAATTTGCAGATCTGGCGACTTCACAGGATCGACAAGCTTTTGGCCTATCTGAGCATTGGGTCAATCAAGTTGCTCGTATGGCGGAAAGCGCGCAGGTGATTGTCGTAATCGACTCTCTGGATGTGCTGTCTATCGCCCGCGATCATCGGGTACTGAGCTACTTTCTGGCTCAAATAGACCGACTCCTGTTGATTCCAAACGTGAGCGTAATCACCGCTTGCCGCGACTTTGACCGTAAGTACGACCACCGAATTGCAGCAAGAAAATGGGATTGCGAATTCAAGTGTCCTCCCTTGGACTGGGATGTCGACATTACGCCTTTAATTGAAAGGCTTGGGATTGCATCCGCCAATATTGATGCCGTTACACGAGAGCTGATTCGAAACCCTCGGGAACTGGCGTTGTTTGTCGAGTTGGCGCAGCGAGAGGGTGGTTTCAGCGTTGTAACCAGCCAAGCGTTGGCACAGCGCTATCTCGATGTGATTGTGCGGGCCAATGCCTCGCTCGGTGATTCTGCAATACAAGCAATTGAAGCCATCGCCGCAGAAATGCTCGAATCACGTAGCCTGGCCGTACCTCATCAGCGCTTTTCTTCCTCGCAGGAGATTCTGCGGGCACTGTGTAGCCTTAACGTCTTGCAAGAAACCCAGGATGGCAAGCTGACCTTCGGTCATCAGACCCTGCTTGACGTTTTAGTCATCAGTAGAGCCTTGCGTAGCGGCGTTACGCTGAATCAATTCATACAGAGCTTGCCCCCTGTTCCGTTTGTCCGCCCCAGCATCCGTAGCTTCGTCGCACAGTTAGCTTTGGGAGAGCGACGTGAATTCAGGAAGCAGTTACGGACGGTATTGACTGGTAGCGCGGCCTTCCACATTCGGCGCTTAGTTGCCGAGTCGTTTTCCGAACAGATACCAGTGGACGATGACTGGCCCTTGATGCGCGAATTACGAGAAAAACACCGCGATGTTTTTCAGGTGATCTATACCTCGGCCAAGGCGCTTGAGTGGCATCGTTTTTGGCTCAAGTATCTGGTACCGGTTTTGAAAGCCGAGCGGAATGTCGAAGGTTATGCTGGACATGCTTATCGGATCGCGCAGTGGAAGAATGAAGATGCGCCGGGTGTCTTGTCATTCTGGCAGGAGGCACTTTCTCTGGAGTGGATTGATAGCAATCGAATCGCCGGGCAGCTTCCGTTTTACTTATCTGAAATCACATTGGAAAACTTGGCACTGGTGGTGCCACTGCTCCAGCGGCTGCTCAATATGCCGCATCCCGATCACAGCTTCCTGGGGCGTTCCATCGCTCGCTGCGTGGAAGCAGGTGTCGTAGGCGATGACCTGCTTTGGGGCTATATGGTGGGAGGGATTAGCGAAAATGACCTTCTGGAATACCGGTTCGATAACAAGTTGCATTGCCATGCCCATGAATTTGGCGACCGTAATGACAACTTTGTCCGTCAACGTATGGAGCAATCCATAGCCTTGCTCGATCTGGCCGTGGCATCTATTGAGCTGTGGAGCAATGCACGTGCATCGCGCTACGGAGAAACCCGCATAGGCTATCGCTACGGATTTTTAGGCGAAACCTCGTACGAAGACACGCACAGTCAGCGAGACATGCGCCGCGTAGACAACATGGATGCACTGCTTGATGCTGTTGAAGCCTCCATTCTTCAGCACGCTAAAACGCATTCGGAATGGTGGCAAAATAACCGCGAACGCCTATGTTTCAATCACGAAGGTGCCTTGCTCTACTTCGCCATACTGGCTTGTACTGCATCGCCTGAAGCCAATATTGATTTGATAGGTCGCATGTTGTGCGATAAAGATATGCTCGAGTTCGAGCTGGGTTACGAACTGGGCACATTGATTCAGTCGGCATTCATGTCTCTTGACTCTGGGGTTCAAGATGCTGTCATGGCGGCCGTTTTAGCCATTTGGGATGAATCTTCTTCTGAAGATTCCGAGCGTTTTTGGATATTGAAAAAACGTGCCGAATTGATCAGTACGATCCCTTGCTGCCTGCGTTCGCCTGAAGCGCAAGCGGTGATGGATGAATATGTGAAAAAAGCCGGAGTGTTTTTTCGTCAGCCGGATATTCGCTCTTGGGGAGGCTCCGTCAGAGCACCATTCTCATTCGAGGTGTTTCTGGACGCCAGTGATGGCGTGATATTGCGCCTGCTAGCACACTACAACGGCCATTCAGATTGGCATGGCAGGAGAGCAGACTATTTGATTGGTGGCGAACGCGAGGTTGGCGTGCAACTACGAGAGGCCTCCTCTCGCCATCCCACTCGATTCTTGGGGCTGTTGCCAACCTACTGGGCGGATATTTCCGAAAAGTTTCGCGATGACATTATGGATGGCGTCGCCACATACCTGGCTTACCGCTATGGCAACCTGCGAACGAACGAAAATTGGTTGCCTATCGAAGAGCCAGATGCCCCGGCCTTGGCTGGCCATATTCTCGATGAACTGGAAAGGCATCCCCAGCACTGGCAGCTCCGGCGTCCAGCAGCCAAGGCTTTGGAAGCATGCGCCAACGTTGTACAAAACATGGAGGATGCCGAACGAGTGGTTTTTTTGGCCACAGGCTTTGAGCGGCTCGATGAAGACGACCCGATCAAGGGTGATAACGTTGATTTGATCTCTTTGGGTATCAATATGTCCAAAGGGGACGTAGCCGAAGCCTTGATGATTCTGGCAAGTAATTCTCGAGAACTCGAAGGCGTATTTCCTGAACTGCTACAACCCGCATTGAGCCGTTTTGCAGGAGACAAACATCCTGCGATTCGCGCCGTGATCCTTCGTCGTCTGCCTTATTTGCAAAGCAAGAATTTCGAGTTAGGTTGGAATTTGTTTCATCTTGCCATGCATGGCGCTGAGGGACTTTGGGAAATAGCCGAACCCTGCCTCTATTACGCCTACCACAATCATTTTGAAGTGGTGAAACCTTTGTTGGCACGTCTTCGCATTGAGGGTAGAGGCAAAGACCTGGAAACGTGGGGGCGCATTTCGGCTTTGGCTAGCATGACCCGGCACATCGACTTTGCTGAACTCCTTGGGGATTTGATTGCTCTCGATAACACAGAGGCTTGGCTGGGAGCAGCAACTGTTTGGACAAATGCAGAAAATATCCAGCAGCATCGGGAACAATGCTTTGCCGGTATGGACGCCGGCTTGAATGCAGGTGACACACATGCCATGGCCGTTGCGAGACAAATCGACCATATTTTTAGAGACGAGACGGCCCCAATTTCTGTGCCGATTGAGCTCATTCGAAGCTGTTTTTCTGTATTCGAAAGCGACAGCGAGAGCGAAAACAAACACCATCGGCTTTTCGGTTTTCATGAATGGCTGAATGCAATTGCTCAGAATGATCCAGAGCAAGCACTGGCTGCAGCCAAAATCTATCTGGCTTACGTCAGCCTTTGCAAACCATATCTCTATGACCATAAAGATAGCCTCACCCAATTAATGACGCGCCTTTTCGGTGAGGCAGAAGAACGAGAAGAGTCCGACGGAGGTGAGATGCTGAGAAGCGTGGTGGAGATACAAGACACGCTACTTTCGCTTGGAGTTAATGGTGTAACAGATTGGCTAAAAGCTGCCGAACGCCCCTGAGTTGTCAAAACGGTGGCCACTTCGCAGTTCGGGCTGGCCGCTATGCAATTGATTGCGGCCCGTTCAATAAGTCAGACCAATGTCGGCTTTGGCCGAATTCCAGCCAGAACTAATCGCTTTATTGCTGACACCTGAGCGGCGACAAGATGTCTTTAAGCCCGTTATGGTCAATCTCCTGCATCAAAGCGAGCAGGCGACCGATCTCCCCCTCTGGAAACCCCTCGCGGGCGAACCAGTTAAGGTAGTTGCCAGGGAGATCGGCAATGATTGTTCCCTTGTGTTTGCCGAAAGGCATGACGCGGGAAACCAGTAGTTCAAGATCCTCAGGTCGCATTCAACTCACATCGCTTTGGTAGGTATACGTCTGGTAACGGTCAGTCTTTTTGGCATTTCGGCCTGAGCTGACGGCGGGCCTGCGCTCAGTGTCGGGCAGCAAAGCGCCGGTCAACTACCTTGCAGCGAGGGGGGCAGAACTATGTGTAAAGCAGCCGTTGATACCATGCCGCCGACGGTCAGTTCAGGCCGAAAATCTGAACCTGCCTGTGGGAGGTTACCGATGGATATCGGCAGACACTTGATCACTTTGCTAAAACGTAATGACCTTGTCTGCTTCTAGCGTAGATTGCGCGAGTTCGACCAGAGTCCCGATAGTCACCCCCGGTATAAGGGGTAGCTCAGCGATGCCGCGAGCGAGTGCGCAAGTTCTGCACGAACGAATCTTCACGCCGTAGTTGATCAGCGTTTCCACCATCCCTTGTAAACCGTTCGTAGTACCATCAACCTGATTTGGTAGGCTGAGCACCGTTGCATCAGACATCAAAAACACATCGATCTGAGGCTTGTCATCATGCCCAGCCAGTGCGGTTGCCAACCGAAGTGCTGAAAGGCAACGTTCTGAACCATATGGAGGCGCGTGGACGATGATGAGAATTTTTTGCATACATGACTCCAAAGTGTCGATATCGATTGGTTTTTGGATATGTGATCCAGGACCTGAGCATGAATATTTTATGCCTTAGAGGTGTGTGACAGGCTAAAATTGGCACTTGCGATGCTGCAATTTTGCTGCAATGGGTGCAGCAAATAGCAGGATTCTGCGGTAAGGTGCGGTAATCTAACCTGCTGTTTATCAAAGGTAATATCGCGTATCTCTTTGATAAATATAGGGGCTAAAACGGACTGTTAATCCGTAGGTCCCTGGTTCGAGCCCAGGTCGAGGAGCCAGGATTAAAGCAAAAAGCCCACTTTTCGGAGTGGGCTTTTTGTTGTTCGTGCTTGTTTCGAGGTTCCAGCGGCGGATGGCTGATTGAGAGTGTCACAGGCCGCGCAACTGGCGGATTGGTGTCCCAAAGGCGATGTCGTGCCTGAGCTGGGTTACAATCATGTCATCCAGTCGAATCGAACAGGCTGGGTTTTTCGATTTTATAGGCTTACTTGGTATGTTGGAGATTGTAGCGATCCGATAACTCCCCCGCTTGTCGGGCTGTGAGTTATCGCTATGCAACAAAGATGGTGACGACCCTCAGGGTTGCTTGCCTGTTTTGCATTTCTGATTGCTAAAGAATTTCCAACATGAACATCTCAAAGCCTGAGCAGAGGACATTGCATGTCCTCGCCAAAGGCGGTCGCATTGTGCATACGCGCGATGCATCAGGCCGTATCTCATCCATCGATTGCTATACCCGCGAAGGTTATGTCCTGGCGGACTGCACGCTTCTCGTATTTCAGAGACTGCGAGGCAAACGCCTCATATGTTCCAAAGACGGGCAGCCCTACGTAATCAACAAGGCAGGGCTTCGCGCGGTCCGTGCCCAACTCGACAACCAATAACTCCCGATGGCGGTGACCACGCTGTGGTCACCGCGCCATATGGGACCCTATGGAGTGATGAAAATGACCCTCGTAATCAGAGACGAGCAGCCAGCCGATATTGAGGCAGTTTTTGACCTGACCCGACTGGCTTTTTTGAATGCCGCACACACCAACCACACCGAGCAGTTCATCGTGAACGCGCTCCGCCGGAGGGGTCACCTGGCGTTATCCCTGGTTGCCGACGCGGGCCTGCAAATCGGGCATGTCGCTTTCTCAACGGTAACTATTTCAAACGGTGATGCTGGCTGGTTCGGTGTTGGGCCTCTTTCCGTCCGCCCGGAGTATCAGCGCAGAGGCGTCGGCACGCGTCTGATGCATGAGGGGATGGCAAGGCTGATGAACATGAATGCGCAGGGATGCGTGTTGGTTGGCGACCCTGCCTATTACTCACGCTTTGGCTTTTCCCGGTGTACCGGTTTGACTTTGCCCGGGGTGCCGCCCGAATACTTTTTAGGCAAAAGCTTCGGTAACGCAATGCCAAAAGGCGAAGTTACGTTTTCTCCGGCTTTTGGGGCGACGAGTTAAGATTGCGTCAATCAAAACCATGGTGGGGGACCGTGATGAGCCTGAGTAATCAGACAATCGGCAAAGTCGTGCAATGGCTGGGCTGGTTCAGCGTGGCACATTCGTTATGGACTTACGGCTCTGCTTTGCTGGATGCCAACTCGGATGCCTCAATCCGCGCCTATGCCTGGCTGATTGCCATTGAAGGTATCTTTTTCCTCGGCGCAGGTCTGCTCGTTGTCTGGCTTGGACGCCGGATTGCCAGGCCGGCTCAAGTGCCCGAGCCGGTCCAGGCTGAAAATCGCGGTGCCGAGTAGGGACGGTTCCTCATGGACGACGCCGATACCTTGACGATCAGGCCGAATTATCCTGGGCTGCTGATGGCCATTCTCCTGCTGGGTTTCGCTGCCGGCATTTCGCTCGTCATGCTGTTCGCGTTGACGCGCAAGGATGTTTTTGGCCCGGCGCTCTTCGACTGGCTGCTGATTATCTTCCTGATCGTTTTCATCTTCCTGTTCATGCTTGGTTCCCTGTACGTGCTCTGGAACCACATCGCGGTGCTGTTCAGCGGCTTGCGGCCGTCCTTGGCCGTGCGCATCGACCGGCAGGGCATCCATTACCCGCTAAGGTACGAAGGCTTGATTCCCTGGGCGCAGGTTCACGACATCCAGGTGCATCAGGGCTATAACGGCATGAGCCTGTGGTTCAAGATCGATCCGGCACTGCCGTTGCGGGGGTATTCGATGCTCGATCACATCTACAGCATCGGCAACGCGCAAGTGACCGGCTATGTGCGGCTGTTGTCGCACCAGTACAGTTTTTCTGCGCCGGAACTGATGCAGGCGTTGCGCCGGCTGGCCCCGGCGCGGGTGCATATGGCTTATCCCTTGAGTTCATGACTCGCGGGAAGGTGCGTCACAGCAGGTGGAAAACCAGTCGCGCATTGACCTGATAGCGCTCCTGCTCCGAGCGGACATTTTTCAACGGTTTGCCGACGATGATTTCACCGGAGACCCGGTCTCCGAATTTCCACGCCGTTCCGATGCCGGCGGATTCCAGGTGTTCCGGCTGACGGAAAGAGGCGTCGACGACGCCGCGATCATAGAAGGCAAAGACTCCGACTTGTTCGGTGATCTGGTAATTGGCCTGCAAGTTGCCGAAAGCGCCGCCGTCGCCGGCCAGTTCGCCTTGCCGGTAGCCTCGGACGGTTGATGGGCCGCCGATCTGGAACACCAGGCTGGAGGGAATGCCATCCCGTCGGGCGTATTGCCAGGCACCGGAAAACGCCGTGTGCAGACGCGGTGTCCAGGCCTGGCTGAACTGCCAGGTGCCGCCGGTGACGGTGAAGGATTCGCGGTACGGCGTGCCCTGCATCTCGCTGCGCGCCTTCTGGACATTCACCGTCAGATACAGGCTGCGCCCCGGGGTGCTGTAGAGGCTGCTCAATTCCAGCTGGTTGGTGGTGACCCTGTTCTTGTTCAACAGGACGCCGGAAATGGTGTTGGTCGTCCGCTGCTGGCCGTGGTTGAGCTGCCCGCTGACCAGCCACTCGCGATTGCTCCACAACGGGTGGCTGACGCTCAGGTTGGCGTTTTCGGAGACGCTGCGGGAGTCGATGTCGCGGAAAGGGCCGTTGATGACTTTGGCGCGGCTTTTGCCTGCCCGGATGCCGACGCGGCCGCCGTAGCGGTTGAACGGGTAGTCGTAGGAGACGGAGCCGGCGGAGGTGCCTTCGGAACCGCTCAGGAACAGCACGAGGGAGTCGTCCCTGCCGGCCAGACCGTAATGCTGGAAGAACAGGCCGGCGGATTCCCTGCCGGTGGAGCGGTAGCCGTGATCGTTCATGAACAGGTCAAGGCGGTTGCGTTTGGGTTCCTGCATGCGCAGGTAGATGTCGGTCAGCCCGAAGCCTTCTCCCGGCTGCAGGGCAGCGGTCAGCCGGGCCTGGCTGAGGCGGTTGAAGCGCGACAGGGTGTTTTCCAGTGCCGTCGGGTCGACCAGTTCTCCCGGTTCGAGTTGCAGTCTTTCGGTGATGTAGCTGTCGCCGATGTAGCGATTGCCTTCGACCTTCAGTTTGCCGATGCGTCCCTCGACCAGTTCGATGCGCACTTCGCCCTGGCTGATCCGCTGCGCCGGCAGGACGGCGCGCGCCGTGGCAAATCCCCGGGCGTCGTACAGCGCGTTGATCCTGCCGACGACCTGCTGCAGTTCGGCGAAGGAAATGGTCTTGCCGACGTATTCGGCGGCAATCGCCTCCAGTTCCCGGGCAGGCAGGATCGATGATTCGCCGAAAACCAGTTTCTTCAGCACGAAACTGATGTCAGCCTCACTGGCTGCCGGTTGCTGGCGGTCGGGCAGGGACTCGATCAGCGTTTCCTCCCGGGGTGGCGGCGCCGTCCGCAGGCGTTCCAGTTCACGTTCCTGCTGACGCAGCAGGTCGGTACTGACGTTGCCGGCCTGCTGGGCCGTGGCGTTACCCAGGCAGATCAGCAGCGCCAGGGGGAGGATGGGGTTAGAGACCTTGAGCTTCATTGTCTTCCTGTGGGTTCAGATTGACCGAAACCGGTGAGGTGACCAGGTTGGCGGGTTGTATTGCGACCGGCATCTGCAGCGCGCTGAAGCGGATGACCGGCAGGCTCTCCGTCGAGCCGGCGGCCGGCGGCTTGCTGTCGCTGAAGTGGGGGCGGGCAAGATCGAATGCTGCGTAGCCGCTGCTGGCCATGTTGCGGGTGAAGACGCCGCGGGCGGCGTTGAACCACATCGGCGCCCGCGAGTTCGTCGCGCCCATGCCATTCATGTCCAGCGTGAAATCTCCCCAGGGGATGAAATACTGGAAATCGCGGTTGTAACGCAGGGCCGGCGTGGTGTTGTCCATCAGGCCGCTGACGTAGCCGGTGCGCAGTTCCATCTGCTCCTTGATGTGACCGCTGGCAATGTTCAATCGCGTTGCGTTCGATGCGACATCGGCGAGGCGGCTGCTGAGGCGATCGAACAGCACGTAAGGCGCTGCCGTGATGTCCAGGTCGACGGTTTCGGACATGACGCCGCCGACCCCGCTGGCGGTGATCTGCAGCGGCGTATTCTGCACGGTCTGCCGGATGGCGGCCTGCATCGTTTCCGCTTGCAGGTCCAGGCGCCGGGCGACCCGGGCATCGCCGATGTTCAGGTCCATGGTGCCTGTTTGTCCGTCACCGTCGGCGACCACCCTTGCCGATCCGGTCAGTGCATGTACCCGGTTGGCCGAGGCTTCGCGATGCAGGTGGAGATTCACGTCGCCGGCCGGGGTCTCGGCGTTGAAGCGGCTGGTGTCGAGTTCCATCGGTCCGTCTTCTTCGCCGATCCCGGTGGCCGCCACCATGTTGATGGCACCCAGATTGTCGTCGGTGGTGCGGATCACATTGCCGGCCTGGGCCATGCGCAGGCTGCCGGCTTGGGCGGTCAGATCGACCACGCCGTTGAGCACGCTGTTGCCGATGGACAGGTCGTTGCTGGTGGCGACGACATTGGCACCGAGGCCGAACAGGCCGAGCGAGCCGCTGTTCAGGACGACATTGAATGGATCGCCGGCGGTCCCGATGTGGCCCGCCGTGTTGCCCAGGGCATCGACGGCGCGAAGATTGACCAGGCCGCTGTTGAATTCGGCGTAACCGCCCAGCGACTGGAAATTCCCCTGGTTGGCGATCAGGTTGGTCTCGCCGCTGACGTCGATCTTGCCGATGACGACATCGCCGTTGAGCACGGTGATATTCGCCGAGCCTGGGGCGACCAGCCGATAGACGGTGACCGGATTGACGCCGTCGTTGGTGATCTGGATGGGATCGCCCGGCGCACCGATGTTGCGCCCGGCGTCGATGTAGAGGCCGCCGGTGACGGCACCGGCAACGCCGGCGGCCGTCTCGTTGGTGACGTCGCGCCCGGCATAGACGTACAGGGTGCCGCCGACCGTAATGTCCTTCAGGATCACGTCCTGCGCGGTGCCGACGTGATAGTCACCGAAGGCGTCGATGACGACCGGGTCCTTGGACTCGACCGCCAGGTCGAAGCGGGGCTTTAGGGTGATGCGCACGGTGTCGTCGGATATCCGTTCGGATTCCATCGTTCCCGGTTTGGCGGCGGCGAGGAAGGAGAGCAGTTGCGACGAAAGGTAGGTGTTGCCCTCGGAGGAATAGGTTTGCGTCACTACCGGCAGGTAACCGTCGGTGGCCTTGATGGTGAAGATCAGTTCCTCGGATTCGGGCAGCGGGGCATTCGGGTCGTTGTTCAGCTTGATCGAACCGAGCGGCGCCGAGACGTTGGCCAGGGCCCCGGTCGATGGACGGGTGCCGGCTTCGGCGCCGGCGTTGATCACGCCGCCGAGCATGCTTTTCTCCCAGACGGCGCCGGCCGACATGTTCTGGTACTGCTGGCTGCCGGTATCCAGGGTGTAGTTGAATCCCGAGACCCGCTCGTTGAGCGCCGTGCTGCCGACGCCGGGTGCCGTTTCGAGGAACGCCCGGGCTTCCTGGTAGCGGTTGCGGATCACCGAGGTGATTTCCGCTTCCGTCGGAGTGCGTTGCAGCAGGGCGCCGACCTGGCCGGCGTAGAGCGCCAGGCCGTTGGCCGTCAGCCTGAACTCGCTGTCGGGCGTCACGGCCTGCTCGCGGATGCTCCAGTAGTCGGCGTAATAACGCTCGACCAGGTTTTCGTAACCATTGACGGTGGTTTGCGCGTGATTGGGGTTCATGACGCCCATGCGTTCCCACAGTGCGACCTTCTCCAGCATGTCGGCCTCGAAGGTATCGCCCTTGGGCGGTGTGCTGAGGATCTGGCCGAGCGGGGTGTTCAACTCGACGTTGCCGAAGGTCGTGGCGATGAAGCCGACGTTCATGTTGCCGACCGCCTGGGTGAGCAGGATGTCGCCGGGGGCCGAGGCGTTGATCTCGTTGCTCTGCGTCACCAGCGGCTGGCTGGCCGAACCGATGGTGCTGGCCGAGGCCGAGTGCAGGTTGAGCACGTCGCCGTCGATCGATGCGCCGACCGCAGCACTGTGCTGGTAAATGCCACCTTCGGCGTGAATGGTGATGTCACCCGGCGTGACGATGCGTTTGGCGTAGAGATCGCCCTGCACGGCGAGGTGGATGTCGCCCTGGCTGGCAGCGCTGACCGAAGCGCCGGCCGTGCGCGAATCGATCAGATTGAGGGCTGCGCCGGCGCTACCGATGCCGGCGCTGGCATTGAGGTCGAGATGCTGGGCCAGCAGACTGCCGCCGGCCTGCAGCAGGCCGCCGTTGCTGACGTCGATGCTGGTGGTGCCGATGCTGTTGCGGACTTCGCCGCCGATCAGTACATCGGCGTTGGAGTCGACCTGGATGTTTGCCGCCGACTGGCCGACGAAGCGGATCGGGATGGCGTGGTCGGCCTTGACGCTGTTGGTGATCTCGACCCGGGCGCCGGTCGCGACGCTGAATTCGGTGCCGACACCATATCCGCCCCAGCCACCGGGACCGCTGGTTACAGTGGCCGTCGTGTAATCGACGTCTGCCGTGGCCCATTGCATCAGGGCCTGGCTGTTGCCGGTCGGCGCCCGGACGACGACGTCGCCTTCGCTGACCAGATAGTTCCTGCCGTCGGCGGTTTCGATGTTCGATGTCCACGCGCCGACCTCGCCAGGCATCTCGCCGGCGTCGCTGGCCACCGATGTTCCCCCGGTGTAGCTGCGGCTGACGTCATAGCTGTAGGTCCACTCGTAGCGCGCGCCGGCCCTCGGGTTGTAGGCGAAGCTGCGGCCGGTGGTGCTGTCCAGGGCCGCTGTTTCCAGGCTGCTGGCGCCATTGGAATTGTTGTAGGCGCTGACGCTGTCCTGGCCGGCCTGGTTGACGTACCACCAGGTCTGGACGCCGCCGGCGTTGGCGCCGGTGCTCCAGGTCTTGAGCGTGTCGGTGATCTTGACCACGCTCTGGCTGGCGCCGCCGACGTCCATGTCCTGCAGCAGGACGGCGTGTCCGCTGCTGTTGTTGATGGCAATGTCGCCCAGACCCGAATTGATGGTGATGCGACCCAGGGTGTTGGTGTTGATGATGTTGCCGGTCAGCGAGACCGAGCCACCGCCGGCGGCATCGATCCTGCCGACCTGGATGCGCTGGTTGGCGGCATCCCAATAGACCGAGGGGAGGGCGTCGGCGCCATCGCTTGCGTCGTTGCCGTCGGCGATGGCGAAGACGCTGTTCAACTGGTGGAAGCCCGTACTCGCGCCGATCCCGGCAATCTCGGCTGCCGTGCTGCCGTTCAGGTTGAGCGACCAGTCGGTCTTGGTGCCGACCTCGATGCCGGCGTTGATGTTGATGTTCTTCGCGTTGATGGCCAGGCTGCCGCCGACGGTCAGTGCCGACTGGCTCGAACCGCTGGTGTCCGCCGCGCCGAGTGCTGCGGTGTTGCGCGTCTGCATGCTGCGCACCTTCGGGTACCACCAGTGCCAGAGGCCGGTATCGCCAGTAAGCCAGTGGTGATCGTCGGCACTGACGTTACCGGTCAGGCTGATTTTCTGCTCCTCGACCAGCAGCCAGTTGGCGTTGTCGTCGGCGGAGGTCTCGCGGTAATCCCGTTCGCCGAAACCGATGAAAAGTTTGGGCTTGCTGCCCGTGCCGCCGGCTGCGCCGCCGTTGTCGCGCAGCAGGTGGACGGAGAAATCGGTGCTGTCGCCGAATTTCAGGCTGCCGTCCGGGTTGGTGTTGAACAGCAGGTTGGCTGCGTATTCGGCGACGCTGTCGGGAACGGTCCGGCCCCAGGTGCCGGTGTAGGCGTCGGGAATCCAGTTGCTGATCACGCCGGCCCATTCGGATTGCACCGATGCCAGGTTCCAGCTGCGGCCGGGCAGGTTGATGAAGAGGTCGCCGTTGGGCACCTCCATGGTCACCTGCTTGCTCTCGATCCGGGCGAACTGGGAGACGTTGCCCGACTCGTTGCGCAGCGTGGTGCTGCCCTTCAGGTTTTCGATGTCGCCGAGGACCAGCATGCCCGGTGCCGGCGAATTGTTGCCCGGCAGGTCGGTGTCGTAGCTATTGACGATCATGATCGACGGTTGCGTTGGCCGCTGGTCGGTATCGTAGTAGGTCGATTGCGACTGGCCGACTTCGCTCAGCGTGGCACCGCTGCTGGCAACCTTGGCTGCGCCGGTGGACACGATCTTGCCGCTGCCCGGCGCGGAGACCAGGATGCGGTCGGTGACCAGGTAGTCGTCCGAGCTGTTGTGGATGATCACACTGGGGGCGCCGTAGGCGGTGAGGGCTGCGCCCGACTGGCTGATCTCGTCGGCGCCGATCTTGATGTCGCCGGCACCGGCAATGATGTCGCCGATGACCAGGGTGTCGACCGAAGTATTCGCGTTGGCGCCCATGCCCAGCGCCTGGGCGGTGCTCAGGCGCATCTGGGTGTATAGGTCGAGTTCGGCGGTCAGTTGGGTATGGGTTTCGCTGCCGGGCGTCAATGTTGCCAGCGTGGCAGTGACTTCGGCCAGGCGGGCATCGATTTCGGCCAGCGGTTTGAAGGCATTGGTGCTGCCGGCCGGGACGAACGCGGCGCTGAGGTCGCCCAGTACCGAAACGGTACTCAGGGTGCTGCCGTCCCAATAAATTTCCTGGCGATTGGCGACACCGGCGACGATCTGCGCATTGTTCAGCAGCAGTTTGGCTCGTCGTTCGGTTGCTGAGGAGCCTTCGACGCGCTCCGACGAAAACAGCGACAGGTAAGGGTTCTTTTCGACGCCCTTGCCGCGCGCTTCCAGTTCGCCGTTGGTGGCCAGCAGGTCGACATTGCGTACCGAGCGGATTCTGGAACCGCTGCCCAGTGCCAGGTCGTTGAAGCTGCGGGCGACGGCACTCGCGTCGAGCGCAGCCGTGACCGGAATCAGCGTGTTGTTGAGTACCGTGGTGTTGGCATTGGCTTTGATCCTGTTCGATTCGATGCCGTTGGCGCTTTGTCCGGCACGCAAGGCGACATTGCCGTAGCCGAGCAGGTCGGTGTTGGTCCCGAGGGTGACCTTCTGGACTGCGTTCAGGTCGATCTCGCTGTCACCGCCACCGGCGCCGGCCAGGCCGAAGATATCGACTTCGGCATTGGTGGCGGCGGTCGACTGGCTGTAGGCGCCGGCCCGCAACAGGCCGCTGCTGGTTAACTGGCTGTTGTCACCGACGATCACTTCATTGCGCAGGTCGACATCCATCTCGGTGCCGGCGTACGGTGCGGCGATCACGCCGCCGACGGTGAGCCGGCCGGTGTCGCTGACGGCCAGGGTATTGTGGGCGTTGATCGTCAAGTGAGCCGGTTGCTCGAGCAAGGGATCGCCGATGGTCGCCAGCCGGGTGCCGTTGCCGAGCACGACGCGGCTGGTGTCCTCGATCCGGTTGTCGATCAGGATGGCGCTGCCGCTGAAGACGCCGCCGGAGCCGGAGAAGGCGTCGGCCCGGCCGCGGGTGATGCTGTGCGCGTCGAGGTCGATGCCGTCATGGGCGCGCAGGCGGGCGTTGCTGCCGGTCAGGATTTCGGTGGTGGCCTTGAAGCCGAGATCGATGAAGGTGCCGCTGGCACCGACCAGCGACGCCTGGATCGAGTTGCTGTCCACCGCGTAGTCGACCGAGTGTTCGGCATCGACCTGGACGCGTCCGGCGAGGATGTCGGCGTTGTCTTCGATCCTGGCGCGGGTGGTGCTGACGGCATCGACGTTCAGTGCCGATGCATGGCCGGCAATCAGGCCGCCGCTGCCGGCCACGGCGCTGCCCGAAATGGCGTTGCTGCCTTTGGCCTCGACGGTCAGCAGACCGCCGACGACACCGCTGCCGCCGAGAACGGCGGTTTGCCGGGCGGTCACGTCGACATTGGCGATGTTGGCGCCAACCGCCAGTGCCCCGGCAGCCACGCCGGTCGCATGGACATGCGCGTCGGCTGCGTCGCGGGTCTTGATCAGTGCGTCGCCGCTGATCTGCAGGCTGGAGCCGCTGCCGACCTGGGCCAGCACATCGGTTTCGATGCTGGCGTTGCCGGTGGTTGCATTCGCCCCCATCAGCACGCCGCCGGTGGCGCCGATGGCCTTGGCCTCGGCACTGTGGCTGCGGGTCTTACGGACTTCGGCGCTGACCTCCAGGCTGTCGCCGCTCAGTTCGACGGCGCCGGTGCCGGCTTCGACGGTGGTGTCCACCTGGGTGACGGCCACTGTAGCACCAACACCCACCGCGCCGACGCTTGCTCCGACCGCCAGTACCTTGGCGAAAGGATCGGTGGCGGCGCGTAGCGCGATCTGGCCGTTGCTGGCGGAAACACTGGCGTCGTCGGCGATCCAGGCGCGTGCCAGGGTGCTGTCGTCAGCCGTGCCGACGACCGCCGAGGCGGCCAGCGCGCCGCCGCTTGCGCCGACGGCGAGTACCTCGTTGCTCGAGCGGGCGACGGCGTTGACGTCGACCGAGGCACCCTGTACCCGGGCGTTCTGGCCGACCAGTGCCTGCGCCTCGCCGGACGTCGATGCGCTTGCGATCGACGCCCCGACGGCAACACCGCCGACGGCAACGCCGATTGTTTCGGATTCGAGCGCGTGGTCGAGTCCGGCGGAGATTTCGATGCTGCCGGCTGCCGTGAGCTGGGCACCATCAAGCAGGCGGGCGGTCGTCGTGCTGCGCTTGTCGCTGACCGCGACCGCCGCCCCGATCCCGACCGCACCGCCGCCGCCGGCCTGGGCTTCGGCCCGGGTCAGGCCATCCTGGCCGTCCTCGGCGCTGATCCGGACATTGCGTCCGGCAGTGGCCGTGCCGCCGAGCGACGCGAGGCTGCGATCGCCGACATCGATGACGGCAACGCCGGCGCCGGCGCCAACCAAGCCAGCGGCTGCGCCGACGCCCTGGTTGGCGGCATCGGTCTTGTTGCTGGCGCCGATGTCGATGTCGCGTCCGGCATTCAAGGTACTGCCGCCGGCGACCATGGCGGCAGCCGAATAGGCACCGGCATCCGCCGCGCTGGTATAGCTGTCATTCGGGCTGACCGTGGCCTGGCGGGCCTGGATGCCGGACTGGAGATTGTCGGCACCGGCGTATTGATCGCCCATCTGACCGTTCAGGCCGCTGTTGCGGGCTGTCGTCTGGGCACTGGCCAGGCTTCCTTCCAGGCTGTCGGTGGCGGTGCCGGAGGCACCGGCGGCGACGCTGACAACCGAGACGCCTGCCGCGGCACCGACGAAACCGCCACCACCGGCGGCGATCGCCTTGGAATCGACGTCGCGCTCGTTCTGCGCGGTGACCTTGATGTCGCGGTCGGCATTGATGCTGCTGCCGCTACCGATCTCGGCGATGGCGCCGCTGCGGATGTTCTGGATATCGGCGCTGGCGCCGACACCCGCCGTGCCGCCGACACCGAGCGTGCCGAGTACGGCGCTGGTGTCAATGCGGTCGCTGGCGCTGATGATCACATCCTGATCGCTGCCCGATTCGACGGCATTGATCGTCGTGCCGGTCCCGGCACTGGCCAGGGTCCGGCCCTCGGCCGTCAGTACGCTGACGGTGCCGGCGACGCCGGCACTGCCGCCGCCGGCAGCGGTGGCGCCGACGTGCAGGAAAGTCTGCTCGGCATCGGCGGCAATCCGTGTCGTGCCGGCCGCATCGAGGCTGCTGCCGGTGGTCCGGGCCAGGGTTTCCTGGCTGATGCTGCTGACGATGACCGTGGCGCCGATGCCGGCCGCCGATCCGCCGGCCAGGGCGCCGGCAATCATGTGGCCGGCATTGGTCGATCCGGCGGTCAGGTCGAGATTGCCGTCGTCGCTGCGCAGCGTGCTGTCAACGATGTCGGCCTGGACCGAGCCGGCGATGGTGGTGACGGCAACCGAGCCGGCCCCGCCTGCCGAACCGGCTCCGCCGCCGGCGCCGACCACCACGCCGTTGAGATCGGAGCTGGCCCTGGCGTCGACGCCAATGCTGGCGGCACTGGCGATATCGGCATCGGCAACGCGGGCGATGGTGTCGTGGCTGACGAGGGTGGTGCCGACCGACAGACCGATGCCGGCACTACCGCCGATGCCGGCGGCACCGGTGGCGTGTTCGACGCGCGTGTGGTGGTAGGCCCCCACCTGTGCCGCCTGGCTGGCAGCGGCACCGTCGGCAACGCGACCGGCATTGGCGTTGATCGTCGCCCCGTCGGCGATCTCGGCCAGGGTCGTGCCGCCGACGTTGTTGACCGTAACCGCGCCGGCGGCGCCGACCGAGCCGGCGCTGCCGCCGATGCTGGCGGCAACGGTGTTGATTTCGTCGGTGCTGCTGGCAATCACGGCGGTGCCGCGGATCGTTTCGCTCAGCCGGCGGTCGCGCAGATCGGCGGATTCGTCGCCGTTGATCTCGCCGTTGTCGATGTTCAGGGCGTTACCCCGGCCACTGGCAGTGACCCGGGTGGCCGTCCCGCCGATGCGTGCCGTGGTCGTGCCGTGGAGTTCGTTGACCGCAACGGCGCCGCCCAGTCCGACGCCGCCCTGGCCGATACCAAGCGCCCCGGCGATGGTTTCGATGTCGCTGTCCGAGGTGGCGTTGACCAGCACGTTATCGTCGGCAAGCACTTCTGCCCCGCCGACAATTTCGGCCGTGGTCGCACCGCCGATGTGGTTGACCGCCACCGAACCGGCGACACCGGTATTGCCGCCGCCCGCGCCGGCAGCCAGCGACTGCAGCTGCTGGTCGCGTCTGGCGGTGAGCAGGACCGAGCCGCCGCTGGCGCTCAGGTTGCCGCCACTGGCGCCGGCATACACCTGGCCGCCGATCTCGTTGTAGGAGCCGGCGATGCCGATGCCGGCACCGCTGCCGCCATATGCCAGGGCCCCGGTAAGCACGCGGATGCGCGAGTCGTCGCTGGCCGTCAGGACGACGTCTCCGTCGGCCCGAAGGTCGCTGCCGATGCTGCGGGCGGTGGCGTTGTTGTCGATGGTATTGACCGCCACCGAACCGGTCGCGGCATTGCTCTTGCCGGCGGCGCCGCCGGCGACCAGGGCGTCGATGCTGACGTTCTGGGTGGCGCTCAGGCGGGCGTTGCCGGCCTCTGCGTCGCTGTCGATCATCTCGGCGGTGACGCTGTCCTTGATCTCGTTGTAGGCGAAGCTGGCGCCAAGCGCGTTGCCGCCGCTGGCGGCGACCGTGCCGGAAACCGTGACGATGCCGGCGCTGTTGCCGGCGCTGACGACGAGGTCTTGCGCCGCGTCGAGGTTGCTGGCGTCGGTGATCGCGGCGCGGGTCGTGTTGTCGATCCGGTTGACCGCGACCGCGCCGTCGAAGGCGTATTGCGCCGAATAGCCCATGGCCGCGGCGACCGATACCAGGCTGGCGTTGTTGCTGGCGTCGACGTGGATGTTCTGCGCGCCCAAGGCCGCGACATCGGCGACTTCGGCGGTGGTGGCGCTGGCGATGTCGTTGATCGAGATGCCGGCGCCGACGCCGGCCTTGCCACCATAGCTGGCCGAGCCGGCGACGGCCTTGATCACCGAGTTGTCATCGGCTTCGATCCGGGCGTCGCCGGTGACGCCGATATCGCCGTTGGCCAGGCGGGCGGTGGTCTGCGCATCGATGGTGTTGAAAGTGACCGAGCCGGCCAGCTGGTAGCTGCTGTTGGATTTCAGGCTGGCCGAGACGCCGGCGGTGATCGACAGGATGCTGGCTTCGTTGTCGGCGACGACGGCGAGGCTGTCGCTGCGTACCGTACCGTTGGCTTCGAGCAGCGCGGCGATTTCCGCGTTGACGGTGTTGTGGGTGTAGGCGCCGGCCAGGCCCGCACCGTTGCCGGTCGTCGTCGATACCGCCGCTCCGCCCGCGATGGCATGCATCGCCGTGTCTTCGCTGGCTTCGACGCTGAGCGCCCCGGCGGTGATGTCGAGGTCGTCGCGGATGGCGGCGGAAACCGTGTTGTTCACGAGATTGACCGCGGCCGAGCCGGAGACATTGAGCCCGAAGTCGCCCGCTTCCTTGTTGCCGGCACTCGCTTTTTCTGGCGCCTTGGGGTCAGGCACGTTGTCGGCGGTGACTGCCGCCGAGATGGCGTAGTTGCCGATCATGCCGTCGCTGAGCGCACGCACGCGGACCGCGCCATCGGCCTCGGTCCGGCCATTGGCTTTGGCGGTGGCCGTGTCGCCCAGCCAGGCTTCGGTGACCCGGGTGAAATCGTTGGCGCCGGCGGCGACACCGAAGGCCCTGGTGGTGGATCTGACCACGCCGCCGGTGACGGTGAGCGAGTCCACGTTGTCGCTGGCGCTGATGTTGATGTCACCCTGCAGCGTTTCGCTACCGGTGAATGCCGAAACGTTCAGGTTCGAGCCATCGTCGATGCCGGCCCGCGTCGTGTTGTCGAGGATGGCGACGGCGACTGAGCCGCCGAAGGCATTCTTGCCGCCGGACGAACCGGCCATGGCGTAGTTGATCATCCTGACATCGGTATCGGCGCTGACGTCGAGCGCATTTGCATCGATGTCGACGGCGCCGACCCGCACTTCCGCATTGTGGGTGTAGGTGCCGACGATGACCGAGGCGCCAAAGCCGTTCTTGCCGCCGGAAGAGCTGAAGGGGACCGGATCGGCGGCAACGTTCACCATCTGCGACTCGACCTCGGCCGCGATATTCACCCGTTGGGCGATGGCCGGGTCCGGTACGTGGTGGCGGTTGATCTGCACGCCATCCTCGACGGTGACGGTGGCGTCGAGACCGACATTGTTGACATTGACCATGCCGCTCAGCGTCGTGCCGTCGTCGGCTGCGGCCTGACCGGAGGTCGTCGTCGCGGCGTCTACCCAGGTGCTGAAGAGCTGGTTGCCTTTGGAAACCGTGTCGGTGAAGCTGTCCCAGTCGCCGGTCTGGCCGAGCGCCTGGATCAGGTTGGCAATCCGGCTCTGCTCCAGCCACGGCAGCGCCGCACGGGCGCGCAGGTCGAGATTGCGCGCGGCGTCGAGGCGGGCCCCCTGGCGGACCAGCAGTTCGGCGTCGTTGTCCTGCGAACTGATCAGGATGGCGACGGCGGCGCCGTTCTTCTTTTCCGTGGCCGAGCCGCCGCTGAGCGTACCCTTGAAGTCGAGCGGCTTGGCGGTGTTCTTCTTGTCCGAGACTTCGGCGGCGACCGCCGAGTTGAGTGCGTCGGTGACCTGCGCTTCGAGGGTGGCGTCGCGGCCGGCCTTGAGCACGGCGTTTTCCTCGACCACGACCCGGGCGGCGTTCTGGTGGTCGACATAGGCAAAGGCACCGGCCAGGCCGACTTCCTTGAGGAAACTGCTGGATTCGTCGTTGCCGCCCTTGTTTTCGCCTTCCTGGGTCAGCTTGTCGAAGACCGATTTGATGCCGTCCTGGATCTTGGTTTGACCGGTGACGTCATCCTGGACCTTGGCGACCCGTGTGCCCAGCGTATCGCCGATGACGACGGCGGCTGCATGCTTGTTGTTCAGGGTGTTCATGACCGCGCCGACCCGTGCATCCTGGCCGGCGTCGATGGTGCCGGCGAAGCGGGTTTCGGCATCGAGATCGGAGAGCGCGACGACGACCGCGACGCCGATGGCGCCCTCGCTGTCGCCAGCCGAGGCCGAAATGTCGAAGGTCTTGTTCTGCTCGGCGTCGATGGCGACGTCACCGCTCGCCTTGACCAGCGTGCCGCTGCCGACCGTGGTCAGGGCCGAGCCTTCGGCGTGGCTGACATTGGCGGTGATGGTGACCGGCAGCTTCGACGAGACCTGCATGGCGGTCACGGCGGTTTCGACCTTGCTGTCCGACTGGCTCTTCAGCGCGACATTACCGCCGGTCGATTCGATGCGCGTGTTCTGACCGATATTCAGTTGCGCATTCGCGTCGGTGACTGCGACGACGGCGCCGAGATGCAATCCCTGAACGCTGGCTTGGGCGTGCGTGACGGCATGGGCAGCGACCTGGATGTCGTCGCTGGCGATGATCTTGACGTTGTCGGCGATGTTGACCGCGGCATTCGCCTTCAGTACCTGGACGCTGGCCAGCAGGCCGGATGAGCCCAGCGTGTCGAGCAGCCCTTCGAAGAGTCCGGGGTCGCCGGCACCGGCATCGTCTTCCGTCATCACGCCGGCATCGACCAGTTGCTGGCGTTGCGCCGCCTTGTCTTCTTCGCTCAGGTATTCGGCGACCGGATTGCCTTCGGCGTCGTAGCTGTTGTACAGGTTGGCTTCCGACAGCGAGTCGGTCAGCGCAGTGGATGCCTCGGCGGTGATGCTGACCCGCTTGCCGCGAATGTCGACGTTGTCACCGAGTGTGACTTCAGCCGTATTCGAACCGACACCGATGAGGACGACCGGGGTGATCAGCGCGCCTTCGGCGCTACGCGCCGTCAGCGTGACATCGCCGGCGGTGTGAGCCGGCGTGTTGGTGTGGGCGTAGAGGCTGGCGCCGTCGCCCAGTTCGATGCGCGGGGCTTCCAGGGTGATGTTGCCGGAGTTGCCGATCGACACCGCATCGCGGTGTTGCGCCTGGGTGGCGGTCAGGGCATCGGCGATGTTGCGGGTCGAAACCATCACGCCGTCGTGGATGGTGATGCGCTTGTCGGCTTGCAGGGTGTAGTCGGTGCCGACCAGACGTTGATCGCTGCTGATGTCGATTTCTTCCGGGTCGATCAGCACGTGGCCGGCGGCGCCGCCACCGGCAGATCGGGCTTCCAGGCTGCCCGACCAGGCAACCTGCTTCTTTGCCGAAAACTCGACGAAACCGCCGTCGCCACTGTCGCCGGCATTGGCGGCAACGCTGGCACCGCTGGCCAGGCTGGCATTGCGGTCGGCAAACAGGGTGACCGAGCCGCCGGCCGAGTCGATACCGTGGCCGGAGGCCGAAATCAGCGCACCGGTGTCGACGCCAATATCGCCGCCGGCGCGGATGTCGATGGTGCCGCCGGCGCGCCCGGCGATGCCATCGGCCGCAACCGTACCGGCAATGCTGACGTTGCCGCTGGCGAGAATGTGGATTTCGCCATCGATGCTGGCCAGCGCGTTGCCGCCGACCAGTCCCTGGGTATTGACCATCTGCTCGATCCGGGTGAGCGCCTGGGGACCGCTGCCGATCCGGCCGCTGGCGGCAACAAGGACTTCATCGCCGGTCAGGCCGAGGCGACCCGCTGCATTGACCTGGCCGCGGATGGCGATCAGGCCGGATTCGGAAATCGGGAAATTGCCGGCCTTCAGTTGTTCGGCCGCAAAATTGTTGATGTTGCCGGAGCCGCCGAGCAGTGTTTCGAGGAAAGCCGCATCCGGGGTGCTGACCGTCAGCGAGCCGACATTGATGACGCCGCCGGCACCGACGACGAAACCGTGCGGGTTGGCGAAATAGACATCGCCGCCGATGACGCCGTTCTTGTAGCTGTTGAGGATGCCGTCAATGGTCGTGCGCTGGTCGCGGACGATGTTGATCAGTGCGTTGGCTGAGCCGGGGACGTGCAGGTTGGCGATGTATCCGGCACTGACATTGAAGCGGGAGAAGGAGTTGAAGGCATTGCCGTTCTGGATGGTCGTCGTGTAGATGTCGGTGGTGTTGCCTTGCTGCACGAGCGAGGTGCCGGTCCGTCCGTCGATCACGATGTCCTGGCCGTACACGGTGAAGCTGGGGCCGACCAGCAGTGTGCCGACGAGCAGCCGGGAAGTGACGCTTGAAGATTTGACTTTGCCGCGGCCCTTGGCGTTTTCGCCAACAACCTGCCAGACGCGTTTGGCGTGATTCCAGATCGTGCGGTAAATGTGATTCATGCCTTAACCCCGGGATTGTCAGTTCTCGACTTGAGCGTCTGGCCGGTGCGACGGCTGTCGCAGCGGGCGAGGTACGCCGTTCGTAATAGATGGCCGATCTTAGATAATTGATCGGCATCGGAACTGACATTTGCTGACTAAGGGGAAGGCACTTGCGGCAAGGGTTTACGGCAAAATCAGAGGGATTTCAGCGGGTCGAGGAAAACGTAGCCTTGATTGCGCAGTGCGCGTAAGGGATTGGCCTGGGGGACGCAGGCGGCGATCTTCCGGCGCAGCCGGCTGACAATGGCTTCCAGGCGCCGCGGGTCGTAGCTCAGGTAATTCTCGCCGAGTGCCGCGACGATTTCCGCCCGGTTTGCCTGCTGGCCATGGCTGCCTGCCAGTAGCCGGATCAGCGTGGCTTCGGCGGTGGTCAGCGGAATGCTCTGGCCATCCGGGGCATTGAGGCTGAACTTGCTGCCATCGAATTGCCAGCTGTCGGGCTGGCCGGTGTCGCGGGGTATCGTACGCGCCCTGGCCTCGATGACGGCAATCAGTTCTTCCATGGCCACGGGTTTGCAGAGGTAATTGTCGGCGCCCTGGCGCAATCCGGCGATCCGGTCGCTCAGCGTCGTTCTTGCCGTCAGCATGACAATGCCGATCTGCGGATGGCTCAAGCGCAGGCGCTCGGCGATGTTCAGTCCGTCCTCGCCGGGAAGGCCGAGATCGAGAACCAGAATGTCGGGGATGAATCCTTGCCGCATGGCGGCGTCGAGAGCGGCGCCGTCGCCGTAGCCGGCAACGCGATAGCCTGCGCGTTCCAGATTGAAGTGCACGTCGTCGAGCAGATCCTCGTTGTCTTCCACCAGGGCGATATTGATCATGGCTGTTCCTCCGCTGGTGACCGTGGAATGTCCAGCACGAAAACGATCCGGTCGTTTTCGTTGGTTTCAAGACGGATGGTGCCGCCGTGCAGTTCGGCGATGCGCCGGACCAGATAGAGTCCCAGGCCGGCGCCGGGGATGCTGTCGTCGGTCGGGCCGCGGACATAACTGTCGAAGATGGTGTGCTGGATTGCTTCAGGTATGGCCGTTCCGCCGTTGGTGACCTCGAAGCGGAGTCTGTGCACGGTTCCGTTCAGCCGAAGCTGGATTTCGCTGGCCGCTGGGGCATATTTCAGGGCGTTGTTCAGCAGGTTGCGCAAGGCAACCTGCAGCAGCATCTCATCGGCCTGCAGCCGGGTAGTCCCGCTGGATTCGAAAACGATCCGTTGACCGGCATCGAGCTGGCGAATGGTTTCCCGACAAAGATTGTCTGCATCCATCGATGCCGGGCGAACCGTCAGGGTTTCGTCGTCGACCCGGTCCTTGTCGAGGAATTGCCCGGTCAGCACTTCAAGGCGAGAAACCGCCCGCCGGATTCGCTCGATCCGGCGGAATACGAGCGCATCGCCGCCGGTCAGCAGGAGCTTGAGCGATTGTGCGGCACCGTCAATGATGGCCAGCGGCGTCTTGATTTCGTGCGACAACGTGGCGATGAACCGGCTTTGCTCGCGCCTGGCCAGTCGCTCCTGTTCTTCGCGTGTTTCAGCGATTTGTATGCGCTCGCGGGAAAGGCGGTTTTCCTGGTCGATGGCGCGAACCTGCTGCACGAGAACCAGCGCCAACGCCAGCAGGGTGAATAGCGAGCCGATCTGGAAACCGTTGATCATCCAGAAATCGCCGGGCAGGATGCCGAGCAGCGACAGCGAAACGGACAGCCCGCCGAACAGCGAGGCCGCGTGAGCGATGATCAGCAAGGCGCCGCCCGGGTGATCTTGATGCCAGAGTTGAAAGCTCCGGAACAGGCCGGTAATGATGAGCAATAGGAGGCTGTAGAAGAAGACGGGAGCGATTTCCGTGTAGTAGCCGAAAAACGGTGCGGGCAGGCAAAAAATCGAAAACCATTGGATACCGCGGTAAATCGCACTGAGGATCGGGGTCCGCTGATCGATGTTCAGGATGACCCGGTAGAAATAGGCGCCAGAGACACCGGTCAGCAATGTTCCCAGTGATGGGCCCAGGTTGCTCAGCCAGGGATGCTCCGGGAAAAGATACTGGGCGACAAATCCGTTGACACTCAGTATCAGCACCAGGCTGCAGCCAAGGTAGAAAAGATAGGCGCGGTAGCGCGGGTCGGAGCGCCATAGTCCCTGCCATAGATTGATGATGAATACGGTCAGCAGGACGCCGTAGTAGGCTCCCAGCAGCGCATATTCCCGGGCTTCGGCTGCAAGGAAATCTTCCGGATTCCATTGATGAAGAATGAGCAGCGAACTGCTGCTGCTTTCCAGGCGCAGATAAAACGTTACCGGTTCCTGGGCGGAAAACTCGACTGGCAGGACAAAACTTCGATAAGGGATTTCCCGGTTCGAGAATGGTTGGAGATCGCCGGTCCTGCGTTCGATGAACTCACCGGGCCGGGCGGGGTCCGGCTGGTACAGACGAATGTCGTCGAGGTAGGTGGGATGGATCTCCAGCCATGAGACACGCAGGTTTTTGCCGTTCTGCGATACCGGGGGCGACAGCGTGAAGCGGAACCAGTGCACCTTGCGCGTGTAGCCACCGGAGAACCCGTGGCGCAGGTCACGAAAATCGTTGATGCGCGATGGGGCGCTGACGCTTTCTATGTTTTCCTGGCCATTGGCATCGACCAGAAAGGCAAGCGGTATGGCTTGTCCCGTGCTTGCCTGGCAGGCGAGCGGCGGAACCAGTGTCAGCAGGAGCAGGAGGATGCGCAAGAAACCCGTCATTGATGCAGATGTCGCAATGGATGTGATCAATCGGCCGGCATTATGTCGCAATTACGAGCTGTGTAACGGATTCCGCAATTTTGTATTCAAAGGTTGAGCGGGCGCATGAGTGCCAGATGCTTGCTCAGTATCTTGTAGATATCGCGGTCGAAGGGCGGTCGCTTCAATTCCAGCAGCGCATGCAGTTCGTCGTCGCTGCGGGCGCTGCCCAGGTAGCGCCAGCCGTCAATCAGGTGCGCTTCGTCGCCTTCACGGATGATCGCCGGGCCGGGGAAGGGCCAGCTGGCGAGTTTCAGTGTCACCATCGCGCCCATCAGTCGCATGCTGTGCTTGGCCAACGGCTCCTTGCCGACACAGCCGCCTTTGCAGCGGCGCGTCTGGTGGCCGAAGCAGGGTTTGTTGCCGACCTGGCGGTCGAGTCCGCTGAGGATGTCGCATAGTTGGTGGGCGTCGACCAGTTTGCGCAGCGTCTGCGTGGCTTCGCGGGGGCTCTTGAACAGTCCGTAGCAGGCGTTGCCGATGCCGAAGTCGAGGTCGGCGGCGAGGCGCAGTTCGGGTTTCAGCCAGCCGTCGCCGGCATCGATCAGGGTCCAGGTGCACACCTCTTCGTTGCGCTGTAACTGTCGGTTCTGCGTCGGTTGGCGGGTTTTCACCAGCTCGGCTTCGCGCAGCAGGGCGCCGATTTCGCCCGCGGTTTCGATCCAGTCGATGCGCCGGGTCTGCTGCGCCAGCGTCATTTCGCGAGCCGAACGGTGGTCGGCGGAAAAATGCGACAGCACCCGGCTGCGGATGTTCTTGCCTTTGCCGATGTACAGCGGTAGCTCGCCGTGTTCGCTGGCTTCGCCGTAGAACAGGTAAACGCCGGGTGTTTCCGGCAGTTCGTCGATGATGGCCGGATCGAGATGCGGCGGCAGGCTGGGGTAAGTGTTGAGTTTCCTGAGCGCCGCGTCGATGTCCTCGCCGCTGCGTTCGGCGTGGATTCTTTGCCAGAACTGATGGATCAGCTGGGCATCGGCCAGCGCCCGGTGGCGACCCTTGGCGATCAGGCCGTGGCGCTCGATCAGGCTGTCCAGGCTGTGGCGCTTGAATTCCGGGTAGAGCGCGCGCGACAGCTTGACCGTGCACAGCACCGGCGCGCGGAATTCGATACCGTTGCGCTTGAATTCGTTTTTCAGGAAACCGTAGTCGAAGCGCGCGTTGTGGGCGATGAACAGTCGTCCCTTGAGTCGGCGCAGGACATCTTCGGCGACCTCGGCAAAGGGCGGGGCAGTGGCGACCATGGCGTTGCTGATGCCGGTCAGGTTCTCGATGAACGGCGAGATATGGGTGCCCGGATTGACCAGTTGCTGCCACTCGCGCACCGTGCCGTCGGCATCGACCTCGACGATGCCGATTTCGGTGATGCGGTCGGAGGTGGCGGTGGCGCCGGTGGTTTCCAGGTCGACGAAGGCGAGGGCAGTCATGGGGGCGGATTTTCGCATGAGACGGCGCGCGATTCATCCGCTTTGTTTCTACTACCCCTAGTGTTGTTCTTGTGTTTTCGTGCCTTATTTAGTGTTCCCTGCTTGCGCTTTGTCCTGCCTTGTCATAAAGTGTGCGCCGTTGATGGTTCCCCGCAAGGGGATTAAAACGGGAATCCGGTGCCGGATCTGACGATCCGAATCCCGGGGCTGCCCCCGCAACTGTAACCGGCGAGCGTTTCGCCACCCCATGCCACTGGATGCGTCCGGGAAGGCGGGTGAAACGCGTTGAGCCGGGAGCCAGGAGACCTGCCGCAACGTGTCCTTTTCATTTTCCTTTGGGGCGGGGTGTCCCTGGTGAGAGGTTTTGCGTGAGCGTTTCGTCTCCTGTCGTCCGTGCTTGTCCGTTGTCGCCGTCCGTCGGCACAGCGTTGCGCGGCCGCGTCACGCGCCAGCCATGTTCCGCCCCCCGAACCGGAGCATTGCCGTGTCTTCGAACGTCCTCGCGCACATTTCCGACTTGTCCGCCCACAGTGCCGCCGCGCTGCAGGTGATCCGCCGTCATGGCGCGGTCGTCGAATTCCATCCCGAGAAGATTTCCGTCGCCCTGACCAAGGCTTTCCTGGCGGTCGAGGGGAGCCAGAGCGCGACCTCGTCGCGGGTGCGCGAACTGGTCGCGCGGCTCACCGAAACGGTCGTGCGTTCGCTGACCCGCCGCCTGCCGGACGGTGGCCGGGTGCATATCGAGGATATCCAGGACCAGGTCGAACTGGCGCTGATGCGCTCCGGCGAACACGACGTCGCCCGCGCCTACGTGCTCTACCGCGAACGCCGCGCCGCCGAGCGGGCCGCGCTGGCCGAAGTTCAGGGCGTGCCCGAACTGCATGTGACGGTCGATGGCGAGCGCCGGCCGCTCGATGTCGCCGGCTTGCTGAAAACCTGCGAAACGGCGTGTGCCGGGCTGGGCGAGGGCGTTTCGGCGCGGACCATCCTCGACCTCGCACTGAAGAACCTGTACGACGGCGTCGCGCTGGCCGACGTCAAGCAGGCACTGGTGCTCGCCGCGCGCACGCTGATCGAGCGCGAACCCGGCTACGACTACGCCACCGCCCGCCTGCTGCTGGCCAGCCTGGTCGAGGAAGCGGCCGGGCCGGAAGCGGCGCAGGATGAGGCCGTCGAAGCGGCTTACTTCCCGGTCTTCGTCGAACGCGGCGTGATTGCCGAACTGCTCGACCCGCGCCTCAAGGATTACGACCTCGACCGCCTGGCCGCTGCGCTCAAGCCCGAGCGCAACCAGCTGTTCGGCTACCTCGGCCTGCAGACCTTGTACGACCGCTATTTCCTGCACATTGACGGCCGCCGCATCGAAACGCCGCAGCTCTTCTTCATGCGCGTGGCGATGGGCCTGGCACTTAACGAGATCGACCGCGAAGCGCGCGCCATCGAGTTCTACGACCTGATCTCCAGCTTTGACTTCATGTGCTCGACGCCGACGCTATTCAACAGCGGCACCCTGCATTCGCAACTGTCGTCGTGCTACCTGACCACGGTGGCCGACGACCTCGACGGCATCTACCAGTCGATCAAGGAAAACGCGCTGTTGCAGAAATACGCCGGCGGGCTGGGCAACGACTGGACGCCGGTGCGCGCGCTGGGCAGCCGCATCAAGGGCACCAACGGCCAGAGCCAGGGCGTCATTCCCTTTTTGAAAGTGGTCAACGACACGGCGGTCGCCGTGAACCAGGGCGGCAAGCGCAAGGGCGCCGTCTGCGCCTACCTGGAAACCTGGCACCTGGACATCGAGGAATTCCTGGAACTGCGCAAGAACACCGGCGACGAGCGCCGCCGCACGCACGACATGAACACCGCCAACTGGATTCCCGACCTGTTCATGCAGCGTGTGATCGCCGGTGCTGACTGGACGCTGTTCTCGCCGGTCGATACGCCCGACCTGCACGAGAAATCCGGCCGCGCCTTCGTCGAGGCGTATGAAGCCTACGAAGCCAAGGCCGCCGCCGGCCAGTTGAAGCTGCACAAGAAAGTGCCGGCCGTGCAACTGTGGCGCAAGATGCTGACCATGCTGTTCGAGACCGGGCACCCGTGGATCACCTTCAAGGACGCCTGCAACCTGCGCTCGCCGCAGCAGCACGTCGGCGTCGTCCATTCGAGCAACCTGTGCACCGAGATCACGCTGAACACCTCGGGTTCGGAAACGGCGGTGTGCAACCTCGGCTCGGTCAATCTGCTGGCGCATCTCAAGGACGACCAGCTCGACCGGGAAAAGCTGGCGCGCACCGTGAGCACCGCCATGCGCATGCTCGACAACGTCGTCGACATCAACTTCTACGCGACGCCCAAGGCGCGCAACGCCAACCTGCGCCACCGCCCGGTCGGCATGGGCATCATGGGTTTTGCCGATTGCCTCTACCAACTCGGCATCGCCTACGCCTCGCCGGAAGCCGTCGAATTCGCCGACCGCAGCATGGAAGCCGTCTGCTACCAGGCCTACTGGGCGTCGACCGAACTGGCAAAGGAGCGCGGCCGCTACTCCAGCTTCACCGGCAGCCTGTGGGATCGCGGCATCCTGCCGCACGAAAGCATCGCGCTGCTCGAAGCCGGGCGCGGCGAAGCGGTCGAGCTCAATCGCGACAGTCGCCTCGACTGGGACGCGCTGAAACAACGCATCGCCCGCCACGGCATGCGCAACTCCAACTGCGTCGCCATCGCGCCGACCGCGACCATCTCCAACATCGTCGGCGTTTCCGCCAGCATCGAGCCGGCCTACCAGAACCTCTACGTCAAATCCAACCTGTCCGGCGAATTCACCGTGGTCAACGAAGCGCTGGTGCGCGACCTCAAGGCGCTCGACCTGTGGGACGAAGTGATGGTCGCCGACCTCAAGTACTTCGACGGCTCGCTGGCCCGCATCGATCGCGTGCCCGACGAACTGAAAGCCCGCTACGCCACCGCATTCGAGATCGACCCGGTGTGGCTGATCGAAGCCGCGGCGCGGCGCCAGAAATGGATCGACCAGGCTCAATCGCTCAACCTCTACCTGGCGCTGCCCTCCGGCAAGAAACTCGACGAAATATACAAACTGGCCTGGAAGCGCGGCCTGAAGACCACCTACTACCTGCGCACGCTGGGCGCCAGCCAGGCGGAAAAGGCCGGCGGTCGCGACGATGCCGTGGTGCAGGAGGAAGCGCCGAAGTTCTGTTCGATTGACAACCCCGAGTGCGAGGCCTGCCAATGAAGCGCACCAAAGTAAATCGAGGGGTTGCGGCGCAGGCTAACCCGGCGTGCCGGGTTAAGCTTCTGCCTTTTTTCGCTACCGGAACCCGCTGATGAAACCGAGTCCATTCCGCCATTTCGTCCACCTGGCCTGCCTGCTGCTGGCGCTGCCGGCGTTTGCCGGCGCCCCGGTCCTGCCGCCCGAGGTCGCGGCCAGCGCCGAACTGGTGCAGGGCGAGCGCGACGGCTACTGGGAGAAGACGCTGGTCGTCCGCTTCCCGGAAGCTCGCCGGGTGCTGTCGACCAGCGACGGCATGGTCGACGCCCGGGCGGCGATCAACCACGCCGCGCACCCGCTGCTCTGGCGCAAACTGGGCGCTGACGCCAAGCCCTACACCGAACGGCAACGCCTGGCTGCGGCGGCGCGTCTGGGCGTCGCCGATGGCGCAGTGGCGCACATGGCGACGGCCGCCGACATGGACAACCTGGCGGTTGTCACGCACAGCCACGGGCCGCTGACGGTGACCGTGCTGGCCACCGCTGGTGCGCGTACCAACGCGATCCGCACCGGCGTCGATAGCGGCACCCACATCGAGGGCCTGGACAAGGACGGCAAGCCGACGGGCACGATCAACATCCTGGTGCTGAGCAACATCGAACTCAGCGACGCGGCGCTGGCCCGGGCGCTGATCACCGTCACCGAAGGCAAGACGGCGGCGCTCGAAGACCTCAAGGTGGCCAGCACCTACACCCCGGCCGTGCAGGCGACCGGCACCGGCACCGACAGCATCATCGTCGTTTCCGGCACGGCGGCGCCGCGCGCCACCTACACCGGCGGTCACAGCCGCATCGGCGAGCTGATCGGCAAGGCGAGCTACGCGGCGGTGGTCGAGGCGCTGGGCAAGCAGAACGGCTATTTCCTGCCCGGCGCCAAACGTATTCCCGATGCCGCCAACGGCCCGGACAAGGCCGAAGGCGATCTGCGCATCGCCTTGCTCCACCTCGACCCGGTGCCCGGCGACATCGCCGGCAACCGCGCCCGCATCGAAGCCGCCATCGGTGAAGCGGCGCGCCATGGTGCCGACTGGGTGGTGACGCCGGAACTGGCCGAAACCGGCTACAACTTCGCCAAGCGCATCGGCACCGACTGGATTCATCCTTTCCCCGACGCCTGGGTACACACCCTGGCGGCAATTGCCCGCGACAACGGTATCGCCCTGTTCGTCGGTCTGGCCGAGCGCGAGCCGGGCAGCGGCAAGCTGTACAACAGCGTCGCGGCGATCGATCGCGCCGGCAGTATCCTCGGCACCTGGCGCAAGCAGCGCCCGGTCGGCCGTGCCGAAGCCTGGTCGCTGGCCGGCGGCGCCAGCCGGCCGCTGACGGTCGATGGCATCGCCGTCGGCAGCCTGGTCTGTGCCGATGCCTGGCGCCCCGACACCGCCGCGCAACTGGCCGGGCAGGGCGCGCAGATCCTGCTGTCGCCGGCCAACTGGCCGCCGGTCGAGGGCATGGGGCCGGGCGACGTCTGGGAGAAACGCACGGCCGAAACCGGCTTGCCGATGTTGATCGTCAATCGCGGCGGCAAGGAACCCGAACTCGATTTCTCCACCGGCGAGAGCGCCGTGTCGATGAACGGCGAACGCCTGTTCAGCTTCACCGCGCCGACCGGCGGCATCTTCTACGTGGACTGGGATCGCGGCCAGCGTTTCCGCGAAGTCCGTCCCTGAATCACTCATTTATTTGAACCAAGATCATGAAACTTTCCCATACCTTCATCCTGCCGTTGCTCCTGTGCGCCGGCCTCGCTCAGGCCGCCGACTGCCCACGCATCGTCAGCCAGTCGCCCTACATCACCCGCGCGCTCGAATGGCTGGGGCGCGGCCCCTGCATCGTCGGCGTCAGCCGTTACGATCCGCTGCCGGTCGATCACACCGGCGGAGTCATCGACCCTGACGCGGCCGCCATCGCCGATCTCGAGCCCGACGTCGTCATCTTTTCCCAATGGACGCCGGCAGAAACGGCAGCGCTGGTCACGCCACCGGGGGCGGTGTCGCTGCGCGTCGGCGGATTCAAGGGCATGGCCGGGGTCGAGCAGATGCTGCGCGAGGTCGGTCGGGCGACTGGGGTCGTCGACATCGAGCAACGCGTCGACCGCTTTGCCGCCGACTGGCGCGCCGCCGCTCAGGTCGATGCCCGTCAGCGCCGCGTGCTGATCCTCTCCGCCTGCAGCAATGCGCCGTATTCCTTCGGTCGCGGCACGACGCTGTTCGAGCTGTTTACCGCGGCCGGTTTCGAGGTCGTCGCCGACCACGACAATATCCGCAATTTCCGCCCGGGCCAGCCTGGTGGCGATGTTGGTGCATGGATCAGCGAGCGTCGGCCGGACCTGCTGTTCGCCCTGCAGGACCGCCGCTCGGAAAGCTGTAACCCGGCCATCGCCGAGCCCGGCGTGCCCATCCTGCCGCTCAGCGGCGATTACTTCACCCACCCGGGGCCCGGATTCCTCAAAGGGCTCGAAGAACTGCGCGAGAGCATGCGCGCGCTGAACCAATAAGCTCAGGGAGATTGCCATGAATGCCGCCTACCGTTTCGATGACTGGGAAAGCCCAGCGCCGGCTGCCGCTGCTCCCGTCGCGCCGACTTCCGCGCCAGCCCCGTCGACAGCCGTTACGCAATCGCTGGCGCCGATCAACGCCGCCGACAAGCGCATCGTCAACGGCAAGGCCGACATCAACCAGTTGGCGCCGTTCAAGTATCCCTGGGCCTGGGAGTTCTTCCTCAAGGCCAACCGCAACCACTGGACGCCGTTGGAAATCAGCATGGCCCAGGACGTGCACGACTACCACCACAAGCTCAGCCCGGCCGAGCGCCACGTCTTCGAGAACGTACTGGCGTATCTGACCACCTCCGACATCCTGGCCATGCGCAACATCGGCCTGGCGGTGATGGAGAAGATGAGCGCGCCCGAACTGCAGATCTACCAGGCTCGCCAGGTCTATGAAGAAGCGCTGCACACCTGGACCTACCAGCACTGCATCGAGAGCATCGGGCTGGATCAGCAGGAAATCTACAACCGCTACCGCGTCGTGCCCGAAATCCACGGCAAGATCGCGCTCGCCAACCGCCGGCTGGAGCGCGTCATGCGCGCCGACTTCGACCTCACCGACCGCGCCAACCTGCACGAATTCGCGCTCTCCTACTTCTTCTTCGCGGTGATCTTCGAAGGCTGCTGGTTCTACAACGGCTTCACGCCGATCTTCGCGCTGCAACGGCGCGGCCTGATGAAGGGCGCCGCCGAGCAGCTGCAGTACATCATGCGCGACGAAGTCCTGCACTGCGCCTTCGGCATCCGCGTCGTGCGCGAACTCCTCAAGGAAGAAAACCTGACGCTCGATCCGGAAGCATTGCGCGAACTGTGGGCCGAGGCCGAGGCGGCCGAAACCGCCTACGCCGGCCACATCCTGCGCGATCCCATCCTCGGCTACAACGCCGAGCTGCATGTCCAGCAGTTCCGTTTCATCGCCAACCGCCGCGCCCGCCAGATCGGCGTCGAGGAACCTTTCCCAGGTGCCGGGAACGTCCTGCCCTGGCTCGATGAACAGGCCAACCTGCGCAAGGAAAAGAACTTCTTCGAGACGCGGGTCACCGAGTATCAGACGGGCGGGGCGCTGGCCTGGGATTAAACTGCTGCATCTTGTGAACGCTATGCAATCGCATTTGCGATGTTATAACATTGCATTTTTTTGCGTTCAGGGATCGCCATGCAAGTTCAATTCGTTTTCAAGCCTGCTGTCGCGGCGCTGTTGCTGATCGGTTTCGGCCCTGCCGGCTGGGCCCAGGAAGCCGAGCGTCAGCTCTCGGAAATCAGCGTCGTCGGTCGTAGCGAAGGCCAGGCTTACTATCTCGAAGAAAGCGGCGTGGCCCGCTCGGAAACGCCGCTGCGTGAACTGCCGCAGTCGGTGCGGGTGATTCCCCGGCAGTTGATCGACGACATCGGCGCCGTCCGTCTCGAGGAAGCCTACGACTACGTCAGCGGCGTCACCCGCCAGAACAGCTTCGGCGGTCTCTGGGACAACTTCGCGATCCGCGGCTTTGCCGGCAACGAGAACACCGGGCCGAACTTCCTGCGCAATGGCTTTGCTGGCAACCGTGGTTACAACGCCCCGCGCGACATGGCCAACGTCGAGCGCATCGAAGTGCTCAAGGGACCGTCGGCGGCGCTCTACGGCGCCAGCGAGCCGGGCGGCATCCTCAACGTCGTGACCAAGAAGCCGCAGTTCAAGGCCGGCAATTCGCTGGAAGTCTATGCCGGCAGCTACGACAGCTATCGCACTTCCTTCGATTCGACCGGCCCGCTTGCCGACAACCTGGCCTACCGTCTGAACGTCGCGGTCGAGGACAAGGGCAGCTTCCGCGACCACATCGACAGCGAGCGCTACCTGGTGGCGCCGTCCTTCACCTGGGTACTGTCGCCGAACACGCTGGTCAATTACGACCTCGAACTGCTGCGCCACAAGGCGCCGCTGGATCGCGGCGTGGTCGCGGTTGGCGGCCGCACCGGCAGCATCTCGCGCGAAACCTTCCTCGGCGAGCCGGGCGACGGCGACATCACCATCGACAACAAGACCCACCAGCTGACGCTGGAACACGAGTTCTCCAGCGACTGGAAGGCCAAGGCCGGGCTGGCCTACCGGACGACCGATCTGGAAGGCTATTCGACCGAAGTGCGGCCGAGCAACCCGCTGCTCTTCGTGCCGGCCGGGTCGCGCAACGTCAATCGCGAGCGCCGCTACCGTAACTACGATTCCGAGGACGTTTCCTTCCAGGGCGAAGTGCACGGCAAGTTCACCACCGGCAGCATCAAGCATGAACTGCTGACCGGCCTCGACAGCTACCGCTTCACGCTCGACTCGGTGATGATGCGCGTGCGCCCCGCGAACTACGCGATCAATATCGACGATCCGGTCTACGGCCAGCCGTTGCCGACGCCGACGGCCAATACCGACACCCTGGAAAAGCAGCGCGCCACCGGCGTCTTCCTGCAGGACCAGATTCACCTCGCCGAAGACTGGCGTCTGCTGCTCGGCGTCCGTCACGACCGTTTCCACCAGACCATCGACAATCGTCGCACCGGCCTGCGCAGCAAGCAGTCGGAAGGCAAGACGACGCCGCGCGTCGGCCTGACCTGGCTGCTCAGCCCGACTGTTTCGGTTTATGCGCTGGCCAGCGAGTCGTTCCGCCCGAATACCGGCAGCAGCTTCGCCGGTGCGGCCTTTGCGCCGGAAGAGGGGCAGGCCACGGAAGTCGGCATCAAGTACGAATCGGCCGACAAACGCTACGGCGGCACGCTTTCCGTCTTCGACATCGACAAGAAGAACGTCCTGACCAACGATCCGGTCAACGCCGGCTTCTCGCTGGCGGCGGGCGAGGCGCGCAGTCGCGGCCTGGAGATCGACGTTTCCGGTCAGCTGACCACGAAAGTCCGAGTCACCGCCAACTACGCCTACACCGACGCCGAAATCACCAGGGACAATAACGCGGCGCTGGTCGGCGCCCGCCTGCTCAACGTGCCCAAGCACAGCGGCAGCATCCTGGCGATGTACGAGGACGGTTTCAAAGACGGTCGTTACGGATTTGGCGGCGGCGCCACCTACGTCGGCAAACGCGCCGGCAATGCGCTCGCGACCTTCGAACTGCCGGCCTACACGACGGCACGCCTGATGGCCTACTGGAAACCGAGCCAGAAACTGCGCTTCTCGCTCGATGTCGAGAACCTGTTCGACAAGACCTATTACGCCAGCGCCTACGACGTGTTCTGGGTGACGCCGGGTACGCCGCGCACGCTCACGCTCGGCATGCAGATGCGGTTCTGATCTTGGCCCGCCTGCCTGCACAGCGCATCGACGCCATCGATACCCTGCGCGGTATGGTGATGGCCCTGATGCTGGTCGATCACGTCCGCGAGTTCTTCTACCTGCACCGGCAGGTCGGCGATCCGATGGACCTGGCCAGCGTCGATCCGGCGCTGTTCTTCACCCGCCTGGCCAGCCACTGGTGCGCGCCGATCTTCGTCTTTCTGACCGGGGTCGGCGCCTGGTGCTACGGCCAGAAGTTCGCCGACCCGCGGCCGGCGATCAGCCGCTACCTGATCAAGCGCGGCCTGTTGCTGGTCGTTCTCGAGCTGACGCTGATCAACGTTGCGTGGACTTTTGCCTTCCCGCCGAAAATGCTCTACCTGCAGGTGATCTGGGCCATCGGCCTGAGCATGCTGGCGCTGGCGGCGCTGCTCTGGCTGCCGCGCAGCTGGCAGTTCGTTGTCGGCATCGCCATCGTCGCCGGCCATCACCTGCTCGATGCTGTCCATGTCGCGCCGGGCGAGGCCGGGCAGGTGCTCTGGGCGATCCTCCACGATCGAGCAGTGATCGATTTCCTCGGCGTGCCGGCACGGACCTCCTACCCGGTGCTGCCATGGTTCGGGGTGATCCTGCTCGGCTATGCCGCCGGACCGCTCTACGCGCGTACCGTGGCGCCGGCCTGGCGCGCGCGCTGGCAGATCGCGTCCGGCGGCGGTGCCTTGCTGCTGTTCCTGTCGCTGCGCTGGTTCGACGTATACGGCGACCACCCACGGCAAGCCGCCGAAGGCCTGATCGGCCAGACGATGAGCTGGCTCAACCTGACTAAGTACCCGCCCTCGCTACTGTTCGTGCTGCTCACCGTCGGTAGCGGGTTATTGCTACTTGCTGCCCTGGAACGCTGGCCGCGCTCGCGTTTCTGGTCTGATTTCGGGCGGGTGCCGATGTTCTTCTACGTTCTTCACCTTTACCTGCTGCACGGACTCTACCTGCTTTGCCGTCACCTCTTCGGCGCCGGTCAGGACGGGCGCTACGCTTTCGACCACGTCGCTCAGATCTGGTTGATGGCAGCGCTGCTCCTGCTCGCGATCTATTTGCCGTGCCGCAGCTTCGCTGCCTACAAACGTCGTCACCCCGGTGGCTGGCGTTCCTATTTCTGATCCGGGAGAAACCATGAAAACCATCCTGAATATTGCTGCCATCCTGATTGCTGCGTTCTCTCTGACGCCATCCGCACACGCCCACGGCATCTGGTTTGCGCAGCGCGCCGGCGAACTGGCGCTGGTGTACGGCGACGGTGCCGAAGAGGGGCCGATCGTGCCCAAGTTCGACCGGGTCGGCGGCGTGCAGGCGGTGGACGAGAACGGCCAGGCCATCGCGGTGCACCTGCTCAAGACCGACCACCTGCTGCTCGTCGATGCCGACGGCGATCCGGCGCTGCTTGGGGCGACGCTGGACAACGGCTATTTCAGTCAGCGTGCCGACGGCAAATGGAAGAACACGCCGAAGAGCCAGACGCCGGATGTGCGCAAGAGCGGTCGCTACTACAAGCACGCCATCCATCAGGTGCGCGATCTCGCGCAGGCGATCCAGCCGCTGGCCGGGCAAGCCCTGCAGATACTGCCGGTGAATCCGCGCCTGCCGACCCGGAAAGGCGAGACGATGACGCTGCGCGTGCTGCTCGACGGCAAGCCGCTGGCTGGCCTGAAGCTGGCACCGGATTTCGTCAACGATCCCGAGCAGCGCACGGCGCGTACCGACGCCAGGGGGATTGTCCGGATCAAGGTGGCGAACCAGGGGCTCAACGTCATCTACGCAACCCACGAAGTGCCGGCGACGACCGAGGATGCCGACATCGTGCAGCACGCCGCGAGCTTCTCTTTCCTGCTCAAGCCGCCAGCCCACTGAGCCCGAAGTCGTCAGCGGCTTGGGGCGCTCGCAGAATCGTCGCAAATCCGACAAAACCGCCGGCCGGGCACGACACCGCGCGCCTGCTCCACGCACCGGCGGTGTTTGCCGTGCTGGCACCGCTCTTGCGTTGGTCCGGGCGTTACCAACCCTCGTCCCGCCTGCCATGTCCTTGTCTGAAACCGCCGACTTTCGCTGCCTGTCTGCTGCCGACGCCCTTGCGCTGATCCGCGACGAAACGGCTGTTGCCGTTTTTGACGTCCGCGATCTGCCCAGCTATCAACGCGCCCATCTCGACGGCGCCGCGCATCTTTCCGAAGATCGCCTGTTGCCCTGGTCGCGCCGTCTGCCCAAGGACGTGCCAGTGGTGATCTATTGCTATCACGGTAATGCCAGCAAGGCTTACGCGCAGATGTTCGTCGATTTTCGCCATACCCGTGTGTTCAGCGTCGATGGCGGTTATGAAGCGCTGGCCGCTGCCCGCGCGGTCCGGACAGCATTGGTGTAAGAACTTGCGCCCGTCGCCGACTAAAGGGGAACCACCGCGCATCGCGCCAGTCAACCACCGGGTAGCGGTTGCGGCGAGCGGCGGTGTTTCAACCGCGATCCCGCGCCGGCGAAAGGCAAGCAATGTCACCCCTCAAGCGATTACAAGGATTGATCTTGGCGATATCCAGCAGTGTATTGATCAACGGCTGTGGCGACGGTGAAGCAGCCGCCAAGGCCAGCCGGCCGGCCATGCCCGCGGTCACCGACAGCATCGTCCTCGGTATGGGCTGTTTCTGGGGCGCCGAAAAACGAATGGCCGCCATTCCCGGCGTGCTCGATGTCGAAAGCGGCTACGCCAACGGCGACATCGCGGGCACCTACGACGCGGTGCTGGCACACGAACGCATGCGTCAGTGGGGCAAAACCAGCCTGCGCAACCATGCCGAAGTGGTCAAGGTGACTTTCGATCCGGCCAAGGTCGATCTGGAAACGGTGTTGATCCAGTTCTGGGAAAGCCACAATCCGACGCAGGGCGACCGCCAGGGCAACGATGTCGGCAGCAACTACCGCAGCGCCGTCTATACGCACGACGCCAGCCAGCAAGCCGTCGCCCTGAAAACCCGCGACACCTACCAGACGGCGCTGACGGCGGCAGGGCTCGGCCGCATCACCACCGAGATCGCGCCACTGGAAAAATACTTCACCGCCGAGGAATACCACCAGGACTACCTGGTCAAGAATCCGGACGGCTACTGCGGCCTGGGCGGTACCGGGGTCAAGTATCCGGGCGCGTCTTCGGCGACGCAGTCAGCTGGCATGCCGCCGCTCGATCCCGCCACACTCGACCTGCAGCGCCAGTTGATCGTCTTTGAAAGCGCCGACTGCATCTATTGCCAGAAATTCAAGGCCGACGTCCTCGACCACTGGCAATCGCCGGTGGCCATCGCCCGCAGCCTGAGTCCGCAGGCACCGGCCGGCTGGACGCTGGCCAAGGCCTTGTTTGCCACGCCGACCATCGTGCTCTTCGAGCAGGGCAGGGAGGTTTCGCGTTACACCGGCTACAACGGCGATACCGGGCGTTTCTGGCAATGGCTGGGCTTTCACCTGCTGACGCCGGCGCAACAGAAGATTGCCTTCGAGCAGGGCACCGAGTATCCCGGCACCGGTTCGCATCTCGACGAAAAGCGCCCCGGTACCTTCGTCGATCCCCTTTCTGGTGCGCCGCTGTTCCGTAGTGATGCGAAGTACGAGAGCGGCAGCGGCTGGCCCAGTTTCTTCAATCCGCTGCCGGGCGCGATCACGCTGCACGAAGACGACAGCCATGGCATGCGCCGGGTCGAAGTCCGCAGCGCCAGTTCCGGCATCCACCTCGGCCATGTTTTCGACGACGGCCCGCCGCCCACCGGCAAGCGCTATTGCATCAACGGCAATGTGCTGAAGTTCGTGCCGGACAAGGCCAGCTAAGGCATTCACGGTTGTTCGGTCTGGTAGGCAAGGCCACCGGTCAGGCAGGCATACGGTGCAGGCAGATCGCCCGGCAGACGCCAGCCGAACAACAATTCCTCGGCGTCATCGACGCTGGCACCGGTGCACAGTATCTGCTCGGACAGATGCGCGAACGCGGCCAAACGTAGCCAGAACAGCGTTTCCTCGGTCAGTCTGGGGTTCATGATCAACTCCCGTGCTGTGATATGAGGTTCGAAGCAGTTTCCGTTCCAACAGTTCCCGGTTCCAGGCGTCTTTTTATTGCTGCTTGACCGCCGCTTTGCTTGGCTGCTCTATGTCTTCCGAGTATAATTAAATACTTATATTTATCTCGGTGCGCGTCATGCTGGGTTTGCTCTGCAAACTTTCGAAAAACCTTATCCTGGCGATTCCAGCCGCGATGCTGCTCGGTTTTGCCGCCGGCCTGCTGGCGCCGAGCGCCTGGATGAAATCGCTGATCGTTCCGCTGACCTTCCTGATGGTCTATCCGATGATGGTCAGCCTGAAACTCGCCAAGGTGCTAGAAGGCGGCGACGGCAAGGCGCAATGGCTGGCGCAGGCAATCAACTTCGCGATCATTCCCTTCATCGCCTATGCCATCGGCCGCGCCTTCTTTCCCGAGCAACCGTACTACGCCATCGGCCTGCTGCTGGCGGCGCTGCTGCCGACCTCGGGCATGACCATCTCGTGGACCGGCTTTGCCGGCGGCAACCTCGGCGCCGCCGTCAAGATGACCGTGCTCGGCCTGATCCTCGGCTCGCTGGCGACGCCCTTCTATGTGCAGTGGCTGATGGGCGCGACGGTGCCGGTCGACCTCGTCGCTGTCTTCCTGCAGATCGTCTTCATCGTCTTCCTGCCGATGCTCGCCGGCCACGTCACCCAGTCGCGACTGATCGCCAAGCACGGCCAGAAAGCCTTCCAGAGCGACTGGGCGCCGCGCTTCCCGCCGTTCTCGACGCTCGGTGTGCTCGGCATCGTCTTCGTCGCCATGGCCCTCAAGGCCGAACAACTGGTCGCCCGCCCCGGCGAACTGCTGCAACTGCTGCCGCCGCTGCTCGCGCTCTACGCGATCAACTACCTGCTCAGCAGTGTCGTCGCCCGCAGTTTGCTGCCGCGCGGCGACGCCATCGCCCTGGTGTACGGCACGGTCATGCGCAACCTGTCGATTGCCCTGGCCCTCGCCATGAACGCCTTCGGCCCCGCCGGCTCCGACGCCGCGCTAGTGATCACGCTGGCCTACATCATCCAGGTGCAGTCAGCGGCCTGGTATGTGAAGCTGACGGATCGGTTGTTTGGGAAGCGGGTGGGGTAGAAGTCAGGAAAAACTGAGTTTGCCCATCCATGCCTAAGGAGCCAACTGGGCAGGACATTCGTCAGAAGATACAAATCTGGGATAGCTCGGTCGAGAAGACTCAAATACCCTGACACATTGACCAACATGGTTGAAAGGGTAATCCGAGATGACAATAATCTCTCGTCCGTCTTGCGAAATTATTCGATATTCGAACACCGACACGCTTGTTTTCTTCTGAAGCACATCGCCAACTATCAGTCCCACGGGGCCGATGGCGGCAGCGATTGCCGGTCCTGCGTTTGCTGAATCAGCACGCGCTTGGGTTTTTTCCCAAGCTTGCTTCTTGGACACGATTCGTCCAATTGTCTCCAGCGCATTGGGGTCATAACTCGGTGCTTGACTCGCGCAGCCATGGAGAAACAGCAAGGTAAGCGCTGCAGCGAGGTGGCGGCTTCTCTGCTTGAAGGATGGTTTAGCTGTCATCACGCGAATACGGGCCTGAAAAAGCTGCGCTCATAATTGTTCTTCTCTCTCAAAGACTAGCGTTGTGGATCACCGGGGCTGTGCGGTTTTCCGCGCAGATTCGCTCGATTGAAAGGTTAGAGGGGCGGTCGAATTTTCTAAGTCACTCTTGTTCTATTCGATGAGATATCGTCATGAGGCCTCTCGCATCCAGTTCTGTGCACTCTCTCCACTCCCTGTTAGTTACTACCGATTTTTGGCCAAGTAACGGAACCGGGCCAGCCCCTTGAATGCCTATTACACCAATGAGGGCTACGCTTTTTTCTTCATTACCCGAGACATAGAAAAACTTTCGCTCATTTTCCTTTAATGAGACTTCTAGTGGTGCTGCAATCCCCTCATTGCTAAACAGATCACCCGATCTGGTTATGAATCTGTACTCCCCTGGGAGCAATGACACTGCAACGTAAGTTTCAGGTGGTAATTTGGCGAGCCGCTTCCCATTTGTTTCAATAGCTAGCTGTCCACTATCGTGAGGAGAGCGAAGGAAATAAATGACTGATTCTCCTGTCCTAGGTTGCTGCAGAACGATGGAATCTGGGTGTGGGTAAACTACAGCACAGCCAGCAATGGGCGCGGACAGGCAGATTATGGCGAGAATCGCGCATATGTAGGGGATGCGTCTAGCACTCATAAAAACCTTTAACGAACTAGGTAACCAGCGCGCTGCGCGAGGCGGGTAGCCAAAGCGCTCTGGTTCAACAATGGGTTAGGCCTGGTTCAAAGATCGGAAGTTGCTCGCTTCGCTACTTCGGTAAGGCCAGTATGAAATGCTTCTTTGGCCAACAGAGGATTGGCTTTGATTGCGTCTCGATTTTGAAAAGTGAACTTCGAATCTCTTGTGATATGTGTGTGTTTTCCATGAGGTTTTGAGGAATAGAGGATTCCATCAGAGAAATAAGTTTCGCTGCAATTGCTTGAAGCCAATCTTATGGAGGCAAATACATTTGGCTCGACTTTGGACTCAACTACATACCCTGTCGATATCGTGCTGATAAGGACGGCGTCGGCCTTTCCTGCTATCGAAGTGCAGTCCAGTTCCTTTCCATCGGACTTCTTCGGAAGTTGTGCGAACTGAACCACTTCATATCCTCTAGATTGAAGAAGATTTACTATTGTCTCATTCCAGTGTTGCGCCACATTCGGATTGGTTGGCTTCACGGCAGCGGTGAACTCATTGGTTGCACTCTCAAATCTAGCGGCCTCAATGGTTCCGAGAACCAATCCCCCGATCGCTCCAAAGAGATAAAGCGCAGCCCCAGCCGTCGCTTGACCAGGGTTTAGAAAATACTTTTCGGGTTCGGTCACCGCAATCACCGCTACAGTCTTGATCTTGCTTCTCGACTCTGGGGCAAGGGCTTTTTTCTCAACTGATGCACACCCGGCCAAGAGGAAGGAAGCGGCCAGCGCTGCTGCTAGGCTACGGCGAGTATTCAAGTTGTTCTCCGTATTAGATGAATAAAATAATCGATATTTGTTAACTACAGTTAATTTCTGGACCTAATGTTTTCGAAAAATAGGGGCCGCCCTTGCGGGACGTCCAGCTAGAACCCCAAGCCTGAACGATTTTTCCGAAAAATTAGGGCTAATCAATTCCACAATCCCCAAGCAAATACAAAGGCCAATAACGGGATAAGGCCAAGTACAGAAGAAGACATGCTCGCTAGAGCAAACAAGGGAACCCCAACGAATATTGCGACGGCCAACTTTAAATACGCTCCCACAATGAATAGCTCATAGGCAGATGTGCCCAATAAAATGAGCATGCCAATACCTGCGAGCAAATGAATTAATGCCTCGAACGACTGGAATCGTTCTATCCATCGGTTTGAGCGAAAAGGTCCGTCGATCATACTGGCGCTAACGTTTTAAATCACCGGACGGAGGCAAGCGCAGCTTACCGAAAGTCCAGGGGGTTGTGATGTTGGGTGGCATGATAAGCACCCTCTTAGCTGTAAATGAGAGTGACCAAAATACCGAAGAGCCACCATGGGGTAAGGGCAACAAATAAAGCGCTGTGCGGTTGGTTGTCTGGTGGATAGCGCCCCAACGTGAGAATACGGAGTAGCACCTTGCCAATCGGGTACGCGACAAGAGCAGCAAGCAGACTGAGCTTGTGATTATGAGGAGGACGAAGATTCATTCTAATGACGCCCGACATTCAAGGTAAGGAGCAGGCGGCCAGTGCAGCGGGCTGACTGTCTCATGGAACGGATTGTTAAACATCAACGTGATCCCGGTTTGGATACAAGGCCATACTCCATAAGTTTGGCTTTGATATCCAGCTCGTATCCCTCGTGAGTCTCCAGTTCAGCCGCTCGGAAGAGATCTCGTTTGGCTTGTTCTTTATCACCGAGCGCTTCGTAGGATAGCGCGCGCCGATAAAGCGCATAACCGTAGTCGGGCTGCTTTGGTATCCCGCGTGTATAGGCATCGATTGCTTCTGCATAACGCCCAGCGTCGTGCAAGGTTTGGCCTGTGTGGTAATAGACAGCCATGCCAGGTCCTGTACCAGGGCCGTCTTCATCGTATTTCAATGCTTCTTTAAGGGAAGCCAACGACGAGTCGTACTGCTTTAACTCTCGGTAGTAGACCCCGAGCATTACGAGTGGCCATACGTTTTTGGGTGAATCAATCTCCAGAGAGGATTTTTGATCTTGGAGGGCGCGTTCAGGTTGTTTAAGTTTTGAATAACACTGCGCTCGCATCTGTAGCACATAGGCACGTGTCGGTGACGGTAGGCCCAGACCCAAACAGTTGGAAAGCTGACCAACCGCTGCAAAGCAGTTCTCTGCCTTGAATGAATCGACACCGGCTTGGCAGTCATCTTTGGGTGTTAGCGCAACGTTTGTTGTAGCTAGTGATGAGGAAAGCCAAGAAGACATGAGTATTAATGCTAAGGATCGGAGATCCATAAGGGTTTCAGTTACGTCTAACGAGCTAATCAGCAGCCGGAGCGCGAAGCGCGGAGGCAACCAAAAAGCCGTACGCTGCACGGCTTTTTGGTTGCGCGGTTGACGGATTGTTAGAAATTTTCGTCATGGTAGCGAGCATGCATCATCAATTGCTGCAAAGCCAATTGGCATGCCTTTCGCCGGATTGTCTTTGAGTGTAACCGGCTGCTTTTCAGTGATTTGATTACCCGCGCTGTCACTCACCCAAATCGCTGCGGTCATGTCTGAGTATGCTTCGCCTTGAAGCACTAGGCGAGACTTTGGCGCTGCGCTGATTGAAAGCGTGGCAACTCCGAAACGGCTGTAGGCATAGGGTTCGCCTACGCTGACTACGACCAATAGTTCATGCGGGCCGGGGGCAATTAGATAAGGAGTATTGAAGTTGCACCGTGCGGTCTTCGCCCGCCCGGTGACCTTTTTATCGATGCTGTCGAGGAAGACCAGAAATGGCGACAACGGCTTTGTCGTTATGGTTTTTGACCCGGAGATAGTCGCTGAATCGGGTTCTTTGGCCGCTACCGATGAATCATAGAAATCGAGCTTTGGCCCGACGATGCCACAAGCAGCTACTAGGAACAGAGCCCCTAGCGCTACGCATAGTTTTAGACGGTGAATTTGTACGGACGGCATTGTGATTTCTAACGTGCTAGCTCAGGGGCGCGAGCCGCCTCGCAGCGAAGCGTCCATTGGAGTGGTGGGTTAAGCTGATAGCCCAAATCGCAAAAGTCAGCACTGGCAAGACAGCGATTAAGCATTTGTATTCCCCTTTTGTGCTGCGCGAAAGTTGGATACGGCAACCAAGATGCCAATGCTCCCCAATACGGCAAATAGGGCTACTTCGCTCCAAGCACCGAACAGGCTAGAAAAAGCAATCTGAAGCCAAGCCCAACGGCCTGTAGGCGACAAGGGGGAGGGGGCGGCATAGGAAACTGCGGCGAGCAAAAAGAAGACGCTTGACAGACCAAGCCACAGATTTCCTTTTTCCTTCGGCGACATGGGGGTCATAACAGCCTAATTAGTAGTAGACGGCAATAACGCTGTATAAGCAGGCTTATCGCCACTCACCCTGTCCAGCACGGCACGCGCCAAGTAAGCGTAGCAGTGGCTTCCGGCAGACTTTCTGGAATATTCCGGGAAATGGATGGCGGTCATTCGCGGCGACAGGGTGGATGACATGATGATTGTGCCATTGGTATTGGCTGATGTCATGCCGTGATCCCCTTGTTCTGGAGGTTGCACACTGAAAATTTACCGAATCTCGAAATTGAATGTCAGATCGGCAAAAAAAGCCCGGCACAGAGCCGGGCGAAGGCGTGAAGGCGGAGGTGGGGTGCCTAGACGTTTCTCAGGGCCAGCGTCCAGGCTTCCATGGCCTGGTTGGCGGGTTGCATCGGGGCTTCCATGAAGCTGATGACGAATTTGTCGCCGACGTCGGCGATGCCGATTGAGCGCGGGCGGACGGCGAGGACCTGCGGGTTGGGGATGGCGAAGCCGAAGCAGAAGACGATGTCCACGGCGGCGATCAGGCCGGGCATGATTTCGCCGCCGATCTTGGTGGTGTGGGCGAGGTGGTCGAAGACGGCGATGAATTGCACTTTCGGGTTTTCGGCGATCTTGGCCTTGAAGTAATCGACCAGCGCCGGAACGGACAGGAAGCTGGTTTCGTGCTTGCCAATCTCGGCGACGAAGACCGGGTACTTGTCGTTGAACAGGGTGTGTTTCATCGGGCTTTCTCTCGGTTGATCAAAGGATTTCTGGCGGCATCGATACAGCGTCGCAGCAAGCTTTCGATGGGCAGGCGTGGGATGGGCCGTTGCAGGTTAAAGCGTGGCAGCGGGGATGTCTCAGTGCGCATGCGAATGTCCTTCGTGGTCGTGGCAGGCCAAGGTGATACTGCGTGTCAGCAGGCAGCCGGCGAGGAAGTTGGCGATTGCCCGGTCCGGGTCTTCCTCGCAAGCGAGCAACGGTTGTACGCCGAGGTCAAGCAGTCGGCGGAACAGGTTGCCGCCCATGCCGGCCGTGATCAGCACGTTGATCCCGGATAATGCGCCGGGCAGCCCGCTGTGGCTGGCGTGGAAACTCTGTTCCATCGGTAATTCGACCAGCCGCTTGCCGGCGATCTGCTTGTCTTCGATGTCGTAGAGCCAGAAGTTGCGGCATTTGCCGGCGTGTTCGGTGATCGTCCGGCGGTTCTGGCTGGTGATGGCGATTTGCATGATGTTCCTCAGAAATTGATCAGCGGGCGGCCGATGGCGTCGAGGCGGACCAGCGACAGCAGTAGGGCGGCGACGCTGGCGCCGGCCGAGAACAGCCAGCGCGGCAGCCAGTGCAGCGGGACGAAGCCGACGCCGCGGACGAAGCCGGCGCTCATCGACCAGAACAGCAGCATCGCCGCCGGGTGGTCGGCATGGCCGGCGGCGTCGGTGGCGATGCCGGGCAGCACGGTCATGACGACCAGGATGAGCAGGGCGATGCCCAGCGGCAGGGCGGCGATGCCGGCTTTGGCCGCCGGCTCGGGCAGCGCGTCAGCGGCCATTGCGTTCTTCCTCGAAGTCGCCCCACAGCGTGTTGAGGATGGCGAGCAGCACGGCGAAGCCGATGCCGAGTACCCAGGCGAAATACCACATGATGTTTTCCTTTCAGGTCTTGTCGAATTCGTCGCTGCCGATGATCAGGCGGGTGTCCGTCAGATACTGGTGCGGCGGGATTTCCAGGTTGGTCGGGGCCGGTTTGTTCTTGAACACGCGGCCGGCGAAGTCGAAGGTCGAGCCGTGGCACGGGCAGAGAAAGCCGCCCGGCCAGTCGGCGCCGAGCGCCGGGTCGCCGGGGGTGAAGGCGTTCGACGGCGAGCAGCCGAGGTGGGTGCAGATGCCGACGGCGAGCAGCATTTCCGGCACCCGCGAGCGGGTTTCGTTGGCCGCGTAGGCGGGCTGCTGCGAGGTGACGGCCGAAGCCGGGTCGGCCAGCATCGGTTCGGCCTTTTTCAGCGCGGCGAGCATTTCCGGCGTGCGGTTGAGGATCCACACCGGCTTGCCGCGCCATTCGACGACCATCATCTCGCCCGGCGCCAGCTTGCCGATGTCGACTTCGACCGGCGCACCGGCGGCGAGCGCGCGTTCGGAGGGCATCAGGCTGGAAACGAAGGGCACGATGGCGGTCAGCGCCAGCGCGCCGCCGGCACCAGCCGTGGCCATGATCCACTGGCGGCGGGCCGGGCTGTCGCAGACGGTGAAGGACTCACCGGAACACAGGCATTCGGACATGGCGTTCTCCCTTAGTAGGCGGCGTGGTCGTTCTCGCGGATGTAGGCAGCGGTGACCTTGCCGGCCATCACTTTGTAGGCCCAGCCGGTGTAGGCAATGATGATCGGCATGAAGATCAGCGTCGCCCAGAGCATGATGTTCAGCGTCAGGTGGCTGGAGACGCTGTCCCAGACGGTGAGGCCGGAGCGCAAATCGGTCGACGAGGGCATCACGAAGGGGAACAGCGAGGCGCCGGCGGTGCCGATGACGCCGACGATGGCCAGCGACGAGGCGACGAAGGCAGCCAGCGTGGCGCGGTTGACCGCCAGCAGCATGGCCGCCAGCGTGCCAGCGTAGGCCAGTGCGGGCAGTGCCATGGTCAGCGGGGCTTTGTCGTAATTGGCCAGCCAGGCGCCGGGTTGGCGGATGACTTCCTTGTCGAGCGGATTGGGCAAGGCGCCGGCATCGACCGCCGAAACGATGGCGTAGCCGTCAATGCCTTGCCACAGCCAGATACCGGCAGCCGAGAAGCCGAGCAGCAGCAGGCTGCCGAAGACCAGCATGGCCGTCTGCGTGCGCCGCTGGACGGCGCCTTCGGTGCGGTGCATCAGGTAGATCGCGCCGTGGAAGGTGATCATCGCCGTCGACACCACCCCGCAGAGCAGGGCGAAGGGGTTGAGCAGGGCCCAGAAGCTGCCGGTGTAGTAGGGCATCAGGTTGTCGGTGAAATGGAAGGGCACGCCCTGGAACAGGTTGCCGAAGGCGACGCCGAAGATCAGCGGCGGCACGGCGCCGCCGACGAACAGGCCCCAGTCCCAGGTCTGGCGCCAGGTCGGGTTGTTGATCTTGCTCCGGTAGTCGAAGCCGACCGGGCGGAAGAACAGCGCCCAGAGCACGGCCAGCATCGCCCAGTAGAAGCCGGAGAAGGCGGTGGCGTAGACCAGCGGCCAGGCGGCGAAGATGGCGCCGCCGCCGGTGATGAACCAGACCTGGTTGCCGTCCCAGTGCGGGCCGACGGTGTTGATGACGATGCGCCGTTCGACGTCGTCCTTGCCGACGAAGGGCAGCAGCGTACCGACGCCCATGTCGTGGCCGTCCATGATGGCGAAACCGACCAGCAGGACGCCGACCAGTAGCCACCAGATGAGTTTCAGCGTGGGGTAATCGAAAAGCATGGTTGTTCCTCAGGCGTGAGCGTATTCATTGTCGTAGCGGCCGGTACCCAGGCTGCCCGGACCCTGCTTGGCGAAGCGCACCATCAGGTACATCTCGACCGCCAGCAGCAGCGTGTAGAAGCCGACGAAGCCGGCGAGCGAGCCATACAGGCTACCGACCGACAGCGTCGATACCGACATGTGGGTCGGCAGCACGCCGTAGATGGTCCAGGGCTGGCGGCCGTATTCAGCGACGAACCAGCCGAGCTCGCAGGACAGCCAGGGCAGCGGCAACATCCACAGCGAGGCGCGCAGCAGCCACGGCTTGTCGGCGAAATTTCCCTTGATCGAGTACCACAGGGCGGCGCCGAACAGGGCCAGCATCAGGAAGCCGAAGCCGACCATCAGGCGGAAGGTCCAGAACAGCGGGGCAACGCGCGGGATGGTGTCGGCCACGGCTTTGTCGATCATCTCTGGCGTCGCTTGGCTGACATCGACGACGTACTTCTTCAGCAACAGGCCGAAGCCGAGGTCGCCGACATGCTGTTCGAACAAGGCCTTGGTTTCGGCGTCGGCCGGGTTCTTGCGCAGCTTTTCCAGGGCGCCGACGGCGATCTGGCCGGACAGGATGCGTTCGCGGTTCTTCTCGCGGATTTCCTTGATCCCGGGAATCTGCTGGTCGAGCGAGCGGGTGCCGATGATGCCCATGACCCAGGGAATCTCGATGGCGAAGTCGTTCTTCATTTCGGCTTCGTTGGGAATCGCGATCAGGTTGAAGCCGGCCGGTGCCGGTTCGGTCTCCCACATCGCTTCCATCGCGGCCAGCTTGGTCTGCTGCGCTTCACCGACGGTGTAGCCGGATTCGTCGCCGAGCACGATGACCGAGCAGATCGAGGCAAAGCCGAAGGCGGCGGCGATGCGGAAGCTCTTCTTGGCGAATTCGACGTCGCGGCCGCGCAGCAGGTAGAAGGCCGAGATCGACAGCACGAACATGGCGCCGGTGACATAGCCGGCCGAGACGGTATGGACGAACTTGGCCTGGGCGTCCGGGTTGAACAGCACGGCCCAGAAATCGACCATTTCCATACGCATGGTCACGTAGCTGAACTCGGCGCCGACCGGATTCTGCATCCAGCCGTTGGCGATCAGGATCCACAGCGCTGACAGGTTGGTGCCGACCGCCATGAGGATGGTCACCAGCAGATGTTGCTTGCGCGACAGGCGGTCCCAGCCGAAGAAGAACAGGCCGATGAAGGTCGATTCGAGGAAGAAGGCCATCAGGCCTTCGATGGCCAGCGGCGCGCCGAATATGTCGCCGACATAGTGCGAGTAGTAGGCCCAGTTGGTGCCGAACTGGAACTCCATGGTGATGCCGGTGGTCACGCCGAGCGCGAAATTGATGCCGAACAGCTTGCCCCAGAAGCGGGTCATGTCCTTGTAGATGGTCTTGCCGGTCATCACGTAGGCGGATTCCATGATCACCAGAATCCAGGTCATGCCGATGGTCAATGGCACGAACAGGAAGTGGTACATCGCGGTGATCGCGAACTGTAGCCGGGATAGGTCGACAAGCTCTTCACTGAGCATGGGTTTCTCCTTGCGGGGCGGTGGTGAAATGACGGGCGGCCGTCGTGTCGTCGACGGCGACCCGGACGTCGCGGATGAACATCCACCAGATCGCCGTCAGGACGATCAGCTTGGCGATGACGAGAAGAATCAGTTCGCGTCTGAGTCGGCGGTCGCGTGGGTCCATGGTGGGCTCTGGTTGTTGAATAACAGTCTTTGCTTATCAAGAGCCGTGCCAGCCTGGCTGCGGCTGAAAAATCGCCGCAAGTCATTGATTTGAAAACCTGCGGCGTTTCGTCGCAGGGGGATTTCTGGGCTTTTTCTGCCAGTTGTGGCAGAGTGTGGCAGTAATCAATGGCAGTGATTGGCGGAGAAATGGCAGACAACAACGGTAGCCCCCAGCTCAGCGAACTGGTTTCCTTCCTGCAGACCTTGCCCGAGCCGCACATCCTGTGCGACCGCAACTACCGGATCATTGCCGCCAACGACGCTTATCGCGCCAACTGGCTGGATCAGCAGGAAGTCGTCGGGCGCAAGTGCTACGAGGTTTCGCACCGCTACGAGGTGCCCTGCGACCAGGCCGGCGAGTTCTGCCCGTTGCAGCGCAGCCTGCGCTCCGGCCAGCGCGAGCGCGTGCTGCACCTGCACCACACGCCGCAGGGCGAGAGCTTCGAGAACATCGAGCTGTCGCCGATCCGCGATGCCAGTGGCGAGATCGTCTATTACATCGAGAAGCTTGAACCGCTGCCCGGCGCCCGCAGCCAGGCGCATGCGCAGGGCTTGATCGGCCGTTCGCCGGCCTTCGTGCGGATGATGGAAATGGTCGCCCGCGTCGCACCATCCGACGCCGCCGTGCTCCTGCAGGGTGAATCGGGCACCGGCAAGGAACTGGTCGCCGGCGCCATCCACCGGATCAGCAAGCGCGCCGACCAGCCCTTTGTTGCGGTCGACTGCTCGGGCTTGCCGGAAACACTGTTCGAAAGCGAGTTGTTCGGCCACGAGCGCGGCGCCTTCACCGGCGCCACCGCACGCAAGACCGGGCTGGTCGAGGCGGCGGCCGGTGGCACGCTGTTCCTCGACGAGGTCGGCGACATTCCGCTGTCGATCCAGGTCAAGCTGCTGCGCCTGCTCGAAACCGGCACTTACCGTCGGGTCGGCTCGCCGGAACTGCGCAAGGCCGAGGTCCGCATCGTTTCGGCGACGCACCGGCCGCTGGCCGAGATGGTCGAGACCGGCAGCTTTCGCCAGGATCTGTTCTACCGCCTGAACATCTTCCCGATCTTCCTGCCGCCCTTGCGCGAGCGCGGCGACGACGTGCTGCTGCTGGCCGAGGCGCTGCTCGCCCGGGTTGCCGCCGGCCGGCCGCTGGGCATTTCTGCCGACGCCAGGGCATGGCTGTCGGCTTATGCCTATCCCGGCAATGTGCGCGAATTGCGCAATCTGCTCGAACGCGCCTGCCTGCTCTGCGACGGCGATGAAATCCGTCCCGAGCATCTGCCTGTGGGCATGCAGGCGGCCAGGCCGGATGTTGTTCCGCGCCATCTTGCCGGCGCGATGGCGAACAGGCCAGCGTTACCGGCCGAGGTCGATCTGCCGGCCGTACTGCACAGTTTCCGGGGCAGCCGCAAGGCGTTGGCAGTGCATCTGGGGTGGTCGGAGCGTACCCTGTATCGGCGCCTGAAGGTGCTCGGCCTCAAATAGCCAATAAATATCCAGTGGATTGTTTCAATCAATTGGATAAATAGGGACGGCCTCCCTAATATGGCTCCTGACCGATTTGCCAGACCAACTGATTCAGGGAGAACATCATGCTCGACAGCACCATCAAGGAACAACTCAAGGCTTACCTGCAGCGCCTGCAAGGCCCGATCGAACTGGTCGCCGCGCTGGGCGAGGACGACAAGTCACAGGAAATGCGCGCGCTGCTCAACGATATCCTCGATTGCTCGCCGCAGGTCAGCCTGCGCGAAGAAGCGCACGCCCGCATTCCCTCGTTCGGGGTCACTGTGCCGGGGCAGACGCCGCGCATCCGCTTTGCCGGTCTGCCGATGGGCCACGAATTCACCTCGCTGGTCCTGGCCCTGCTGCAGGTCAGCGGCTATCCGCCCAAGGTCGAGCAGGCGGTCATCGATCAGGTCAAGAACCTGAGCGACCGGCTCGATTTCGAGACCTACATTTCCCTGTCCTGCCACAACTGCCCGGATGTCGTTCAGGCAATCAACCTGATGGCCGCGCTCAACCCGAACATCAGCAGCACGATGATCGATGGCGCGCTGTTCCAGGGCGAAGTCGAGGCCCGCCAGATCATGGCCGTGCCGACGACCTACCTGAACGGCGAGGAATTCGGCGCCGGGCGCATGCTGATCGAGGAAATCCTGGCCAAGGTCGACACCGGCGCCGCTGCCCGTGCCGCTGAAGAACTCGCGGCCAAAGCCGCGTTCGACGTGCTCGTCGTCGGTGGCGGGCCGGCTGGTGCTTCGGCTGCCATCTACGCCGCCCGTAAAGGCATCCGTACCGGCGTGCTGGCCGAGCGTTTCGGCGGTCAGGTGATGGATACGCTGGGCATCGAGAACTTCATTTCGGTCAAGGAGACCGAAGGGCCGAAGCTGGTCGCCGCGCTGGAACAGCACGTCAAGGCCTACGAGGTCGACGTGATGAACCTGCAGCGTGCCGCCAAGCTGATCCCGGCTGCCGAAGAAGGCGGTCTGGTCGAAATCCAACTGGAAAACGGGGCTTCGCTCAAGTCGAAATCGGTGATCCTGGCGACCGGCGCCCGCTGGCGCGAGATGAACGTGCCCGGCGAGAAGGAATACAAGGCCAAGGGCGTGTGCTTCTGCCCGCACTGCGACGGTCCGCTGTTCAAGGGCAAGCGCGTGGCGGTGATCGGCGGCGGCAACTCCGGCGTTGAGGCGGCGATCGACCTGGCCGGCATCGTCGGCCACGTGACCCTGCTCGAATTTGGCGATGCCCTGCGCGCCGACGCCGTGCTGCAGAAGAAACTGTACAGCCTGGCCAACGTCACCGTGATCAAGTCGGCACAGACGACCGAGGTCACTGGCGACGGCCAGAAGGTCAACGGGCTGGTGTACAAGGATCGTGTCAGCGGTGAGGAAAAGCGCGTCGAACTCGAAGGTATCTTCGTCCAGATCGGCCTGTTACCGAATACCGACTGGTTGAAGGGCACGGTCGAGTTGTCGAAGTTCGGCGAGATCGTCATCGACGCCAAGGGTCACACCTCGGTCCCGGGCGTGTTTGCCGCCGGTGACTGCACGACGGTGCCGTACAAGCAGATCATCATCGCCATGGGCGCCGGTGCAACGGCTTCGCTGAGTGCTTTCGATCACCTGATCCGCAGTTGATCGACCGCTCTTGCGACTGAACATCTTCCCCCGTCATCGTCTGCGCGATGGCGGGGTTTTCGTTTTTTTCCGACTTGATGAGGATCATCGATGAAAAAGCTATCCCTGCTTCCCTTTGTTCTGGCCGTCTGCGCGCTGACGGCGCAGGCGCAGACCAACGTTCTGCGCACCGGCGATACCCTGCCGGCGCTCAAGCTCAACGACCAGCACGACAAGCCGGCAGTGATGCCGGCCGATCTGCGCCAGGTCATTTTCGCTGCCGACAATGGCGGTGCCGGTCTGGTCACTGCCTGGCTCGATGCCCAGCCGAAGGACTGGCTGGCGCAGAGCAAGCGCGTCTATCTGGCCGACATCCACAAGATGCCCGGCCTGATCACGCGCATGTTCGCCTTGCCGAAATTGCGCGAGAAGCCTTACCCGATCGTTCTCGGCCGTGAGGAAGCCGACCTGGCCATGCTGCCGCGCAAGAAGGATTGCGTGACCCTGTTGCCGGTTAACGCCGGCAAGATTGGGGAGGCTGCATTCGTTTGCGATGCGCCGGCCCTGCAGGCAGCGCTCAAATAAAAAAAAGGGCGGGGAACTCCCCGTCCGAAACACGCAAGGTAAATCGTCTGGCCTAGTGCTTCTTGTGGTGCTCGTCGACCTCTTCCCAACCAGTGATCATCGCCTTGATGTGGGCGAAGACGGTGTGGCCGGTGGTGGTCAGGTAGACGTGGATAAAGAAGAAGGCGGTGATCATGAAGGCGCCCAGCGTATGGGCGACGGCGACCCATTCCAGGTTCAGGTACTGGGCGATGCCCAGTTCTTGCCAGTTACCGTAGAACAGGTAAAGCAGGCCGGAAACCCAGATCAGCGGCGAGATGAAGGCGAGTAGGGCGAGGTAGGCCAGGCGCTGCAGCGGGTTATGCTTCTGCACCACGGTCTTGCGGAAAGGATGCGGGGCATCCTTGAAAATACCGATCAGGTAGTAATTGACCATCGCCAGCACGTTCTTCAGCGACGGCAGGTACTGACGCCATTCGCCGGTGGTGAATTGCCAGAAGATGGTGAATGCCCACAGGGTCAGCAGCGTCCAGGCGGCCAGGGTGTGGAGCTGGACGGCTTGCTGGAAACCGAGCAGGCTGTAGCTGCCATGAACCTCGAACCCGGTGATCATCATGCCGATGATCAGCAGGGCCTGGGACCAGTGCCAGAAGCGCTCGTAGCGCTTGTAGATGTAGATGCGTTCGACGCTCATTGTTCATTCTCCTTGCGACGACGGGTGATGATGCGGACCAGGCCGTGGATCAGGCCGCCGCCGATGGCACCGACGATGGCCAGACCGCCGAGCAGGTCGACCCAGGGATTGCGGTCGCGACCGGGCAGGTAGATGTCGGTGATCTT
>OGCL01000243.1_pt1 | contig 61913 bp, 55 predicted proteins | sample 1570041 | NCBI WGS metagenome assembly OGCL01 (sample SAMN06266162, study PRJEB24511) | hot springs metagenome | isolation source: Hot spring water | place: South Africa: Limpopo | collected 2015-06-22
TGGTTTATCTCACTAATATAGAAAAAGATGAACTCAAAAAGAGGCTTAATGAGTTTAGCTCGAATGATATATTGATATACTTAGGATATTTAAAATCACCTTCTAACAAATCCTTTACATCAGAAGAGATTATAAAATTCTTAACTCAATCAACTAATGCCATGATCTTTGCAGTTACAGACCAGATGATTAAATATGGTATTGTAGGGGGCAAGGTGACGAGTTCAGTAAATCAAGGCGAGGCTGCTGCAAAAATGGCTATTGAAATATTGAAAGGCAGAAAAGCCGATGATATTCCTATAGTTATGTCGAGCCCTAGCAAATTATTATTTGATGGAGAAGCGCTTCAGAGACATAATATACCCCAAATAGTCCTTCCAAAAGGTTCAATCATCGTAAATAGATCAGCGGAGCAGTTTATAGAAAAATGGAGAGATATAGTTAGGCAGAGTTTCTTTGGATATGATCTATTTCAGAATCATGGCGCCATAATGCTAATAATTGACCCTCGCACTGGTGTTATTGTGGATGCAAATAATGCCGCAGCCCTTTTCTATGGCTACCCAGCTGTTAGAGGCAAAAAAATACAAGAGATAAATACTTTATCAGAAGAAGAAGTAAAACAGGAAATGGCAAAGGCGAAGGAATTGAAAAAAAACTTTTTTAATTTTAAGCATCGTCTGGCAAATGGACAAATCAGAGATGTCGAGGTTTATTCATATCCCATAACACTTCAAAACACTCCCTTGTTATTTTCGATTATATTTGATGTAACTGAAAGGCTTGCCGCTGAAAAAGCTATAAAAGAGAAAGACAAAATCATCTTTGCTGCGTTTGCTCTAACTGTTGTTCTATTTGGAGTGTTAATATCTTTTTTAATAATTCATATTCTTAAAAAGCAACGATTTGAAAAGTTATTGCTTGAAAAAAACAAGAGCCTTGAAGAGGCTAATGCACAAATAAAAACCCTTTCTGGAATTATTCCTATCTGTATGCATTGTAAAAAAATTAGGGATGATAAAGGCTACTGGAATCAATTAGAAAAATTTATCTCCGAACATACTGAAGCAATGTTTAGCCATGGTATTTGTCCATCTTGCATGGAAGAGAAATATAAAGATTTTTTCCCAAAAAAGCCCGAGTAGCCACAGTATAAGAAATATTCTCAACAACATGCCTTTAGCACTGTACAGGAGATTAAGGGGAAAACTTTAGCTTGGGAGCTTTTTTATAGACTAAATCTCGGATAAGAGGTAGGCGGCAAATAGTCAGAATTATTGGGTTAAGCAGCGAGTCCCACTGTAAATCCCAAAAATTGCTGTTCATATGCCTTTTCGATAACCATAAATTTAGTTTTGCATAGTGAACCTGTTGAACCGTCCGCCTTTGAAAGATTCAGAATTGTTTATAGCAATATCATTAAAAAGTTGAGATTGTTCTCGCTTCGCTTCGCCATGTGCTGCAATGAACATACTATAGCTGAATTTAAATTCATTTACGTTTAACATTTAATTTATATCAAAGTAGCATGTTATTTTGTTAGTTCAAAATAGTTTTGTCATGATATAACGATATTATTGAAATTTTTTATATCACATTTTTTCTTTCTATTGGTTATACTAAACTTAGACCACAAATTCCAAAAAATCAAAAGGAGTTTTTCATTATGAAGGTTATTCTTAAAACAGATGTTAAAAATCTCGGACAAACCGGTGAAATTATTAGCGTTAAGGACGGATACGCAAGAAATTTTTTGATCCCTAAAAACTTGGCAGTAGAGGCTAATATTAAGAATGTAAAGGCGTTGGAACATGAGAAACGGAAAATAGAAGAGGCATCAAAGAAGGTTAAATCATCTGCTGAAAACCTTTCATCAAGGCTTTCAGAGATGATTCTCGTAATGAAGGCAAAAGCAGGTGAAGAGGAAAAGCTCTTTGGTTCAATAACAGCTATGGATATTTCCGAAGAGCTCAAAAATCAGGGTATAGATATCGATAAAAAGAAAATTCAATTGGATGAACCTATCAAGAGATTAGGCTCATACTCTGTTAACATCAAGATTCATCAAAACATTTCTGCGAAACTGAATGTGAATGTCGTTGCAGAATAGTAAGAGTCATATGAGGGCAATTGATGTAAATATAGACAGGCTCCCTCCTCAGAATCTTGAGGCTGAACAGTCTGTGCTGGGCGCAATTATCATTGACAACGAAGCCCTCCCCAAAGCTATGGAGGTGCTAGGTGGGGACGAAGACTTTTATAAGGATTCCCATAAAAGGATTTACAGGGCTATGCTCGAACTATTTAACCGTGGGGAGCCCGTTGACATAATAACTTTGACTGATTATCTCCGCAAAACCGATGAACTTGAATCTATAGGTGGTATTGCCTACTTATCTTTCCTTGCAAATTCTATTCTGACGGCTGCCAATGTAAGATATCATTCTAAGATTGTCAGGGAAAAGGCATTATTGAGGTCCTTGCTAAATGCCGCATCCCATATAGCTTCTAAAGTTTATGAAGACGACCTCGAAGCTGATGAGATGGTTGATTATGCGGAAAAAATCATTTTTGAGATAGCCGAAAACAGGATTAAGGTCTCTTTTTCGAATGTTAAGGACATTATGAAAGATACATTCAAGTCCATACAGCACCTTTACGAGAAAAAAGAGGCGGTCACGGGCATCCCGTCAGGATTTAAAGACCTTGACGAACTGACGGCAGGCTTTCAGAGGGGAGACCTTATTATCATAGGCGGAAGGCCCGGCATGGGCAAAACCGCATTTGCAATGAATATCGCCCAGCATGTTGGAATCAATATAAAAGAACCAGTAGCGATATTCAGCCTTGAGATGTCAAAAGAGCAGCTTGGCATAAGAATGCTTTGCTCTGAGGCGATGGTAAACTCTTCTAATGTTAGAAAAGGCTATATAAGCAAAGACGACTGGCCTAAATTGACAAGCGCTGCAAGCAGACTCGGCGGGGCGCCGATATTCATAGACGACTCATCTGCAATAACAGTCCTTGAAATACGCGCAAAGGCAAGGAGGCTTAAACTCGAACACGGAGGATTGGGGCTCGTTATAATTGACTATCTCCAGCTTATGAGGAGCAGGGGGAGTTTTGAAAGGAGAGAGCAGGAGATATCCGACATATCGAGGTCCCTGAAGGCTCTCGCAAAGGAACTGAAGGTGCCAGTTATAGCCCTCAGCCAGCTTAACAGGGATGTCGAAAAAAGACCAAACAAAAAGCCCGTTCTCGCTGACTTAAGGGAGTCTGGGGCTATTGAACAGGATGCGGATGTGATAATTTTCCTTTATCGGGAGGAGATATATAATAAAACAAACCCTGCTATCAAGGGCAAAGCAGAAGTCATTCTTGAAAAACAGAGAAATGGACCTACTGATATAGTGAATCTAACATTCCTTGACGATAGCACGCGTTTTGTCGATTACATTAATGTCTCTTATGATATGGAGGAAGAGGTTTATTAAAATGAAAAGACAACCGGCTGTTGCAGGACAATTCTACCAGGGCAGTGCCTCAAAATTGAGGACAGAGGTTGAGCGCTATGTTCTCAGAGATACCAAAAAAGAAAAAGTCATAGGCATTATTTCACCACACGCCGGATTAATGTATTCGGGGCATGTTGCCGGTGCTGTTTATTCTTCCATAGAGTTTCCCGACACATTCATGCTTATCGGACCAAATCATACTGGTCTTGGCTCATCAGTATCAGTTATGTCATCAGGCACATGGGATATCCCTATGAGGTCTTTTTTAATCGACGATAATCTTGGTAAAAAGTTGCTTGCTAAAGTGCCATTAATAAAGGACGACCCCATTGCCCACCGATTTGAACACTCTCTCGAGGTGCAGCTCCCATTTTTGGCTTATTTTTCTGATACAGTGAAAATTCTCCCCATCTCTGTCATGAAGGCAAGTTTCAAAGAATGCGAAGAACTTGGAAAAGGTATTGCGGCAGTTGTTAAAGATTCTCTAACCGATGTTGTAATTGCAGCGAGCACTGATATGAGCCATTATGTCTCTGACGAGATAGCAAGGAAGCTCGACGGACTCGCAATTAACAAGGTGCTTAACCTTGATCCTGAAGGACTTTATAATATTGTTAGGAAGGAATCGATCTCGATGTGCGGATTTGTGCCTGCAACTATCATGCTTTATGCTGCGAAAGAACTCGGCGCAAAAGAAGCAAAGCTTATAAAATATGCAACATCAGGAGAGATAAGCGGTGATTATGAACGTGTAGTAGGTTATGCCGGGGTTATAGTTAAGTAGCGATGTTATATAATGTTCGCAATAGGATTTCAGGAGTCGTCCTTGCAGGGGGCAAAAACAAGAGATTTCCTGCATTAAAAAGCCATCTCAAGATTAATGGCATCACGCTGATCGAGAGGAATCTCCAACTGCTATACTCTTTCTGCGATGAAGTCTTTATCAATACAAACAACCCTGAATTATATTATGGTTATAGAACCATAATGTGTGGGGATGTGCTTCCTTCAAGGGGGCCCATGTCTGGCATTCATTCTGCTCTAATGAATGCGACAAACCAAAACCTATTCGTAATAGCTTGCGATATGCCTTTTCTGAAAGAGGAAGTGTTGGGTTATATATGCCAAAGGCATTTTGAATCTCTTGAAAACGAGGCGTATGATGCCACTATACCTGTTTATAACGGTAATGTTCAACCTCTTTGCGGAGTATACAGCAAGACTCTTTTGGCTTCTCTTGAACGTCAAATATTTGAGCGCAAAAACTCGATGTATCTTTATTTACATGAAATAAATACCAATTTTATCCCAGAACGCGAAATCAAAGAGCTTGACCCTGACGGTAGTTCTTTTATCAACATAAACACTATTAGCGATTATGAAACGCTCAGGAGGCGCAAAGGGGAGTTTACACTCAGCGTATAAGCACACCCTTTGCCCTTCCTTAAATAAGGAGGCAAGACATGTTAGGACCCTTAGGTGCTACTGAACTTATTATTATTCTGATAATTATTCTTGTTTTGTTTGGCGCCCGGAGACTCCCAGAACTTGCAAGCAGTCTTGGCAAGGCTATCAAAAATTTTAAAAAATCCACCTCTGAACCCGATGAGATAGATGTTACCCCTAAAAAAACTGACACCGAAAAAAAGGAAGTGACCGAAGATCAAACACAGAAGAAAGTCTAATAGTTTAAAGGCGGATTGATGCAAAGAGGTGCTATTGCTGAGATTGATCTAGCAGTAATTGCAGGCAATTTCAGGGAAATAAAGAAAATTACCAATAACAAAAGGGTTATTGCCGTTGTTAAAGCTGATGCATATGGTCACGGCAGTGAGGCAGTCGCCAAAAGGCTTGTAGAATCAGGCGCTGATTTTCTGTCCGTAGCATTTTGTGATGAAGCAAAAGCACTGAGACTTGCCGGTATAAAAGCTCCGATTATAGTTCTTTTTGACCCTGACCCTAAAGATGTCTTCGATTATGATTTAATTCCTGTTGTTAGCGACAAAAATGCCGCCCTATCCCTCTCTAAAGAGGCAGAAAAGAGGCGCAGGGTTCTACCCGTTCACATTAAGATTGATACAGGTATGGGACGGCTTGGGATTATTCAGAACACAGCAGAAGATGTTGTAAGTATAGCAGGCATGAAGGGGCTGATTATTGATGGGTTAATGAGCCATTTTTCAGATGCCGATGCCGGTGATCTCACCTTTGCAAAATTACAAATATCAAGATTCAAAGACTTAATAAAGACGTTAGCTGAAAAAAACTTGAATCCCAAAACATATCACATAGCTAATAGCGCCGCTGTTATGTCACTGTCGGAATCTCATTTCAACGCTGTCAGACCGGGTCTGCTTTTATACGGCGTCTCGCCTTTTGAGTCATCTAATTTAAATTTTTCATCTATTATTTCTCGCTTTACACAGGCGATGTCCATAAAGACGAGGCTGGTTGCCCTGAGAAAGGTTCCCGCAGGCACCCCTATCAGCTATGGAAGAACTTTTGTAACTAAGAGGGAAAGCCTTATAGGGGTAATGTCAATCGGTTATGCAGACGGCTACTGTAGATTATTCTCGAATAATGCCGAGGTTCTTGTAAGAGGCGGAAGAATACCTGTTGTCGGCAAGGTTTGCATGGATCTGACAATGATTGATTTAACTGATATTAAACACTTGGCAACTGAAACTGATGAAGTCATCATAATGGGCAGACAGGGTGATGAATTTATCAGCGCCAACGAACTTGCCAAGAGGGCAAATACTATTTCATACGAGATTTTGACATCCCTTGGCAGATTCTCGCAGAAGCGTTATTTAAATTAATTGTCTAATGAAAGAGACCTTTCATCTTACTCTTGTTGGCAGCCCCTTTGACGATCCCTTTCTTTTTGTAAGGATTCTCAGAGAGAGGCGCGCTTTGCTCTTTGACCTCGGCGATATAAGCTGTCTTGAACCAAAAAATATACTCAAGATCTCCGATATCTTTGTAACCCATACTCATATTGACCATTTCATAGGTTTTGACAGAATCCTAAGAATAGCCTTGAGAAAGGTTGAACCGCTTAAGATTTTTGGTCCTGCGGGCATAATTAACTGTATCGAGGGCAAACTCAGGGGATACACATGGAATCTCATCAAGGATTACCCCCTTAAGATAGAGGCATTTGAGGCAGCTAATGAGCATATTCGTCATTCCGGGTTTTACGCCGAAAATTCCTTTGAGAGAATAGATTATTCCCCTCGCGAGTTTAATGGAGTTCTGATTAATGATTCCCAGTTCACTGTAAAGGGACTTGTCCTATCACACCAGATTAATGTGTTAGCTTTTTTGCTTAAAGAGGATTTTCATATCAATATTAATAAGGAAGTTCTTTGCGAGCTTAACCTACCTGTTGGGCCATGGCTCACAACATTCAAAATGGTTTTGAGAAATTATTATAATCCTGAAAAAAGGGTGATAAAACCACAAGGCCTTTCTGAACTGATCAAAGTGGAAAATTCATTCTATAGTCTTGAAGAATTATTTCCTGTGGCAGTGATAACAAAAGGCAGGCGGATTTCTTATGTGATGGATATTTCACCTTCTGACGAGAATATGCAGAAGCTGATACCATTTATAAAACAATCTGATCATTTATTTTGCGAGGCGTATTTCCTGCAAAAAGACAGGGAAAGGGCACTTGACAGACACCACCTAACCGCTGCTGACGCAGGCAGGATTGCGAGAGAGGCTGAAGTTGGAAACTTTACAATTACACACTTTTCCCCTAAATACAGAAACTGCCCAGAAGATATATACAGAGAGGCTATGAGGGAGTATTCATTATAAAGTCTGTCCTTTCCTCTGTTGTTTTCATCGCTATGCTTGGGGATAAAATCGTTGTTTTGACTTATACTCAATCTATATTATAAAATTTTACGTTATAGCTTTGTTTTGTCCAGAACGACCTGCTTGAAATTTCACTGGACAGCTTCTTATGTTTATTAACAAATTTCTATATCTATATAGTTTGCGACCACAACTTCTCGGCATTCATGAGTGCTGGAAGATGTCCACTAAAGTTTTATATCTTAAACAGGAAACCTTTTAGGGGGTTCAACATCAGTGAAAAAAAATATTCTCATATTTATACTGTTCTGTCTTATAACGCTTTTTCTTATGCTCAATGCCAATGCTCAAACAGTTGAGCAAAGAGCTACGATTAAAACTACATCTTCACAAATCACCCCTCTCGCACCACTTAAAGATGATATTCTTTCATTTTTTCTGCCTGTAAGGGGAAGAATTATACAAATTGAAGGCACATCCGTAAAAATGTCCTTCGACCCAAAAGACATTCTCAGAAAAGGTATGAGACTCCAGGCATTCAAGGAGGGCACAGATTTCATTCATCCTGTCACGAGGGAGCCTCTTGGGAAGATAGAGATACCAATTGGCAATATAGAGATTGAAGCTCTCCACAAGGATTACATAATCGGTAAAATTATCAAAGGCAAACCTGAAGATTTCAGGGATGCAATGGTTAAGATACCATCAATAAAAACGAGAACCTTGTTTTATCAGGGAAATCTTGATTGGTTTGCTGGCGATTTATATTATCAGATGCTCAAAGATAGCGGCAGGTTTGAACTAATTGATACTGGAATACAGACAGACGATATCTCAAAAATAATATCGGAAGCAAAGGCAAAAAACGCTTCGGTGGTCGTGGTTATGTCTTCAGCTAAGCAGAATAAAAGCCTTCATATAACTCATAAACTTTACTGGACAGATGATGCCACCATGTTCTCTGAAAAAAAGATTACAGTTGATATTGCCTATATTAAGGAACTAAGAGCAAAATCGGGTTTGCCGGGGATGAAGGCTGTAGAAATGCTTTTTTCGTATGACCTGCCTTTTACTGCCGCCCGCATCATTGCAGGCGATTTTGCAGGCGACGGTAACGTGAACATAGCTCTTATTTCGGGCGCCGTCATAAGGTTTTATACATCTCAGGTTGACCTAAATTTGCTCTGGCAGCTAAAACTCCCTTCAAGGGGAGATATAATATGGATCGACACAGCAGACATTAATAGCAATGGCAAAGAGGAGATCCTCATTACCTCATGGCATGACAACGACATTATTTCCTATATATATGAACTGCAAGGTTCTCAATTTATTCAGCTATGGAGTTCTGAAAATCTCTTTATCAGAGGCTACGGCGGTAAAATATTAGGCCAGAAATTCTCCAGTTCTTCAGGATTTGAAGGAAGTGTCTTCCAAATTCTATATACTGGCAATACATTTAAAACTGGCGAAAAGCTTAGCTTGCCGCAGAATCTTAATATTTATGACTTTCAACATTTATATTCCCCAGACGGCAGGCAGGCGATACTCTCATGGAATGAAGAGGGTTATTTAATGCTTTCAGATGAGAAGGGTTCATTGCTATGGACCAGCAAGGAGGACTATGGGGGGTTTGCTACATCCTTCAAAAAGATGTCTTTATCGGGGATATTTGAAAAAGGCAGTTGGTCAATAAAAGATAGACTGATATTAAAGGATGGCGAGGTTTATGCGCCCAAAAGAAACCCTTTGCTTGGTGTTGCAAAGGGTCTTGGCTACAAGGATTCTGCCCTGAAATCTTTCTGGTGGAACGGCTTTTCTCTTGAAGAGAGTGTTGTGATTGATGATGTGGGGGGTGAAATTATCGACTACTCCATCACGGAAGACAAGTTTTTCATTCTCACAAAACCTATCTTGGGAATAAAAGCAAAAAATATACTTAAAGGTGAAAGTCCACTGGGAGTAATGCTTTATGTATTTATAGCAAGGGGATGGTAGCGGGGGAAATGCAAAAAAGAACAATACCAAGGCACATCGGAATAATAATGGATGGAAACGGGCGTTGGGCAGAGTTAAGAGGTCTTCCCCGCCTGGAAGGACATAAAAGAGGGGTAGTTCGCGTAAGAGAGATAATAGAGACTGCTTACAAAATGGGTATCGAGTCCCTGACTCTGTATGCCTTTTCTATTGAAAACTGGTTAAGACCAAAAGATGAAGTAGCGGTTATTATGACACTCCTTGAGGATACATTAAAAGAGGAGTTTTCTACCTTTGCTGAGAGGGAAATACGGTTTAGGGTTATAGGTAACAGGGATAAGCTCTCCGAAGGATTAAGGGAACTTATAGAGTTAATTGAGGCGATGACTAAGGACAATCAAAGGTTTACTATCCAATGCGCCCTCAGTTATGGTGGTAGGGACGAATTAATAAGGGCAATTAAAAAGGCTGTTTATATGAATCTCTCAGCAAATGAAATTACAGAGGCTTGCATCAGTAATCTTTTAGATACAGCTGGAGTGCCTGACCCCGACCTTATTATCAGAACGAGCGGAGAGCAGAGATTAAGCAATTTCTTGTTGTGGCAGTCTGCCTATTCAGAATTTTATTTTACTGCCACATTGTGGCCCGACTTTACCAAAGAAGAATTGCTTGAGTCAATATACGAGTATCAGATGAGAGACAGGCGTTTCGGCAAAATAGATAACAGAGCCGCTAAATGCATCCTAAACGTATAATCACTGCCTTAATTGCCATACCGTTGCTTTATCTTTATATAACGAGACTTCCACCTCCGTTTTTTCTTATACTGCTAATTATTGTGGGCTGTCTCGCACAATTCGAGTTCTACCGGATGTATAAAACCAAAGGAGTATTCATTTTTTTGGGTATCTTATCAGGGACGATTTTTTTAGGCTCATCATTTTTAATGAAGGAAGGTTTACTGCATAAAGACATCTTAAATATCCATACAACTATACTTGTAATCTCCTTTATTATTATTTCCTCAACTCGCCTGTTTATTATAAAAGACCCATCAGATTCATTGAAGGACATATCTTCAACCATAATTGGTCTTCTTTACATTTCTCCGCTTTTGCTGATGCAGTGGCACCTGATGCTCAAAGGTGTTGAATGGATATTGTTTCTTTATGCCTGTGTGTGGGCAGCCGATACCTTTGCATTATACGTTGGCAAAGGAATAGGCAAAAGAAGGCTGTATGAAAGCGTTAGTCCGAATAAAACTTTAGAAGGCGCCTTTGGTTCCATAATTGGTGGAATCGTCGCAGGAGTCTTCATCGGTTTGATTTTTTTCGTGGGTATTGACTTATATATTTTTGTTATTTTTGGTGGTATAGTAGGTTTTATAACTATTGTGGGCGATCTTGTAGAGTCGATGTTCAAAAGGGATGCCGGGATCAAAGATTCGGGCACCTTAATCCCAGGGCATGGGGGTTTTCTCGACAGGATTGACAGCGCCCTTTTTGCAGGCGCTGTGTTGTATATACTTGTATTGATTCTATGAAAAAAATAGCAATTTTAGGTTCAACAGGTTCGATTGGTAGAAGCTCTCTTGAGGTCATATCTATGTTTCCTGATATGTTTAAGGTTGTGGGCTTGAGCGCGGGGGTCAATGAATCCTTGCTATTTGAACAAATAAAGAAATTCAGACCTCATATTGCAGCGCTAACTGATGGTTCTGCCTTTAAGAGACTGAAAAAAAAGATGGATAGTAATTTTGATACTATTATCCTTGACGGTATCGAGGGTGTTTGCAATGTTGCACAAATGCCGGAAGCTGATATTGTAATATCTGCAATATGCGGCTCAGCAGGACTCTTGCCCACCATATCTGCAATCAGGGCTAAAAAGACAGTTGCCTTAGCCAACAAAGAGTCTCTTGTAATGGCTGGGGAAATAGTCATGTCTGAAGCCAGAAAATGCAATGCGCGCATATTGCCGGTTGACAGCGAACACAGCGCTATATTTCAATGTTTGAATGGGGCTAATAAAAATTCTTTAAGAAGGTTGATATTAACCGCATCCGGAGGCCCCTTCATAGGCAAAACGCTCAGACAGCTTGAGACGGTTTCTCGCGAAGATGCCTTAAAGCATCCCAACTGGAATATGGGCAAAAAAATAACAATTGACTCTGCCACATTAATGAATAAAGGCCTTGAAGTGATAGAGGCTCATCACCTTTTTAATTTGCCCCCAGAACGGATTGATGTCCTCATACATCCTCAAAGCATTGTCCATTCCATAGTTGAATTTAATGACGGTAGCTGCATTGCTCAGATGTCTACACCTGACATGAAAGGACCCATAGCTTATGCCCTTTCCTATCCTGAGAGACTCTCTAATGTCATGCTGCCAATTAATTGGGCAAGTATGCATACCTTAACGTTTTTAAAACCTGACAATAAAACATTTCCATCCCTTTCTCTTGCCTATCAGGCCCTTGAGAAAGGAGGCACTATGCCTGCCGTTCTCAATGGCTCAAACGAAGCAGCTGTTAGGGCTTTCTTGGACGGAATTATCGGATTTAATGACATACCTGTTATAATACAAAAGGTTATCAACTCCCATATTGCTCAGCCTGCTCATGATATTGATGTAATTGTAGAAGCTGACAGATGGGCAAAAAAAGAGACATTAGGGGTAATAAATAAATGACATTTTTATCGGCAGTTCTTTTAATTGGTTTTTTAATCTTTGTTCATGAACTTGGCCACTTTTTGTTTGCCAAGTTAAGCGGGATTAAAGTGCTTAAGTTCTCTCTTGGCTTTGGTCCCAAGGTAATTGGCAGGAAAATTGGCGAGACCGAATATTTACTCTCTGCAATACCTCTCGGCGGTTATGTAAAGATGCTTGGCGAGGAGGTAGAGGACGAACTCGATGAAGCAGAAAAAGGGAGGTCATACAAAAATCAGACTATTTTGAAAAGGGCTTCAGTTGTTTTTGCAGGGCCTTTTTTCAATATTCTCACTGCTGTAGTAATATTCTTTTTCGTTTTTCTTATAGGTGTGCCAGTTTTAATGCCCATAATCGGTGAGGTCATGGAAGATTCCCCTGCGGCAAGGGCTATGCTCCAAAAGGCTGACAGGATAGTAGAGATCAATGGCAAACAAATTGAAAAATGGACCGACATGACCAACATTATACACCAAAGCGCAAACAAACCTCTTTCTATGAAGATACAGAGGGATTCAGAAATAATCACATTGTCTATTACGCCCGAAAGTAGAAAAACAAAGGATCTCTTTGGCGAAGAAAAAGAAATAGGACTTATCGGCGTCAAGCCTTCGGGAGAAATTATCACTATCAGTGAGGATGTATTTTCAGCGGCTGGAAATGCAGTAATAAGGACATGGGAGATAATATCTCTTACTGTTATCGGCATAATAAAACTGATACAGAGAATTATACCTGCAGATACCATAGGCGGTCCTATCATGATATTCAGTCTGGCAGAAAAACAGGCTGAAGCAGGGGCACTGAGTTTCTTTGTATTTGCTGCAATTATAAGTATAAATCTCGCTATTCTCAATCTCCTGCCAATACCAGTGCTTGACGGGGGGCATCTACTTTTTTTAGGTATTGAGGCTATAAGGAAAAAACCCTTAAGCGATAAAACCATATTAATATCTCATAGAATTGGCTGGGCATTTTTATTAACACTCATGGCATTTGCCCTCTATAACGATATTTTCAGGCTAATTAGCGGCAAGACATTCCCATAACTAAACTTCCAAGAACTTGGGAAGATTTACATTCGCGGCGAATATTTTCCTTTCGACCGATTGCCTCAAATGCCATTAATTATATATAATATTTTTGTTCATGTTGGAAGCTTACGGAGCATATTGTTTTATCAAAACCCCAATATCCTTTCTTCGCAGGTTTTTTAACATTTCCTCCATAAGTTTGATCAATGGGCAAATCTATAAATTTGTGTAAAACATTCTATGTTTTTAATCACCAACAAGGAGGAATGATGTCGAAGAAGATTTATGTAGGAAACCTGTCTTACAATGCCACCGAAGATTCTGTAAGAGAAGCCTTTGCTCAGTTTGGAGAAATATTATCAGTCAGGCTGATAACTGATAGCACCGGTAGAATGAAAGGTTTCGGGTTTGTTGAAATGGCGTCGGCTCAAGATGCCGCTAAAGCCATAGAAGCCTTGAACGGGTATTCATTCATGGGCAGAAATATAGTAGTCAGTGAGGCAAGACCACAAGCAGAGAGAGGAGGTTCAGGCGGCGCTAGGAGAAGTCATGGTAAGCCCTTTGGAAGAGGAAGGGAGCCTGGTAAGTGGAGATAAGAGTTGATGGCGACGACATTGAAAAAATACTGAGAATATTCAAACGCAAACTCCAAAAGGATGGACTCATGGGAGAGCTTAAAAAGAGGCAGTACTATGAAAAGCCTTCCGTAAAATTAAAAAATAAGATTAGAGAGTCTTTAAGGAAAAGAGCAAGAAATAACCGCCGGTGGATGAAAGGCAACAAAAATATTTAAAAATTAAGGGGTGCCGGTTTGGCAAAACGGACAGGTAATTATAAAAGCGATAAGAGAAAAAAGGAACTAGCCAGGAGCAAAAAACAGGAAGAAAAGAGAAAAAAAAGGTTTGAAAGAAATACAGGCAGCAAAGAAAGCGCAGTGGATAGTGAATAGTGGATGGTTTAAAGGGGATTGCCCCGATTTTAACAGAATCAAAGCTGTCCCCTCACCCTGAGTGCTATGTTCAGGATTGGCGAAGAGATTGAATTACTTGTTGATAAGTTTGCTGACAGGGGAAAGTGTCTTTCCCGATATGATGGATTTATAATATTTATTGAAGGGGCCATTCCCGGTGAAATAATCAGGGCTAAAATCCACAAAATAAAGAAAAATTATGCCGAGGCAAAGCTGCTCTTTATTGTAAAAGAGAGCCCTTTCAGAGTCACCCCTCCTTGCAGGTATTTTGGCTTTTGCGGTGGATGTAAGTGGCAGCATGTCTTATACGAACATCAGCTCGAAGCCAAGAGGATGAGTGTCTTAGATTCTGCTCATAGCATCGGGGGATTTCACAATTTAACTGTCAATAATACAATTGGTTCACCTACCGCGTATGGCTACCGCACTAAGATGGAATTTTCCTTTAGTGACCGCCGTTGGCTGCCTTATAAAGAAGTTCACTCACACGAACACACCAAAAATACTTTAGCCGCAGGTCTTCATGCCCCTTTTCAGTTTAGCAGTGTAATTGATATTAAAAAATGCCATTTGCAGAGAAGCCCTTCTTCAGAAATCCTGAATATGATCAGAGAAACCGCAATAACTCATGATTGGAAGCCGTGGAATTGTTTTAAAAAAGTCGGCTATCTCAAGCATCTCATTATCAGAATTGCTGAAAGAACAGGTGAAATTATGGTAAATTTAGTCACAGAAAGTTATGTTCCTGAAAGGATGCAAGCTCTCGGAGGTTTGCTTAAACAGAATTTCCCTGAAATAACGACATTTGTCAACACAATTGTTCCAGGCAGCTCTCAAAATGTTTCTGGCGCAGAGGTCGAGGTTATTTATGGTCATGGGGCAATATATGAGCGTATCGGTAATTATTTTTTTGAGATTAAACCCAATGCATTTTTCCAGCCTAACACATCACAGGCAGAAGTTATCTATAATCTTGCAAGGGTTTATGCCGAATTAAAGCCGACGGATATTGTTTATGACCTGTATTGCGGAATAGGAACAATTTCAATTTTGCTGTCGCCGTTTGCACGAAAAATAGTCGGAATAGAGATATCCCGTGAAGCTGTGGACAATGCATTTAGCAATGCAAAGGCAAATAATATTAGCAACTGTTCTTTCCTTTGCGGTGACTTGGCGAAAGTATTCACTGAAGAGTCTGTTTCACAATACGGCAAGCCTGATGTTATAATTCTTGATCCACCGCGGCCCGGGTTGCACAAAAGGATTATTGAATATATAGCTCAACTGAAACCTTCTCGCCTTGTCTATATTAGTTGTAATCCCGCCACTCAGATGCGGGATATTGCTATGCTGAAAAATTTTTATAATATAAAAGAGGTTCAGCCAGTTGATATGTTTCCGCAGACTTATCATGTAGAGTCTGTCGCAAAAATGAAATTAAAAGAGGACATATGCTCGCAAAAAGAATAATACCCTGTCTCGATGTAAAGGACGGGCGCGTTGTTAAGGGCGTGAGTTTCTTAAATCTGAGGGATGCGGGCGACCCAGTTGATAATGCCATCTTTTACGATGAACAGGGGGCTGATGAACTCGTTTTTCTTGACATAACAGCCTCACATGAGAAGAGAAAAATTATACTTGATGTAGTCGAAAAAACCGCCACAGACTGTTTTATGCCCCTGACAGTGGGAGGCGGCATAAGGACGCTCGATGATATTAGAGACTTGCTGAATGCTGGATGCGATAAGGTTTCTATAAATACATCCGCCGTTAAGGACCCGTATTTCGTAAGCTATGCGGCAAAGAGATTCGGTAGTCAATGCATTGTTGTAGCTATTGATGCCAAAAGGGTTGTTCCTGATATACCTTTTATGGAGGCTGAAGGATGGCAATCAGATCCTTTTTTGAAAGAAGTCTCCCTTGCGATAACTGAGGCTCCAGAATTTAATGCTTCAGCTCCCATAGAGCAAATAAAGTGGGCTATATCTACTCATGGCGGGCGTAAAATGAAGCCAATTGATGCAGTCAAATGGGCTTTAAAAATGGAGGAACTCGGGGCAGGTGAAATCCTTCTTACCAGCATGGATAGGGATGGCACAAAGGATGGGTATGACCTTGAGTTGACCAGCGCTATTTCAACAGCCGTAACTATACCTGTCATAGCGTCAGGGGGTGTAGGAACACTTGAACACCTGTATGAAGGCATTGCTATTGGAAAGGCAGATGCCGTGCTTGCTGCATCTATATTTCATTATAGAGAATATACTATAGCAGACGCTAAGGAATATCTCAGGGCAAAAGGAATTCCGGTAAGATTATGACAAGATTGCTGCATTTTTTTAGAACACCCGCCTTAAATCAGCACGATATAAAACGGCTTTGTTCTGAAATAGCTCGTAAAATCGGCATCAGCGTTATGAATATTAAATCAGAATTTTGTTTCAATATAGAGTCTGAAGAGCCATTATCAATGGATGAGATTAGAATCCTGAGATGGCTCCTTGCTGAGACATTTGAGCCTGATAATTTTTCTGAAAATAGTTTTTTGAGTATTGATACAAAATTCATTCTGGAAGTTGGTCCCAGAATGAATTTCACAACAGCATGGTCAACAAATGCGGTATCCGTATGCCATGCCTGCGGATTGAATAAAATCAAGCGAATAGAGCGTTCAAGGAGATATGCACTGCCTGAAGAAGTGATGAATAAACTTTCTGATGTGCTGCATCTCTTTCATGACCGCATGACTGAATGCCGATACCATGAACGGCTTATGACATTTGAGACAGGTATTAAACCCAAGCCCACAAGGCTTATACCGCTGATTCAAGAGGGCAAGGGAGCTTTAATTCAACTGAATCACGAGATGGGTCTTGGACTGGATGACTGGGATATCGATTATTATTATGATCTTTTTGTAATTAAACTCCGCAGAAACCCTACAGACGTGGAGTGTTTTGATCTCAGCCAGTCCAACAGCGAGCATTCCCGGCACTGGTTTTTTAAAGGGAAACTGTTTATTGACGACTCAGAGACATCCGAAACACTCATGGATGTAGTTAAAAAACCTTTTAAGATAAATCCCAAAAACAGCGTTATAGCCTTCAGCGACAACTCGAGTGCAATTAAAGGGTTTAGTGTCAGAACCATACAGCCTGTTAGACCATTCCTGCCCTCATCTTTTAGCGAGCGAAATAAGAATTATGATTTGATATTTACAGCGGAAACTCACAATTTCCCTTCCGGCGTTGCTCCTTTTCCGGGGGCTGAAACCGGCACAGGCGGCAGGATAAGGGATGTCCATGCAACGGGCAGGGGCGGGCTTGTTATTGCTGGAACTGCTGCTTACTGCGTTGGAAATCTTTTGATTCCCGGCTATCCCCTTCCTTGGGAAAACGATTCCCTTATATATCCAGGAAATCTTGCCTCGCCCCTCCAAATTGAGATCGAAGCAAGCAATGGCGCCTCAGACTATGGAAACAAGTTTGGCGAACCTGTAATTCAGGGATTCACCAGATCCTTCGGGCTCGTTTTACCAGACGGAGAAAGGAGAGAGTGGATAAAACCGATAATGTTCACAGGCGGCATTGGACAGATTGATAATGCACACCTGAAAAAAGGTAGCCCTGAAAGAGGTATGGTTGTCGTCAAGATTGGTGGACCTGCATATAGGATTGGTATTGGCGGCGGATCAGCCTCCAGTATGATACAGGGTGAGAATGTCGAGGAACTTGATTTTAACGCCGTCCAGCGTGGAGATGCTGAGATGGAGCAGAAGCTCAACAGGGTCATAAGGGCATGTATAGAGCTTGGCGATGAAAACCCGATAATCAGCATTCACGATCAGGGCGCAGGCGGAAACTGCAATGTTGTCAAAGAGATAATATACCCTGCTGGGGCTAAGATAGATATCAGAAAAATTATAGTCGGAGACGATACCCTCTCTGTGTTGGAAATATGGGGAGCTGAATATCAGGAACAGGATGCTGTATTGATCTATTCAGACAAGATTCCACTGCTCAGGTCATTGTGTGAAAGAGAAAAACTTCCCTTCGCCGTTATTGGAGAGATTACTGGAGATGGCTATATCCTGCTTTATGATAGCAATGACGGTTCTGTAATTGAGAATTTAGAGCTTGAAAAAATACTTGGCGATATGCCTCAAAAGACTTTTAGCTTAACCAAGCACCCACCACAAAAGCTGCCACTTGCCATTCCGTCTGATATAGGGATAAAGGAAGCCTTAGAGAGAGTTTTGAGATTGCTCTCAGTTGGTTCTAAGCGTTTTTTGACTAACAAGGTTGATAGGTCTGTTACTGGGTTGATTGTCAAGCAGCAGTGCGCGGGTCCATTACAACTGACAGTTTCAGATGTGGCGGTAGTTGCACAAAGCCATTTTCCCAATCAAAACGGCTTTTATACTGGTGCAGCGATATCCATCGGCGAGCAGCCAATAAAAGGTCTTATAAATCCTTCTGCGATGGCAAGGTTATCTGTCTCAGAGGCATTGACAAACATTGTTTGGGCGAAGATTACCGCCCTTGAGGATATTAAATGTTCAGCGAATTGGATGTGGGCGCCTAAACTGCCAGGTGAAGGAGCAAAACTTTACGAAGCTGCTGTGGCAATGAGCAATCTCATGATTGAACTTGGCATAGCCGTTGATGGCGGAAAAGACAGCCTCTCGATGGCAGCTGTTGTAAATCATCCTGATGGCAAATCGGAAGTCGTAAAATCGCCAGGCACGCTTGTTGTCTCAGCATATGCCCCTTGCCCTGATATCACAAAGGTCATTACGCCTGATATTAAAACCCCTGGCTCCAGCAGATTGATTTTTATAGATATCGCCAATGGGAAAAACAGACTCGGGGGCTCTGCTTTGGCTCATTGCTTTGGACAGATTGGCGACGAATCCCCTGATGTTGATGACGTGAAGCTTCTAAAGAAGGCATTCAATGCCGTTCAGCTTTTGATTGATAAGGAATTGATACTTTCAGGTCATGACAGAAGCGACGGCGGTTTGATAACTACAGTGCTTGAGATGGCATTTTCAGGCAACAGCGGGGTTGAGATGAATTTTAAGTCAGACGTTGATGATGCGAGCAATGTTCTGTTGCCTTTGTTGTTTTCTGAAGAGCCCGGTTTAGTTATTGAATATATGCCAGAAAACGAATTTGAAATATTATCAATTTTAAGAGAAGAAGATATCCCCTTTATCACTATAGGCAGAACATTAAAGGACAAACGTATAATCATAAACCTGAACTCCAGAAATATTTTGGACGAAGATATCAGGGAACTCAGGGGATTGTGGGAGGAGACGAGCCACAGGCTCGATATGCTCCAAGCAAATCCTGAATGTGTAATTGAAGAGAAGGAATCTATTTATGATAGAGTAGGTGCCTCTTATAATTTGTCTTTTACGCCTGAACAAACTCCTGATATTATCTTAAAAAGAACCCCTAAGCCAGCAGTAGCTATACTCAGGGAGGAAGGAAGTAACGGTGACAGAGAAATGGCCTCCGCCTTTTATCATGCAGGATTTGAGCCTTGGGATGTCACAATGACCGATTTACTAAAAGGCAGCATAAATCTCGATGCCTTTAAAGGTATTGCCTTTGTTGGCGGGTTCAGCTATGCAGATGTCCTTGATTCTGCTAAAGGCTGGGCAGGGGCAATAAAGTTTAATAAATTATTATGCGAGCAGTTTCAGAGATTTTACTCAAGAAAAGAGACCTTCAGTCTCGGGGTTTGCAACGGTTGTCAATTAATGGCACTTCTGGGATGGGTTCCGTGGCAGGGCATCCCTGCTGAAACTCAGCCTCGTTTTATAAGAAATAAATCTGGAAGATTCGAGTCAAGGTTCGCTTCTGTCAAGATTCTAAGGAGTCCTGCTGTAATGCTCCGTGAAATGGAGGACTCAATACTCGGCATCTGGGTTGCGCATGGTGAAGGCAGGGCGTTTTTCCCTGACGGAAGCATCTTTGATAAAATAATCAAAACGAATTTAGCCCCTGTAAGATATGTGGATGATTTAGGCGCTATTACAGAAAGGTATCCCTTTAATCCTAATGGTTCACCCCATGGCATAGCAGCTATTTGTTCTCCCGAGGGGAGGCATCTGGCGATTATGCCCCATCCTGAGCGGGCATTTCTCAAGTGGCAGTGGGCATGGATGCCTGAAGAGATGACGCGTAAACTTAAAGCCTCACCATGGCTCAAGATGTTTCAGAATGCAAGAAAGTGGTGCGATGAAAACTAAAAAGGTTCAGGCGGCTGTATTTTATATAACAAATAAATCCCTTTCTTTGGCTAGCAGGATTAAAAAGTTCTATCCTGAGGCTCAAGTTTTAAGATATCAATCAGAAATAATAAAACAGAAGTGGGATAAAAAAAGTCTTCTGATTTTTATTATGGCAACTGGTATAGTTGTAAGGTCAATCTCTCCTCTTATAAAAAACAAAAAAACAGACCCTGCTGTCTTGGTTATAGATGAAGAAGGCAGATATGTCATTAGTTTGCTAAGTGGTCACATAGGAGGGGCTAACGCCTATGCCCTTGAGATTGCAGATTTTCTGAAAGCTCAGGCAGTTATTACGACGGCTTCCGATATTAATGAACTTACTTCTATTGACCTGTGGGCGCATGATAATAATCTGATTATCGAAAACGAGATGGCACTTCCGGCAGTCTCTACTAAACTGCTAAATAACGGGCAATTGAATGTATATGACGAGACTGATATGTCATTACCTGCTGAATTTGTAAGGGTTCAACTTCCGCACAACTCCGATATTATGATTACAAACAAATTGAATCTTTATAAAGAGGGCGCTAAGACTTCTCATCAGGGACAACTTATACTTAGACCTAAAAATATTGTAATAGGCATTGGATGCAATAGTGGAACAACTTCACAGGAAATAGAATCCGTTGTCATGGATATCATGAAAGTCAATAATCTCTCATTTTCGAGCATATCCTGCCTTGCGACAATTGATATTAAGGCTTCCGAAAGAGGGATAGTTGAATTTTCTAAAAAACACGGGTTAAGCATTAATACCTTTAGCTCTGAAGAGATTAATAATGTAAAAGGCATTGAGAAGTCTAAGGCGGTTTTCAAGGCTACAGGGGCTTATGCCGTTGCAGAGCCAACGGCTATACTTGCTTCTTCTTACGGCAAGCTTTTGTTGCGTAAACATGCAAGAGGAAATGTGACCGTTGCGGTTGCGGAAATCAGGCGAATTAAACCTACTGAAAACAGCGAAGCATTATCAGAAAGCTTAAAACCTGACAGGAAAGGCAAAATTTATATTGTAGGCACAGGACCCGGCAGCATTAAACATATAACACCAGCAGCAGTTGATGCTATTAATTCATCTGATTTTATCGTTGGATATGATACATATCTTAAACTAATACACGAGCTTATTGCGGGTAAAAATATTATCTCTACAGGAATGACTCAGGAGATCGACAGATGCAACAAGGCGATCGAACTTGCTAATGAAGGGTGGACTGTCTCCGTTATCAGCGGTGGAGATCCCGGTATTTACGCAATGGCTGGCTTGGTATTTGAGCTCTTAATTTCTTTAAGAGCCAATTCAAACTCGTCAGATGTTTATATCCCAGATGTCGAGGTCATCCCTGGGATTTCTGCATTAAATGCAGCTGCTTCACGGCTTGGGGCTCCTCTTATGCATGATTTTGCCTGTATAAGCCTATCCGACCGACTTACACCTTGGGATACCATAGTCAGCAGGCTTGATGCCGCTGCTTCTTCTGATTTAGTAATCGTCCTTTATAACCCCAAAAGCAAAGGCAGGACTGAACATATAAATATTGCAGCTTCGATTATAAGAAAATACAGGCATCCCGATACACCTGTCGGCATTGTGCGGCAGGCAATGAGAGACGAGGAAACAATAGTTATAACAAACGTTCATGATTTTTTAAGTTACGATATAGATATGCAGACAACGATAATTATCGGCAATTCAGGGACATTTGCGCGTGACGGCTGGATGGTAACGCCAAGAGGGTACAAAGTGGCTGCTACAAAAGAGTAATTAAAGCAAACCAATCCCTAATTGTATTATCTCTACAGAGGCAATTAAACAATTGGGAAAGTTTTGTAATATACTTAAAATTAAAAGATGGTTAAGCAAAAAATATACGAAACTATAGTCGATAATCTTCCCATAGGCTTCACGGTTGTTGATGAAAATGGGATAACCGTTGATTTTAACCGTGCTGCAGAGACAATCACTGGTTTCGCCAAAGAGGATGTAATTGGCAAACCCCACAATGAAATCTTTCATCGCCAACCTACTAAGGAGGAGTGCCCTTTACTTAAGTATGCCCTATCCCAGAAAACTCCTTTGACAGCTAGAGAAAAACATTTTGTAAAAAAGTCAGGTGAGCTTATAACTCTTCTTGTCAGCGTTTCTCCTATTTTCGATACAGATGGAAAATTCATAGGTGGAATTGAGATATTCAGAGACATGTCAGAGATAAGAAGGCTCCAGAGGGAAATGAAGAATATTCTCTCAATGTTTGCCCACGACATGAAAAACTCTATTGCTACTTCAATGGGCTTTATATCGAGATTGCTGTCGGGCAAGCAGGATAATTACATGGAAAGCCTCAAAATAATACAGCATGAACTTAAAATAGTAGAAGTTCTAATAATGGACTTTCTGGAATTCTCTAAATTAGAGGCAAGGGAATACAAGCCAGAATACGAGGATATCGATATATACGAACTATTATTAAAGCAGGTTGAAAGTGCAGCATTAAATGCAAATGAAAAGAACATCACTGTTGTGCTTGAACCTTGGGAAACCGAGATTAAAACTGTAAAAGCGGATAAAGTTATGATTAACAGGGTTATATCAAACCTTCTTGATAATGCTATCAAATATACACATCCTGGAGGAAAGATTACAATCACTCTGAGGGATAACGAAGAGAGTATTATTGTTCAGGTGCGAGACACTGGCGTAGGGATATCTCCTGAACATATGCCTTATATATTTGATCCTTTTTACCGCATTAAGAGGGATCACAAAGGCTCTGGGCTCGGCCTTTCTATCGCTAAGGAGATAGTAGAGGCGCACGGCGGCAGAATTTGGGCTGAGAGTATATTGGACAAAGGAAGCACTTTCAGTTTTACCATTCCTATCCTAAATCAATATAAAGTCTAAGGTTAAAAGTTCAAACAAACAAGGATGGTTAAACTATTCAAAAATGCGCTAAAGTGAAATGCTTAAAATTAAGGATGGGCTCATAAATTTCGGCTTACAAAGTATATTGTTCAATGATTGGCGGTGAGGTTGAAAAAAAAACATATAAAAGTTATAATCTTAATCCATTTTAAAAAATTAAAATGAAGGGGTTGCAATGGATATTGTTGTATGTATCAAGCAGGTTCCTGATACAGCAGAAGTAAAGATAAACCCGGTTACCAACACACTCGTCAGAGAAGGCGTCCCGAGCATCATTAATCCTTATGATCTCCATGCTATCGAAGCCGCTTTACAGATTAAAGAAAATAAAGGGGGCAAGGTTACAGCGATTACTATGGGACCTCCTCAGGCGGAAGAAGCCTTGAGAGAGGCTATTTCAATGGGCGTTGACGATGCACGCCTTATCTCGGATAAAGCGTTTGCTGGTTCAGATACCTGGGCTACCGCCTACACTCTCTCGAAGGCAATAGAGATAATTGGTTTTGATATTATCCTTTGCGGGAAACAGGCTATTGACGGTGATACTGCACAGGTAGGTCCAGAAATTGCTGAGTTTCTAGACATTCCGCATATTGCATATGTTAAAAAAATCGAAGATATAACAGATAATTCTATAAAGGTTTTTAGACTGATGGACGATGGTTATGACATCGTCGAATCATCTCTGCCAGTGCTTCTTACTGTTGTTAAAGAACTGAACATTCCCCGGCTTCCTTCTCTAAGAGGCAAAATGGCTGCAAAAAAGGCTATAATTATTAAGATGACGATGAATGATTTAGGCGCTGAAGAGCATAATGTTGGCATCAAGGGTTCTCCAACGAAAGTTAAAAACATCTTCGCCCCTTATGCCAAATGCTCTCCCAAAATGCTGCATGGCAACCTTGAAGAACAGGTTGATGCACTTATTGAGGAATTGAGAAAGCTCAAATGCCTATAACAATCAAGGTAGATAAATGCACTGGGTGTGGTCAGTGCGTTGACGCATGCCCTTTCAGTTCGATAGAACTTAAGGATAATAAAGCCTTCATAAATGAATATTGCAACGAATGCAATGCCTGCCTCAGCGTTTGTCCTGAAGGCGCTATAACTGAATTTGCTGAGAAAAAGAAAATTTCAACTTCTCCTCCGGAAAAACATAGCGGTGTCTGGGTCTTTGCCGAACATCGCAATGGCAAAATAGCACAGGTAGCTTTAGAGCTCCTTGGAACTGGTAGAAAGCTTGCAGATGTCCTTGGTGTTGACCTTACTGCTGTTCTGTTCGGTTCAAGTGAAAAAGAGGCAAGGGAACTTATCAGATGGGGGGCTGACAGGGTATTATACGCAGAACATCCCTTGTTGAATACATTTAATGACGAACCGTATAGCAGGCTCATGATAAGCCTGATAATGGAGCACAAGCCGGAGATTGTTCTTGCTGGTGCTACCGCCATTGGCCGTTCTTTTTTGCCAAGAGTTGCGGGCAGACTAAAAACTGGACTTACTGCTGATTGCACTGCCCTTGAAATAGATGAAGAAACGGGGAATCTCTTACAGATAAGACCTGCATTCGGAGGTAATATTATGGCTACTATATTATGTCCAGAAAGCAGGCCCCAGATGGCTACTGTCAGGCCAAGGGTTATGAAAAAAAATGTTTATAACCCTGAACGGACAGGAAATATCATACATGTGCCAGTTGATAATTTAACCTCAAGGACGAAGGTTCTCGATACTGTTAATGAAACCTCTGAATCTATGGTTAATCTTCACGATGCAGAGATCATTGTGTCGGGGGGTAGGGGGCTTGGCGGTCCTAAGGGGTTTGAAATTTTACGAGAACTTGCTATACTTTTAGGCGGCACTGTCGGTTCATCAAGGGCTGCGGTTGACGAGGGATGGATTCCTTACAGGCATCAGGTGGGTCAGACGGGCAAGACTGTTTGCCCTAAAATTTATATTGCCTGCGGAATATCGGGAGCTGTTCAGCATCTTGTGGGCATGCAGTCATCAGATATTATTATAGCAATAAATAAGAATTCTGAGGCTCCGATATTTAATGTTGCAACTTACGGGATAGTCGGAGATCTATATGAAGTTGTTCCGCATCTCATTAAAAAAATTAAGGAGGCGAAACAGTGAAAAAGATAGCATTTGTTTTCCCTGGGCAAGGTTCACAATATGTGGGCATGGGTAGGGATTTCTATGATAAGCTTGATAGCGTTAAGAAATTATACGATGAGGCATCGGAAGTTCTGGGCTATGATGTTGCCAATTTAAGTTTTAACGGCCCTGTCGAGGAATTAAATAAGACTTATAGAGCGCAGCCATGCATACTTGTAGCAAGCATTGCCGCATATACAGCTTTGACTGCAAAAAAAATTAAACCTTCTTTTGTCGCTGGACACAGTTTAGGCGAATATTCAGCCCTCGTTGCAGCCCGAAGCATCTCTTTCAAAGATGCTGTTAAAATAACTGAAATGAGAGGCAGGATAATGCAGGATGAGGTTCCTGAAGGCAAGGGGATGATAGCAGCGATTTTAGGTGTCGAGCGAAAAACTATTGATGATATTTGCTCGAAAATCAGTAATTCTCCCAACGGGCATTGTGGCTATGTAGCTGTTGCAAATTATAATTGCCCGGGACAGATCGTTATTTCAGGAGAAAAGCCTGCTGTTGAGTTTGCCATTGAAGAAGCCAAAAAAGCTGGGGCAAAAAAAGCCGTACCGCTTGCTCTGAGCGTACCACCCCACTGCAAACTGATGGAAAATGCAAGCAAAAAATTTGAAGAAGTTCTTAAGCGATTTAAGATTAAGAATACAAAAATATCGTCTGTAGCCAATTCAAACGCCAAAATAATATCCAAAGCCGATGACATCCGTAAAGCCCTTGTGATACAACTAACCAATCCAGTTTTATGGGAGGATTGCGTTAAAAAAATAGTGTCATCCAAGATAAACTGCTTCATCGAGGTCGGACCCGGCAAAGTGCTCACAGGTTTGATTAAGAGAATTGAACCTTCTTCAATCGTCTTTAATGTTGATAATATGGAGGGGCTTAATAAGACAATTTCAGGACTCAAAAATGGCAAGAACGTTGATAATCAAACTGATCAGTTGATTCAAAAATTTAACAAGCCTCAACCAATCTGGTATCCCAAATATTCATGGGAATAAGATAACTTTTTAAAAATAATTATTTTTAGAATGCTAATCGATTTACGTGGGTTAAATCATCCGGAACATTTGCAGAAATTTAGAACTCATTTTGATGGTTTGTGCACTGTCAATGAAGATGTGGAGGTTTTGCTGGATAACAACAAAGAAAACCTGCGGAAGCTCGAGATGTATATAAGCTCTTTCCGAGGTAAATATGCTATTTCCAGCGAAGGCAACCTCGCGGTGGTAAAAATTCTTGCTCCTTTTTCACTGTGCGGCTGACCGCTATATCATTTTAAAAAAACTTTTTATTTAAGTCTCCAGTATAGCAGTCTGCTGGTAATATATAATACTTCTAATTATCAGGAAAAAGGAGTAGATAACTTAAGCCAAAACTTTAAGTTTTAAAAAGGAGAAGATTTTATGAAAAAAAAGGTAACAATAATAGGCGCTGGAAATGTAGGAGCCTCTCTTGCGCAGCTCGTCACATTCTCGGGTTTAGCTGATGTTGCTATTCAGGATATTGTAGAAGGCGTCCCTCAAGGCAAGGCATTAGATTTATCACAGGCCTGTCCCTTATGGGGTTCATCTTCAGCTGTAGTAGGCTCTAATGATTTTGCCCACACTGCAAACTCCGACGTGATCGTAATAACTGCTGGTTTCCCGAGAAAACCTGGCATGACAAGAGAACAACTTCTTAGTGCCAATGCAGAGGTAGTCACAGGGGTAGCTAAAAAATCGTCGGAATTATCGCCTAATGCAATAATCATTGTAGTAACTAATCCCATGGATGCTATGACCCAGCTGAGTCTTAAGGTATCGGGGTTCCCTCCTTCAAGAGTTGTTGGCATGGGCGGAGTGCTTGATTCTGCTAGATTCAGGACCTTTGTCGCATGGGAATTCAATGTCGCGCCAAAGGATGTTGAGGCATTAGTTCTTGGCGGTCATGGCGTCTCTATGGTGCCAATGCCTGCTTATACTACTGTTAAAGGGGTTCCGTTGACCGAGCTCCTTCCAAAAGAAAAGATCGACGCTTTGTCTCATAGGACAAGAGAAGGCGGCGCAGAGATTGTTGGGCTTTTAAAAACAGGAAGCGCATTTTACGCCCCTGCTGCGGCAACTTTTGAGATGGTTAAATCAATACTTTTAGATGAAAAAAGGCTTTTGCCTTGTTCAGCTTACCTCAATGGAGAGTATGGGGTTAAGGGAGTATATACAGGCGTCCCGGTGATTCTTGGAAAGGGTGGAGTTGAGAAGATTGTCGAAGTAAAGCTGACCAAAGAAGAACGTGAAGGCTTTGATAAATCAGTAGAAATCGTCAGATCGATTATTGAAGAGTTAAAGATATAGATTAAGATATAACTAGACTTTTTGGGTTGTGATAGAGACTAATATTCCTATAATCCCCTTTGCAAGAAGGGGATTATAGTTTTTTTATAAAATGTTGCCCTTTATTTTTATGATGTTTTTAAGTGTAGAGATTTTTAATTTTGCATTCGATAGCTTAACATAAAAAATTCAGCGCTAGCGCATAGAACGATAAATAAGGAGGAAGTTTTGCAAAGGACATTAACAATAATTAAACCTGACGGAGTTAAGAAAAATCTAATCGGCGAGGTTATAAACAGATTCGAAAGACAAGGCTTGAGAATTGCAGCCCTTAAGAAAATTAAACTCTCAAAAGATGGCGCTAGAGGGTTTTATATAGTTCACAGGGAAAGACCTTTTTATGAAAGCCTCACTGATTTTATGTCCGAAGGACCTGTTGTAGTCATGGTCATCGAAGGTGAGAATGCAATTTCCAAAGTAAGGGACATCATGGGCGCAACAAATCCTGCCGATGCAGCGCCTGGCACTATTAGAAAAGACTTTGCTGATAACGTAGAAAGAAATATAGTTCACGGCTCTGATAAGCCCGAATCTGCCGCTTTTGAGATACCTTATTTTTTCTCGCAGATAGAGATTCTTTAAAGCCAGTTTTATGTTTTTTAAGTCACCTCTGTTATTGAATCGAGATATTCAATGGCATGGCTCAGGTGTTTTGCTTTACCAATAAGGAATATGACATCTCCGGCTTTGAGTACAAAATCAGGCGAGGGGTTATAGTGGACATGCTGTCCTCTCTGCACTGCTATAATAGTAGCCCCTGTTTTGGTCCTGAGTTGCAATTCCTTTATTGAATAATTATCCAATCTGGATTTTTCCCCAATTAAATAGGTTTCTGTTTCTATCGCCTTCATTATCTCATATCTATCAGTAAGAAATATGGCAGGGAGAGCAGTGGTTCTCAATGCCTTATAGCTGTTTTTGCGAATGCTGTTTATATGTTCAGATATAACATTGCGTGGGACCTGATAGTGATGTAGGGTGCGTGAAAATATCTCTATGGAGGTCTCAAATTCCTCTGGAATAACTTCGTTAGCCCCTAATTTTACTAAATCGTCTATCTCTGAGACATATCTGGTTCTTACAATAATATGTATGTGCTGATTTTCTTTCCTCGCTATCTGAACTATCCTTCTTACAGCTACGGGGTCTGATATGGCAACCACAAGCACCTTAGCCTTGTGGATGCCTGCATGATGCAAGATATCTTTATTGGTCGCATCGCCATAAAAAATAGGCTCTTTCCTTTTCTTTTTTCTTACCGTGTCTGCGTTTAACTCTACAATTACATACGGTATATGTGCCTCCCGGAGGACGCGTGCGAGATTTGAACCGTTAATTCCAAAACCCACGATTATCACGTGTTCAGAGAGAGTTGTTGTTACTTCGGGAATCTCCCTTCTTAGTCGAGATAATTTCCTGAAAACACCAAAGGATGTTATTTTTTCTGAAATTTTACCCGAATAGCTAATTAGCAAGGGGGTGATAATCATTGTAATTATGGAGGAAGATAAAAAAATCTGGTAAAAGAAATCGCTAATCAACCCGACTGACTTGCCAACCATTGCAAGAACGAAAGAAAATTCTCCTATCTGAAAAAGACCAAAACCACTCATCATTGCATACTTAAGATTTCCAACGGTAAGAAAACCAGAAAGCGTTCCAGTAATTGTTTTAAGTATGAATATACCTAATACAACAATGAGGATTGTCAAATAGTTGTCCTGAAAAAACCTGGCATCCAGAAGCATCCCGACTGAAACAAAGAACAAACCTATAAAGCTATCTTTGAAAGGCAACATTTCAGCGACTGCATGGGAAGCATATTCGGATTCTGATATAATAAGCCCAGCTAAAAAGGCTCCAAGGGCGAGAGATAATCCTAATTTCGAAGTCAATAATGCTGTGCCAATGCAAAGAAGTATTATTATGGATACAAAGAGCTCGCGACTTCTTGTCTTAACTATCTGGTGTAATAGTTCAGGAACCATCCACCTTGCGGCTATTAGAACAATCGTTACAATCAGGAGAGCTTTCAAAAGCTTGTATCCAACATCATAGAGCCTTACCCCCTCGCCACCCATCAGAGGCGTGAGAAGCATTAGGGGGACTACGCACAAATCTTGGAATATCAGAATCCCAACTATCGTTTTGCCATGAGGAGTGTCTATCTCGCCCCTTTCTTGGAGCAACTTCATGACAATTGCCGTGCTGCTAAGGGCAACTAAAAAACCAAAAAAAATTGATTGGTTTATATCATAAATAATGAGATAAGCTGTAGCAGCAGTAATAATAGTTGTGAGTATAACCTGTGTAGCACCTCCACCAATTATTATCTTTTTCATCCTCATGAAGTTTGCAAGAGAGAATTCAATGCCAATTATGAAAAGAAGCAGTATAACCCCAATCTCTGCAAGCAACTCAATTTCATGAATATCCTTTATAAGACTAAGTCCATGAGGTCCAATAAGGATGCCTGCAAGGAGAAATCCGACAACTGATGGCACTTTTGCCCTGTTCAATAAAAATACAACGAGCGTTGAGGTGCCGAAAATTATAACGAGCGTTTGCAGGAAGGCGTATTCAGGCATAATTAATAACTCACTCACTCATAAGGCATTAACTTGTTATAGTATAATCCTTTAAATAGTTTCGAACGCAATAGACTTATCTTCTTACCGCGCAGAGTCGGGTGTCGCATAAGATTTCTTCTAAAATCCTCTCCCTAAAAGTTTTTAAAAAATGGTCGAGCTTTCTGGGCTATATCTTCTGGCAAGGTGAAGGTAGCCATATCTCCAAGCATGCACTCAAATCCTGTGTGGTCACTTCTAACCCAGGGGGCATAATTAGATCTAACCATCATAACTACACGCCACTCAAGCACGCTGGAAGGTTCTTCAATAATCAACAACCCCAAATTGTACCCATTGCGATTTAAACTCCGATAGAAACGCTGGATAGTAATTATGCCCTTTGCAAGGTCTTCCAGATCACGGTCGGATGAATGTCTTAAACGGACAACCCCGGGAAGGATTCCCCATATCTCGAAAAATCCTTCTGGGGCGAAAGCGGCAAGCCAATGCCAGTTGCCAATTACTGCAATGATCCTGCTTTGGTTCTTAATTTCATGATAAAGATAGTCAGAAAAAAGCATTCTTCCTGTTTTTTGATTATATTCTCTGGCTCTGGCATACAATTCTCTGTGATAGTTAGATGCTACAGGATCTGCCTGAATCTGCAGGTGAGGATGCAGCAGAGAACCGCCAGCAGAAGGAAGATGATTCTGTGTGATTGCCATAAAAATAGACTTAGGGTCAATTTCCAGGATGCGCTCAAGATAGGCTTTTGCATTCCTGAAGCCATCACAATATGATTCTGAATCAGCAGTTCCTATTTCGACAAAATGCCTATCATCGAAGATGCTTACCGCAGAATGAGTTCCATAAGGAAATAAATTTGGAATTATGATGGATTTTCCTAAGCGAAACCGCCCTTTTTTGGTCACTTGTTGAGTAAATCTGGGTGTGAGTTTTTTTAAATTCTGACTACAGAAAGGACAGTGGCTGCGGTCTTCCGCAAAAGGAGGGGGGTCAGGAAAGGTTTCTGTTCCTGGCTCTCTTTCTTCTCCCCTGCTTATTGTAATACGACAAGATTTACCTGTAATCGGATGGGTTCGGACTTGAATTTCCTTCTCAGCCAGTTCGCCTGAAGGCAAAATCAACTGTGCCCTAAGAATCTGGATTTCAAACCTAAACACCGCTGTCTCCTATCTAACTTGGTGATTCCATATAGTCATGCCACAAGGGCATAAAATAGCGATAGAAAACTTTCATCGCGAGCACCCGAAGTGTGCGAGCAATCTGATTGACAAAGGCGAGATTGCTTCGTTTCACTCGCAATGACAAATTTTATCACTGAATCTCGGAAAATAATTTTTTAAAATAAGACAGAAACGATTCCTAAACCTCCTCTTCAACGCTGTAAAGACTTGCACCTTCCATAACTAAATATTCTAAATGTCCTGTCGAATTAAAGAAAAATCCATGTATCTGTTTTTTGTAATCGTGTTGGGTATAGGTAACGACAATATTTTCATAGGCAATTCCTTCGTCGTCATCAACTACTACATAATAGTTATCCTTGTTTCTTGCGACATAGGCGGTTTTGGCGCCGTTTGGACTGAATATGAGGGTGCCGTCAAGAATGTCATCGTATGGTTTAGCAGGGCTCTGATCTATTACGACAAAATAACTGTCATGGGATAGCCATTTCCCGACTCTCACGGCGATGTAGGCAAATCTTGAGCTGTTTGGGCTGAAAATAAAACTATGATTTAAAACATCATCGTGTTCTTTGATAAGTTCATCATTCAGAAAAAAATAGCATTTATCGCCAAGCTTGCCGATGTAGGCAATCTTCTTACTGTCAGGGCTAAAAAGGGGGGTTCCCCTTACTATGCCTTCAAACATTTTTTTCTCTATGCTATTTACAACAACAACGCAGATATCCCCCTGTAAAGCGGTATATGCGATGCTCCAGCTGTCGGGGCTGAATATAAGGCTATTGAAATCAATATGACGATATGTATTGCGTGTTTTGCCATTTAAGGACAAAGCGCAGGAAATTCCATCCACGGCTATAAAAGCCAATCTGCTGCTGTCGGGGCTGAATATAAGTCTGCCGCCCATTATTTCGTCGTAGCATTGTTCATCTTCCTCATCATCTAAAATTACAAAGCGCTCTCTCCCTGAATGGGCAGCATAGGCAAACCTCTTGCTGTCGGGGCTAAATGTGAGGCTTTCTGGTCTTATGTCATCATAGGGTTTCTTTTCGCTGTCATCTAAAACTACATGGCATTTCTTTCCCACGGAGGCTATGTAAGCTACTCTCTGACCATCAGGACTGAACTTAATCGAGCCTTTGCCGGTATAATCATATGATTTTTTTTCTATCCCATCTACAACAGCGAAGCATTTTTTACCTTCTTTTGCGATATATGCCAGTCTTTTACCGTCAGGGCTGAAAACCAATGAGCCTTTTAGGATATCATCATAGTGTTTGCCTTCCCTTTCATCTACTACGGCAAAACATTTCTTATCAGAAAAGGCGATATAAGCCAGTTTTTTTCCGTCTGGGCTAAAATGAAAGGTATCTGGAGAGATGTAGTCATATCTTTTCCCTTCTATTCCATTGAGCACGGCAAAAAACCTTCTACCTTCTTTCGCAATGTAGGCAACGCTTTTGTTATCAGCGCTGATTCTAAAGCTTTTAGACAGGAGGGAATTGAAATTGATAGAACATAATAATGTCTCAGATGCCCGACTTCTTGCCACTTAAATCACCTTTGGTTTTAGCGCCGGATAATCTATTGTTGACTTCGCGGGTTGTCAATAATCCCCTGTTATTCCCATCTTCACTGAATATTCATTGAGTTCTGATAGTATATGATTTGATCTTGATTTTAAGGATATGATTGTTCAGGGATATTTTCATGTCCGATTGATACCACCGGGCAGCAGCGGAGAGCGCCTGAACTCCATCACTTACATCGTCGATTCTTGCGGGAGATTCATAAAAAATTCTTAGCTCGTCGCCGTTATAAAGTTCAATGAACTGTTGTGCTGGGAGCAGGGTTTTTTTGTCTAGAAATATTTTACGGTTATAATTTTCTAATTTATAAAATCTACCGTTTTCACTTATAGTATGAGTATTGTCAATAATCTTCCACCACATAAAACTGTTTTTTAAGCCTTCCACAAGCATCAGACTTCTATTTCTGTCCATTTTTGGGGATACAGTAACATCCCCATTATTTTCCCTGATATAACCTGCCAGAAATCCGAGATAATAAATCTTTAGTTCAAGGCTGTTCTCGGAGAGGGTCAGAGATGCATCCCCATTCATTAAGCTCTCTCCTTTTTCATATTCCAAAGATAAAACGGCTTCGATGGTGTTAATTTTTGATAATTCAACAAAGTGTCCGTTAAGGTCAATATCATGAAATGACGGCGTCTCGACATGCCTTGGAGCGCAAGAGACCATAAGACAGAGGAGTAAAACTGGGCTGAATATAAAAAAGATTTTCTTAACCATTTTTTATCTTCATGAGAAGGAAACTTTCACCTACGTGTTCAGTAATATTTAAATTATAGTATCCCCAGAACTTGCTCAGACAATCCAGACGCCGTTTCCAAATAATCCGAACACTATGAAAATGTCTTAAGGAAGCCCAACAGGGAGGCACAAGAAGTCATAAATTATTAATCCTAAAATAGTTCAAGAACTTCCTGAACATTTCTCACTCCTGATATTGCTAAACCAAAATCATTTCTAAGCCGTTCCCTGTTGTTTTCAGGTATTATAGCCTTTTTAAAGCCTATTTTTGCAGCCTCTCTTATCCTTTGCTCTGCCATGCTTACTGCCCTGACTTCCCCTGATAAGCCTACCTCCCCGAAGAAAAAGATGTCAGGGTCAATTGGTATCTCCCTGAAAGATGAAACAAGTGATGCGATAACTCCGAGGTCTGAAGCTGGTTCGTTAACTTTCAGGCCGCCTACAATATTTATGAATACATCCATGCCACCGAGTTGGACGCCTGCTTTTTTCTCTAAAACAGCGATAAGGAGATTTACCCTGTTAAAGTCCACACCCATACTCGTTCTCCTTGGCATGCCGAATGTTGTTGGAGAGACAAGAGCCTGTATCTCAATCAAAAGGGGTCTCGTCCCTTCAATACTTGCAATTACTGTGGAGCCAGACACGCCTGTAGTCCTCTCAGAAAGGAATAATTCTGAGGGATTATCTATCTCAGAAAGCCCGTTGTCTGCCATCGTAAAAACCCCAATTTCATTTGTGGAGCCAAATCTATTCTTTATTGTCCTTATTATTCTGTAGGCATGACCCCTGTCGCCTTCAAAATACAGGACTGTATCAACGAGATGTTCCAATACTCTGGGACCTGCGATCGAGCCTTCTTTGGTGACATGACCTATAAGGAATACGGGTGTCGCGGTTTTTTTTGCATATAACATAAGTTTAGAAGCTGATTCTCTTATCTGACTGACTGAACCAGGGGCGGATGTGAGTTCTTCGGTGTAAACAGTTTGTATTGAATCGATCACAAGTATAGAAGGATTCAGCTTCCTGCATGTTTCGATGATGTTTTCGATAAGGGTTTCAGGGAACAAGATGATATCAGGCGAATTGATGGATAGGCGCTCAGCCCTTAATTTTATTTGTTCGGGAGACTCTTCACCAGAAACATAAAGTATAATTTGGGATTTAATGGATTTGTGACTTCTTATTGGTTCACGGGCAATGCGGGAAGTAGCTTGCAAAAGAAGTGTTGATTTACCAATCCCCGGGTCCCCGCCTATTAAAATAACTGCGCCAGAGACTATACCACCTCCTAATACCCTATCGAGTTCCCCTATTCCAGTTTGCCTTCTCTTTTCACTGACAGGAGCGATCTCGTTCAAAGGCTGCAATTTTTCGGCTGTATAACCCCCTTTCAGGGATTTGGGAACCTCTCTTTCTTCAATAAAACTGTTCCAAGCCCCGCAATCAGGGCATTTGCCAATCCACTTTGGAGACGAATAACCACAGGCTTGGCATTGAAATGATGTTTTAATTTTAGACATGGTGTAAAAACTTTCTCATTCTATATATTCAACAACCTCATTCCTTTACCGAGGGCATAGGCATTTTCTATGGTAAAGCTCATGAAATCCTTTGCCCTCCCGATTGCCTCTTCAATAGAAGCCCCTCTTGCAAGAAGTGCAGTTATAGCAGATGATAAGGCACAGCCAGTGCCATGATATTCCCCTGATATCCTCCTCCCCCCGAAATATCTGAATTTTTTCCTGTCGTAGAGCAAATCTATGATTTCATCGGATGATTCATCAACTTTCTTATTATCTGTTAAGTTGAATCCAGTTATTATTACCGTTTCTGAGCCATATTTAAGAATATTTTCCGCAGCCCTGTGGATATCTTCCATATCCTGTATCCTGATGCCTGACAATACAGATGCCTCGTAGATATTAGGCGTAACAACCCTGCATAATGGAAGCAATTCTGACATAATCACGTCAAGAGTACCATCTTCTGTCAGAGAAGTTCCTGTTGATGAGACAGTGACAGGGTCAATGACAAGATTATCAAGTTCAAAACCCTTTATTACCTTAGCAACAACTTTGACAGCATCTCTTGAAAACAACATTCCAGTTTTTAAGGCGTCAGGCTTGATATCGCTGAGAATTGTGAAAAGCTGTTCCTCTACAAACTTTCCCTCTATTGGTTTAATATCTTTGATTTCGTATGTATTTTGTGCAGTAAGGGCAGTTATAACCGAGATGGCATATACACCAAAGTAATGCATGACCTTCAAATCCTGCAGAACCCCTGCGCCGCCAGTAGGGTCGAACCCTGCTATCGTAAGGGCTGTTTTCATATTTAACTTCCTTTCAATTTATAGTTTAGAATAAATGCTTGCCCAAGAGAAATACCTCCGTCATTGCAAGGAACTACTTCGTTAAGATAAACCTTAAAATCATTTTTTGAAAGGTATTCAAAAGCGCCCTCCGCAAGATATCTATTTTGAAAGACCCCACCGCTCAGGGCGATCTTGTTAATACCAGTCTCACATCTTATCATATCAGCGATATCACAAATAGCCTTAAGGAGCGTGTTATGAAATTTGCAAGCTATATTTGCTATTGGAGCCCCATTTTTGATGTCTTCGATTATTTCACCCATCATAGGATAAAAATCCAAAATACGGGGTTTATTGCTACTAATTGTGAAATGATAGCAGTCCGATGATGTAACTTTTTGGGATAAACACAGACTTTCAAGAGCTAAAGCGGATTCGCCCTCAAAGGTATTAACATCGCAAACTCCTGTGAGAGCAGATACAGCATCGAAAAGCCTTCCTGCACCTGAAGATAGTGGCGATAGCCGTTTATCCTTCAATATTTTGAGAATATTTTTAATCCTCATATCACCGTATTTCTGGAGGAATCCTAAAGAGTCAAGGAGCTTTACAAGCCATCTTTCGCTAGACAGACGATCGACTGTTTCATCTGCTAACTGGCTGAGATAGCTTATGGCAGTTCGCCAACACTCTCTGATTGCCATTTCCCCACCCGGCAGTGGGATATATCTGAAATGCCCAAATCTTTCGAAACCTTCAAGATCACATATTAGAAATTCGCCACCCCAAATATTACCATCATTACCGTAACCAGTGCCGTCAAAGGCAACACCGATAACCCTCTCTGTCAGTTTATTTTCAGCCATAACAGAGGCGATATGAGCGTGATGATGTTGAATTGGATATAATGTAGTGCTAGATCTTTCTGAACAGCTTATTGCCCATTTCACGGAGTGATAGCCGGGATGCAGGTCGTGAGCTATGGCTTCAGGCGTTGACCTGTAAACCGACTTAAGATTATAAAGTGTCTCCTCGAAAAACTGGAGAGATTCAATATTTTCAAGGTCTCCGATGTGCTGGCTTATAATAGCCTTACTGCCTTTCAGCAGAGCAAATGTATTTTTTATATCAGCCCCCAAAGCGATTGCATCAGCTGTGTTATTTGATAAGACAATAGACTCTGGAATGTATCCTCTTGCCCTCCTGATGAAAACCGGTTTTTGGTTGTGAATCTTGATGACGGAATCATCTATTTTTGTAAATATATCCCTATTGTGGATGAGAAATGCATCAGCTATACCTGCAAGTCTTGATAAAGCCTCATCATTGAGGGATGTAATGGGCTCTTCAGAAATATTTCCACTCGTCATCACTAAAACTTCAAAATTACTGAACTCCCTCCCTTTCAAAGGAGCGCCATGATAAAGGAATAAGAGATAATGCAACGGCGTATACGGAAGCATAAAGGCAAGATACCCGTTATTTGGGGAAATCTCTTCTGGGAGATTGATTTGATTCTTTTTAGAGAGCAAAACAATGGGTTTTCTTCTGTCTTCGAGCAAAGCAGCTTCTAATTGAGACACTTGGCAGTATTTTCTAATTGTTTCGATATCTGGAGACATCATAGCAAAAGGTTTGTTAAGCCGTCTTTTTCGCTGTCTTAATTTTTTAACAGCTCCATGATTCAGGGCATCGCAGGCGAGATGGAAACCTCCTATCCCTTTAATTGCAAGGATCCCTCCATCTTTCAAGATATTTATCGAGGTTGAAAGAATCTTCTCATTCGATGCTCTATGTTCAGAATTATCAATAATCAAACTCAACTGTGGACCGCATTTATGGCATGCGTTCGGCTGGGCGTGAAATCTTCTGTCAGCAGGGTTATTGTACTCCTCAAAGCAATCATCACACATAGCGAATTCTGACATGGTGGTATTTACTCTGTCATAGGGAATTTGTTTAATAATAGAATATCTTGGACCACAATTTGTGCAATTGATAAAGGGGTATAGATATCTCCTATCAGAAGGATCGAATAACTCGCTCAGACAGTCAGAACACACAGAAATATCAGGAGATAGATGAGTAAAACCACCTTTTTCGCGGCTTTTAATAATTGAAAAACCATTTAATTTTTTCGTGTAAGACTCTTGAATATCAAAAGAGTCTATTCTTGCAAGAGGTGGGCAGTTAGCCTTGATATAATTTATAAAGTCATTGGGGTCATCAGACTCAAGTTCAATTACAACTCCAGTTGAGGTGTTCCTGATGCTGCCCTTATATCCCTTCTGAATGGCGTAATTATAGACAAATGGCCTGAAACCAACACCCTGAACGACCCCATCGATAGAGATTATAAAGCATCGTTTTTTATTAATTGTGCTTTCCATGTCTTATAATTTAATTATAATGCATAAACTCAGAATGCGAAAGTGGATGCTGAATGATGGATGTAGATTAATTTTATATTATACAAATGACTAAAAAATGGAGATAGAACCATAAGTGGATGGATTTATAAAGTAGGGGTATAAAATTTTATGCTTCTACCGCAAATGCTAATCTTTTACCCTTTCTATATCAGCCCCGATTTTTTTCAATTTTTCATCTATATTTTCATATCCCCTGTCCAGATGATAAATCCTGTGTATTATGCTTTCACCATGTGCAGCAAGGGCTGCAACGACGAGGGATGCAGATGCCCTAAGGTCTGTTGCCATAACAGGGGCTCCACGCAGTTTCTCGACACCTTTTACTGTCGCCGCTCCACTCTCGATAGCAATATCAGCACCCATTCTCCGCAGTTCAGCGACATGCATAAACCTGTTCTCAAATATCGTCTCTCTGATAATGCTTGTCCCTCTTGCAACGCTCATCAGGCTCATAAATTGAGCCTGCATGTCGGTAGGAAAGCCGGGATATGGCATTGTTTTAATATCTATGGAAACAGGCCTTTCCCTGCATGTTACCCTTAATCCCTTTACTGTATTTTCAAATTTAAGTCCGGAATCAGTTAATTTCAGGATTACGGAATCAAGATGGTCTGAACGGCAGTTTTTAAGCAAAAGGCTGCTTCCGGTAATTGCTGCTATCGTCATAAATGTGCCTGCCTCAATCCTGTCAGGGATTACTGAATAATTATCTGCCGGGTTAAGTTCGTCAACGCCCTGAATCTCGATAACGCTTTCACCAGCACCGCTTATCTTTGCACCCATAGAAATAAGACAATTCGCAAGGTCAACAACCTCGGGTTCACGGGCGGCATTCTCGATTATTGTAGTGCCCTTTGCGAGAGAAGCGGCCATCATTATATTTTCTGTCCCTGTAACACTCGGAAGGTCAAGATAAATAGTTGCCCCCTTAAGGCGGTTTGCCTTTGCGATAACATATCCCGAATCAAGAATTATTGAGGCCCCCATCTTTTCGAGCCCCATTAAATGAAGATTAATAGGTCTTTCACCAATAGCGCAGCCACCCGGCAGCGAGACCTTTGCCCTGCCATATCTTGCAAGAAGAGGTCCTAATACAAGAACGGACGCACGCATCGTCTTAACGAGGTCGTAAGGAGCCTTAAAGGTTTTTACGGAAGAAGTATCGATTCTTACAATTCCTGCATCGAATGAAAAATCGGCGCCGAGATAGGAGAGCAAATTACCCGTTGTGGTGATATCTCTGAGCCCAGGAATGTTTTGAAATGTGCTTTCCTTTGCGGCAAGAATAGAAGAGATAATGATGGGTAAGGCGGCATTCTTTGAACCGCTTATAGAGACTTCACCTTTTAGTTTCTTATTTCCTCTAATAATTAATTTGTCCATTTTTGTAATATTTCAGGTGATTCGTGAATTATCCTGCCATGTAGAAATTTGCTTGCTACGGGTATCTGTCTGAGTATTATAACAGAGTTTGTTAATCTAAAGATTAGCTGATTTTACAAAATCCCGATATAGATGACCTATAAATTAAATGCGTTATGTGTCTATCACATATTTTAGGAATTTAATGCAACTTTCGTAATACCCACATTCCCTGCTATCATATACGTTTTTAAAAAAGTTATAATTGATTATGACCAGCGTGGTAACTATCGAAGAACTCATAGAGAAGATTCTTTCTCATAATCCATCCGCAAATATAGACCGCATAAAGCGCGCATATATTTTTTCGAGGGAGGCTCACTGTGCTCAGAAAAGAATTGAGGGCTCACCATATATATCCCATCCTCTAGCTGTGGCTAACATTCTTGCAGACATGCACCTCGATTCCATAACTATAGCTGCCGGTCTTCTGCACGATACAATTGAAGACTCCGAGATGTCTATTAACGATATCAAGGACATGTTCGGCAATGATGTAGCATTTCTCGTTGAAGCAGTTACAAAATTGAGTAAAGTGGAGCTTAAGACTAAGGAAGACGCCCAGGCTGAAAACTTCCGAAAGATGTTTCTTGCTATGTCCAAAGATGTCAGGGTGATACTAATCAAATTTGCAGATCGCTTACACAATATGAGAACCCTCGAGTTTCTCTCTGAAGAAAAGCAACAAAGGATTGCCAGAGAAACCCTCGATATATACGCACCTCTTGCTAACAGGCTTGGAATCAACTGGCTAAGGGTAGAATTTGAGGATCTATGCTTCAAGGTTCTTATGCCCGAATTTTATGGAGAGTTGCATAACAAAGTTGCTACATATGTAGAGGCTCACGAAAAATATATTGATTTAGTAAAAGAGAGTATTAATAAAAAACTTGAAGCGGCAGGAATTCAGGCAACGATAAAAAGCAGGGTCAAAAATTACTACAGCATTTACAAAAAAATAATTAAACAAAAAATAACTTTTGAGCAGGTTTATGACATAATAGGCATGCGAATCATAACCGATACCGTTAGCCATTGCTATGAGATACTCAGCATTATCCATTCCTTATGGCCTCATATACCCGGAAGGTTCAAAGACTTTATAAGCCTCCCAAAATCAAATATGTACCAATCGCTCCATACAACAGTTATTGGCCCTTCAGGGTATCAAATGGAGTTCCAGATAAGAACTCAGGAAATGGACCTGATAGCAGAAGAAGGTATAGCTGCTCACTGGAGATATAAAGAGAAAGATACCCTTGATTCTAAGAATGCCAGATATGTTGCGTGGTTGAGGGATTTAATAAAGGAGATATCAGATGCAAAAGAATTTCTTGAAGCTGTCAAGGGAGAGGTTATACCCGAAACAGTTTATATTTTTACGCCCAGAGGGGACATAAAGGAACTGCCTGTCGGTTCAACCTCTATTGATTTTGCTTATAGCATACATACCGAAGTAGGTAATAAATGTATAGGTGCTAAAGTAAACGGAAGGATAGTTCCTCTCAGGCAAAAGCTCAATAGCGGTGATGTAGTAGAGATTATAACAGCCGCATCGCAGACCCCCTCCAAAGACTGGCTCAAGTATGTCGTAACCCAGAGGGCAAAGAGCAAGATAAAGCAATGGATCCGAAATGAAGAGAGAAAGAAGGGTATAGACCTTGGCACCAAATTGATAGAAGAAGAACTCAGAAGACATTCCCTGCCACTATCGATAATTAAATCAAAAAAGATGGAAGAGGTCTTAAAGTCTTTTGGCATTCAATCCCTTGAGGATTTATATGTAATTGTAGGATTTGGAAAACTTTCGGCTCATCAGGTTGTAAATAGGCTTATTCCTGAAAAAATAGAGCAAGAAGTTGCCCCCAGGTTAGCAAAACCTCCAAAGACCGACAAGGGGATTGTAAAAATTAAAGGAATAGATAATGTCCTTTACCACATAGCCAAATGCTGCTTTCCTGTTCCGGGCGATAATGTGACAGGTTTTATTACAAAAGGTAAGGGCGTAACAATACACAGGAAAAACTGCACGAATCTTGAAAGACTGGCTCTTAATGCAGAAAGGCTTATCGATGTTGAATGGTCGCAGGACGGCGATACTACATGTCCTGCAAAATTATCCATCGAGTCTCTTGATAAACCTGGTATCCTTGCTGAGCTCAGCGCCTCCATTTCTGCTGTTAATGTGAATATCGCATATATTAAAGCCACTTCCACGCATGATAAAAGGGCAATAATAGAATTGATACTCGAAATTAAAGACTTGAAACAGCTTTCAGACATATTGAATAAGATAAAAAGGATAGATGGTATCCTGAATGTAAGGAGATAATTTTTTTTAGACTTAAAATTTATCTTGACAAATATATTTCTTCTTGGTATCGTTTATAAAAGTCTTTTATCATCAACATTTTCACTAAAAAAGGAGGAGTAAAGTCATGACAAAGGCAGAGCTTATTGACAAGGTTGCCTCTGCAGCCAGTATTACGAAGGCTGATGCAGCTAAAGCACTGGATGCCACAATCGATAGTGTTAAGGCAGCCCTCAAGAAAGGTCAGAAGGTTACCCTTGTTGGATTCGGGACCTTTTCTGTAAGCAAGAGAAAGGCAAGAAAGGGCCGCAACCCAAGGACTGGGGAGGAAATCAAGATACCGGCAACAAAAGTTCCCAAGTTTACAGCGGGCAAATCGTTGAAGGATGCAGTAAAATAGTTTTTTTATTATCCCAAGGGCGGCTATTCTGCCGCCCTTTTTTATTCGTAGAGGTGTGTAATGCTAACTCAATTCAGTATCGTGCCATTAGGTGCAGGAAGCAGTATCAGTGATAAGCTGGCGATTGTTCTTAAAATTATAGATGATAGCGGATTGCCTTATAAAATAAATCCTATGGGGACAGTTATCGAGGGTGAATGGGAAGAGATAATGGGGTTGATAAACAGATGCAGACAAGAACTACTCAAAACTGAAGAAAGAGTTCTCATTTCAATAAGCGTAGATGACAGAAAAGGGGCATCTGACAGGATCAATCAAAAGGTGGCATCGGTAGAGAGAAAACTCGGCAAAACCCTCAAAAAGTAAAATCATTGCTCAAGGGTATTGTAACCCCATTTATCGCTTTTTGGGATTACTTAATTAATTTGATTTTAAAAGATTGGTTATGCTACAATTTTTATTCATTTTTAGATAGTTTTTAAATAATAAAGTATAAATATCTATAAATATCTATATTTCTGGAGGACAAAATTGCCGGCAAAAACAGCACCCAAAAAAAACCTTTCATCTCTCAAAAGAGTCAGACAGTCTGAGAAGAAGAGATTAAGTAACCAAGCAGTAAAGACAAAAATCAAGACTCAAATCACCAAACTCACCTTGGCTTTGCAGAGCCAGAATAGAGAAGCAGCAAATTCAATCCTTAGAGAGACCGAAAAGGTTATCAGGAGTGCGGCATCTAAAAATGTAATACATAAAAATACAGCCTCAAGAAAAATATCTCGTATTGCCAAAAAGTTTAATGCCTTGAAGTCCAAGGAACCTGTTTCTGAACCTTCCGCTCAAGCTGAAGTATCTTGATAAGAAGGGTTTCCACTGCATTAGGTGATGAGCTTTTTTGAGCTACATCTGCTTCGTGAATAAGCCTGAAGATATCATTGTATTTTAATTTTGTATCCTGTCCTGCCCTATCATACTGATTCCTGTAATGCCAGTTTAGTGCGCCCAGAATGACAATAGGGTCTGTATTTTTCTGGAGACACTCATAAATCCTGAATATGGATTTTTCATCTCTTCTTTGGAGAGCCTTTGCAAGATCAAAGGCGCTGAATTCAGTTCCTCCGTAGACAATATCTTTTATATCAGCTATATCAATACTCTTTTTACCCAGCAGAGAGAGTTTTTCTATCTCTGAATTGAGCATACACAGGTCATCTCCAGCAGTTCCTATAAGACACTCAATGGCTTCTGGGGAAATTTCTATACCCTTCCTTTTAGCTTTTTCCTGTATCCATAATGGTAAATTATCCATCTGTATGGATATTATCTTGATTTTTTTGAGGGTTTGGCTCTCAAAAATCTTCTTGTATTCGCCGGTGGAAAGCATTATAAGGAGAGTAAAATCCGAAGGATTTACTACATACTCAGCGAGTTTTTTTATATCTTTTTTGGGAATTTTCTGAAGGTTTTTTAGAATGACCGTTCTTTTTTGCCCAAAAAAGGGTAGGGTGTTTAGCTCAGCTACGATTTCCTTAACAGAAGCTCCCCCATCTGAGGGGTCGAGGTCATGCAAACTGAAATTCAGTGGGTCCAACGCCCCTATATTTTCTTTAATAAGAGCCTGGCATTCGTATAATAAATAATCATCCACGGATGAGATGAGATATACAGGCGATGGGAAACCCTTAGAAAGTTCATTATAGAAATTCTTAAGACTCATTTTCTCGAGGAAGATTCACGAATTAAATATCTTATTAACTCTCTGGATATATCCTTCATAGAAGATTCAGTAACTATTTCCTTTTGAGCAAGGATATTTTCGAGTTTTCCCTTGGCAATAAAGTATTTTGTAAAGGGATCGGAAATGCCTTCAATCCTCAGCACTTTGTTAGTATGGGTATCAATCAGCCTGAAATCACAAGAAAGTAGCAAAAGATATTCTGTGGTTATCAGATCCTTTTCGGAGATAGTTTTTATATCGAATTTTTTTATATCTGCTTCCAGTCTATATCTTGAAGCAGGAGTTATCTCAAAACCATATTCGACAAGGGTTTCTACAATCATTCTGTATAGTTTATCCTGCAATTTAGGTTCAAAGGTATTATTATTTATTTTGCCTATATATACCTCGCCGAAAGGTAAATTAGACCTCTTTTGGACTGAATAACCGCAGCCTGATAACATGAGCATAACGATGAAAAAGCAAGCGGCTTTGGTTAATATTTTTTTATATGACTTTAAATTATTGGTCTTCACCAAAGACTCTATTATAAATGTAATCAATGTTTCTCAAGTAATACTTGAAATCGAAGATTTCCCTTATATCTTCTTCCGAGAGATATTCTCGTATTTTTTTATCCCCAAGAAGGAGGTCTATGAAACTCGTTCCCGTATTCCAGCTTTCCATAGCCTTCTTCTGAGTCAGTTCATAGGCAGATTCTCTTGACAGTCCTTTATCTATGAGGGCGAGCATGACCCTTTGGGAATTGTATAATCCATAACTCTTCTGGATATTAGAGAGCATTTTTTCGGGATAGACCACAAGGTCTTTCAGTAAGTCGGCAAGCCTGTTAAGCATATAATCTACGACTATAATACTGTCAGGTATAATAATCCTCTCTACTGACGAGTGGGAGATATCCCTTTCATGCCATAGGACGATATTCTCAAGGGCGGCTATTGCGTTTGCCCTTACAACCCTTGCGAGCCCTGAAAGATTCTCTGTCCCTACTGGATTTCTTTTGTGGGGCATAGCTGACGAACCCTTTTGCCCTGTGGTAAAAGGTTCTTCAGCTTCGAGCACCTCTGTTCGTTGGAGATGCCTTATCTCCACAGAGATTTTTTCAACATTTGCAGCAATAAGGGCTAAGGTTGTCATATATTCGGCATGTCTGTCTCTCTGTATGACCTGTGTGGCAACCAGTTCGGGTATAAGTTTAAGTTTTTTGCACACCCTTTCTTCAAGTTCAGGAGGTGTGTTAGAAAAGGTTCCGACTGTTCCAGAAATCTTGCCTACGCTGACAACTTCTTTTGCCCTTTGCATCCTTTCGAGAGCCCTTCTAATATCTTCATGCCAAAGGGCAAACTTTAAGCCAAAGGTCATGGGTTCTGCGTGAACTCCGTGACTCCTTCCAATGCAAGGTGTATTTTTGTATTGGAAAGCCTTATCCTTGAGTATGACGAGAAGTTTTTTAAGGTCTTCTATGATAATATCAGCCGATTCTCTCAAAAGCAGGGAAAGCGCAGTATCAACAATATCATAGGATGTTAATCCTTTGTGTATGTAGCGTGCCTCTGGTCCCACAAGCTCGCAAACAGACGCAAGAAATGCTATAACATCATGTTTGACAGTTTTTTCTATTTCGTCAATTCTTGCTATGTTGAAGCCAGCTTTTTCCTTTATGATTTTAAGGGCTTCTTCGGGTATTTCGCCCATTTCAGCCCATGCCTCACATACGGCTATTTCTACATCCAACCATTTTTGAAATCTGTTTTGCTGATCCCAGAGTTTTCCCATTTCCTGACGGGTATATCGTGGTATCATTCCTGCCTCCGTGAATTGTATTTAAGAATTTGATTAATAATTCGTTTTTTGTCACCCCTAGCCCTTCGATTTATCATGTCATCCTGAGGCTGTCGAAGGATGACATTGCATGTCGAATGATCAGGATGATATCAAAAGCCGAAGAGTTAACTAAAGCTATCAACAAACACATATTCTACCGAGATTCAGTGATAAAATTTGTCATTGCGACCCTGAACTTGTCGAAGGGGAAGCAATCTCGCCTTTTTAAATGAGATTGCCACGCACCCTTCGGTTGCTCGCAATGACAGGCTATATAAGGCATTAGCATAATTATCGCTGGATTTGTGTTTTACTGTTGTGACTATCAATAATAACTAATTTTGCATGAAAAATTACAGCTTTTCAGTAAACCCAAAAACTGCGATAGACGGCAGTCATTGCGAGGAACTAAAAAAGGGTGAGCTTGCCGAAGTGCTAAGGGTCGAAGGGCAAATCACTTATAAGGTGTTATGGTTCGACAGGCTCACCATGACAGATTTAGGCAAATCTCTTGCTGGCATTGCTTCGCACCCTTCGGGTTATTGCAATAACCTATAAATCAGCCCTTACTGTCACAATTTATGAGTAAACAAACTGCATTCTTTACACCTCAACTCGCTGCAGACTTTTGTGACGCCCTGATGACAGAGGGCAAAGTCATATTTCAAAGGGTCTTCACTATCAAAAGACCTCAACGATTCCGTTATCTCAACCGCCGCAAACCAGTCTGCCGACTTTCTTCGGGTAAAACCAAGACACCTTGATATCCTTGCTATGTGTATGTCAAGGGGGATGACAAGTTTATTTTTTGGGATCCCCTTCCATATTCCCATATCTATATCCTTATCCCTAACCATCCACCTCAGAAAGAGATTTAATCTTTTGCAGGCGCTCCCTTTCTCGGGTGATGGAAAGAAGTGCAGAAAACCGCCTGATCGCCTTCTCACACCTTTATTTTTGATATTAAGAAAGGCATTGACGAAAGCTGTCAAAGCCTTTCCAATATTTTCATCATCCCTGCTATAATTGCATTTAAACAAATTCTCAAGTCTGCCGTATTCTCTAAGGACCTTGTGAAGGACAAAAATAAAAGCCGTTATATCATCATTGCTGCTAAATCTGTAATTGATGCCCGCAAAAAGATTTCTGTAATGGTGAATGTCGAGATTTATTAAAAAATCATACGGTTTTTTGCCCATTATCTTTAATATTCTCTCAATCACAGCCTTAAACAAATCTATCCTGCCGTATGCGAATGAAGAAGCTATAAACCCCACCACTTCGACATCCTCAGGTTCGGTGAATTTATGCGGAAACTCTATAGGGTCATAGCTCAGGCGCTCCCTGAAGTTATATTCATTATAGAGCTTATCAAGACTTTGTTTGATAAGAAAAAGGTTATTCATACGACCTTTTCACCTCAACTGTCCTAAGCAAAATCAGTCCGGCAATAAAAAATAGTGAGACAGAAAGTATTGCAGGCCTTTGACTGCCAAGCTCAGAGGATAAAAACCCGAAAATCAGGGGTCCTATAATCGCAGACGATTTCCCGACAAAGGAATATACCCCGAAATAGCCCGATTCCTGACCAATGGGGATGAATTTTGCATAAAGAGCCCTTGAGGCTGCCTGGAGGCTTCCGAGCCCAAAGCCCGCTAATGAAGCTATTAATAGAAAATATATTTTACTGTGAACAAAATACGCCCCTACCGAGACCGCTATCCACAGCATGAGGGATATGATCAATACTTTCTTCGGTCCCCAGAGATCAATCGGACGCGCCAGGAGAAATGAACCTGAGAGCGCTGTAATTTGAACCAGCACATACATTAAAATGAGCTCTTCTGCCCTAAAACCCAGAGTGGTAGCCGCAAAGATGCTCGAAAACACGATGACCGTGCTCACCCCGTCTTCATAAAGCAAGTATGCACAAAGAAACCTTCTCTGGACTTTGTTTTTAATCATTATTTTGAGCTTATCAAGGGTATGCTTAAATCCCGAAAAGGCTGCCCCCCAGATTCCGCCTACAGCCTTTCCATCTGCGGGCAGATAAATAAAAGCAGGAAGAGAGAAGATTAAGAAAAAAAGAGCTACCATGGGCCAGACAAGCATAATATAATCATGTCTGATTAAAAGGAGGGCGATTAAAAGTGAGATTATAGAGCCGACATAACCAATACCAAAACCCCAGGCAGAGACCCTGCCATGATAGGATGGTCGGGCTATTTCCGTGAGAAAAGAGTTATAGAATACGATTCCCCCTTCAAGGCCTATATTGGCTAAGACAATCAGAAAGAATCCTGTCATCACCATATCTTTTTGCAGGAAACTGAATGATGCTACAGAAGTTACACAAAGAAGGGTATAGACAATAAGGAGTCCTTTTCTGACCCTGAGAAAATCGGCTATACCACCTAAAAAAGGAGAGGTAATCGCAACAATAGCCATACTCAGGGCTATTGCCCTGCCCCACCAGAGGTCGCCATGTCCATATTCATTTCCGACGATAACATTAGTATAGTAAACAGGAAATATTACGGCGGCAATTACAGCAGAATAGCTTGAATTGGCAAAGTCATAAAGGCACCACGAGGCAACCTTTTTGTCCATTATCTATAATCTGGTGAGGGCTTCTTTTGCAGCGAGCATTTGAGCCTCTTTTTTGCTTCTGCCCGTGGCGGTTCCGTAGAGCAAACCGTTTATATATACCTCAGCAGTGAAAACCTTTTTATGTTCCTCCCCTTCCTCCTTGGTGATTCTGTATTCAGGGAGGAAGCCGTAAATACTTTGTATTTTCTCCTGTAATTCGCTCTTGAAATCGTAGCCTTCTTTTTTGGAGATTACAGCAGGAAGTTTTTGGGAGTATAATCGTAAAAATAGTGATTTCGCTGTATTATAATCACTGTCCAGAAAGACAGCCCCGAAGAGTGCCTCCATGGCATTTGAGAGCAAAGACTTTTTAGTTCGGCCCCCTGTTAATTCTTCACCTTTGCCGAGCTTTAGATGTTCGCCTAATGCTATATTTGAGGCTATCTCAAAAAGTATGGATTCGTTCACTAGATAGGATTTCATTTTAGACATATTTGCTTCGCTAAGATGAGATTCGTCTGAAAAGAGTATGTGAGACACAGCGAGTCCTATAACGGCATCCCCTAAAAATTCGAGCCTCTCGTTGAAGTCGTTAACTTCTTCGGGATTCTCGTGATGATAAGACCTGTGGGTAAGTGCCTCTCTGAGCAGACTTTTGTTTTTGAAGAAATACCCGAGAGACTTCTCAAGTTCCCCTGTATTTTTTAAAGATGAGACATGCATTTGTTCCACCGAAACCGAAAGAATTCGACATGGCATATTCTATTTCCATATGGCGGGATTTATTAGCGACATAATCTAAGTCGCATTCAGGATCCGGATTTTCGAGATTTATTGTGGGCAGGGCGATGTTGTGATAGATGCTGAGAACGGTATAAACTGCCTCAACTCCGCCGGCAGCGCCTAGTAAGTGACCTATCATAGATTTCGTCGAGCTCATGCAGAGTTTATATGCGTGCTCGCCAAAAATAGTTTTTACAGCAGCAGACTCGAGTTCATCGCCGTATTTTGTTGAAGTTCCATGGGCGTTGATGTAATCTATTTTTTCAGGCTCAATCCCTGCTTTCTTTAGTGCCATCTTCATGCATCTTGCTGCACCTTCGCCTTGTGGCGCAGGTGCTGTTATGTGATAAGCATCGCTCGACATGCCGTAGCCGATAAGCTCCGCATATATCTTTGCATTTCTCGAAAGAGCGCTCTCAAGGGATTCGAGTATCAGCACGCCAGCGCCTTCGCCCATTACAAAACCATCTCTATCTATATCAAAAGGCCTGCTTGCCTTTTCGGGCTCATCGTTTCTCACCGACAGCGCCTTTACAGCACAAAAGCCTGCGATACCAAGGTGTGTAATACAGGACTCAGCACCCCCTGCAATCATTGCATCGGCATCGCCTCTCTTGATTATCTCGTATGCGTCGCCAATGGCGTGGTTCCCTGTGGCACAAGCAGTGACAACGGACGAATTAGGACCTTTAGCCCCGAACATAATGGAAACATTTCCCGATGCGAGGTTTATAATAATCATCGGTATAAAGAAAGGGGATATCCTTTTGTGCCCTTTTTCGAGATAAATCCTGTGATAGTGCTCGATAGCCGGAAGACCTCCCATGCCTGAACCAATTACTACCCCGACCCTTTCAGCATTTTCATCTGTTATCTTGAAACCAGAGTCTTTCAGCGCCATGTCTGAAGCTGCAATGGCGAAGTGAATGAACCTGTCCATTTTCTTAATTTCTTTATATTCAATGTAAGGGGCTGGATCAAAACCTTTAACTTCGCCGGCTATTCTTGCAGGTAGCAGAGATGCATCAAATTGAGTAATTGGGACTATGCCCGATTTGCCTTCAACGGCAGCCTTCCATGCTTCATCTACACCTATACCGATAGGGCAGACGATACCTAGACCTGTTATTACTACTCTTTTGTTGTTAAGCATTTACTTTGTTATTGATATAGTCTATTGCATCTTTTACTCTGCTGATCTTTTCAGCATCTTCATCAGGGATTTCGATGTTGAAAGCCTCTTCAAAAGCCATGACAAGTTCAACGGTATCAAGAGAATCGGCACCCAAATCCTCAATGAAAGAAACATCAGGTGTTATAGCAGACTGGTCAACTCCCAGTTGCTTTGATATAATCTCCTTTACTTTATCCTCTACCATTATCTTCCTCCTAAGTTAAAGTCTGTGATAGAATTCGCGAAAAAAATTTTCAGCAACAGACTACATATACATCCCACCGTTTATGTGCAAAAGTTGACCTGTTATATATCCTGCATCAGGTGAAGCTAAAAAAACAACCCCATGGGCAATATCATCTGTAGTTCCAAAGCGATTCATAGGTATAACCTTGAGCATATCATTTTTGATATTTTCTGGAATTGTTTCTGTCATAGCAGTGGTTATAAAACCCGGGGCGATGGCGTTTACTGTTATACCTCTGTTGGCGTACTCCCTGGCAACAGTTTTAGTCAAACCAACTATGCCAGCTTTAGAAGCGCTGTAGTTTGCCTGCCCGGGATTACCCATAAATGCCACGATAGAAGAAATATTTATAATCCTGCCATATTTTTGCTTAATCATTATCTTGACAGCTTCCCTTGTGCAGAGGAATGTGCCTTTTAAATTAACGTTCAGTACGGAATCCCAGTCTTCATCCTTCATCCTGATAAGAAGGGAATCCCTTGTAATGCCAGCATTATTGACAAGGATTTCTACCCTGCCAAACTCGCTGAGGGTTTTTTCAAAAATATTTTTCACATCATCAGCCTGAGAGACATCCGCCTTGACCGCTATACTTTTTACGCCAAGCCCGCTAAGTTCCTGAGCAGTTTGTGAGGCTATGTCAATATTTGTTCCGACCACTACTACATTGACACCTTTTTTCGCAAGGGCTATTGAGATGGCTTTGCCAATCCCGCGTCCGCCTCCCGTAACAATTGCAGTCTGACCTGTCATAAACTACACCCCTAACAAATGAAGTAGTAATTTTAACAGAGTTTTTTTATTTTTTCCAGTCTAAATTTTAGCCCCTAAAATAGCGGTAGGCACCTCGTCGTTGCGAACCAGAGCGAAGCAATCTCGCCTTTTCTGATAAGATTGTCACGAACCCTACGGGTTCTCGTAATAACCTGTAAATCAACAGGTTTATGATCCTATCTCTATTTTAGAGCCTCTTATAAAGAGCTCTCCCCAAATATTCCCCCTTAAAAAAGGGGATAAAGGGGGTTGTAAATTTTTTGGGCGTCGTAAGTGCAAGTGTAGGGACATAAAAAATCTTTAATTTTTGTGATTACAGTCACACTGCCTTTATTCGAAAAAGGGTATTCTTAAATTAACAGATACAAAAGTTTCCGAAAGGGCAAACCACAGGTAACTGTGGGACGCAAAGCCACGGGTCCTAAGAAAAACTTAGGATAGCCGGGTTGCCGAAGAAACAGCATCCACCTTTGGTGAGGCTGTTTCAAGACAGTAAAGAAATACACTCGGAGGTGGATGATGAATATAAAAAACCTTCCAAAGTTATGGGCTTATACATCAGGGCTATTAGTAGTCTTGCTTTGTATCTTTTTGTCAATAACCGGTTCATATGCCCAGGCTGCTCAGCAAGAGGCGCCAACTATCTGGACAACGCCGCAGGGCAAAGAGATGCCCGCCCATACCGGTAAATTACTTGTGAAATTCAAGGATAATCAACCCAAAGAGCGGATTGATAAGATACTTGCTGAAACAAACTCTAAATCCAAAGGGAAAATATCCCCTATTGGTGTTCACATAGTTGAACTGCCTGCCAATGTGAATGAAAAAGCTTATGTAAATGTATTTAAGAATTATTCTGAAGTGGAGTTTGCTGAGATAGACATGATTGTTTCGCCGGATTTCATGACTCCCAACGATCCTTGGTATGCCAAGCAGTGGCATCTAAGCAAGATATCAGCACCTTATGCCTGGTCATATACTAAGGGGAGTAATACTGTGATTGTAGCCATTCTTGATACTGGAGTTGATAGCACACATCCTGACCTCACAAATAAAATAATTCCTGGCTGGAATTTTTACAACAACAATGGCGATACAATGGATTTGCTCGGACATGGAACGGCTGTGGCTGGGACTGTCGCTGCATATACAAATAACTTTATAGGTGTTGCATCACTGGCATGGGATTGTATGATAATGCCTATACGAATAGGAGATGCACAAGGTTACGCCACTTATTCTGCTGCAGCTAATGGCTTGATATGGTCAGCAGACAGGGGCGCAAGGGTAGCCAACATCAGCTACAGGATGAGCGAAAGCTCAACTGTTGCTAACGCAGCCAAATACTTTCAGGAAAAAGGGGGGGTTGTAACAATCAGTGCAGGAAACCAGAGCACATTCATATCAAATTCCGATAATCCCTACGTCCTAACGGTTTCAGCCACAAATGATAGTGATGCCCCTGCCAATTTTAGCAACTCTGGAAATATTATAGATGTTTCGGCTCCTGGCGTAAGCATCTTTACAACGACTATACCAAAAGATGGCTATTACTACAATTCTGTATCTGGGACATCTTTCTCTGCACCAATAGTAGCTGGTATAGCTGCACTTGTCATATCGGCTAACCCAACTCTTACTGGTTTTCAGGTGCAGGAAATAATAAAGAAGTCGGCTGACGACCTTGGCACTGCTGGCTGGGACCCTGTTTACGGTTGGGGCAGGGGGAATGCCAAAAAAGCAGTGGAATTAGCTTTAGGCACAACTGGCGATGTTGACGCCATACCACCATCAGTGGGTTTTACAAAGCCTGATAATGGCTCGGTTGTTAGTGGACTACTTAATATTCAAGTCAGCGCTACTGACAACATAAAGGTTAATTCCGTAAAGCTTTTTATTAATGGAGTTTTGCATGGAGTATCCAGTGTTTCACCATATAATTTCGAATGGGATACCACTAAAGTTGCAAATGGAAGCTATACCCTGCAGGCAGTTGCCACTGACGGCGCAGAAAACAGCTCAACTGCTACAATATCAGTAGTAGTTAACAATGTGCAAGATACTATACCCCCAACGATATCCATTACATCTCCAAAAGACGGGGCAGTAGTAAAAAATACCGTATCAGTAACAGTTAGCGCATCGGACAACATCAAGGTTACAAAGGTTGAGCTGTATATTAATGGAGTATTAACGGATACATCATTCACAGCACCCTTTAATCTCAAGTGGAATACAAGAAGCTTCGCCAAGGGAACTCACATACTACAAGCAAAAGCTTATGATGCTTCAGAAAATGTAGGATTCTCACAGATTGTGAAAGTAGTAAAATAATAATATAAAGAAGAGGCGTCCTTAAAGGACGCCTCTTCTTTTGAAAATTTATTTCGTTAAAGCCTTATTCATCTACGGTGCAAACAGGGTAGAAGCTGAATGGGCAGGGGTTTGGCTGAACGAAATTCTTATTGTTATTTGCCCAATCAAGGGCATTCTTCAGGCATTCCTGATATGTGCGCGCAGAGCTTGGAGTTACTGTAACTCCGTTAGCACCTAAAGAGACATTTGCAGCAGCCATGAGGTCTGCAATCGAAATAAAATTGTTTCCCACGCCTGTATTACCGCAGGAAGGTGCATACACAAGGGCGCTCCCACTTACAAAACCAGCCTCAACATTCAATACCATAGCGGCAAGCTGGGCAGAAAGCATATAAGCCATGTTAGTAGCGCTGGCGCTCAGGAGCCATGAACGGAATTGAGTATAGGTTGTTGGGTCGAAGTGAGCACCATTTGCCGTTCTTAAATTATAGCCTGTAAGTAAACTAAGTTCGGATACGACACTGCCGCCGTCATTCATTACATCGAATCCGTTTCTATTAGACCAGAAACCTAATGTTTTGCCGCCGCCAGCCCCGAGGCATACATTGCCAAACTTCACAGTAGTTGTAGAACCAGCCGCAACCTCAGCATCAACTGTAGTAGGTGTTGTATGTATCCAATTGCGCTCTATCGGGGTATCTTCTGTCACCTCATATGTACCAGGGGCAACGTAAGCAGTATAACGAGTAAAATCACATACTCCGTCAACTTTAATCTGCCATCCAGTTATGTGTGATTCAGTGGAGTCCTCTATGCCGTTTGCATTAGCATCATAAAATTTGATTACTTCCAAAACACCTTGCGGAGGAGGAGAATCTTCTTGATTCCAGCAAAAGGTTACATGGCTAATGTCTTTGTTTTGGTAGGCATAAAGCCTAGTATCTCCACCAGACTGTGGATCATAAAACCATACATTAGCTCCTCTTCCTGCCTTAACGATTACAGCTCCAATTGGGTTCGGCGAGGCTGACCAATCGAAAGTCTTTCCATTGCTATTTGAGATTGTAATGTTTGTTTTTGAATCAGAATCACAATCTACTCCATCTCCTACATTGCTATAAATGCCATTTGCAGGAACAGGGTCATCTCCCTCAATCTTATATGCACAGCTATAGGTTCCTATCTGTCCGCACTCAAAAACGGCATTACCTGACTTCCAAATATTATAAACAACTGGATTAGCCGCCATAGCACTTGCCACTCCAAAAATCAGTAGCGCTATAACTACTGCCGCGGTTTGAAAAAATCTCTTACTCATAAATTACCTCCTTTTGATTTTTTTACGACTAATTCACCAATTAAAAACTTTGAGTTTCCTTCACCTGTGGCGCCCAATAATGATTTATCCGTCTATTTCGTCATTGAGAAGGGCTCGCCCCGAAGCAATCTCTTACCATTACCCCAGATTTGTCTTACTTTTTTCTATCTCACCCCCTTAAAATACTACATTGAAGGTTCATAAACTTTATTTTAAATACCGTTTAATATTTCTTAATAAAAAAGCCGAGCTGCCAAACTGATTTTGGCAACCCGGCTGTCTCCACTCCATTAAGAAGACCCTGAGCTTTCCGCCCCCACCTCACGATGGGTTTGGTTTTAACAAAATCGAAAACTTATACTTTAAGTATATAACTCGAGAAAAAAAATATCAATACATACTTTTGAGGGTATCCAAAAGTATATAATTGCACTTACGATGTGCAAGGGTCATAACACCCTTCGATAAACTCAGGACAAGCCCTTCGACAGGCTCAGGGTGACATGAGCTTGTCGAAGGGTGAGCCTGTCCTGAGCGTGTGTCCAAGTGTTTGTCATTGCGAGGAACGAAGTGACGAAGCAATCTTACCTTTTAATTAAAAACCCCATCTTTTCAACCATTAAACCTATTTTGTCCAAAATTTAATCAAATACTGTGTAATTAGTTTATGGAATTTCTTTGGGACGACGCCAAAAGCAAAGCAAACAAGGAAAAACATGGAATTGATCTTGAGACGGCAAAAAATCTCTGGCTTGATGAAAAAAGGATTGAGATTGTTGTCCCTCATCCTGTTGAGAAAAGAAGCATCATAATTGCCAAACTTCACGGGAAACTATGGACTGCTGTATATACAGTGCGAAGCAGTGCTATTAGAATAATTTCTGTGATTCGAACAAGAAAAAAGGAGGCTGAATTATATGGCAAAGAAGAAATTTGCTAAAAGTGCATCTGAACTTGAAAGACGATTCGATGCCGGCGAAGACACACATGACTTGATAGATGTGTATCAAAGGCAAAGGTAATTCGTCATGGCAAAAAAGTGCGCCTAACACTGGACATAGCCGAGTCTCTGGTAAACGAGATAGACAATATTCGCGAAAGAATAGGCGTTGACAGAGGCGCATTGATAAAAGTCTGGCTCCACGAGCGCGTAAAACAGGAAAAAACATCAATAAAGTAGCTTTTTCTTCAAGGCTAACCACACTTACAAGGCGTAAGCGCAAGTTTTAAGCCCGCAAGGAATAAACATAACCTTATTCCTATGTCAAACTATGGAGAAAGTCGGCAACTGGTTCTACAGAGATGTCGCCTCTTAAAAGCCTTTCCCCCCCACGATAAAGGAAAAACCTCTTCGCTTCGGGATAATCTTCTCCAAAGGCTTTCAGTGGTCTTAAGTCATTAGGATGTATGACTGTCGAGTTCTTCACCTCTAATGCCCAGAAAAGGTCTTTTCCATAAACAACAAAATCAACTTCAGAACCCGAAATGGTGCGCCAATAATAGAGACTACATCCGGGATGACGATATTCCAGCCATGCTTTTAGATGCTGGGCAACAATGCCTTCAAGTGCAGCCCCTGATTTTTCTTCAGGACGGTCAATGATGCCCGAGGGACGCAAAATATTGTATATCCCAGCGTCGAAGAAGAAGAACTTAGGATGCGCAGTGATTGCGCGTTTAGCTCTTCTTGTGAACACTGGTATTCTATAGGCTAAAAGAAGGTCTTCAAGGATACCTATATACCCCTCCACAACCTTGCGTTCTATCCTGCATTCTCGCGCCACATTGCTGACATTGAGTACTGCACCATGAGAAAAACTTACAGTCTCGAGAAAACGTGAGAAGTTTCCTATGTTTCTCGTGAGCCCCTCCATCTGCACCTCTTCCCTGAGATAAAGATCGACATAAGCCTGAAGGGTTGCTTTTGGGTCACTGCTGTTAAGAACAAGGGGTATCGTCCCAATTTGTAGAGCTGTTTCGAGATCAAACAACTCCTTAAGTTCGGCAGCAATAAAAGGATGCATATGTTTCATGAGAACTCGGCCAGCAAGCAGATTCACACCGGCTTTTCTCAGCTTTCGCGCGCTCGAACCAGTGAGTATAAAATGAAAGCCAAGTTTTTCTTCAATGAGGCTGTGCACAACCTCAAGAAGTTCCGGCGCCTTCTGCACCTCGTCTATAAGGATTGTCTTGTTGCCTTTCTTTGCGTGGACAGCCTCCCGAAGCCTTTCAGGATACGCTGAATAATTTCTGAAGACATCAGGCAGCAGAAGGTCCACATATAACGCTTCAGGAAACTCACTTTTGATAAAAGTTGATTTTCCTGTGCCTCTTGGACCCAACAGGAAAAAATTCTGTTTCCCTGCCTTAAGAAATCTTCTTATTGTTTCCATTTTAAGTCCATATTTGGAATAATTATTTCCAATATTAGCAATAAAATCTATAAATGTCAAGCCCAAAGAGTCGAATCAGAAATAGAGATAGAACGGTAAACCCATTGATTTATCTGCTATTGCGAGCATCCAGAGGGTGCGTTGCAATCTCATCAGAAAAGGCGAGATTGCTCCCCTTTCGCTCCCAATGTTAAACTTCTATCGCCTATTTTGGACTAATTCTTGTTACTTGACTAAAGGAGCCCTCTTTTCCGATTCCCCCTTAACAAAAGGGGGGTAAAGGAGGGCTGTAAAGATTTACTCTTTGTTGATAGTGAAATTGCAGTATAAGGGAACTATTTTCTGCTTTGCAGGGGTGGAAAGACTGTTGGAAAGATGGAAAAGTCATACAATAATTGGTAGATTTTTAAGCAAGTCATTTCTTGTTACGCTTATCGTCTTGTTGGTTTTAGCCCTGAATGCTCAGGCACAATCAGCCCAGCATGATAAATTGCCGCCCATTAATATCTGCAACGATCGTGGCAGTTGTATCCTTGTTGAGATCGCAATAACGCCTGAAGAATGGGCGACGGGTTTGATGTTTCGTGACAGATTGCCAAAAGGCACTGGCATGCTATTTCTTTTCCCCAGACCCGACTTCTGGAGCTTCTGGATGAAGAATGTAAAGATACCTCTGGACATTATCTGGATGGATAACACAAAGCGAATTGTCCACATAGTTACAAATGCGAAACCCTGCCTTATAGACGCCTGTCCTGAATATACGCCGATGAAAAAAGCGATTTATGTACTGGAGTCGAACTCTGGTCTCGCAAAAAAGTGGAAACTCAAAATCGGGGATCGCCTAATTTTCCAACTGCCGAAATAATTTAATCTAAGACGCCGCAGTAAATAAAAAACTTTTTTTGTGATTCAAATCACATTTCTTTTCGCCGTTTTCATAAATAATTAAGTGAGGCATCGGCTAATAGAGAATAATAAGGTGTTTAGACTTATCCTTGAAGAGGCTCGGGATGACTGAGTGGGTTGAACACCTGTCGTTGGTCAGCCCTTCGATAAACTCAGGACAGGCCCTTCGACAGGCTCACCCTTCGGCAGGCTCAGGGTGACATGAGACGCCGAAGGACTATGGACCACAAAGAACTTGTCAGGCTGAGCTTGTCGAAGCCTTATCCTGCAAGTTCAGGGTAACTAAGGTATCATTTTGAAATGCAAGAGAAACCCTCTCCCACAGGAGGGGAAATAACCTTTGACAATACCAAAAAAATCTTTAGGAGAGAAAGATGAAAAGAGGATCAAACATCAAAATTTTGTTTTTATGTTTTGTCTTTTTATTAACCTTTGCTTTCGTGTTTGCTCCATTGCAGGGAAGCTTCGAGCTATCAGCGGCGGATAATAGAGCATATTCAAAGGCTGACAACGCTGCTGACAAGGCACAAAAGCTAACGATTCAGCTTTATAAAACGGCAGCGCTTTTCAAAAAGGACTCACATCAGCCAGGCAGCCAATTCTTTGAAGAGCTTCGCAATCTGGCTCAGGAGCGCAAAAACTTTCTGACCTCGATCGCAGCAAAACATCCTGAGCTTATTATCAATTCAAAACTTCCGCCTGAAATCAGACAATTGCTGCCAGCGGAAATCTCACAATTTATTGAAGAAGAAACCACTATAGAAGGCGAACTCGAGGTTCTGCATTTTGATGATTTTGAGCGCTCCACCTGGTGGGAGAAATTCTTCCTAAAGACCCCGAGTAAACAGACATTTGAGATTCTTGCTTCTGGGCAAAAGCCTGCCCTGCTTTCAGGGACAAAGGTAAAGGTAAAGGGTCTAAAAGTTGATAACCAATTAGTTATCAAGGATAAAGATGAAATTCAGGTTTTAGAGGCTCCTGTTACAGCTCAGGCGATGACAATGAAGAAGGTTGCAGTTATACTCTTTAATTTCCAGAACAACACAGCACAGCCTTATACCAGAGAGCATGCCCGTCAGATCACCTTTACCGCAGCGACCTCGGCAAATGTATATTATCAGGAAACCTCTTTTAGCAAGGTGGGGTTAGACGGCAAGATTTTATCTGACGGCGATATATACGGCTGGTACACAATACCTCACGACAATACCGCGTGCAATTACTCAACCTGGGCAACAGCAGCAAGAACTGCAGCGCAGGCAGACGGCTTTAGCTCAACAGGTTATAATGTGATAGTATATGCCTTCCCCCAGACTAGCGCCTGCAGCTGGTGGGGTCTCGGGACTATAGGCGGCAACCCTGCATCTTCTTGGGTAAACGGCAGTTATGCCCTGAGAGTGGTTGCCCATGAGATGGGGCATAATTTCGGGGCACACCACGCAAGCTCTTATTCCTGCACCGAAGGAGGCGTCAGGGTGCCTATAAGCAGTAACTGCACGAGCAGCGAGTATGGTGACCCCTTTGATATAATGGGCAATTCTACAAACCACTTCAATACTTTCCACAAGGGGAGGCTCGGCTATCTTGGCAGTTCAAGCACACTAACAGTTACATCAGGTGGCAGCTACACTATTTCACCTATTGAATGGGAATCAGGGGGCGTCCAATCTCTGAGAATTGTCCGTCAGAGAAACTCTTCAGGGACACCGACTCAATACTATTATCTTGAATACAGACGACCATATGGCTTCGATAGTTTCAATTCGACTGCGCCTGTCGTCAACGGTGTGACCATCAGGCTTGCCCCTGAATACAGCACAATAACCCAGACTCAACTGATAGACACAACTGCATCAACAACATCCTTCACCGACGCTTCGCTTGCTGTCGGCAGCGAGTTTTTCGACCCTGCCACAGGGGTTAGAATATTGACTACCGGTGTTAATTCAAATGCTGCGAATGTCCAGATAACATTCGGTACCGGCTCATGTGTAAGGGCAAACCCTTCTATCTCTATCTCTCCTGCAAGCCAGTGGGGGTTCCCTGGCGAGGCGCTGAATTATTCGGTCAGCATTACAAACAATGATAGTTCTGCCTGCGGGATATCAAGTTTCAGCGTTATACCCACACTCCCAGCTTCAGGATGGTCTCAAACGCCTCCTTCTCTGACAGAACAATTATCGCCTGGGGGAACTGCCACAAGAACCGTATCAATATCATCTCCCCCAAGCGCTCTTGAAGGGACATATACCTTATCTGAGGCAGCTACTAACCTTTCTGATCAAAACTATCTAAAGGCTGCTACGGCTCAATATAATGTCAGACCGTCTGATATAATTCCACCTGATGTAAATATAACCTCACCGCAGGACAACGCAATCCTTCCTGCTAAAGGCTTAGTAACTATTTCAGCGACTGCCTCTGACATCAGCGGTATAAGTAGAATAGATATATACATTAACAATACCCTGGTGAAGACATGCACCAATACCACTTCCTGTCAGCACAACTGGAATGTTTCAAAGGTTGCTAAAGGAACTCACACTATAAGGGTTCAGGCACAGGATAACGCCAAGCCGATAAGTAACACGGGGAGCAAATCGATAAGTGTGATTAAGAGATAAAGAATCATAAGGGGACTGTCTTAGTAGAATCTAGGCTGTCCCCTGATTCACTACTCTTTTAAGCTAAGAAAAATAGCTATAGAATCATAACCCACAAAATTTCTCTGTTATCGCGGAACCTTCCATCTGCCATCGAAAGTTTTACCCTACCCAAAAGAGGAAAATCAGCGATAGTATTTTCATAACAATGGGAATAGCTTTTCGCTCCTTCTCGGAGGGCGTCCTTGCCTTCCTCCGAGGTCACCATCACGCCTCACCGTCCTAATGATGGTGAAAGCTGCTCAAAGCCATTCCCATTGTCACATCAGCATTTTCTATATTGCCCTTATCGCTATTTTTCGGTGGAGGTCAATTCAGGAATAGCCAACGAATTTTATGGTATCATATTTTTAATAGAGACTTTTATGAAAAACATCCT
>OGCL01000246.1_pt1 | contig 61521 bp, 54 predicted proteins | sample 1570041 | NCBI WGS metagenome assembly OGCL01 (sample SAMN06266162, study PRJEB24511) | hot springs metagenome | isolation source: Hot spring water | place: South Africa: Limpopo | collected 2015-06-22
TGCGGTACTCGGTGAACAGGATCACCCGGCGGTCGTTCCATTCGCCGTTCGGCTCTTTGAGGTGTTTTTCGAGCCAGCCGAGGATGGCGCGGGCCTTGGAATCGACCTGGTTCCTGGCGCGCTGGGCCCACGACCTCAGATCGTCGAGCATCGCTCGCTGCTCCGCCGTCAGCGGCGGCGCGCGGCGCGTGGCCTCCTCGATGGCCTCGGCCTGGGCGTTCTCGACCTCCCGATCGTCGGCGTAGTCCTCCTCGACCCTCAGGATGGCCTTGTGCAGGATGCGCTCGACCATGGCGTCCCGCTTCTCGGGCCGCGCCTCGGAGAGGGAGTTGGCGTGCTTCTCGAGGGTGGCGGCGAAAGCGGCTGGAGACGAGAGCAAGCGTTTCTTGAGCAGCCGGTTGACGAAGGTCGTGCCGAAGCCGTTGGCAGCCCGTTCGGCATCTTTCTCGCGGCTGACACAGTAATCGCTCAGCTCGAGGTGGATCTCACGCTCTTGCGGCGTGTAGTGGATCGGCAGCGCCTGCAGGTTGCGCCGCGCGTAGAGGGGGTTGCCCTGCGCATCGACGAGATCGCTCTTGAGGCGACGGATCATCACCTGGCTCAGGCGCTTCTCGTCGGGGAGGATGTTGCGCGCGAAACGCTGGTCGTCCAACAACTCCAACAGCGAGGTGAACGACTCGGTGTAACCGTTGTGGGGTGTGGCAGTCAGGAACAGGCGGTGCTGGAAGTGGGGGGCGATGGTCCGGATGAAGCGCGTGCGCTGGCTCTCCAGCGCGTAGTGCGCGCCCGCGGCGGGCGCGACGTTGTGCGCCTCGTCCACGACCAGCAGATCGAACTTGCGCGGATGGCCGACATGGGGCGGGAGCATGTCGCGCATGGCACGCAGCCCCTCGCCGCCCTTGGCCCAATCCATGGACGTGATGAGACGCGGATGCGACGTCCACGGATTGGCGTGGATGCCGCGCTCGCGCCGCAACCGTTTGATGTACTCGGTGTCCACCACCCGGAAGTCGAGGCCGAACTTCTCCAGCATCTCGACGCGCCACTTCTCCTGTAGCGAGGCGGGGCAGACGATGAGGACGGTGCGGGCGCGGTGCCGCAACAGGAGCTCCTGGATGACCAGTCCGGCCTCGATGGTCTTGCCGAGACCGACGTCGTCGGCGATGAGCAGGTTGACGCGGGCCATGTCGATGGCCCGCACCAGTGGATCGAGCTGGAAGTCTTCGATGCTGACGCCGCTGCGGAACGGTGCCTGGAGGAACCCGCGGTCGGCGTTGGTCGCGGCGCCCCAGCGCACGGCGTCGAGGAAGGCGTCGAGCGTGGTCGCGTCGTCCTGTCCGGTGATAGACGGCAGGCCCGCCCGCTCGATGACCTGGGCACCGGGTTCGATCTCCCAGACGACCTCCAACTCCTCGCCGAGGCCATCCTCGTCGATCGACGAGAGTGTCACGCAGTTCTGTGGCACCCCCTCCAAATTCGACGAGACGACGTCGGCGACGACCCACTGACGCCGTCGCACCTCGACCAGCTGGCCGGGCTCCGGGGTGGTCGCATGGACGAAGTGGGTGCCAGTCGATCGTGGCGTGACGCTCATGAGGCTCTTACCTTCCGTTCCAGCACGCGGTCATAGATGAGGCGGGCGGCCTCGACCGGATCTTCATGAGACCAGATGCGAATCACTTCCCAACCGAGTTCTCGCAGGCGCTGGGTGGTGTCGGCATCGCGTGCTCGGTTGGCTTCGATCTTGGCGCGCCAGAATCCGGCGTTCTCCTTTGGCCAGGTGGCGTGGAGTGGACACCCGTGCCAGAAACACCCATCGACGAAAACCGCCACGCGCGCACCGATGAACACGATGTCGGCGACCCGTCGCGGTTTTCTGGACAGTGGCACTTGCAAGCGGTAGCGAAGGCCCAGGGCATGCAGGGCGCGCCGCAGTTCGATCTCGACGTCCGTTCCTCGCTGGCGCACGCGCGCCATACGGCGGCTGGCTTCAGGCGACGAGGGGCTCACGCTTGGCATTTCGCCCCCTCTCGGCGACGGACCGGGCGGTCTCGTCGACCGTCTTCGTCTCGGGCACGACGGCGAGATGCCGCAGGATGCTCCGGCCGATGATCCTCCCCAAAGTGACGGGCACCGCGTTGCCGATCATGCGGCCCAAGCTCTCGAAGTGGATCGGCGCACCATCCGGGAAGAAGGAATAGTCTTCCGGGAAACCTTGCAGGATCGCTCCTTCACGCAGCGATATCGCCCGATCCTGCTCGGGGTGTCCGAAGCGACCGTTGCCGAAACCGTAGAACTGGGTGGTGAGGGTCGGGGCGGGTTCGTCCCAAACCATGCGGCCATAGACACCGGGGTATGTCCGGCCGCTATCACGGCGATGGCAATCCGCGATCAAACGTTTGGGCCAATCCCTCCAAGTCCCTCCGGGACGGGATGCGCGGATGCGTTGGAGGTTGAGCTTGGAAAGCTTGGACGCCGTGTGCAACGGATCGGAAGGCAGAGTGCCGCCCGCCGGTATCGGCGGAAGCTTCCCGATCGCTTCGCGCACGGTTTGGGACTGCTCGTGGGTGCGCTCCATCAACTCGATCGGCCCGATACGCGAGGCGAGCAATACCGTCCTGCGTCGGCGTTGCGGCAAACCGTAATCGGAGCAATCGACGACACCGTGCCAGACTCGATAGCCGTACTTTCCCAGGGCAGCGACGAAGTCATGATACACCACGTGTTTCTTCACCATCGGCACGTTCTCCATGGTGATGATATCTGGGCGAACGGCTTCGACCAGGCGCGCGAACTCGTACAGCAGCAACCATCGTGGACTTCCAGCCGTGTCGTAGCGTTGGGCATAGGTCGAGAACGGCTGGCAAGGCGCGCATCCGGCAAGGATGCGGACGTCCGCGTCCCCGAAGAGATCCTTCAGAACCGCTGGTTTCGTCTTCGAAACGTCTTCCTCGATGAACCGAGAGCCGTTGTTCGTTTCGAACGGGTGGCGGCAAGCCGGATCGACGTCGATGCCGGCCACGACCGGCACGCCTTCCGAGATCAAGCCGTGCGTGAGCCCTCCCGCCCCACAGAACAAATCGATGCAGGCCAACTTGGTCATTCTTCCTCTCCTCGCGAAGTCGGTCCTGGCGAACTGGGCACCCCCATCTCCCGGGCAGTCAACGGCCCGTCGCCGAGTCGGATTCCTGCCTTGCCGGAACGCACTCGTCGACCTCGTCGGCCTTGAACTTCCAAAACCTCCCCACCTTGTGGGCCGGCATGTCCTTTTTCGCGATCCACGCGTAGACGGTGTCTCTGCTCACGCCGAGGTATTCGGCTATTTCCTCGACGGATAACCAACGATCGGCCATGGCGCTTTCCATCGCGTGGGCTCTAGCGCGGGCCTTGGGCAGCGCGGCGGATGATGACCCGCCGACTGACCGGCACGAGCTGCCCGCTCCGTGTCGGCCGGCGCCTCGCTCGCCCTCCTATCAAGCGACATGGCTCTTCCCTGAGACGATGGCAACCTATTCTGAGAGTTCGGGGCGTGCGCGGAAATACTCGAGTGCTTCCGGGTTCGACAACGCCTCCAGGTGGCGCGGCGATCGCCCGTGGACCACATCGCGCACCGCCACTTCGACGACTTTGTGAGTGCGCGTACGCGGCACGTCGGCAACCTGCACGATACGGGCCGGCACGTGCCGCGGCGACGTGTGCTCCCGAATGACCTGGCGAATGCGCTCACGCAAGGCATCGTCCAGGCTTCGGCCGTCGGATAACTTCACGAACAACACGACACGGGTATCGTTCTCCCACTGCTGCCCTATTGCGACGGCGTCTTCGACCTCTGGCAGATGCTGCAACGGGCGGTAGATTTCAGCAGTCCCGATGCGGATGCCGCCGGGGTTCAGGGTCGTATCCGAACGGCCGCTGATGATGAGGCCGTCGTGCCCGGTGAGCTGGCACCAGTCGCCGTGACACCATACACCAGGGAAACGGTCGAAGTAGCTTGCGCGATAGCGCGCGCCATCCGTATCGCCGACGAAGCCGAGCGGCATCGACGGGAAGGTCTGCGTGCAGACCAGTTCGCCCATCTCGCCGACGAGCGACTCGCCGACATCGTCCCAGACAGCCACAGCCATACCCAGCGCGCGGCACTGCAGTTCCCCACGCCACACGGGAAGCGTTGGATTACCGATCGCAAAGCAACTCATGATGTCGGTACCGCCCGATATCGAGGCGAGATGCACATCGGTCTTGACGCACTGGTAGACATAGTCGAAGCTCTCGGGCAAGAGCGGCGAACCTGTCGAGAGAATGCAGCGCACCGAGGAAAGATCATGCGTGCGTATCGGCGCCAGTCCAGCCTTTCGAATCGCATCCAGATAGCGCGCACTGACGCCGAAGTGCGTCAGACGCTCGCGCTCGGCCAGATCGATCAGCGCACGACCGTGCCCCGCGAACGGCCAACCATCGAATAGCACGGCCGTCGCCCCCTGGGCGAGGGTAGCCGTGAGCCAGTTCCACATGACCCAACCGGTCGTGGAGTAATAGAAAACCCGATCGCCCTGGTGGATGTCGCAATGCAAGGCGTGTTCCTTGGCGAGTTGGATCAGCGTGCCACCTGCTCCGTGAACGATCGCCTTCGGTGGGCCGGTCGTGCCGCTGGAATAGACGATGAACAGGGGATGGTCGAACGGCAGTCGAAGGAAGGTCGGCTCCGGGGCCAAGGTCGATGCAAGGCGGCCACCGTTCCCAGGCGGCCACGCGCCACGATAGACCTGCTGAAGCGAGGGCAAGCGCTCGACGACCGCATCCACCTTGGCACGGATGTCATGCCAGGTGCCGTTGTAGAGATAGCCGTCGGCGGCAAACAGCACCTTTGGAGACAGTTGACCGAAGCGGTCGAGGATGCCGGCTAGACCAAAATCGGGCGATGCCGATGTCCACGTTGCTCCGGCCGCCGACGCGGCGAGCATCGCGACCGCGGCGTCGGGGACATTCGGCAGCAGACTGGCCACGACGTCGCCACAGCCAACGCCGGCCGCCTGTAGCGCTTGCTGCACGACAGCCACGCGGGCACGCAGTTCCGCCCACGACCACTCGAACCGCTCGCCCTTCTCGTCGGCGAAGATCAGGGCGGTGGCATCGGGCTGTCGCAGGCCGGCAGCGAGCAGGTTCTCGGCAAAGTTGAGGCGCGCCTCGGGGAACCAGCGGGCACCAGGCATGCGATGACCGTCCGCGAGTACACGCTCGCCCGGCTCTCCGATCAGGCCGCAAAACGCCCACACCTCGCGCCAAAAGACTTCCTTGTTGGCGAGCGACCATCGCCACAGGCTCCAATAGTCAGGAAAGCGCTGGCCATAGCGCTCACGCAGCCGCTTCGTGAAGGCGGTGATCCGCGCCCGATCGATTCGCTCGGCGGACGGAACCCAGATCGGCGCGCCGACCATCAGCCTCGACAGGACGCCATGATGTCGTCGAGTCTCGCGCGCACGGCCGCCGGCAACGGTACGCTGCGCTGCTCCTCGATGCTCATCCAAAGAAGCCGACAGTCGCCGATCGCCGCCAGGGTCTCACCATTCCAGATTTCGTGAAACGTCTGTACGACCTTTTCGTTCCAGCGCCCGAGCCGGATCGTCACGCGCACCGTTGCCGGATAGAGTATCGCCCTGAGAAAACGGCACTCGGCGCCAACCAGATTCGGGACCTGGTCGGTATCACTCAAGGCGGCACCAAGCAGGCCGAACCATTCGATCCGGCACTGCTCCATGAAGCGAAAATAGATCGTGTTGTTGACGTGCTGAAACGCATCCAGGTCGCCCCAGCGCACCGGCAGATCGCACGCATGCAGAAGAGGCGCTGCGGCAACGTTTTCCTGCGAAAGCGGCAGAAACGCCGCAGCCTGTTTGGAGTCATTCATCCGACGTCGGATTCCTTCATATCGGCGCATGGAAACTATACTGGGGTCGACCGTCGTACCGCGCCGATGCGGGCGTTTTCGGGCGCGTCGCGTGCGCGTCGCGTTGTGCGGCGCCGACTGGGTGTCATATCGGGCCAACCTTCGGCGGGCTTGACGCTCGCGGGATGCTCCAGTGAAGGTCCTCTGTGCATGCCCCGCCCGCCATCAACGCGCGCTGGCCGTTCGAGGGACCCGTGACAGTGCTTCCGCCCGATCACTCCGCTGCGCGCGTTCACCTTGAACCGATCGGTCGGGAAGCCTGGAACTATTGCTGTGAGCTTGCATGCCTGAACATGGGCGAATATCTCCGCCGCCGTGGGCAAACCTGCAACACCGAAGGCTGGATGACGAAGGCAGCCTCACGTGAGTTCTTCGCGATTCAATTCGACGGTCGGCGTGTCGGATTCGCCTCGGTATGGCACGACCGCGATAACGACGCCCTCCATCTCGGGGACTTGCAGATCGAGGCCTCCCATCGCGGCCAAGGTATCGGCAGCACGACTCTGCGCTACATCATCGAGATGGCCAGCGCGCGACGTTTGAAAGCCGTCACGCTCCATGTTTTCCGTGAGAATCCGGCGTTGCATCTCTATCGTCGGCAAGGGTTTCACGTGGTCGACCGCTGCTTCGACAAACTGACACTGCGCCGTGACGTGCCGCCGCCCGCGGGGTCGAGGAATCCATCGTGAGCCCGCGCTCGCGCCATTCAACGTTTCCACCTTCACTTGGGAAGAGCACTGTATGACGAGCGTTCGCGCCGATCGCGAGGCGATGGAGTATGACGTGGTGATCGTTGGCGGCGGGCCGGCGGGCCTGGCCGCGGCCATTCGGCTCAAACAGCTCGCCGCCGACAATCAGCGTGAAGTGTCGGTGTGCATCCTCGAAAAGGGCAGCGAGATCGGTGCTCATACGCTTTCGGGCGCCGTCATCGACCCTGCGGCACTCAACGAACTCTTGCCCGACTGGCAAGACCGCTCCCCGCCGACGTTCACGCCCGTCAAAGAAGACCGCTTTCTGATCCTGTCGGAGCGCGGTGCGCGACGCATTCCCAACTGGACCCTACCGCCGCTGATGAGCAACCACGGCAATTACATCGTGTCGCTGGGACGGGTCGCCAAGTGGCTGGGCGAGCAGGCGGAAGCGATGGGTATCGAGATCTACCCAGGATTCGCGGCCGCCGAGGTGCTCTACAACGAGAAGGGCGCGGTGATCGGGGTTGCGACCGGCGACGTCGGCATCGGCCGTGATGGCTCACGCAAGGCGGAATTCCAGCCTGGCATGGAGCTTCACGCACGGTATACGCTGATCGCCGAGGGAGCGCGTGGCTCGCTCGCGCAAGAGCTGATGAAGCACTTCAATCTGCGAGATGGCATCGATCCGCAGAAGTACGGCATCGGCCTCAAGGAGCTTTGGCAGATCGACCCGGGCAAGCATCAGCCCGGCCTCGTCATTCACTCCCAGGGCTGGCCGCTCGACTCCCGGACGGGGGGCGGCTCCTTTCTCTATCACCTGACGAACGAGGGCGGTGATCCGCTCGTCGCGGTCGGCTTCGTGGTGCATCTGAATTACGAGAATCCGTGGCTGTCGCCTTTCGAGGAGTTCCAGCGCTTCAAGACCCACCCTGCCATCCGGCCAACGTTCGAGGGTGGCAAGCGATTGGCGTACGGCGCCCGGGCGATCAACGAGGGCGGCTTGCAAAGTGTTCCCAAGCTGGTGTTTCCGGGTGGCGCACTGATAGGCTGCGCGGCCGGATTTCTCAACGTTCCCCGCATCAAGGGCACGCACAACGCCATGAAAACCGGCATGCTTGCCGCTGAGGCGACGTTCGACGCGCTTGTCGCAGAACGCAGTCACGACGAACTGCACGCCTACAACGATGGCTGGAAGAAGAGCTGGGTCTACACCGACCTCTACAAGGTGCGCAACGTGAAGCCGGGGCTCAAATGGGGGATGGTGCTCGGCACCCTGCACGGCGGTCTGCACATGTGGGCGAACGACCTCGGTCTCGGTCGGCTCGTCGGCTGGACGCTGCGCCACGGCCAAGCCGATCACGAAACCCTGAAGCCGGCTGATCAGATGCCGCGCCTCGACTACCCCAAGCCCGACGGCGTCGTCACGTTTGACCGCCTGTCATCGGTCTTCCTTTCCAACACCAATCACGAAGAAGACCAACCTCCGCATCTGCATCTGCGGGATGCAAGTATTCCGGTCAAGCACAACCTCGCCCGCTACGCCGGGCCGGAGGCACGCTACTGCCCGGCGGGCGTCTACGAGTACGTCGATGCGGGGGACGGCCGACAGCGCCTGCAGATCAACGCGCAGAACTGCGTCCACTGCAAGACCTGCGATATCAAGGATCCGCTGCAGAACATCCACTGGGTTACGCCGGAGGGCGGTGGAGGACCCGTCTACAGCGTCATGTGACAGCTTCTCCGATGATCGATCTACTGCTGAGCTTTGGCCTTGCCGCCACGGTCGCCGCAGCGATCGCTTTCTTCTGGACCGGCAAGCCCAGCTATGGGTTCTGGGCGGCCGGAATGCTCGCTTCGCTTCCGGTGCTACATGGTCTGCAGTGGCTCCTCGGCCCGCGAGAGGCAAGCGGTCTCGCCCGCGCAGCCGCGACGGGGCTCCTCGTCGTCTTCGATCTCGTGTGTCTGGTGGCGGCGGCCTGCCTGGCGTGGCTCGCCAAGCGCCGCCGCGACACGATGTAGCCCTTTGTACGCGGACCAGGCCCCGTCAGAATCCGGCCTGCAGGGACGCATACCAGCCGCGTTGGCGGCGGTCGTTGGTAAGGGCGCCGACGATCTGGCCAAGGTCGACGTACGCAAGCGTCAGCGACAAGTGCTTGCTCGGGAACCAGGCAACGAACGCATCATAGGCAGCCTGTTCACGCAGATTCAGCGCCGAGTTGGCAAGACGCCCACGCTTCGTTCTTCCTTCCACCCCGACGGCCAGATCCGGCCGCACCAGATAGGCAAGCGAGAATTCGAACTCGGGCCGCAGTCGATCCCCGTCCGGCCCACCGAACCCAAGCAGACCGTACTGGTTCGCCTTGGTAAAGCGAACCGTCGCGTTGGCCAGTACGCCCGGCTCGAGGTATAGCTTGGTCGCACTCACGTAGAAGTCGGTGCCGCGGGTACGAATGCCACCGCCCAGCGCGCCGTTGAGAAACGGGATCACCGTGTCGTCGAGGTTGCGCTTGTGCTGCACACCGACGGCGATCTGCGGTAGCGCGCGGTCCTGGTCATAGATGGCGTCGCCAAGCAGCCGCACCTTGAGGCCAAAGGTATCCTGCTCGAGTTTGTAACCACGAAGCGCCGGAGAGATCGGAATCAGCACATCCCGGGTGTCGAACTTCTGTTTGGCGGCAGACAGTTCGACGCGATCGAAGAGACCCAGCGCCACGCCGCCCGCTTGCAACGCGTAATCACGGGTCCGCACGGCGGTGTAATGAACGTTGCCACCTATCTGCCGATCGGTTCCGTAGCCAGTGATCAGCGCCCAAGGCGTCAGGCCACCGCCACCGGCACCTTCGACCGTCGTGACGCCGCCGGTGGCGGTCAGCTTTCCGCTAAAGGTTTGCGCAGCCACCGCGCTCGTCAGGAAAGTTGCCAGGACGAGCGCGAATGAGCGGTAGGTAACGTGCTTGGCAGGCTGTTGAGAGACGTAGCGAGGATGGCCAGATGCAAGGGGAACGGAGCGCAGCGACCGGGACATAGCGATTAGATGGGCGAGAGAGCGAGCACCGCGCGACGCAGCGACTCGCCCGCGCAGCGATTTATTCAGCGTTTCCTTAGTGATGGACATGAGCGGCTCCTGTCTTGGTGGCTCCAAGTCGCGGCTGGCGAAGCGGGCGCGGCTTGAAGTCGAATCTGAAGTTGATTTGCGCTGCCGTTCCGACGGCAGGAATGGTGACGCTGGCATTGAGCGGCGGCCGGAACTGGCCGAGGTCTGGATGCCAGGCCTCGACGACGTACTCGCCCGACGGAACCTCGTCGATGCGCACGACGCCCGTGCTGGTTGTCTGTCCGAAATACGGCGTGTCGGCGACGTAGATATAGGCGCGCATCCAGTCATGCAGGATGCAGTAGGTCACCACCGCCCCCTCCTGGTCGAATCGAATCGGATCGGGCGTCACGCCTGGCTTGTGGACTGGAATCTCGAATGGTCGTGATGCAGAGAACGATTTGATGTGATGCTCGACACGATCGCGGTTCGGGAAGGACACGCTCGACCCCCGACGGATGACCGTCACGTAGGGCTTGAAGGCCAGATCCTCCTGCGCTACGACGGCCGTGGTCGGCGGTGTCTGCGGCAGTGCTCGACCATCCCGCGGTTTGAGTGTCATGACGACATTGGCCAAGGGTTGACCATCCCGGTCGACCGCCGCACCCGAGAATGTGCCGGCTTGAGACGAGGCGGACAGGACCGCCGCGGCGCACGGCACCGCGACTCGCGCGATGGCGACAATGCTGCGGCGAATCACTCGACCACCTCGCGTTGCATCGGCGCCAGACGCGCAACCAGGCGCCGCTGCGCGGCCTGGGAGTATCCGGCCTCGGTCATCGCCGCCTGCAGGTCCTCCGCGAGGGCGTTGAAGTGCTCGAGGCGCACCTTCATGCCCGCATGCGCCTCCTTCATCGATTTACCCGTGTAGCGGCAGCCACCGCCAAGGACGTCGCAGAACTGCTCGGTGAGAAGCGAGGCAAGCCGATCCAGTTCGGCATCCTTGAAGAAGCTCGCGATCTTTGGGTTCTTGCTGACCCGCTCGACGAACTTCTCGGTCATCATGCCAAGGCCGCGATAGCCGCCATAGGGTGCCAGCGCCGCCTCATTGATCGGCGAAGCGGGGGCAGCGCCAACTCCCGGCCTCTGCGCATGCGCGACTCCGACTCCGAAGTTGAGAATGGCCATCACCGCCCCGGCAACGGCCAGGCGCTGCCACTTTCGGGCGACGTGGGACGAAGCAGTCGTCAAAGTCATGTGAACTCCTCGTGAATGAATCGACTTATCCCGAGGCGCCATGGCCCTGGGATAGCCGCACATACGAGAAATGGACTGCTTTGGATGCAGTCGGGGCGATTGTCAGCCGATCCGGCGATCAGGAGCGAATCGAGCCGATTGCGACGACAGGCCCGGTAGGCGCACCGGTCGGCGATCCGCCCGGCGGCTCGACGCTGACGGCGAGTGCGGCCGCGTCGCGGAGAAGCGTCGGAACGGTGATGGTCGTGGATTGCCCCTGAGCCAGCAACCCGAGTGACCGGGGGCTTCCGCTCGGCGGCACCGCCCACAGTTCGAACACGCGATCGACCAGCCGGGTCTGCTCGGCATCGAGCGGACGAATGACGAGTTGCCGCCCGTCACCCCCCACACTCGCAACGAAACCGGCCCTGCGCAAGCCCGCCTCCGCAAGCGCCGGCTGCTCGCTGAGCACGATGATGATGGGCGGCGGAACACTCGGACCTGTCCATAAGAGGGCAGCGAAGGCAAGCGTCGCTACAGAGGTGAGTGCGGTCGCCCCCTGCCACAGGCCGAGTCGCTGCCACCAGGGTGCCGCGCCAACGCGCGGGAAGAGGCGCCCCGCGATGCGCTCCCACACACGGGCGGACGGTTCGACTGGTGGAACCGACCTTGCCAAGGAGCCAAGCCGTTCCTCCCAGCGCGCCGTCGCCTCCTGCAGCGCCCTGTGCGCCGGCAGCAATCGCTCGAAACGCCGACGCGCCGGTCCGCGCAACGTTCCAAGGACGTAGGCGGCAGCCAGCCGGTCAGCGAGGTGACGTCGTCCGTAGTCCATCAGCGAATCCCCGGCGCCACGCGCTCGAGACACTCCTTGAGCACGGCGAGTGATCGGCGAATCCAGCTCTTGACCGACCCGAGGGGCTGCCCGAGATGTTCGGCAATCTCTCCATGGCTCAAGCCGTCGTAATAGGCGAGAGCCAGACACTGACGCGGACGGGCTGGAAGTTCGCTCATGCAGAGGCCTACGGCCGCGCGGTCGAACGCTTCTTCCAGCAGCCCAAGCGGCCCGCTGTGGTCCGATGGCAGCCGATCCAGCGCGTCCTCTCCATCGCCCTCGTCATCATCACCGTCCAGATCGGCGCGCTGCCCGGTGACCGGTTCGTGACGTTCGCGACGCAAGCTGTCAATGGCGCGATTGCGCGCAATACTCGTCAGCCATGTCGAGGGCTGGCTAAGCGAGGGATCGAAACTTGCTGCCCCACGCCAGACATTCACATACACCTCCTGCAACAGGTCCTCGGCTCGGCCGCGGTCCGGCTCAATACGCAGGATCACGCCGAGCAGATGCGCGCTGGTCGCGCGGTAGAGAGCCTCGAACGCGGCGCGGTCGTGAAGCGTTACCCGCGCGAGGAGTTGCCTCAACTCGGAATTCTGGTCACTGCGGCTTACGGTCATGGTCGATTCGATGCATCGATGAGCCGCGGCACGTCAGACGGCCACCAGGCCGCGCTTGCGCAGCATTGCCTTGGGCGTCGCGTCGCGGCCACGGAAGGATCGGTAACTCGCTGCTGGATCACGGCTGTTGCCGGCGCTGTAGACAAACTCCAGCAAGCGGGCCGCCGTTGCGGCATCGAATGGATCGCCCTTCTCCTCGAAGGCCTCGTAGGCGTCGTTGTCGAGAACGGCAGCCCACAGGTAGACGTAGTAACCGGCTGCATACGAGTGGTCGGAGAAGAGATGCCTGAAATGCGAAAGGCGATGCATCGGATGGGCTTCCGGCGGCATGCCAAGTGACGCAAGTGTCGCTTCCTCGAAGGCGAGTACGTCCAAGTCGTCGAACTGTGTCCGCTGGTGCAACGCCAGATCGGTCAAGGCAGAGGCAAGGTACTGAACGTTCTGGAAGCCATTGCCGAACTTGGCCGCCGCCTTGATGCGGGCGACCAGAGCGTCGGGAATCGATTCCCCGGTCGCATGATGACGCGCATACCGGGCAAGCACGGTGGGCTCGCCGGCCCAGTGCTCGTAGAGCTGCGACGGCAGTTCGACGTAGTCCTGAAACACATTCGTGCCCGACAGGCGCTCGTAGCGGACATCCGACAGCATGCCGTGCAACGCATGTCCGAACTCGTGGAACAGCGTCCGTACATCGTCGAAGGTAAGCAGATTCGGCTGCCCCGCGGGCGCCTTGGCGAAATTATTGTGAATCGCGACGATCGGAATGACCGCGCCATCCGGGCCGTTGCGGGTCTGCGCACGGTAGGACGACATCCATGCGCCGCCGCGTTTCGACGGTCGGGCGAAGTTGTCGGCGATGAACAGCGCCATCAGACGCCCGTCGCGATGGACTTCGAACAACCGCACCTCAGGATGGTAGAGCGTCACATCTGGCGCTGCGGTCACCTCTTGGAAGCTCAACCCGAACAGACGGTTGGCAACGCCAAACATCGCCTCGATCATGCGATCGAGTTCGAAGTACGGCTTGACCTGCGCATCGTTCAGTTCGAAGTGAGACTGACGTACTCTCTCCTCGTAGAAGCGCCAGTCCCACGGTGCGATCGGCTCACCAATACCGTGTGACAGCCGTACGGATTCGAGCATTGCTTTCTCGCGTGCGAGCGTCTGCCGAGCAGCATCCCAGACTTCCAGCAGCAGCTCGCGCGCCGCCTGCGGCGTCGCCGCCATGCGATCGGCAAGCGCGTAGTCGGCGTATGTCTCATAGCCATGCAGCCGGGCTTGCTCTTGGCGAAGCTGCATGATCTCGATGATCAAAGCGCGGTTGTCGGTCGCGCCGCCGCACGCTCCCCGGCCCGTCCACGCGCGCCAAGCCGCTTCCCGCAGATCACGCCGCTGCGAAAACGTCAGAAAGGGCACAACCGAGGATCGCGCCAGGGTGATCGCGTATCCATCGGGGCGACCACGCTCGGCGGCGGCCGCACGGGCATTCGCCAATTGCGATTCGCCGAGGCCAGCGCGGTCGGCCGGCTGATCGAGCCAGAGCACCCAGTCGGATTCGTCCTTGAGTACGTTTTGCGAGAAGCGCGTCTGCAGCGCGGCAAGTCGAGTGACGACTTCTGCATAGCGGGCGCGCATGCCAGCAGGTATCCGGGCGCCTTGCCGGATGAAATCCAGGTGGATACGAACAAGCAGACGCCGGTCCTGTTCGTCGAGCCTCGCAACTTCAGCCGAAGTGGCGACCGCGTCGATACGGGCAAACAGCTGCTCGTTCATGAAGATCGAGTTCGTATGAGCCGCGATGCGAGGGACGAGGTCGCGTTCCACCGTCTCGAGTTCGGCACTCGTATGAGCAGCCGTTAGGTTGAAAAACAAATCCGCCAGCCGATTGAACTGCCATCCGGCGCGGTCGAGGGCGACCACGGTGTTGGCGAACGTTGGCGGCGCCGGGTTCTCGGCGATGGCCGCGATCTCACTCCAATGGTTTGCGAAAGCGGCATCGAAGGCGGGTGCAAAGTGCTCGGGTCGGAGCTGCGCGAATGGCGGTAAACCGTACGGCGAATGCCATGGCCTGAGCAGGGGATTGTTCATCGTCGACGGGTGGAACTGGTTAACAGGCCGTTGAAAAACTACTGCGGCGGGCCATCTGCGCGAATGGAGCGGCCAGCCGTCATCGGGCGCCAAGTCATGTGCGGCCCTTTTGCCAAAGCACGTCTCGGACATCGGCCCTGCGGTTTAGTGTACGGGCCAGCACGAAAGCCAGGTCAGACAAACGGTTCAGGTAGATACGCAGTGGCTCCGCCACCCCCCCAGACGACGCGTCAAACGCCAGCGCAACCACGGCCCGCTCGGCGCGACGGGCCACCGTGCGGACGAAATGAGCCAAGGCCGCCGGACGCGACCCGCCGGGCAGGATGAAGTCAGCAAGCAGCGGCAGTTCGGCGTTCAGTTCTTCGATCGCGCGCTCGAGTCGGGCAACGTGCGCCTCTCCAATCGCCGCGTAACCTGGAATCGACAGCTCCCCGCCGAGATCGAACAGGTGGTGCTGGATATCGGTCAAAAGCTCACGCAGATCATCCGGAAGCGGCTCGGTCAGCAAAAGGCCAAGCACGCTGTTGAGCTCATCAACCTCTCCGATTGCCGCGATGCGAAGGTCATGCTTTGCCACCCGCGAGCCGTCACCGAGCCCGGTCGTGCCCTGATCTCCGGTCTTTGTCGTAATCTTGCTAAGTCGATGCCCCATGCAGCGCGCGGCCGAGTCACCCGCGGAACCTGTCGCGGAAGGAGTCGAAGGATGCTTGCGAACGAAGCACAGAGTGTAGGTCAGCCACCGGTTTTGCTTTCCATCGGTACGCCAGGAACGGCCGACGCCGGTGTTGCTCGCATCACCCTGAACCGACCCGATCAGTTCAACGCCCTTTCGGGCGAAATGCTGGCGGCGCTCGATGGAGCACTCGCCGCGATCGAAGGCGACCTCAGCGTGCGGGTGGCCATCCTCGCCGGCGCGGGGCGCGCGTTCTGTGCCGGTCACGACTTGCGCGAAATGCGCGCGCTCGGCGATGAGGCGGCCTTGCGCGACCTGTTCGATCGCTGCAGCGGCGTCATGCAGCGGATCGAACGCATGCCGCAGGTCGTGATCGCCCGCGTGCACGGCGTTGCCACGGCCGCCGGTTGCCAACTCGTTGCCGCGTGCGATTTGGCGGTGGCGACCGACAGCGCCCGCTTCGCCACCAGCGGCATCACGCTCGGCCTTTTCTGCGCGACGCCGGCGGTCGCCCTGCTGCGGACCGTGGCTCGCAAGCATGCAGCCGAGCTGCTCTACAGCGGCGACTTCATCTCTGCGGCCGTGGCAGAGCGTATCGGTCTGGTCAATCGCGTGACTACGTCCGACCGCCTGGATGAAGAGGTCTTTCGCCTGGCGACCCGCATCGCAGGACATTCCGGAGCGGCGCTCGCGATTGGGAAGCGGCTGCTCGCGCAACTGGCACAAAGCGAGCGCGACGAGCAATACCCCGTCGCGGCTGCGACGATGGCCCGCAACATGACCACCGCCGATGCACAAGCTGGCATCGATGCGTTCATCGGCAAACAGCCGTTACCCGTCTGGACTCACCGTTGAGAAACTGGATCGGACCGCCGCCCCCGCCCGAGGACGCCTGGCCGATGCTGCAAGCCTGGCGCCAGCAGCCGTTTTCGGCGCGCTACCGCGTGGCCCTGTCGGTCGTCTTGCGGCTGCTCTCGATCGTGATCGGTATGGCGGGCGCAGCCTTCCTGATCATCGAACCTTCGTGGCGAACGCTCGCCTTCACTCTGCTCGTCTGGTGCGTCGCAGTACCGATCGCAGCGCTCGGCTATATGCGCAAGCTCGACCGAATGGCGGCCCGCGTACCGCCGATCACGCCGGCGCGGCGCGATCCGAAGACAGCGACCGACATCCGACGAACGACGCTTTAGATTCGGCTGGAAGCAGCCCGATCGTTCGTCAGAACCGAGCGCGCAAGGTTCGGCGGGCGGCAAGGAAATTGAGCACGAAGCCGACGCCAGCCCCTACGCCGACGGCCAGAATGCCAAGGAGCCGATCCCCGGCGGCCAGCGCCAGCAGGACGGTCGACACGCCGTAGTTCACCGCCGTACCGGCCGACTGTCCAGCGACGTAGCGCGTGAACCCGCCGAGCGAGAGCGGGGGGCGTGGCCGAAAGACGAACCAGACCGAGCACAGGTAGGTCGTCGTAAGCCCGACGGCCAGACCGAGCGCCCGCGCCGGGACGACGTGCAGGCCGAACGCGATCGCCACCGTCACCACGGTCACGTCCAGCACGAGAGCCAGACAGGCGCCGGCGAAGTATCGGACTGCCTGGCAGGCCACCGGCGCGCAAATCATCCTAACAGGCTGTTGAAAGCCGCAGGTGAACGCGGCCGATGGGCAGCTCCAACGGCTGTCTGGCGCGACCGGCGGGCAGGACGCAGGACAGCATGCAGTGCTGGTTCCGCGCGTAGGGAGGGATGGGTCGCAGGCCCACAACCGACGATGCCGCAGGGTTGCTCCCTGCAAGGAGGAGCAACGACGCCAGGCGCACGTTCGGGCCGTCACGCAGGCGTGCAGCGATCGCACCGGCCAAAGATTGAAAGCACAATGTGTTCAACACGCCAAAAAGTCGTCAAAGCGGTCAACTGCGGCTTTCAGGATCAATCGTCCGTCGCCCGAGTCCGGCGTGCCGGCAGCACGATACCCCCATGCGCCCGCTGCGCGCCCGGCGCAAGATCACCGACCGCATCACTGATGATGTAGAGCGGACGCTGTTTCGCCTCGGCATAGACACGGCCCAGGTATTCACCCAGCACCCCGAGCCCGACCAGTTGCACACCACTGAAGAATAGGATCATCGTCGCCAGCGAGGCGTAGCCGGGCACGTCCACGCCGAGCACGACCGTGCGCAGGACGAGATAGAGCGCGTAGAGCCCGGCCGATAGCGCGAGAACGAAACCCACGTACGCCCAGACGCGCAGCGGCGCCGAGGTGAACGACGTCAGCCCGTCGACCGCAAAACGCCAGAGACGCCGCAGCCCGAACCGGGAGCGACCGTCGTGACGCCCGGCATGGACATAGGGTGTCGTGACCGTCTCGAGCCCCACGAGCGCGTACAGCCCCTTCATGAATCGCCCCCTCTCCGGCAATGCCTGCAGTGCCGTCACCGCACGACGGTCGAGCAGGCGAAAGTCGCCGCTCTGCGGCGTCACTTCGACCTCGGAGAGAAGATTGAACAGTCGGTAGAACGTCAGCGTGAACACCCGCCGCAGCCAGCTGTCGGTATCGCGATTGCTGCGCGCCGCAATGACCATGTCGGCGCCGCCTTGCCAAGCCTCGACCAGGCGCGGCAGCATGGCCGGGGGATGCTGCAGATCGGCGTCCATCAGGATCACTGCATCGCCGGAGGCATGGTCGAGACCTGCCGTAAGCGCTGCCTCCTTGCCGAAGTTACGGGCGAACCGCAGCAGTCGCACTCTTGGCTCTCCGGCGGCAAGCACACGCACCCGGGCGGCCGTATCGTCGCGGCTGCCATCATCGATGAAGATCACCTCGAAATCGTCGGTCAAGCCGGCAAGAACAGGCAGCAGTTGAGCCGCGAGCGGACCGACATTGCCGGCTTCGTTATGGCAGGGAACTACGACCGATAGACGCATCGACTCATTGTCGCAAAGGCGTGGCGGATGCAGCGGCCTTTGGCACCGGGATCGTAGCCGGCAGCAGAATCACCTGCGTCAGGCCTGCCGGTAGACCACGAACCTCGACGTCCCAGCGCCCCTCCGCTGTGCATGAGGAACATCGCCAGGCGACGAATGCATCATGCCGGAGCAAAGGGTCCAGCATCCGCCCATCAGCCTGGGCGCTTGCCGACCAGCCCAAATGCAAGGCATTTAGCGGCGACACCAAGACGACTTGCTCGGCACCCGCAGACACGACGTAGCGCTCGATCGCCGTGCGCCCCTGCTCCCATGCGCTACGCCTCGGCGGATAGGTTCGCGCGTTCGCAAGCGGAACCGGCGACTGTGGCGCGATGACGCGCGAACGCGGAACCTCCACCCAGTCGGTCGACCAGGCGGTCGGTGCGGCCGTGGTGACCCCGAGGGTCGAGGCGAGCCGCCGCGGCAGCGTCACGACGGCATCCCCACGCTCGTCAGCGGGCGCTGCGCCGAGCCTCAGCCGGTCGCGGCAGGCGCGTCCGCCCGCGGCGCGAAACTCATGACCGTTCGACGCATCCGCAGCGGTCGCCAGCGGGCCGTGCAGCACGATCGCTCCTCCGATCGATGCGCAGACGTGGCGCGCCAGACGATCGCGGTCGCCGACGGTCAGATAGATCGACTCGCGCATGCTGCGTTCGCGCGCCTTCACGCCGCCGGCTTCCGGCAGCCGCAGGCGCACCCAGCCATTGTCGACCGACTGGGCAAGCGAAACCGCCGTGGTCCATTGCATGGCCAAGCCGCCTGCCACGAACATGGTCAGCAGCGCGCTGCCGGTCCTTCCCGAGCGGCTCGAATTCCATCGGCGGCTCGAGCTCGAAAAGGCTCGAGTCCCCCGCGCCGCGCCGTTGGCGATGCCTACCCAGCCCAGGGCGACCACGAGCGCAAGCGGCACCAATACGACATAGGTCGCATAAAACGGCGTGGCACGTACCGTCTGGGCCACCACCACCGACGCCAACAGCAGACTCAACCAAGCCCAGCGAGCCAATGCGCGCGCACGAGGGTCGCCGCGCACGGCCTGATACAGTGCCGAAACCAAACCTGTCCCGACCAGAGCGCACCACGCGATGCTCCAGGCGAGCGGTGGACGTTCACCGGCGGCGAATGCCGTTCCGGCAATGCTGGCAGGCTCGGCCCAGAGAATGCCGCGCAGCAAGGCGAGGAACGACCACGCCGAATCCCCGACCTGCCGTGCATACGGACGGCTTTCGGTCGAGCCCGAGACCGCCCCCAAAGCCGAGACGAGTTCAGGGATGGCCGGCAACAGCGGTGCCAGACCGCCGACGACCGCCCACGGCAACAGTCGCAACGCGCCGGCCAGGCTACCCGACCGGACAATTAACAGGGCGATCCACGAAGGCACCAGCGCGATTGCGGTCGGATGGGCATGTAAAGCGAGGCTCAGGGCGACGGCCGAGGCCAGAACGGCAACGCGTGCCCGCCGGGTCCCGACCCGCCGGCCGGTGAGAGAAAGCAACAAGGCCAACGCCAGCCATACGAACGGTTCGACGAAGTTGGTGTGCGTGACGCCAAAGAACTGATAACCGGCAACGCCAGGCAAGGCGGCTGCGGATACCGTCGCCAGTGCGAGCCGGACGCCTCCAAGCTTCCATCCGACCCAGGCGGCGAGGACGAACTTCAAGCTGGCTAGTCCGCCCATGACGATCATGTAGCCAGTCAGCGAGCTGGTCAGCGCGAGCACGAGGGCCGCCAGATAGAACCACCACGGTGACAGGTGAAAACGCCCGCCGATCTCGGGGCCATGACGAGGCCATGGCTCGCCGTCGAGAATCGCCCGGGCTTCCGTCAGATCGCGCGCGACATCGATCTCGACGATGCCCGAAGGCAGGCAGAGCACGGAACCGATGCAAGCGGCGAGCACCCCGGCGACCATCGCCGCGCGCTTCCATTGGCGCATGGATGCGTCGTCGCTTGACAGGTATTCGCCAGCTGGCATGACGCCATTGTCACGGATACGCCTTCATGCGGAGTCGCCGCGCTCCGCGGCGCGCCTTGCGCCTCAGGCCACTCGAGGTTCCAGAACGGCTGCAGCGCAGCAAGCGGAACCGGGCAGGCATGGTTCGGGATGCGACGCCGTAGACTGGCGCGGCCGACTGGCCGCAAGGCGGACACCCGCGACGCCGTGTGTTTGGCCTAGGCAGCAACCCACAGCGCGTTTCCGTAGAGCAAGGTCTCGAATTCGCTGCGCCAGAATCTTGGGCGGCAGGCTCCGAGCGTGTTCCTACAATCGGGCGCAGCTATCGCTGCCGCCCGCGCGTCGGGTCGGTTCGGATTCAGCGCGTTCGCTGCCGCGTCTCGACGCGCCGCCGCCGGCCGGCAGGCCGCCTCATCACCTTGCCGAGGAGTTCGAGTTGAAAGTCCTGGTCCCCGTCAAACGCGTCGTCGACTACAACGTCAAGGTCCGTGTAAAGGCCGATCAGAGCGGCGTGGACATCGCCAACGTGAAGATGTCGATGAATCCGTTCTGTGAAATCGCGGTCGAAGAGGCCGTCCGGCTGAAGGAAAAGGGTGTCGCAAGCGAGATCGTCGCGGTCTCCGCCGGCGTCGCGCAATGCCAGGAAACGCTGCGCAATGCGATGGCGATCGGCGCCGATCGTGGCATCCTGGTCGAGACGGATATCGAACTGCAGCCGCTGGCCGTCGCCAAGTTGCTGAAGGCGATCGTCGAGCGCGAACAGCCGCGTCTCGTCATCCTCGGCAAGCAGGCGATCGATGACGATGCCAACCAGACCGGACAGATGCTCGCCGCCCTGCTGGGATGGGGGCAGGCGACGTTCGCATCCAAAGTCGAGATCGAAGGCGAAGTCGCTCGCGTGACCTGCGAAGTCGATGGCGGTCTCGAGACAGTCGAGGTGAAGCTGCCTGCGGTGATCACGACCGACCTGCGCCTCAACGAGCCGCGCTATGCCACGCTGCCGAACATCATGAAAGCCAAGAAGAAGCCGCTGGACACCGTGAAGCCGGCGGATCTTGGCGTCGACGTCTCGCCCCGCCTGACCACGCTGCGCGTGGAAGAGCCGCCGAAGCGACAAGGTGGCGTCAAGGTTCCGGATGTCGCCACGCTGATCGAGAAGCTCAAGAACGAAGCCAAGGTGATCTGACCATGCGTTGCCTCGTCATTGCCGAACACGACAACCGAGATCTCAAGTCCGCCACGCTGCATGCGGTGAGCGCTGCTGCCGCGATCGGCGGTGATGTGCATGTCCTCGTGGCTGGCAGCAATGCCCAGGCGGTCGCCGAGGCAACCGCGCGCATCGCCGGCATCAGCAAAGTGCTTCTCGCCGATGGCCCAGCGCACGCCCACCGTCTGCCCGAGAACGCTGCCGCCCAGGTCGTCGCTCTCGCTGGTGGCTACACCCACATCCTCGCCCCAGCGACCGCCTACGGCAAGGCCCTCGCACCGCGTGTAGCCGCCCTGCTCGACGTCGCACAGATCAGCGACATACTGAAGGTGGTCGATGCCGACACCTTCGTCCGGCCCATCTACGCCGGAAACGCTTATGCGACAGTGAAATCGTCCGATGCTGTCAAGGTCGTCACCGTCCGCGGCACGGCGTTTCCAGCGGCCAACACCGATGGAGCCGCCGCGATCGAATCCGTTGCCGCCGTCGCCGACACCGGAGCTACCCGTTTCGTCTCCGCCGAGATGGTCAAGAGCGAACGCCCCGAACTCACCGGCGCCCGCATCGTCGTGACCGGCGGGCGGGGTCTCGGCTCCGGAGACAACTACCAGAAGATCATCACTCCACTCGCCGACAAGCTCGGCGCTGCGCTCGGCGCCAGTCGAGCGGCCGTCGATGCCGGCTATGTGCCCAACGACTACCAGGTCGGCCAGACCGGCAAAATCGTCGCACCGGATCTCTACATCGCCGTCGGCGTATCGGGCGCGATCCAGCACCTGGCAGGCATGAAGGATTCCAAGGTCATCGTCGCCATCAACAAGGACCCGGACGCCCCGATCTTCGCTGTCGCTGACTACGGCCTCGTCGCCGATCTGTTCGAGGCCGTGCCCGAACTGACCGCGAAGCTCTGAGGTGCGCCCCCCGCGAACGTCCCCAGCCCTGCTCCACACATGTCATACCAGGCCCCGTTGAAGGAGTACCGTTTCCTGCTCGAAACGGTCGCACCGCTGGATGCGCTGCATGCGCTCCCACACTTTGCCGAGGCAACGCCCGACACCGTCGGCGCCATTCTCGAGGAAACGGCCAAGTTTGCCCAGGAAGTGCTCGACCCCCTGAACTGGCCGGGCGATCGGGAAGGCGCGCGGCGGCATGACGACGGCTCCGTCACGACACCTGCCGGCTTCAAGCAGGCCTATCAGGCCTTTCGTTCCCTCGGCGGCATGGGCCTACCGATGCCGCCCGAGTACGGCGGCATGGGCATGCCGCGCGTCGTCGCCACGCTGACGGACGAAATGCTGCATGCAAGCTGCATGAGCTTCGGCCTGATGCCGATGCTGACCCAGGGTGCGATCGAGGCGCTGCTGATCGCTGGGTCGGACGAGTTGAAGACCACCTACCTTGAAAAGATGGTTGCGGGTGAATGGGCTGGCACGATGAACCTGACCGAACCGCAGGCCGGCTCCGATCTCGCCCTGGTCAAGACGCGCGCCGAACGTGCGCCTGATGGTACTTACCGCCTGTTCGGCACCAAGATCTTCATCACCTTCGGCGAGCACGACTGGACGGACAACATCATCCACTTGGTGCTCGCCCGCACGCCGGATGCGCCGGCCGGGGTCAAGGGCATTTCGCTCTTCGTCGTGCCCAAGTTCCTCGTCCTTCCCGACGGCAGTCTCGGCGAGCGCAATGATGCCCATTGCGTCTCGATCGAACACAAGCTCGGCATCCATGGTTCGCCGACGGCGGTCATGCAATACGGCGACCACGGTGGCGCCGTCGGTTATCTGGTCGGCGAAGAGAACCGCGGGCTCGAATACATGTTCATCATGATGAACCTCGCCCGCTTCGGCGTCGGCCTGCAAGGTATCGGCATCGCCGAACGCGCTTACCAGCGAGCGGTCGCCTTTGCGCGCGAGCGCCTGCAGTCGCGGGATGTAGCAGCCCCCAGGGCCGAGCCGGTTCCGATCATCCGCCATCCCGACGTGCGGCGCATGCTGCTGCGCATGCGGGCCCAGACGGAGGCGGCACGCGCACTCGCCATGGCCACGGCGCACGCATTCGACCTGGCAGAGGCCCATCCCGACAAGGATGTGCGCAAGGCGCAGCAGGCCTTTGTCGACCTGATGATCCCGATCGTCAAGGGCTGGTCGACCGAGATGGCGCAAGACGTGACGTATCAGGGCATCCAGGTCCATGGCGGTATGGGTTTCGTTGAAGAGACCGGCGCCGCCCAGTACTACCGGGATGCTCGCATCACCACGATCTACGAAGGAACGACCGCCATCCAGGCCAACGACCTGATCGGTCGCAAAATGGCGCGAGAAGGCGGCGTGACCGCCCGCAGTTTGATCGGCATGATGCGCGCCACGGTCTCGGCGATCGACGCATCGACCCATCCCCATCTCGCCGCAGCCCGCCCTCGCCTCACCGAAGGCATCGACGCCGTCGAACGCGCCGTCGAGTGGAATCTCGCCCACTGGGACCGGAACATCCGCGCTTGCTATGCCGGCAGCGTGCCGATGGTCAAGCTGTTCGGCATCGTCTGCGGCGGCTGGGCCCTCGCACGCGTGGCCTGCGCCTCAGCCGAGCGCCTTGCGCAAGGCGACGCCGACCGCGCCTTCCACGAAGCGAAACTCGCAACGCTTCGGTTCTTCGTCGACACCATGATCCCTGAAGCCTTGGCTGCCGCCGAGGTCATCATCGAGGGCGCCGAAGGGACACTGGCGCTCGACGAAACCGCGTTCTGAGGACGCGCCGACGCGGGCGCTATGGCGCCCAGCCTCGCAGGGAAACGCTGTATAGGGCCGCCGCCTGCGCGGCGTCGTTCCGCTCGCGTTGCTCGCTCCACCGAACCCTCGCGAGGGTTCTCACCCTCCGTCTCCAAAAATAAAACCCGCCGCAGCGGGTAAATGAGTGGCGGAGACGGAGGGATTCGAACCCTCGATGCATGTTTTGGCACGCATACTCCCTTAGCAGGGGAGCACCTTCGGCCTCTCGGTCACGTCTCCAGAGCGGATCGATTGTATCCGTCCAGCAAGGCTGCCGCCCTACTGTTTGCGCTCGGCGGGGTCTTGGTCGAGTTCGAATGCGCGATGCAGGGCGCGCACGGCAAGTTCCATGTATTTGTCGTCAACCAGCACCGAGGTCTTGATCTCGCTGGTGGTGATCATCTGGATGTTGATGTTTTCGTCGGCGAGCGCCTTGAACATCGTCGCCGCGATGCCGACATGCGAGCGCATGCCGATGCCAACGATCGACACCTTGCACACCTTGTTGTCGCCGACAACCTCCTTGGCGCCCAGGGCCGGTTTGACCTGTTCGTTCAGCAGCTTCATCGCTTTGTCGAACTCATTGCGGTGCACCGTAAAGGAGAAATCGGTATGACCACTCTCGCCGATGTTCTGCACGATCATGTCGATGTCGATATTGGCCTCGCCGATCGGGCCGACGATGCGATAGGCGACGCCCGGCATGTCGGGTACGCCGCGAAGCGTGATCTTGGCCTCATCGCGATTGAAGGCGATGCCGGAAACGACGGCTTGTTCCATCTTTTCGTCTTCCTCGAAGGTGATCAGGGTTCCGCTGGACGCTTCTTCTTCGATCGGGATCATCGGATCGGTGAAGCTGGAGAGCACGCGGGTACGGACACGGTACTTGCCGGCAAACTCGACCGACCGAATCTGCAGGACTTTCGAGCCAAGTGAGGCGAGTTCGAACATCTCCTCGAAGGCGATGACCTTGAGCGGCCGTGCGTCGGGCTCGATGCGCGGATCGGTGGTGTAGATGGCATCGACATCGGTGTAGATCAGACACTCGTCGGCGTTGATGGCGGCGGCGACCGCGACCGCCTGCGTGTCCGAGCCGCCGCGACCGAGGGTGGTGATGTTGCCCGCCTCGTCGATACCCTGGAAGCCCGTCACGATTGGGATGATGCCCTGTTCGAGATCCGCCAGCAGCTTTTCGCCATCGATCGCGGTGATGCGCGCCTTGGTGAAAGCGCTGTCGGTGCGGATGCCCGCCTGCCAGCCCGTGTAGCTGCGCGCCTTGAGGCCGAGCGTCTGCAGCGCGATCGCCAGCAGGCCAACGGAGACCTGCTCGCCGGTCGAGGCGATCTGGTCAAGCTCGCGCGGGTCGGCCTGCGGCGAGATCTCTCTGGCAAGACCAAGCAGACGATTCGTCTCGCCCGCCATGGCGGAAGGAACGACGACGACACGATGGCCGGCGCGATGCCATTTGGCGACGCGCTGAGCGACGGACTTGATACGTTCGATGGCCCCCATCGAGGTGCCACCGTATTTGTGAACGACGAGCATGATGCGATTGGCGTTTCAGCCGAGGCGGCGGAACACGAGGGTGGAATTGGTGCCGCCAAAGCCGAAGCTGTTTGACATGACCACGTCGACGGCCACCTCCCGTGCCGTGTTCGGTACGAGATCGAGGCTGACCGCCGGATCCTGACGATGAAGGTTGATGGTCGGCGGGATGACGCCATGGTGCAGCGCGAGCACGGTGAAGATCGCCTCGACGCCGGCTGCCGCGCCGAGCAAATGACCGGTCATCGATTTGGTCGAACTCACCATCACGTTGCGCGCATGGTCGCCGAAGGCGCGCGCGACGGCGGTGGCCTCCGCCACGTCGCCGAGCGGGGTGGAGGTTCCGTGCGCGTTGATGTAGCCAACGTCGGCCGGATCGATGGCGGCATTGCGCAGCGCATTCAGCATGCAGCGACGGGCGCCATCGCCGTCCTCGCGCGGCGCGGTAACGTGGTAGGCATCACCCGATACGCCGTAGCCAGCCAACTCGCAATAGATGCGGGCACCGCGTGCTCGCGCATGTTCGAGTTCTTCGATGACCAGCACGCCCGCGCCCTCGCCGAGCACAAACCCGTCGCGATCCACATCCCATGGCCGACTGGCCTCGGCAGGCGCATCGTTGCGCGTGGACAGCGCCCGCGCCGCATTGAAGCCGCCGATGCCGAGCTCGCAGACGGCCGCCTCCGAGCCGCCGACCAGCATCACATCGGCGTCGCCATACTCGATCTTGCGCATGCTCTCGCCGATGCAGTGATTGGCCGTGCTGCAGGCCGTGACCGCAGCGAGGTTAGGCCCTTGGAATCCGTACTCGATGGACAGCAGCCCGGAGATCATGTTGATGATCGAACCGGGAATGAAGAACGGCGAAATCTTCCGCGGACCGCCCTCCTTGACCGACCAGCAGGTGTCCTGGATCATCGGCAGCCCGCCGATGCCCGAGCCGATGGAGACCCCATAACGTTCCGGATCCAGCGCGACGGCTTCGCGATCGATGCCGGCATCGGAGAGCGCCTCCTTGGCGGCGGCGATGCCATAGTGGATGAAGGTGTCGTAGCGACGCGCTTCCTTGCCGGACATGTAAAGCGCCGGATCGAAGCCACGTACCTCACCGGCGATCTGTGTGGCGTAGCCGGCGGCGTCGAAACGGGTGATCGGCCCGATCCCGGAACGGCCGTGCACGATGGCATCCCAAGCCGCCGCGACTCCGATGCCTACCGGGCTGACGATGCCCAGGCCAGTGACTACGACACGTCGTTGTCTGGCAGTCATGAGTGGATGTTCCGCTGGAAAGTTGAGAGATTCAGTGGGGGGCCGTGACTATCGTCCCAATCGGCAGAGCCGTGGGGATACGAGTTCGGCAAACCAGTGAAGTGGTCCTGCATGGCCGCCTGCTGATCGCCATCCGGCAGTCTGGCCACTTCGAATGCGGGCGCCGCCAAGAAAAAGGCGGCACCGAGGCCGCCCCATCATGAATTCGCTCGTTCAGCCGACTTGCAGGCGGGCTGTGCGGGCGTGCCGACGGCTTATTTCTGGTGCGCGACGATGTAGTCGATCGCGGCCTGGACCGTCTTGATCTTCTCGGCCTCTTCGTCCGGGATTTCGGTGCCGAACTCCTCCTCGAGCGCCATGACCAGTTCGACCGTGTCCAGTGAGTCCGCCCCGAGGTCGTCAACGAACGACGACTCGTTCTTCACGTCAGCTTCTGCTACGCCAAGCTGATCGGCGACGATTTTCTTGACGCGCGCTTCGATATCACTCATATCGATCCCTGATGGATTCTCTGGTTGCTGCGAACATTCGCAGAAGACTGAATGTTAACAAAGGCTTGCAGCCCAAATAGGCGCCCTTTCTGCACTGAAAATGCTGAGGACTGCACGGAAAAGACGTCTTCACCTGGTCTGCTGCCGTCATCGACCAGTCCTGCGTCACGCTTAGGGAAACGCTGAATAAATTGCTGCGCCGGCGAATCGCTGCGTTGCGCGGTGTTGGCTCCAGCTCGCCTGCCTTTCGGCAGGCTTAACCTTGGCCTCGCCACGGTTAGCCTACGCCGCAACTACGTTGTCGCTCCCTCGCCTATCTATTTGATATGTCTCGGTCGCTGCGCTCCGTGCGCCTCGCATCTGGCCATCCTCGCTACGTTTTTCAACAGCCTGTTAGCCGTCGCTGAGACTCGCTTCGCTCGTTTTTTCGGTTGCTGCGCTTCGGTGCGCCTTGCGCTTCATCCCGCTCGCTGCTTTCTTCAGTGTTTCCTCAGGCGAGGTACATCCCGCCGTTCACATGAAGGGTTGCGCCCGTCACGTAGCCGGCCCGTTCGTCGCACAAAAAGGTGACCGCATGGGCAATGTCTTCGGGCGTACCCAGCCGGCCCGCCGGAATCATCTCGACCAGCTTCGATCGCTGCGCCTCCGGCAGCGCTTGCGTCATATCGGTGTCGATGAAACCTGGCGCCACGAGATTGACCGTGATGCCGCGCGAGCCGAGCTCCGCCGCCAGCGACTTGGTGAGCCCGATCAGACCGGCCTTTGCGGCCGCATAGTTGGCCTGACCGGCGTTGCCCATCGATCCGACGACCGAGCCGATGTTGACGATGCGTCCCCAGCGCGCCTTCATCATGCCTCGGGTAACGGCCCGCGAGAGCCGGAACACTGCCTTAAGGTTTGTCTCGTGGACGGCGTCCCAGTCCTCGTCTTTCATCCGCATCAGCAAGGTGTCGCGCGTAATGCCCGCGTTGTTGACCAGAATCGCGACACTGCCCTCGTTGGCCTCGATGTCCTTGACCACGGCCTCGATCGCCGCGGCGTCCGTCACGTCGAGCACGGTGCCACGTCCGCTCCCGGCGAGCGCCGATGTAACGCGCGCCGCCCCTTCTGCCGTCGTGGCCGTGCCAACCACGCGCGCGCCCGCCTCGGCGAGTGCGCCTGCAATCGCGGCGCCGATACCGCGCGTGGCCCCGGTGACCAGGGCAACCTTACCGTTCATGCCAACCCCTTGAGTTTTGTGAGCGCTGCATCGAAGGCAGCGCGATCAGATAGCGTGAGCACTTCGGCCGTAGGCGCGATGCGCTTCACCATGCCGGCGAGCACCTTGCCCGGGCCGCACTCGACGATGTGGGTCACCCCTTCAGCCACCATGCGCTCGACCGTCTCGATCCAGCGCACGGGCCGGTACAACTGCTCGGCCAGAACCGCCCGCAGCGCCGCCGGATCATTCGCCGAAGCAACCGTCGCATTGTGCAGGATCATCGTTCGTGGTGTGCGCAGCGGCGCGGCGATCAGGGCAGGTGCAAGCGCCTCGGCCGCAGGACGCATCAGGTCGCAGTGAGACGGCACGCTCATCGCAATCGGCAGCGCGCGCTTCGCGCCGCGTTCCTTCGCGAGCGCCATCGCTCGATCGACCGCTGCCTTGTGTCCGCCGATGACGATCTGACCCGGAGCATTCAGGTTACAGCAGGTCACCACTTCGTCGCCGGCGGCCGCGCGGCAGATTTCAGCCAGTGCCTCGCCATCGAGGCCGAGAATCGCGGCCATCGCGCCGACCCCGGCCGGCACGGCGTCTTGCATCGCCTGCGCGCGTGCCGCCGTGAGAACCAGCGCGGCTGGGAAGTCGATCGCATCGGCGGCAACCAGCGCTGCGTACTCACCCAGACTGTGCCCTGCCAGTAGCGATGGTTGCGGCCCGCCCGCAGCCTGCCAGGCGCGCCATAGCGCCACGTCCGCTGTCAGCATCGCCGGTTGCGTTTGCGTGGTGACGTTCAGCTCCTCGGCAGGCCCTTCGTTGATCAGACGCGACAACGGTCGCGACAGCACCTGGTCAGCCTCGGCCAACGTGGCGGCGATTGGCGCCAGTTCGCCATACCCCGCCATCATGCCGACCGACTGCGACCCCTGACCCGGGAACACGAATGCCAGTTTCATTTTTATGACCCTTACGCGTGAAGTGCAATTCCGATCTAGCAGGCTGTTGAAAAACGTAGCGAGGATGGCCAGATGCGAGGCGCACCGAAGCGCAGCGACCGAGACATATCAAATCGTTAGAGATAGGCGAGGGAGCGAATACGAAGTTTCGGCGAAGGCTCATATCGGCGAAGCCGATCTGAGGCGAAGCGGCCGGAGCCAACACCGTGCAACACAGCAGATGGCCCACCGCAGCAGTTTTTCAACGGCCTGCTAACGCACACCCCCTTGGCACGCCAAATCACGTGCGATCGCGCCCTTTTGCGCGTCGCGTGCTGCATCCGGTGCAGTTGCCCCTGCGCGGCAGCGATGCGGCATCCAGACAAACGATAGCCCCCGGCGAGCCGCCCGTGGCTGCCACCCGGCCGGCCCCGCATCACCAGCGCGCAAGCACGCTCCCCCAGGTGAAACCGCCCCCCACGCCCACCATCTGAACGATCTGTCCCGGTTGGATGCGTCCATCGCGAACAGCCACATCCAGCGCGAGCGGTATCGAAGCTGCCGACGTGTTGCCGTGGCGATCGACCGTCACGATCGCCCGTTCGGGCGGCAGATCCATTTTTCGCGCCGTGGCATCGATGATGCGTATGTTGGCCTGGTGCGGCACCAGCCAGTTGACATCGCTCGCGTTCAGGCCCGCCTGAGCGAGCGTATCCAGGCACACATCGGCCATCGCGCTGACGGCAAACTTGAAGACGGCCTGGCCATCCATGTGGACGGTCGGATCGCCGTAGACGGCGTTGTTGCGCACCTGACCCGGCACTTTCAGGATGCCGCGCTTGCTGCCATCGGCGCACAGCTTGCTGCCGAGGATGCCCGCCTCGTCGGAGCGGGTGACTACCACGGCTCCGGCCCCGTCGCCAAACAGGACGCAGGTCGTGCGGTCCTTCCAGTTCAGGATGCGCGAATAAATCTCTGCGCCGATGACGAGCGCGGTCCGGTGCGCGCCACTCGCGACCATCCGGTCGGCAAGCGCGAGCGCGTAGACGAAGCCGGAGCAAACAGCCTGCACGTCAAAGGCGGCTCCCTGGCGCACGCCGAGCTTGTCCTGCACGATGCAGGCAGTGCTCGGAAAGATCATGTCTGGTGTGGTCGTTGCAACGACGATCAGGTCGACGTCTGCCGGACCCAGTTCAGCCGCCGCCAGCGCGCGCTCGGCCGCTCGCGTGGCGAGATCGCTCGTCTCCTCGCCCGGGTCGGCGATGTGTCGCTCGCGAATGCCCGAGCGGCTGACGATCCACGCGTCGGAGGTGTCGACCATCGCTTCGAGATCGCGATTGGTCAGGATGCGGGCAGGCAGGTAGCTGCCAGTGGCAATGATGCGGGCGTACACAGGTGCTATTTGATCAACTCCTGCTCGAACGCGCGGCAACATCAACGGAGCCCGAATCGTCCGGCTTCTGCCGACATTTGCCGCCAATTCACGCCGAAGGCGAACCAGCGCAGGCCATCGCGACAGCGTCGCACATCCTCAACCGGTGTCCGCGTCAGGCGACGACGCTGCGGAGGTTGATCTCATGCCCACCCCGATACGGGCCTCCAGACGCGCGATCAGGCCGGCCCGGGCCTCGTTGAAGGCGCGCTCGATGGCAGTTGCAAAGCCCACGACATCGGCCCCGCCGTGGCTCTTGACGACGATGCCACGCAGCCCGAGCAGCGACGCACCGTTGTAGCGCGAGGGGTCGACCCGCGCCTTGAAGCGTCGCAGCATCGGCGCGGAGCACGCTGCCAGCAGTGTGGTCAGAGGAGTACGGGTCAGCTCCTCGCGCAACATCTGCGCAAGCAGCTTCGCGGCGCCTTCAGACGCCTTGAGCGCGACATTGCCGGTGAATCCGTCGCAGACCACGACATCGGCCGCGCCGCGAAAGATGTCGGTTCCCTCGACGTTGCCGATGAAATTGAGATCCGTCTCGCGGATCAATTCGGCTGCCGCCTTGACGAGTGGATTGCCCTTGATGTCCTCTTCGCCGATGTTCAGCAGGGCCACGGTCGGACGTTCCTTGCCGGTCAGAACCGACGAGAGCGCGGCACCCATGATGGCGAACTGGCGCAGATGCTCCGGCAGGCACTCCGCATTGGCGCCGAGATCGAGCATCACCGCGCCGCCGTCGCCCGAGGCATCCGAACCTGAGTGCGTTGGCATCACGGATGCAATGGCCGGGCGATCGATCCCGGAGAGCGTTTTGAGGACGAAGCGGGCCGTCGCCATCAGCGCACCGGTATTACCCGCACTCACGCAGGCGACTGCATCGCCTGCCTTGACGGCGTCGATGGCCAGTCGCATCGACGAGCGCTTCTTGTTCCGCAACGCAAGCGCCGGGGACTCGTCCATGCCGACCGCCTCGTCGGCGAGCCGGGTGCCAACCCGTGGCGCCAGCTCCGCGGGAATGTGTGCGGCAACGCCGACGAGCGCAGCCTCGGTTCCGACCAGAAGCAAGCGCGCGTCCGCGTGCCGGCGAAGGAACGCGGCCGACGCCGGCAGCGTCACCTCGGCGCCATGGTCTCCGCCATCAACGTCGATGGCGATGGTCAGGGGTGCGTGCGCGGTCAACGCAGGCCAGGGATCAGAAGACGCGCGGCGGCAACAAACCGCATTGTGAGGTCACCGGCCAGCGGCCGGTGCGCAACCGGTTGCGTCACTCGTCGTTCTTGGTCTGGATGACCTTCTTGCCGCGGTAGTAGCCGCTTGGGCTGATGTGATGCCGCAGATGCGGCTCGCCCGTCACCGGCTCGATGGACAGGTGCGGAGCGGTCAGAAAATCATGAGCGCGGTGCATGCCGCGCTTGGATGGGGACTTTTTGTTCTGCTGAACGGCCATGTCAAGCTCCTCGAACACAAAAATCAGGTCGGACCAAAACTGAACACTCTGGGCTGCGGCTCATCCCGGCACGCATCACAGCGCGGCGCCACCGGCACGGCGAGCAGAAGCTCGTCCTCGACCAGCTCAAGCGCGCTCGACAGCTCGCCTGCCAGCACCACCTCGAATCCTGCGGCGCCGTGAACGCCCGAGTCAAGGTCGGATTCGCCGCCGGCAGAGCGGGTCGCCGCATGCTCCCAATCGAGCATTTGACGCTCATCACGCGCCACCCACAAAGTGCTCGATGCGTCGACGGCCCGTTCGAATCGGACCGCACAGGATTGACAGGTCAGGCGAAGAGTGGCCCTCGCCTCAACTGTGAACCCCGGACGCTCAGCCGCGGCACCGGACCCGCGATCCGCCGCAATGGATCGCACCCGCGCCGTCACCGGCCCCGCCAGACTCGCCCCCAAGCTGTCCGCATCCTCCCCATCTTCGACCACGAAACGCGGGAAATCGTCCGCCGCAAGCACACCTTCCAGCGAGAAGGTGGCTTGTGCGAAGCCGCTCATTTCGAGCCGCCGCTGCCAATCTCGACGCAGCGTGCGAAGAACGGGCGAAGATGCCATGGCAGACGGTTAAAAAACGCAGCGAGGATGGCCAGATTCAAGGCGCACGGAGCGCAGCGACCGAGAACTTACAAACAGATGGGCGAGGGTGCGACACCGTGCAACACAGCCGATGACCCACCGCAGTACTCCTTCAACAGCCTGCGAGGAACCGCGGAGCACGACACGCGACCGTATCGGCCTGCGCCTGCCCCGGCCCGCCTGCAACACTCACGGCACTTTGGCGCCGATCCGTCGGCGACGCTTCTGCGCGCTCCATGAGCTGGAAAGGTCGCCTTGAATGGCGCTACCGACGACGGCGCCGGCACCACTGCCGCATGCGCGCCGTGACGCGTACGCCGTGACGCGTAGATAATCTTGAACGTAATCCAAGATTATACCCCGCGAGCGTCGTTCTGCCCGCACATGCGGCAGGCTTGACGACTCCCGCACGAACGCATGAGCCCACTGCGCGCGTCCGGTCTGCCCCGGCTGATCCTGGCCTCGACTTCCCGTTACCGGCGCGAGCTGCTGCAGCGCCTCGGCTGGGATTTCGCCGTCGAGACACCTGACATACCGGAGGTGCAGGGTGAGGGCGAGTCTCCGCTGGCTCACTGCCGGCGACTTGCACGTGACAAAGCCCTCGCCGTCCTGGCGCGCGAACCAGATGCGATCGTGATCGGCTCAGATCAGGTCCTCGACCTCGATGGCGAGGCGGTGTCGAAGCCCGGCGACCAGGCCACGGCGCTTGCCCAACTCCGGCGTTGCCGCGGGCGTACCCTGATCTGCCACACCGCCCTCTGCGTGGCCTCGGCCCGGGATATCGCACTGGCCGACGTGCCAACCGAAATCACCTACCGCGAACCGCCGGACGAGGAATTGATCGCCTACCTCGCGCAGGAACGCCCGTTCGACGCGGCCGGTGCGATCAAGGTCGAAACCGGCGGCATCCGCCTGCTCGCCCGCGTGAGCAGCGACGACCCGACCGCCCTGATCGGGCTGCCGCTCATACGGCTGTGCGACCTGCTGCGTCCGTATGGCTACCGCTAAGGAAACGCCGAAAAAAGCAGTGAGCGGGATGAAGCGCAAGGCGCACGGAGCGCAGCGACCGAGACAACCAGCAAAGCGAGTTTCAGCGAAGGCTAACCTTCAGGTTATGCCGGAGCCACATATCAAGCGGATAGGCGAGGGAGCAAGCACCGCACAACGCAGCGATTCGCCCGCTCAGCCATTTATTCAGCGTTTCCCTAAGGCGGCCTCCGACACGCAGCCTAGCAGCCTGGAACTCGGCCGACTGTACTTGGTACCAACACCGATTGCCGCCGTGGCGGCAGAGACCGCGCTGCCTGCCTGCACGCTCGCCGTTGCCCGTCGACTGCGACATTTCGTTGCCGAGAACGCGAAGCCAACGCGCGGCTTTCTCAAAGCCATCGGTCACCCGGGCCCGATCGCCCAGGTCGCGCTGACGGCCATCGACCCGCTGCCGCTTGCCCTTGCCGATGCGGAGTGCTGGCTCAGCGCGGGGCACGATGTAGGACTCGCCTCCGACGCCGGAATGCCTGCCGTCGCCGACCCCGGCGCTGCCATCGTAACCGCGGCGCACCGCATGGGCGCCCGGGTCGTGCCCCTTCCAGGTGCCAGTTCGCTGCTTCTCGCACTGGCGGCGAGCGGCCTCGACGGCCAGCGGTTCGAGTTCCTCGGCTACCTGCCGGCGAAACCTGCCGAGCGGGACCGCGCGATCCGCGAGGCCGTCGGACGTCTGCACAGCACCGGCGCAACACAGATCTTCATCGAAACGCCGTACCGCCATGCCCCCCTGCTCGCCGCCCTGTGCCAACTGGTTCCAGGTGACGTGGCTCTGGCAGTTGCGCAAGACTTGACCGGCGAACATGAACGCATCGTCTCCAAACCCCGGGCAGAATGGACACCCGCTGATCGCGCACTCTTTGCCGAAAAGCGACCGGCCGTTTTCCTGCTCGGGCGCGGCACCCGCCTGCCGGCGATCCCCCGGCTATGATCCGTTCTGGCCCGAGTGATGGAATTGGTAGACATAGCGGACTTAAAATCCGCCGCCTCGCGCAAACGGGCGTACCGGTTCGACCCCGGTCTCGGGCACAGCTTCCACCGGTCCTAAGGCCGCCGCGCCCTCCTTGCTGCAGCTTCCGCACACGCCGTTGATCTCGATCGACTGTGCAACGAAATGCTGGCCCGCCGCTCGTGCTTCCAGCAGCCGCGCAGACAGCGCGTGCCCGTCGACCTCGTCGACATGGCCACAGCGCTGACAGATCAGAAATGCAACTTCCGGATGCGGATGGGAGCCGTCTGCGGTACAGGCCAGATAGCTCGACGTGGCAGCGAGCTTGTGCACAAGCCCGGCCGCGATCAGAAATTCGAGCGCACGATACACCGTCATGGGAACGAGCCCGGGCATCTCCCCCTGCAGCTCCGAGAGCAGGTCATACGCCTTGACCGGCCGCGCCGCCGCGATCAGAGCCCGGTAGACACGTTCCCGCTGGGCAGTCAGCTTAAGCCCCTGCGCCGAGCACTTGTCGCGAGCATGACGAACTCGCTCGTCAAGGGACGGGAGACCTTTGGGGTGACCGCTGCGTGTAGGCACGAGTATCGAGATTTCCGGCTGCGACTTTTGCCGTGCTGATTGTAGGAACCGTCGGGGCAACCGATGCGAGCTACGGCCGGCTACTGCGCAGCTTTCAAAGGTGGCCAGGTGCCCGCATGCGCCGGAGGGTGCGCGCACGCAGGATCAGCGAAACGGCCGCCACGGTCACGGCGATCGTCGGCCCGCTCGGCGTATCTGCCCACGCGCTCAGCCCGAGTCCGGCAATCGCCAGACCCGCTGCCGCCACCCCCGCCGCGAGTGGGCCATGTTCAACGCCCCGCCATGCCGCTGGCCCGATTAGCAGCGCAAATACCGGCAGCAGGCCGAGCACCATGACCGCCGGCACGATGACCCCCGTAACCGCCAGATAGAAAACGAGCGTCACACCAAGCCTGCCCGCCCAGGTGAGGCCGCCAACCGCGAGCGCAAGCAGACTCAGGATGATTGCCTGCTCGCGACTCGCCCACAGCACATCCCCCGAAAGCAGCTGGGCGAAATGACTGGCGCCATGGACATCGAAATGGGCAACGACGAGGCCGAGACCGGCCGCGATGACGTAGAGCAACCCAACCGCGGCTTCCTTTCCGGTAGCCAAAGGACTTACGACGACATGGACCGCGATCACCGTCACCCCGGCGCCGGCCAAACCGGCAAAGGCCGTCAGCACCGGTGACGCGTCCTGATGGAGCAAGGTCTGGACCACCAGCATCGCAACCGCTGCTGCCTGGGCAATCGCTAGATCAATGAAGACGATGCCGCGGCGGAGCACTTCGAGCCCGAGTGGTGCCAGCGCGAAGGCTCCAGCGACGAGGGCGACCGCCGGCCAGAGCAGCGTATCGACTATAGCCGTCACCTTATGGACGGCGTCGCTCGTCGCAGGCTCAGTGCGACCACGCGCTCAACCAGCCGGTCAAAATAGGCCACGAGCGCACGTTCATCGGCATCTGTCGATGGACTTGCCGGCTCGACCACGACCTCGATTTCAGGCAGTTGTCCGCGCAGCCACTGTGCCGGCCGCGCATCTTGATAGCTCGCAATCCAGACCGCATGCGGAGGACGTGAGCGCACTTCGCCGAGAACACGATTCAGATGCGAAGCCGTTGGCGGCACACCGGGTTTGGGCTCGAGATCGGCCACTACTTCCACCCCTGCCCAGCGAAAGAAGTAGGTAAAACTGCCGTGCTGCACGACGATGCGAACCGGCGTGTCGGGAAGTCGGCGCCGCCATGATGCAACCCTCTGCTGCCAGCGCTCGGCAAAATCGCGCGCTCGCCTGCTGACCGAGTCCGAAAGACCCGGCTCCCACCGCGATATCGCAGCGGCAAGGCCCTGGGCCAGTGCGCCCAGACGCTCCGGATCAAGATGAAAATGCGGATTACCCTCCGGATGCACATCGCCCTCGAATGGCGTGCGTGCGGCCAGCCGTGCATCGACCAGGGTGGTCAAGGTCGCCATGTAGATCATCCCAGGACGGCCGTCTTGAACCCGTGGATTGCCGGCGCGCGCTTGGAGCACTGGCAGCCAGCCCGCTTCGAGTCCCGCCCCGGTGCAGACCGCGAGGTCGGCGCGACGCAACGCGGCAATCAGGCTCGGTCGCGCCTCGATCTGGTGCGGATCCTGACCCGGCCCCGTCGCAACGACGATGGAGGCTTCCGGCGCGAGAATCCGAACAAGCGCCGCCCACTCGGGCTCGCAGGCGAAGACCGTAATGGCGTGAATCGGCGACACGAGCGCCGCAAAGGCGAGGCCGAGCAGCGCCAGCCGGCCACGCATGGTCACAGCCAGTCGGCCACGTTCAGAACGCATGCGCCGGATGCGCACCGAACGCCAGGATCCACTGTGCGGCGATCATCTGCCGCGGCACTTCCCCAAAGCCCCGTGCACCGGTGACGCGGGTAGCCTGGAGACGCACCGTTTGCATATGTGTCGGCTTGTAGGCGAGCATCAGACTCGTTTCGCGCAGGCGGCCGCTGTGAAAGTGATCATCATGCGGGATGCGAACGTCGATCCACCCTGTCGATACGCCCGCTTCCCAAGCCGGTTGGAATCGGTACACGACGCTCAAGTAACCGCCCTGATGATGGTCTCCGCGACGGGCAAACCGGTTCAAGCGTTCGAACCGCATAACCTCGGCGCTCACCCGCAACTGCTCGTTGCGGCTGTTTCCTGCCGGGGACCACTTCCAAACCACATCGGCAACCCAGCCCCGACGCCCGGTGAAAGCGGCACCGTGCGCATGGTTGTGCGAATGATCGTGCGTGTGTTCCCCATGATGCGAATGGCCATCGTCATCCTCTGATAAGAGCTCACGACGATTGTCGATCAAGGCGAGGCCCGCCTGCCATGCCTGACTCGAACCGATATCGCCGCCAGTCTTCGCCGAGATGACCAAGGCGCCGGGTCGGCGCGATGATTGCGCGTGCGGCACGAGTCCGCGACCTCGAAACACCTCCAGCCCCAGCTGGGCGTAGAGCGTCGTCGGCAGTGTCCAGTTGATCCGCAGTCCGTCGTCGAACCAGTGCTGGCCGAAGAACGCCCGGTAGGGTAGCGGCCGCTCGACGAAGTCGTCCGCGTGCGGATGCTGTTCGTTCAGATAGCCGAGCTGTGCTGCGAAGCGCCCCAGCTTCATCGTGATGCCGGCCGGCAAAGTACGCGTGCTCAGCGACGCCTCTTCGAGGTCGGCTTCGAGCTTTCGATCATGCGTGTGAACCGCGCCCGTCAAGCGCAGGTCGAACAACCGACCAAGAGAGCCAGTGACTGTCAAGTCACTGTGACCGAGACCAAACCCCTTGTCGCGTGCACCGAGCGGCAGTGCACGAGACAGTGCGGCAGTATCGATGACAACACCGACATCCCATCGACTGCCCCCAACGGTGGTTGTGCCCTGCGCGCAAGCGATACCGACCATAGCCAACGCGAGTGCGGTCGCGGTTACACGAAGTTGTCGCGCTCGATTCATCGCGTGATACCCGTCCAGGCGATAGCGGAGGGTGTGTACCCGAGGCTGCTTCGGCCAGCAATTTCGAGCCTGGCTGTGTCGATCGTCACCAGCGCCTTACCCAACGGATCCGTCAAATAAGCCTCATCTTTCGCACCGTTGACTGCGAAAGCAGGGAACGGCGCAGCGGTCGGCATGTTTGCGATGACAGCATCGAGCCGCTTTTTGACACGCCAGGCGCCGCTCGCGAACTCGAGGACATGCAGATGTCCAGCGTTGTCGAGGATGAATAACTGCCTGCCGGAACGGTCAAACGCATGCGCACGGCGCAGCCGCCCCTCGCTCCAGCCATCGATCGTGATCGGTGTCGCTCGCGCATTTTCAACATCGATGTCGAAGAAACGAGTCGTGGAGGGTGTGCCGGTATTGCCGAAGGCAAGCATCCTCGCTTGTTTCGAATGACCTGCGATCAGGCTGACACGACTGCTGGTCGGCACGAGGCGACTGCTGAAACTGCCGTCAGTACCGCGCCGAATAAGAGCGGCGCCGTCAGCACAGCCCGCAACCGTTACCTCGTTGCGGGTATAGCTGCCGTGCATCCGGTCGCATCGGGTCTGCAATTCCTGCACCTTGCTAAAGGTGTCGCCGCGGCGCTGCCAGACGTGGAGGTAATTCGGTAAGGTATCGACCGCGTCCGCGCTACGGTGCGTCATCACCAAGTAGTCGCCGTTAGGCTCGGCGAAGCCATGCACGGAATAGCCAAGCGGCGGAGTCGCCGCCAACAGACGCGACCGCCCGATGCTCGTGTCATCGAACAGCACTGCATAGGACGATCGAGCGCTCGGTTCGGTGCGCCCGTCCATAAAGATGCTCGCACGTCCGTGCCGATCGTCGTAATGCGTGGGCCGCGGCCCCTCGATCCGAAACTCCACCATCTTCGGGTTTGCTTTGTAATCATGCAGGTGATCGCCGTGATCTTCCTGCCAAACGCCGCCGTCGACGAACTGCACGGTGTCGGAATCCCGCTGCACGGCAACGACATACCGTCCACCAGGACTTGCGTACAACGCGGAAGGCGGGTTGTTCAGCGTGAAGGTAGCGGCCGATTGGCCGCTGTCGAGGTCCTGCAGGCGCAGCATGGTCGCACCGCTTTCCGCAATGGCCAGACGGCCCTTGGTGTCAATGAAATGGTTGCTGTGGTCCTCATCACCACCGCCGCCGCAGCCAGCGAGTAATGCAATAGCGATGAAGGCCAGCCACTTTGACACGCCGCTGCTGGTGGACGGCCGTTGTCTCATCGTCAAAGTTCTCCTTCGTAACGGTTATGGAACGCACGGTAATGTTATAACATCACTTCCTGCTGACGCTCCTTCTGGCGCAGTGGCGAGGCTTGGGTGTGCTGCTGTGGAGCACCGCCTTGGTGTTCGCGCGGCAACGCTGCTGGCGATAGTGCGAATCCGAAGGCCAGGTTGGCAAGCGATCGGCTCTGGCGGGCCTGGAAGGGGCGCAGCACCGGCGCCGCCTCTCCGTGGCAGCGCCTTCTGCCCTGGACGACGTTTACGCGTCTTCGCGGACCAGGGTGGCGGCGCTCGGCAGCATCGGCACGTCCCGCAGCCACGGCGCACGTTGCCAGCGTCGCGCGGCTTGGGTTTCGCGCCTCGATCTGCGACGCCGTTCGTGTGCGGGCCAGCTTACCAAGCCGCGCACGGACAGAGGCGCCAGGCCCTGCGGCTAGGCGCGAGCCATCCGATATGGAATGGCTGCCTGCGCCCCGTCAGTGGAACGGCTGCTCACGCATCCATTTGGTGGCGACGTATTTCTCGCCCAAGGTGACCGGCGCGCCGCCGTGGAGCGTCTTGGTGTCGGGGTGAGGACGGTCGTAACTGAAGAACACCGCCGATCCCTTGATCGGTGCGACTTCGAGGCCGATATCGGGAAACACCGTACCACCGCCGCGTTCCGGCGTGCGCAGATACATGACGATGGTGCCGACGCGTTGCCCGCCACGAGCGAGGATCTTCGGAGTACCCGGCTGGGCCGGATCGAAATAGTCGTAGTGCGGCACATACTCCGCGCCGTGTCGGTAGCGCAAGACCTGCAGCCCCTCGCCGTTCTCGTACGGCCAGCGGACGAGTTCGGCCAACCGCCTTTCGATGCGCTCGCACAGGGGGTTCTCGCCGCGGGTGAAAAACATGCCATCGCTGGTCCGGGCCGGATTGACCTGGTCGCCGCCGGTCTCGTTGTCGACCGTGAGCGAGCGGCTCAGTTTGGGCTGAGCGAGCTGAATCAGTTGGTCGCATTCCTCATCCGACAGAACGTTGCCGAACACGACCACGCGCGGGTGTTTGACGACGGTCCACACGTCGATGCGGCGATCGGCCGTCTGCACGTATGAAGGCGACTGGCTCAGATCCGGCTCCGGTACTGCGGGCGCGCGCGCGACGGCCGCACCAACGGGGCCGGCCTTGATCGCGCGTCCAAGTGCCTCCTCGAGCGCGGCGCGTGCCACGTCCTGCGACCAACCGGAAGCAAGCATCGAGGTGGTGAGGCTCTCAGGGGAATGCCCGCGCGCAAGGCACTCGTGCAGCCATGTCATCAAGGCAGGGTCAAGCTTCATCCCCACATTGTTTCAAAATCGGCAACGGCATCCGGGCCGCTGCGCCGCCACGACGGAGCGACCGGGCGGCCGATCAGCCTCCGCTCAGGGCCGCGCGGATCTGATCGAGGGCCGACGGGTCCTCGATCGTTGTCAGATCGCCGGGGTCGCGGCCCTCTGCCAGCGCTTGGATCGAACGGCGCAGCAGCTTGCCGGATCGCGTCTTGGGCAGCAACGTCACCAGATGCACCGCTCCGGGGCGGGCGATGGCGCCGATCTCGCGATCGACGGTCTGCGCGATGGCCGCACGCATCTCGTCGCTCGCCTGCGAGGCGTCCTTCAGCACCACAAAGGCGACGGGAATCTGCCCCTTCACCTGATCGGCAACCCCCACCACGGCGCATTCAGCCACGAGCGGATGGGTCTGCACCGCCTCCTCGATTTCGCGCGTGCCGAGGCGATGGCCGGCGACATTGATGACGTCATCGGTCCGGCCGAGTATGAAGTAGTAGCCGTCCGCATCGCGGGTGGCCCAGTCGAACGTCGAATACACCTGCTCGTCGGCGAACATGCCGAAGTAGGTTTTCACGAAACGCTCGTCATCGCCCCACACGGTCGTCATCGCTCCCGGCGGCAAGGGCGGCACGATGGTCAGAACGCCCTTCTGATCAGCCCCGACCGGCTGGCCCGTGATCTCGTGCTTGAGCTTGACATCGAACCCGTAGACCGGGAAGGACGGCGAGCCGAACTTGCGCGGTGTGTCCTCGACACCGACTTGTGCCGCGAGGATCGGCCAGCCGGACTCGGTCTGCCAGTAGTTGTCGACGATCGCCACTCCACCGAGCGACTCCGACGCCCAGCGCGCGGTCGGCTCATCGAGCGGTTCGCCAGCGAGGAACAGGTATCTCAGATCCGGCAGCGGGTACTGCCGCATGTACGCGGGGTCTTGCTTCTTCAGAACGCGTATCGCAGTCGGTGAAGAGAACATCGTCTTCACGCGGTTCTCAGCACAGATCTTCCACCAGATGGCAGGATCGGGCCGAAGCGGCACGCCTTCGTACATGATGGTGGTATTGCCGTTGAGCAGCGGACCGTAGACGATGTAGCTGTGCCCGACAACCCACCCGATATCGCTCGTACAGAAGTAGGTGTCCCCCGGCTGCATTCCGAACACCTTTCGCATGCTTGAAGTCAGTGCCACCGCATAGCCGCCGGTGTCACGCTGCACGCCTTTAGGCCGGCCAGTCGTCCCCGACGTGTAGAGGATGTAGCTCGGATGCGAGGATTCGACCCATTCGCATGGCACCTGTGCCGCCAGATGCGTCAGCCGGAACTGTGCGTAATCGATATCCCGTCCAGCCGTCGTGGCCATCGGGGCCAGACCGCGGTCAAACATGAGAACCTTCTCCGGCTTGTGCGCCGAAAGCTCGATCGCCGCATCCAGAAGCACCTTGTACGGCACGGTCTTGCCCATCCGCATACCGGCGTCGGCCGAGACGATGACCTTCGGCTGCGCATCCTCGATGCGCGTCGCCAGCGAGGCCGATGCAAAACCACCGAACACGACGGAATGGATCGCGCCGATACGCACCGTTGCCAACATCGCGAATACCGCCTCCGGGATCATCGGCATATAGATCAACACCCGATCACCCTGGCCGACGCCGAGCGACTTCAACATCGCCGCAGCACGCTGCACCTCGAGCGCAAGTTCGGCGTAGGTGTAGCGGCGCTCGCTGTCCGTCTCGGTGGAGATGTAGTGCAGCGCCACCTGTTCGCCTCGCGTGGCGAGGTGCCGATCGACGGCGTTGTGGCACAAGTTGGTAAGTCCGCCGACATACCAGCGCGCAAAGGGCGGCCGACTGAAATCACACACGGTGTGAAACGGCGTCCGCCAATCGATCAGTTCGGCTTCTTCGCGCCAAAACGCATCGCGTTGGGCAATCGAACGTTCGTAGTGGGCGCGGTAGCGCTCGGTCATTGTGTTCCCTCCTTAGGAAACGCTGAATAAATTGCTGCGCGGGCGAACCGCTGCGTTGCGCGGTGCTCGCTCCCTCGCCTAACTCATTGTTATGTCTTGGTCACTGCGCTCCGTGCGCCTCGCGCTTCATCCCGCTCGCTGCAGTCTTCAGCGTTTCCCCAAATTCCGCACCGCCGCGCCGCGACAGCCGTCTTGCTGCTCGATCGAGCTTCGTTGCCGGCGAATCATTGGTCGGGATTATGGCGGGGCAGCGCTGACGCGGTGCTGACCTCCCAGATTCGGCCAGCAGACGGCACCAGCCGTGACGAGGGCACGCGCGAGGCACGCCTTCCCCCGTGCGAACCGCACGCCCCGGAGCCAGCGGGAACAAACGTTTGCATTTCGGTCGGACACGCCGTGGCGAAGCACGGCTACATTGCCTGCCATGAGCACCGAAACAGAAGTAGACCTCCGCCGTCGCCGCCTGCTGCAGGTCTGCGCGCTGACAGCGACGCCCGCCTCATTGGCGGAGACGCCGGTCGGCAGGCCGGAGCCGCTCGCTCGCGCCGTCGAGACGATCGACCTATCCTGGCATGACTCAGCGCGCGACCGCACGCTACCGCTGCGTGTTCGACTCCCGGCGCAGGGCGCTGCACCGCGGGACGATCTCCTACCGGTCGTGCTGTTCTCGCACGGGCTTGGCGGTTCGCGGACGGGCGGCGCGGCTTGGGGTCGGGCATGGGCTGCGCAGGGTTACGCGGTGCTTCACATCCAGCATCCTGGCAGCGATGAGACCGTCTGGCACGCATCGCCCGGAACCGCGGGCACGCCCCGCGAGCGACTCTTTCGGCTGCGCGCCGCGGCTGATCGGACGCAAGCCCGGGCCAGAATCGAGGACGTGCGATTCGTCATCGATGAGATAGCGCGTCGGGCCGGGGCGCGTCCGCTGGAATGGACCGGCCGACTCGATCCCCAGCGTATCGCGATGACCGGCCACAGCTTCGGCGCGCGGACGACGATGGGATTGGCCGGCGAGCGTATGCCTTGGATCGGGTATTGGGGTCAGCGCGAACGCCGTCTGCGCGCTTTCGTTGCCTTCTCTCCGGCGTCCCCGCTGATGCCGCCGGGCCTGGATGCACCGATGCCCGCGCCCCTGGCAGACCACTATGCCGGCGTCACGGGGCCGCTTTTGGCGATCACGGGCGGACTCGACGGCGACATCCTCGGCACCGGCGCGACGCCGGAGAACCGCGCGGGAGTCTTTGACCGACTGCCGGCGGGCGACAAGTACATGGCGATCTTCGCCGAAGGCGATCATGGCGTATTTGGGGGCGGACCGCTCGCCGACCAGCGCTGGTTGCAACGCCTCGCTGCGCAACCTGCGGACGTCACGCCACCAGACGTCTGGGAAGCGATCCAGCAGGCGACGGCGCGCCTGACTCTCGCCTTCCTGGATGCCTACCTGCGTGGCGACGACGCAGCGCGTGCCTGGCTGCAGAGCCCCGCGCCTTCGGCGCTTCATGCCTCGCTCACCTGGCGGTTCAAGTAGCGTCCTCGTTGAATCGTGCTTGGAGGCGTTGCCAGTCGCTCCCGACCAGGACCTCGGCAGGCCGGAAATTGGCCTTGTAGTCCATCTTGCTGCTCGCCGCGATCCAGTAGCCCAGATAGACATGATCCAGCCCCGCGTTGCGCGCCTGTTCGATCTGCCAGAGGATGGCATAGGTACCAAGGCCATCGGCGAGCGCCGGGTCATAGAAGGTGTAGACCGCCGACAGGCCATCACTGACGAGGTCGATCAACGCCACCATGGCCAGTTGGCGGCTCGATCGCAAACGAAACTCGACCAGCAGGGTCTGGACGTGGCTACCGAGCAGGAAGTGGCGGTACTGTTCGCGACTGTCGCGATCCATGCCGCCGCCCTCGTGGCGCAGCTGCTGGTAGCGCAGGTAGAGCCGGTAGTGGTCGGGATCGAAGGCGAGCGGCAGCCGTCGGGCTTCCAACAGCGGCGCGAGCCGCCGCCAGGTTCGGCGCTGCGAGCGGTTAGGACGAAACTCCCGCGCGATCACGCGCAGCGGCACGCAGGCAGAACAGCCTTCGCAGTGAGGGCGGTAGACGAAGCTGCCAGAACGGCGGAAGCCGAGACGCAGCAAATCGCCATAGACCGCCGGCCCGATCAGGTGGCCAGGTGTGGCGACCTGCGAGCGCGCCGTGCGGCCGTGGAGATAGCTGCACGGGTAAGGAGCCGTGGCATAGAACTGTAGCGCTTGCCAGGGGATGGTCCTCAGATCGTCCGGCTTGCTCATGCGTCTAAGGCCTGGCCCAATCCTGGGCGAGGTCCTCGTCGAGGCGCCAGGGTGCTGGTGTACCGCATACCGTCCCGTTGGCTGAAGCAGATACGAACTGTGTCCCTTTGGCCGTGCAGTTTAGCAATCGACCGAGAAGTGCAGTGAATTCGCTGCGTGCGATCGGGCGCGCGCCCAGAGACGCGAGATGGATGGTTTGTTGCTGACAGTCGATCAGTCCGAAGGCCCAGCGGCGAAGTTGAAAGACCAGGTGGGTCAGGGCGATCTTGGAGGCATCGGTGGCGCGGGCGAACATGCTCTCGCCGAAGAACACGCGTCCGATGGCGAGGCCGTAGAGACCACCAATCAGTTCGCCCGCGGACCAGACCTCGACGCTGTGCGCCACGCCGCGCCGGTGCAGTTCGGTGTAGACAGCGCGCATGGTATCGGTGATCCAGGTACCGCTCTGCTCTGGCCGCGGCTCAGCGCAGGCGGCGATCACATCGGCAAAGGCGAGATCGGCCGTGACCCGCACGGAGGCTCGGCGAAGCGTCTTGCGCAGGCTGCGATGAAGACGGAACTCATCGGGAAAGAGCACCATGCGCGGATCGGGGCTCCACCAAAGCACCGGCTGGTCATCGCTGAACCAGGGGAAGATGCCGCGGCTGTAGGCCTCGAGCACACGCTCGGGGGTGAGTTCCCTGCCGACACAGAGCAGCCCGTCGGGCTCGCGCAGCGCCAGCGAGACTGGCGGAAACGGATCCCCCGCACGCAGCCAGAACGGTGCTTTGCTCAGCACTGAGCGATATTGCGGCAAAAGGATGTGAGTTCTTCGACGCGGGTCAGGTCGCGCACGGTATCGCGCGATCGCGGCCCCCAGTCGAGTGCGAGTTTGAACTCGTACTTCCGGAAGAAGGCATCGAATTGATCCGTACCACGAACACCAGCCGCGCGCAGTGTGTCGCGCCTCTGGTCGTACTCGAGTACGATCTCGGCCAGCGCGTGCGGCGCGGGGCCCGCCAACACGCGAGCACCCTGCGCCGGGTCATAGACCGAGTGATCCGCGCAGCAATGGATGAGATCGGCCGCGCTCTTCTCCGAGGGCCGATCCTGGAAACGGATAAAACTCACCTCCCGCGCCGGATACGCGAGCTTATGGGAGCAAATGGCAGAAAAGGCAACGATGCTGCGCCGGCGGCCGGCCCCGCCGATATCGCGCCCGAGGTCCAGCAAAAGACAGGGGGTCGAGACGAAGGGATAATGAAAAATGTAGTTGGTACGCGCCTTCAGCGTCGACGTACGCAAGGGGTCGCCGCGGGCGTCGGCCAACATCGACGCGGGGTACGCGCGCGCAATGGAAGGGGATCGCGTATCCGCTTTCGCTCCCGCCCGCGGGGCGTTTCTGCCATCGCTGTCGCGGGCGCGTGCATCGGCAGCCATGACGGCCGCCGAGACGGCCAATAACCACGATGGGCAGCCGACAAGAAACTCGCGGCGATCTTCACCGGTCGTTACCTGGCTCGGCCAGAGGGGATCGCACTTACCCTGTGTCCGGGCCGAACGCGACGGTTCTTCCGTTGGCGCTTGCAACCCCTCACCCGTTTCGAGAGATTCATCCGGTGCCCGATTCCAGCTTTCCATCGTCCGCCACCGCCCCCGCTCTGTTGGACACACCTTCGCCGGCCATGATCGACGCGCTGTTCGAGCGCCTCGATTCGATTGTATTGGGCAAACGCGCGGCCATTCGGTTGGCCGTCACCTGCCTGATCGCAGAGGGCCACCTGCTGATCGAAGATGCTCCGGGACTCGGCAAATCGACGCTCGCCGTCGCCTTGGCGCGAGCATTCGGCCTAGAGTACAGCAAGCTTGCCTGCACCAACGACCTGCTCCCATCCGACCTGCTCGGAATGTCGGTGTGGGACGCTGAGGCGCGCTCGATGCGCTTCGTGCCGGGGCCGGTCTTCACGCAGGTCCTCCTCGCCGATGAGCTCAATCGGGCGCCGTCGAAGACGCAAAGCGCGCTGCTCGAAGCGATGGAGGAGCGTCGCGTGTCGATCGACGGTGAGACGCGCGAGTTGCCGGCACCGTTCTTCGTGATCGCGACACAAAACCCGCTCGACCAGGTCGGGGTCTCACCGCTACCGGAATCGCAGCTCGATCGCTTCATGATGCGCCTCTCGCTGGGGTTCCCGGACGCCGAGGCGGAACTGGAATTGCTGCGCCGCGGCGACCAGCGGCGCGAGGCGCAATCGACTGGCGCAATCGTGACGCCCGCCGGCCTGCGTGCCTTGCAGACAGCCGCCGCCAACGTTCACGTGGCCGAAGCACTGCTGACGTATGTGCGCGACTTGCTGACCGCTTCGCGCCAGGGCGCCACCCGACCGCTGTCTCCACGCTCCGGCCTGGCGCTCGTTCGCGCCGCGCGCGCATGGGCGCTGCTCGCCGGTCGCGGGCACGTCGAACCCGATGACATCCAAACCGTCTGGCCAGCGGTCACCTCGCACCGGCTCGGCAGCACGCACGACGGGCCGGCCCGCGGAGCGACCCTGGCCACACAAGTGCTTGCGATGGTGCCGGCACCTTGAACGTCCGCGGTGGCTTCATGAGCCGCTTGCTGCAACGCCTGCGTCATCGCTGGGCTGTGGCCTCGGGCCACGTTCCCATGCGGGAAGATGCGATCACGCTCGTGCAGAGCCGCATCTTCGTCCTGCCTTCGGGCCGGGGTCTGTTCATCATTGCGGTGGCCATCGTGCTGCTGCTGATCGCGGTGAACTATCAGCTCGCCCTGGCCTATCTCGTCGCCTTCCTGCTCGGCGGCCTGATGCAGGTCGCCCTGCACGCAACCTATCGGAATCTGGCCGGTCTCGTGGTCCGCCCGGGCCGGTCGCCGCTCGTCCAGGAAGGCGAGCGCCTGATCTTCATGCTGGCACTCGCCTCACCTGGACGCAGGCGCGAGGGCCTGCGCGCCCGCGCCACCGCTCGCGGCGCCAGCGCCGCCTCCAAGGCCACGCCGAGCCCGGTGACGGATGTTCCGGCGGATGGCACGGCGCACATCGAACTCGCACTTGGAGCCCACGAGGCGCCGCTGTCGCGCGGCGTCCATCCGATCGGACGGATCACGCTCGAGAGCAGCGCGCCCTACGGTTTGATCCGCGCCTGGAGCCATGTCCACTTTCCCTGGGTTGGACTGGTAACGCCCAAACCCGAAGCCTCACCGCCCCCACTGCCGCACAGCGCGGGCGAGCCAAACGGTCCCGGTCGGGTCACCCAGGTCGCGCACGACCCCGACGAACTGCGCGAATACGCGCCCGGCGACTCGCTCCGCCGTGTGGCGTGGAAGCAGGTCGCCAAGAGCGGCCGCTGGTATACACGGACCGGCTCGAGCGCATCGCGCAGTGAACTGCAGATCGACTGGCATGCGATCCCGCTACCCGACACCGGACGGCTCGCCCGCATCACAGCCTGGATCGAGCGCGCCCGCAACGAGAATGCGGCCTACCGGCTGAACTTGCCGAACGGCAGCCTGCCAATGGCCGATGGCGCAGCCCAGGCGCGGGATGCCATGGTTCTTCTCGCCGCCTACCCGGAATCACCGGAGTCGATCGATGGCCTCCGCCTCTGACGCATCTCGACGCGCCACCTTGGCTGCACGTAGGCCGCTCAGCCTACGCAGCTTGATCGGGCAGCTTGCGGCGCCTTTCAGGTTGCGACCTCCGCCGGCCGCAAACGGCTCCGACGGTCCCGACCTACGCGCGCGCCGGTTCATGGCCGCCACACTGTTCGCGGCCCAACTGTGCAACGTAATGCATGTGCCGCTCGTCATCGCGGCGATCGGCATCATGCTGTTGGCACTGGTGGCTGCAATTCCCAAGAGCCCAACCCGGTACCGGGTTCGCTGGCTGATGATCGCCATGGCGGTCGTCACCGCAGCGCTGATCTGGCAATACTACGGACGCCTGCTCGGACGCGACCCGGGGGTTGCCTTCCTTTTCGTGCTCGGTCCGCTCAAACTCGCCGAGTCACGCTCGGCGCGGGACCTGATGGTGGTTTGGGGTATGGCGCTCGTCCTCTACGTGGCGAGCTTCTTCGAGAACCTCGGCCTGGCGGCGGCGCTGACGCTGCCGGTCGTCGTGGTGATGTTCGTCACGGCGCTGCGCCTGATCGACCAACCAGCGAAGGCAGACCGGGACAGTCTCGGTTTGCATGTACGTGCTGCCGCGCGCGACACGCTGCTCGGCATCCCCCTTGCCGCCCTGTTGTTCGTCCTGTTCCCACGCGCGACCGCACCGCTCTGGGGTATGCGCGATGCCGCCTCGGCGCAGACAGGACTGTCGGAAGAAATGCAACCGGGACAGATCGCCAACCTGATCCGTTCGCGCGAACCGGCGCTCCGGGCGGAGTTCGCCGGCCGCAGTCCCGAACGTACGGCGCTCTATTGGCGCGGACCGGTGCTGCGGGGCTTCGATGGTTCGACCTGGCGCGCTCTGCCGGAGCTGGATGACCCGCGCCGGGCGCAGGCGGTCGCGGCGGCGGCCGGCAGCGGACAGGCCGGCGCGCTGATCAGCTTTGCGCCGGAGGAATACCTGCGCGAGGTGATCGAATACACGGTCACGCTGGATCGGGCGGATACACGCTGGCTTCCGGTTCTGGAAGTGCCGATCTCGCTGCCAACAGGGCCGCAGGTCGAGCGCGTCGCCTACGCCACCGAAGCGCAACAGATCGCGCTGTCGAGACGTCCGAACGGAGCGCTTGCCTATCGCATCCAGTCGTTCGCTCGCCCGAGCTATCCGGTCGGGGACGGTCACAACCGTCGCATCGACATGATGCTCGGACCGCCCAACAGCAATCCGCGCGCACGGGCTTTTGCAGCCGAATTGGCGGCTCGCCTGTCCGATCCGCGCGAGCGTGTCGCGGCAGTGCTCGGGTTCTTTCGCACCGAGCCCTTCTTCTACACCCTCAATCCGCCGCTCTACGGTCAGCGCAACCGGCTGACCGGCATCGACGAGTTTCTGTTCGATCCCGGCGGACGACGTGGCTTTTGCGAACATTACGCGGGGGCGTTCGTTTTCGTCATGCGTGCAAGCGGCATCCCGGCCCGGGTCGTGACCGGCTACCAGGGTGGCGAGTGGCAGCCGGCAGGCTACTGGCTCGTCCGGCAGAGCGATGCGCATGCTTGGGCCGAGGTGCTGATCGACGGTTATTGGCTGCGTGTCGATCCAACCGCAGCGGTTGCGCCCAACCGGATCGAGCGCTCCCTGGCAGAAGCCCTGCCCGAGACCGAGCGCGTGCTGGTGGCCGGCTGGCGCTTCCTTGGGGCAGCCACCTTCTCGCGCTGGTGGGATCGGGCCAACTTCGCCTACACCAAATGGGTCATCGGTTTCGACCGGGACCGTCAGCGCGAGCTGCTCGCGAGACTCGGCATGCAAAGCACCCACGCACTCACGCTCGTTGGCTGGATGTTGCTGTCCGCCTCGGTTCTCGGCGGGCTCGGCGCTTTGTCGTGGTGGTGGCTTGCCCGCCGCGCCGAGCGCCCGCTCGACCCGGCAAGGCAGTCATGGGAAAGGCTTCGCAGACGGCTGACCCGCGCCGGTCTCGGCAGCGAGCCGCACGAAACGGTACGCACCGTCCTGGCGCGGGCCAGTGCGCGCTGGCCTGCCGAGCAGACGCGCTTCGAGGCCTTCGCCAACCTCTACCATCGCCTTCGCTTCATGCCGGCGGATGCAACCACGACCGCGGCTGGCATCACCTCACTGCGGCGATTTGTCCGCGACTTGCCTTCCGCGCGCGCCTTGCGTCGAGCACGCACCTCGGCGGGCGCGGCGCAAGCGCCCTTGGGGAAACGCTGAAAAGAATTGCTGCGCGGGCGAATCGCTGCGTTGCGCGGTGTTGGCTCCGGCCGCTTCGCTTCACATCGGCTTAGCCGATGTGAGCCTTCGCCAAAACTTCGTTTTGGCTTTCGCCGCAACTGCGTTGTCGCTCCCTCGCCTATCTGCTTGATACGTCTTAGGTCGCTGCGCTCCGTGCGCCTTGCGCTTCATCCCGCTCGCTGCTTTTGTCAGCATTTCCCTGGCTCTCGACGGCCGCTACTCGGCAGTCAACTGCGTTTCGAACGACGGCATCGGTTCGCCATGCTCGATCGCGCGTTGCCACGCCCGCCGCGCCTGCGCCGCGCGGGTGTAGACGCGTTCGATCGCCTCCACCGCCTCGGGGCCGCCGTCGGCAAGCCACTGGTCCAACCGGTCGAGGCGCGCGCGGTAGTCAGCCATGCGCTCACGCAGCGCCTGCCGGTTGGCGAGCGTGATGTCGCGCCACATCTCCGGCGAACCGGCGGCGATGCGCGTAAAGTCACGAAAGCCACTGGCAGCGAAATGGAAATACCGCTCGGCCTCGCTGCTCTCCGCCAGCATGTCCACGAGCGCGAAGGCGAGCAGATGTGGCAGGTGGCTGACCGCGGCAAACACATCGTCATGCTGCGCCGCCGGAAGCCGATGCAGCGTCGCACCAGCGGCCCGCCACATCGCTTCCACGCGGGCGACCGCGTCGCGATCGGTCTCGTGCTCGGGGCACAGGACGACCTTGCGGTCGCGGTAGAGCGTGGCGAACGCGGCCGCAGCACCCGTCTTTTCCGTACCCGCAATCGGATGCGCCGGCACGAAGCACGGAAACACATCACCAAGCGCCGAGCGCGCGGCCGCGATCACGTCACATTTGGTGCTGCCGCCATCGGTGATGACAGTGGTCTTGCCCACATGCGGCCGCAGCGCCGCGAACACGGCAGGCATCTGGGCAACCGGTGTGGCAACGAAGACGACGTCCGCGCGAGCGGCCTCGGGCAGTTCGGCGATGCGATCGATGATGCCGAGCCGTTGCGCCTCCTCCAGATTCGCCCGCGAACGACCCACACCGAGCACGCAGCCGACTGCTCCCGCCGCGCGAAGCGCAAGCGCCAGCGACCCACCGATCAGGCCGACACCGATCACGGCGAGCGTGCCTATCGGTACCGGGCGCCGTCCGTCCATCCTCACGCCACCGCGCAGGGATAGCTGCCGAGCAGTTTCATGTAGGCCGCCTGCGCACGCACGTCGGCCAGCGCCGCCGCCACGCGCGGCTCGGCCAGGTGACCTTCGATGTCGACGAAGAAGTAGTATTCCCAGAGCCGGTCCGGTGATGGCCGCGATTCGAGATGCGTCATCGATACCTGATGCCGCTTGAGCGGCTCGAGCAGATCGACCACGGCACCTGGACGGTTCGGTGCCGACAGGATCAGGCTGGTCTTGTCCCGCCCGGAGGGCGCAACGTCCTGCGTCGAGAGAACCCAGAAGCGGGTCGTGTTATTCGGCGAGTCTTCGATGCCGCGAAAGAGAATCGGCACATTGTGGTGCTGCGCTGCCAATTCGCCGGCGATGGCTGCCGTTCGCGGCGTGAGCGCTGCGAGTCGAGCGGCCTCGGCGTTGCTGGCCACAGGCACTCGCGCCGCGTTCGGTAGATGCCGGGCAAGCCAGCCAGACGTCTGGGCAAGCGACTGCGCATGCGAAAACACACGCTCGATGTCTTCGAGCCGTGGCTCGAGCGTCAGCAGGTGCTGCGCGATGCGCAGATCGATTTCCGCACAGACCTTGAGCGGGGAGGAAATGGCTAGATCGAGGGTGCGTCCGACGAATCCTTCCGTCGAATTCACCACAGGAACGACAGCGTAATGCGCCGTTGCCGCCTCGACCGACCGGAATGCCTCGTCGATCGTCGGACATGGCTCGAAGCGCGGCGCCGAACCAAAATGCTTGATCGCCGCGGCGTGCGAAAAGGTGCCTTCCGGTCCGAGATAAGCCACGACGAGCGGCTGCTCCAGCGCCATGCAGTGGCTGATGACTTCGCGAAAGATGCGTGTGATCGCCGCCGCTGGAAGCGGTCCGGTGTTGGCGGCGAGAACCCTTCGCAGGATCTGTGCTTCGCGCTCGGGACGATACAGGGGAGAACCCGGTGCCTTTGCGTGTCCGGCCTGCCGGGCGAGGCGGGCACGCTCGCTGATCAGTTCGAGCAACCGGTCATCGAGCGCATCGATGGCGTGACGCAGTTGGGAAAGATCGCCGGGCGGCGGACTGGCGGGTTCTCTCATGCGGGCAGATGGGTCTGGGCGGGACGGATCGCCGGCTCAGTTGCCGGCGCGCTGCCGTTCGAATTCTTCCATGGCGGCGATCAGCGCCTGCACGCCCGCCAACGGCATCGCGTTGTAGAGCGACGCGCGCAGGCCGCCTCGGCTGCGATGGCCTTTGAGCGCCAGCAGCCCGCGCCCCTCACAAAAGCGCACGAACTCGGCATCCAGGTCCGCGTCCCCGGTTTCGAACACGACGTTCATCCGTGAGCGATGCTGTGCCGCAACCGGCGCCCGGAACAGCCGCGAGCGATCGATCGCCTGATAGAGGGCGCGAGAACGTTCGATTGCTCGCTCTTCCATCGTCGCCAGACCGCCCTCACGCCGGATCCATGCAAGCGTCAGCGCCACCACGTAAATCGCGAAGGTGGGCGGGGTGTTGAAGAGCGAACGCGCCTTCGCGAGCACTGCATAGTCGAACACCGACGGCAGCACACGCCCGCTGCGGCCAAGCAGGTCCTCGCGCACGATCGCGATGGTCACGCCGGCCGGCCCGACATTCTTCTGCGCGCCGGCGTAGATCAACCCGCACTCCGCCACCGGCATTGGTCGCGAAAGAAAGTGCGAACTGGCGTCGACCACTAGAGGTGCGTCGAGCCCGCGGGCGTAGGTAGCCAAATCATGAATCTCGTTGCCGTGCACCGTCTCGTTTGAGCACAAAGCATAGTAGGCCGGCGGCTTGGCAGGCTGACGCCAGTCTTCGCGGGCCGGGATGCGGGTGTAGCCGGGCGCATCGCCCGCAGCGACCAGCTCCATCGGCGCAAACCGCGCCGCCTCCTCGGCCGCACTCGCCGACCAGCCACCGCTCACCATCTGTGCGACGCTCTCGCCCTCCCGCGCGAGATTCAGCGGGACGAGTGCGAATTGTGCCCAGGCGCCGCCTTGCATGAACAACACGCGGTACTCCGGCGGAATGCCAAGCAGCGCCCTCAGGTCGGACTCGGCCTGCTCGAGCAGGGCCTCGAACGCCCGGCCGCGGTGCGACACTTCCATCACGCTCGCCCCCTGGCCGACGCCCTTCCAATGCCATTCAGGCAAGTCGGCACGGATCTGCTCGATGACCGCAGGCGGAAGCATTGCCGGTCCAGCCGAAAAGTTGTAGGTCTGATCGATCGTTCGCTCGCTCATGGCGAGGATGTTAGCCCTCTCTACAGAACGCCCGGCCTGGTCGGACGCTAAAGCCCGCAGGCTGAGACAATCGCGTCTATCCCCGTCCAATGGGTGCTGCAGATCCCTGTACCCCCGATGGGCTCTCGCGCCACATTTGAATGACCGCATCCGCTCCCGCTGCCGAGGCTGCGTCGCCTCGACCTGAACCGCTCGCTATCGCGCGCCAGGCGCGAACCGTCGTGCAAGGGCTCTGGCAACGTGAGCGCGCCGCCATTCTGCAGGGCGCTGCCGTGGGCCTGTTGGGCCTGCTCACGGCGCTCGTCCTGCAGATGGCGTGGTTGGGCGCCCTTCGCTTCGACGCACGGCACGTCGAGGCAGCCTTTGCGCCCGCCAAGGGCTCGACCACGCGTTTGGATGCGGAGGGACGGCTGATCTTGAACACTGCGCGCGAAGGCGCTGCCATCGCCGCCGAAGGGCTGGATCTGCTGGCGCATCATCAACCGACGCTGGCCTTCGACGCCGGACCCAACCGTTCGCCTCTGGTGCTTGAGGTGGCATGGATCGGCTCGCGCGATCCCCGCCGGCCCGCCACCGCGCGCTATCTCCTTCCAGCCTCCTCCGAACACCGCACGGTCCGGCTGGTCCTTGCGGGCCAGCCGCAGTGGCGGGATTCGGTGAGCCGGTTCGCGCTGGTGGCACGCGGGGCGACCCAGGGGGTCGCACAGACACCCGAATGGCGGATCGGTACGATGCGCTTCGAGGCCGCCTCCCCCGCGACGGGACTTACGCTGCTGGCCGCGAGCAGCGTGCGTCCGGAAAGCGTGCTCGTCAGCGGAGGCCAGCCGATTCGCCTGCTGCCCCTCACTCTCATCCTTGTGACGGCGGGCTTGCTGGCCGTCGCGCTGGCCCGCCTGCTGCCGGCGCCGCATCCCGCGCGTCGAGCCGCCTGGCTTGCGGGCACGACGATCGCCGTCGGACTCGTGGCCCTGCTCTGGCTGGTCCTGCCGTATCTGTGGCGACCGACAACGCTGGCGCCTATTGCAAGCACCGTTTTCTCGGTGACTTGCCTGCTTACCGCATTGCGGCTGATCGACCGCTCACGGCCGCGCGCCGAGCGTGCCTTGATGCCACTGGCCGCCGTGGCGATCGGCGTTGCTGCCCATCTTGCGCGGGCACTCGAGGCGGTGACTGCTGCGTCGGCCGCCGCAGGCGCGATCGCGCTCGTCGCAGCCGCCACCGCGCCGGCTGCGCTCAAGCGGCTGGCCCCGCTGTTCGTCGTCCTTCCGCTCGTTGCGCTGGGTGGCTTCGCGCAGGGATTTCTCGACCCGCTGCATCCAGCCATCGCTGAGTGGCGCAGTCGATTGGTCGATCCCAGCCCGGTTCTCGGCCAGCTACTTGCCTCGTCGTTCTTCGTCGTGGTCCTGGCCTTGCTTGCCGTGGCCTTGACCCTTTGCTGGCCCGCCCAGCGCACGCCGCCCAACGGCCCGGGCGTTTGGCGCCCGGCGTTCGTGGCAGCGGCCGTTTCGCTGGTGACCGTGCTCGTATTCGCCGCGCTCAGAAGTGATGTCGCCCTCGGCGGGGCCGTCCTGGTGCCCGCAGTGCTCGCTCTGGTCGCGGCAACGCTGCCGGTCCTCGCCACCGTGGCACCGACGGCCGCGCCGGCGTCGGCGACGGTGCGCACGGAGGAGGATCTTTCCGCCGACGCGCGCCGGCTGTTCGAGGCTGCGCGGTCGGCCTTCGTCAGCACCCTCGCTGCCGGCACGCCGGGCGAGGCGCGCCGGCATCTGGAGACGATGCGCAAGCTCGCGCCGGACGGCTCACACACGCTCTGGGCGCAGCTAGGTCTTGCCCTCTCGGAGGGGGATCTGGCGGGAGGGCGGACTCCCTTCGAACGGCTGTACGCAAGACGGCCGCTCGCATCCGAGCAGCTTCGCTTCACCTTGCTCGAATACGCATGGCGCAGGCGCGACCAGACCCTCATCGCCGAACTCGCGCCCGAGGCTCCGGACTCTCCGACACGCACGCAGGCGCTCGCCTGGCTGGCGCTGATGCAGGATGGTCCGGCCGCCGCGGTTGCCCAGCTTGACACCTCGCCTCATGCTGCGGCTTTGCTGGCACAACGGATAGAGCTTCGCCTGCTGCTGAACGATTTGCCCGCCGTTCAGGCACTGCTGGAGCAAAGTGGGTTGCCAATCGAGTCGGTACCAGGCACCTGTTTCCTGAGCCGGCTCACCCTGCGCGCGGTCGGGCCTGCCCGGCACCGTGACAAGATTCTCCAAACGGTCACCTGGCACCCGGACCTGGCGCTCGCCCAGATCGCCATGGGTGAGCTGCTGCTGATCGAGGGCAATTCGGCGGGCGCGATGGTGCGCTTTCGCCGCGCGCTCGAACTCGATCCCACACTCTGGCCGCTGGAAGTCCATCTAACAGGCCGTTGAAGAAAGCGTGGCGAGGATGGCCAGATGCAAGCCGCACGGAGTGCTGCGACCAAAGACCCATCAAATGAGCGAGCACCGCGCAACGTAGCGATTCGCCCGTGCAGCAATTAATTCAGCGGTTCCCTAAAGCGCATCACACCCCATGGCCATCCGACTGCTTCTCTACCTTGGACACGCGATCGATCATCTGGCGCTTTTGATCTTCGCGACTGCCGTCGGCTCGATCGCAATCGATTTCGGCTTCGCACGCTGGGAGGAACTGATGCCCTACACGGCGGGAGCCTTTCTGATGTTCGGCCTGGCCTCATTGCCAGCCGGCCGCTACGGCGACCTGTGGGGCCGGCGCGCCATGATGCTGGTGTTCTACTTTGGCATGGGCCTGTCGCTGATCGTCGTTGCGCTCACGCAGAACGCCTGGCAAATGGGCATCGCACTGACCGTCATGGGTGCCTTCTCGGCGATCTACCATCCGGTCGGCATCCCGCTGCTGATCCGCCACGCAAGCAAGGTCGGCACCACCATCGGCATCAACGGCCTCGCCGGCAACCTCGGCATCGCCGTGGCGGCGCTGCTGACTGGCGTTCTCGTCAAGTACGCGGGCTGGCGGGCCGCCTTTGCAGTTCCCGGGCTCGCAACGCTGGGCCTCGGGCTTTGCTTTTGGTGGCTGACGGCGCCCGAAACAGCACCGCCCGCCCGCAACGGCGGCCGTAAGCTAACCATCGATCGTGCGGCTGCAATCCGGGTGTTCGCCGTGCTGACATGCACGACGACACTGGGCAGCATCCTGTTCAATTTCACGACCAACGGCAACGCGGAGCTGCTGCGCGAACGCTTCGCCGGAATCACCTCCGACCCGGCCTCGCTCGGACTGGCGCTTGCCGGTATCTATGCGATCGCCTCGCTCGCGCAGGTGGTGGTCGGCAGACTGATCGACCGATACCCAATCAAATCAATCTTTCTGCCGATCGTCGGCGGACAGGTGGTTGCGTTTCTCCTTGCCGCGCAGGCGGAGGGCTGGTGGTTTTACGGCTACGCCATCGGCTTCATGACCTTCGTCTTCGGCGCCATTCCATTCACGGATGCGATCATTGCTCGCTTCGTCGACGACAGCATGCGCTCGCGTGTCGCCGGACTACGCCTTGCAGTCAGCTTCGGGCTGTCTTCACTCGCGGTCGGCCTGCTGGGTCCGTTCGTCAAGGCCAGCGGATTCACGACGCTGATACTGACCATGGCTCTGATTGCCGCGCTGACGCTCGCGGCGGTGAGCTTTCTGCCGGCGCGTGACCCTGCGGTGCGCGCGTCCGGATGATCGATCCGCACGGCGCTATCGCCCACCCGACGGCTGCGGGTGGTTCCGTTCAGCCGTCGCGATCGCGTCCGGACATGTCAGCGGGCGATGCAAGCACGCGCCGCCAGAACAGCAACTCCAGCAGCACACCGAGGACGATCAGAAACACGGTCCCCTTCCGGTAGCCGACGACATAGCAAAGCGCGGCCAACACGACCAACACGGCCGGAACGGCAATTCGCGCCGTCAGACGGCCCGCGCGCCAGGCAAGACTCGGACGGCGCATACTGCCCCCTCAGGAAACGCTGAATGAATCGCTGCGCGGGCGGATCGCTGCGTTGCACGGTGTTGGCTCCGGCCGCTTCGCTTCACATCGGCCTCAACGATATGAGCCTTCGCCGAAACTTCGTTTTGGCTTGCGCCGCAACTGCGTTGTCGCTCCCTCGCCTAGCTATTTGATAAGTCTTCGGTCGCTGTGCTCCGTGCGCCTTGCGCTTCATCCCGCTCGCTGCTTTTTCCTGCGTTTCCCTAGAACGCGCTACGCCGCGGCCTTGCGCCAGTGCCTATGCCGCATGCCAATCGGTCCGCAGAACGACACGCGCACCGGGTCAGCATCGTGCGGCCGCCGCATACGCTCCGCACACACCGAACTGGTCATTCACGCCATGGAGAAGCGCCGATCGCCCGCGTCTCTTCATGCACCGAACCGAGCACGACGCTTGGTGTTGGTGCAGCGGCAAAGAAAAAACCCGTCCGCAGACGACTGCGGTACGGGCTGAAAGTTCCCTCCTCCTTGAGAAAACTGCGCGAATTATAGGGTCTTATAAAAGAGCAGCAAGCCCTGCTCGCACCCTTTCGGTGCTGCGCTGCAACACCGAATCGATTGCATGATCACTCCGCTGCCTTCAACGCCTTGGCATCGTCGAAGAACTGTTCGTCTTCGGTCGATCCGTGAAGGGCCGTGGTCGAGCTCTGCCCACCCTGGATTACCTGGGTTACCGCGTCGAAGTAACCCGTCCCTACCTCGCGCTGGTGCTTGACGGCGGTGAAGCCGCGATCAGCCGCCGCGAATTCGGCCTCCTGCAGTTCGACAAAGGCGCTCATCTGGCGACGCGCGTAGCCGTAGGCCAAGTTGAACATGCCATAGTTCAAACTGTGGAATCCGGCGAGCGTGATGAACTGGAACTTGTAGCCCATGGCGCCCAGCTCGCGCTGGAACTTGGCAATGGTGGCTTCATCCAGATTCTTCTTCCAGTTGAAGCTGGGCGAGCAGTTGTAGGCCAGCATCTTGCCGGGGAAGCGCTTGTGGATGCCCTCGGCAAAGCGTCGGGCAAAGTCGAGATCGGGCTTGCCCGTCTCGCACCAGACGAGATCGGCGTAGGGCGCGTAGGCGAGGCCGCGCGAAAGTGCCTGATCGAATCCGGGGCGCGTCTTGAAGAACCCCTCCACCGTCCGCTCGCCGGTCACGAACGGACGATCGTTGTCGTCGATGTCGCTGGTCAGCAGATCGGCCGCCTCGGCGTCAGTGCGTGCGACCAGAACGGTCGGCACGCCCATGACATCGGCTGCGAAACGCGCGGCACAGAGCTTCTCGATCGCCTCGCGGGTCGGAACGAGCACCTTGCCTCCCATATGCCCACACTTTTTCACGCTCGCTAGCTGGTCTTCGAAATGAACCCCCGCGGCGCCGGCGTCGATCATGGCCTTCATCAGCTCGAAGGCGTTGAGCACGCCACCAAATCCGGCCTCGGCGTCGGCGACGATCGGCGCCATGAAGTCAATCTCGTCCTTGCCTTCCATCCATTGGATCTGGTCGGCGCGCATCAGGGTATTGTTGATGCGCCGGACGACGGCAGGCACCGAATTGGCGGGATAGAGCGATTGGTCGGGATACATCTCCCCGGCAAGGTTGGCGTCACCCGCAACCTGCCACCCGGAGAGGTAGATCGCCTTGAGTCCGGCCTTGACCTGCTGCAGGGCCTGATTGCCGGTCAGTGCGCCGAGCGCGTTCACGAAGGGCTCATTGTTGATCAGGTGCCATAGCTTTTCGGCGCCCCTGCGAGCAATCGTGTGCTCAACGCCGACGGTTCCCCGCAGCCGCACGACGTCCGCTGCGCCGTAATTCCGCTTGATGCCCTTCCAACGTGGGCTGCTCTCCCAATCTTGCTCGATTGCAGCGGCCGCGGCCGCGATTCTTTCGCTGACAGACATGATGGATTCCTTCACAGAGTTCGGTTGACGAAATATCCGACATCAACCAAGCTCCTCAACGTTGCTTCCACGGGACGGAATTCACAACGAGAGCCGCTTGTTGTGCCTCGCAGCATACACGAAATCATGGAAGACTTATATAAGACTTGACGATGCGCTCAGCGGAATCAGTTACTTACGGTCGCGCTAGCGGTTGATTTCTCATATCAAGCACTGAAAGTCGTCATCACTTGCGGCGCCGCAAAATATGGAATCGACTTCCGTCATGCGCAACAGGACGAAAAAATGGAAGGAAATCCGGCGCTTGGGAAACGCTGAGTAGATTGCTGCGCAGGCGAATCGCTGCGTTGCGCGGTGTTGGCTCCGGCCCCTTCGCTTCACATCGGCCTCAACGATGTGAGCCTTCGCCGAAACTTCGTTTTGGCATTCGCCGCAACTGCGTTGTCGCTCCCTCGCCTATCTATCTGATAAGCCTTCGGTCGCTGCGCTCCGTGCGCCTCGCATCTGGCCATCCTAGCAACGTTTTTCAACAGCCTGCTAAGCGGGAGCCGATCGCGGGGTCACGCGTTCCAGACACAAATGCCTTATGACACAATCCCTTTTTCAAACTCTGCGCCCCGTCGCCCGGCGCCGAGGCGGCCAGCGCCGGGCCGCCGAGCGGTCGAGCGATGGATCCGCCGAGGCTCGATCGCCACGGCGATGAGGATACGACCGATCGCACCCGATTCCCCGCAGGCTGCCACATCGGCGATGCCGTACCCATGCCAGCGCCGGTGCCCCAACGAGGCGGGCTTGATCAGTCGCACGCCCACCCAAACCTTAGAAAGTACGTGAAGATTGTGCAGCGAACCGCCTGATTTGGCAAGCGAAACGGCCGTTCGGGCTCGATTTCCGACATCTGCACAATGACCTAAGGAAACGCTGAAGAAAGCAGCGAGCGGGATGAAGCGCAAGGCGCACGGAGCACAGCGACCGAGAAAACGAGCGAAGCGAGTTTCAGCGAAGGCTAACCTTCAGGTT